>ERZ1034573.15-NODE-15-length-47841-cov-13.592475_pt1 | contig 47841 bp, 44 predicted proteins | sample MGYA00520641_ERZ1034573 | MGnify/ENA primary metagenome ERZ1034573 (study PRJEB33760, sample SAMEA4777724) | hypersaline lake metagenome | biome: hypersaline environment; feature: brines | place: Spain | collected 2014-08 | depth 0 m ...
GGCATTAGCGGGGCGTGGATTTGAACCACGGACCTCCGGGTTATGAGCCCGACGAGCACTCCTGGCTGCTCCACCCCGCTCTAAGTTAATTGAAGACTTGAATTCTTTTAAACAGGCCTCTTTCCTGTCAACGGGTTAATAACTTTCTTCCAAGAAAGTATTGTTATGAAGATATTGGGAGTTGATGAAGCAGGAAGAGGCCCAGTAATCGGTTCAATGTTTATTGCATCATTCGAACTGGAGGAAGCTCGGGTAGATGAACTTGAAGAGATTGAGGTAAAGGACTCGAAGAAGCTCTCAGATAAAAAACGAGAAGAGATTAGAGAAAAACTTGATGATATAGGAGACTTTACTTTGAGGGAGATTGAGGCCTCTCAGATCGATGAGATGAGAGATGTAATGACCTTGAACGAAATCGAGTTACAGGGATTTGTTGAGGTTATGAAGGATTCAGATGCCGATCGTTTTACAGTTGATTTACCGGAGCCGGACGGCGATAGATTCATTAGGAAGATGAAGAAAGAGTTACCAAATAGGTTCCAGTCGAAGGATTTTGTCGCAGAACACGGTGCCGATGATGAGTATCCTGAGGTTTCCGCAGCTTCTATAATTGCGAAGTCTGCACGCGAGGCGCATGTCGAGGAGCTCCATCAGAAATACGGCTATGATTTTGCATCGGGGTATCCACATGATAAACCGACTATTGAGTTCCTGGAGAAGTTTATGGAGGAGAAAGGAAAATTACCTGAAGAGACTAGGATGTCCTGGAGCACCGCTGAGAAAATCGTGAAGAAGTCGAAGCAGAAAAGCTTTGAGGACTATTGATTACTATGGATCTTAAACTCACGACTTCAGGAGCTTATCTGAAAGGAGAGCAAGAGGAGCTTGAAGAAGTACATTCAGAGGCCTATTATGGTAAGTTTAATGAAGGGAAGCTCGAGCTTTCTCCTTCCGAGGCAACCCATCTGCTTGATAGAGGCCTGCTTAAAGTACAGCAAAGTTTTGAAGAAATCTATGATTACTATTGTGAACATGATTCTGACTTTGTCCAGAAATATGCAGCGTACAGCGATCTCAGGGAGAGAGGCCTGATAATCAAGACTGGTTTCAAGTTCGGCGCTCATTTCAGAGTTTACTCTCGTGGAGTAAATCCTTATAAGGCGGATAAAGGCCGTAAAGAGCATACAAAATTTATAGTTCATGCTGTAAGAGAGAATGAAGACTTAAGCTTTCAGGAGATGTCCCGCGCAGTCAGATTAGCTAACAATATCAGAGCTGATATGATGTGGGCAGTAGTAGACTCTGAAAAAGATGTAACTTATTATCAGGTTGATCATAAAACTCCATAAAGTGTTTAAGTTATCCTGAGAATTAGCTTCTATGACTGAAAATAGGCCTAATCCCTCATTTCCCAGGATTTCAGCTGATCCTGCATTAAATTCTTACAACAACAATGTGGAGAGATTTAACTCGGTAGAAGACAAGAAAGGGACAAGTTTTCTTCCGGTATCGGTATTTGAGACACAGGAATCCTATTTCATAGAGGATTATTCTCTTGGTAGAGAAATAGATAAAGAAATAGATCCAGATCACGAGATGTGGGTAAAGGCCGCTCAAAGAGCCCTAAATCCAGGCCTTGGAACTGGAGATACTGTTCAAATGTTAGTTTGGGATTATGGGTCCTCAGAGATTCAAGCTGATCTTTATGATGTAGAGCTTTCTGATAGACCTCCCACTGCTATTCCGTCTGGAATGGATGGAAAAGATTATTATGATGGGAAACTCATGGCGACCGGAACATCAGATCAGCGGAGAATGGTAGATTTCTCAGTTACAGCACTTGAATCAGAAATTAATTCAGATGATGCAGTTAACCTACAAGATTGGCGCTAGACCTCTAGAGGGTTGAAGACTCCAGTATTTCTCTTGTACTTGTTCTTGAGCTTCTCACCGTAGTAAAGACCTACCAAGAGGCCTGAGAGGTGCCCTGCTGATGCAAAGAACTCTATTGGGAATATCCAGATTTCCAGGCCCAGAAGTGTCAGTGTCATGTTTATTGCTTCAAAGGCTCCGACTCCGTAAACTGCAGTTTTAATTTTCATAGGTACTACGAAGAACAGTAACACGTCCGCATTAGGATAGAGTTTGGCGATCACTCCTATCAGTGCTATTACTCCTCCTGAAGCACCGACTACTAGGCCTGCCATCGACGCATCTCCATGTATAAGTCTTAATGCGTTGTGGAAAAGTATCATTCCTAGGCTAGCGACTAATGCTGAGGTTAAATATATTTTCAGGAGTTTTTTCCCGCCTATCATTCTTTCTAGAGGTGATGCAAAGAAGTAAAATGTCACCATGTTGCCTATTATGTGGAAAGCAGGTCCATGTAACAGTATAACCGTTAATATGCTCCAGGGCCTGAGTAAAAGTTCTGAGATCTGTGTATCAAGTATCAGAAGTTCCTGGTATCCAGGGATCGAAAGCTGGAATATATAGCTTAATACAGTAATCGCTATAACTGCTAAAGTTACGCTGCCTGTAAAAGCATTGATCAGGTCTTTACTCAGGCTATCTCTATGAGTTTTGTACTTCGCAGGTTTCCCAATACTTGAGGATTTATCCTTTGATTCCTTTTCTTTCTTCTCTGAAAATTTTTCTTCAAACCATTCCTCATGCTCTTCAGGTTTCTCTCCTTCCAGGCCTTCACAGTCATGATTCTCGGGTAGACGGTGCTCTGAACAGTATTTTTCACCGCAATAGCGGCAGGTAAAACTCATTGATTTCTTGCCGCACTCAGAACACTCGCCCATATTTCCTATTTATCGAACAGGTTTTTATCAACCCGACCGTATGAGAAAACTTCAAAACAAAGCATTAATTTAATATTACTATGAATCTGGAACAAGCTGCTTTTTTAATAGGAAAAATACTTCTGGGAGGATATTTCGCCTTTTCAGGCCTAAACCACTTCATGAGTTCTCGGGACATGTCAGGCTGGGTCCAGAGCAAAGGCCTGCCGAAACCTGAGATAATGGTCTATATTTCTGGGCTAATACTGCTAGCTGGAGGCCTGGGAATAATTGCTGGAGCTTACCCGGTTGTGAGCATAGGAGTGCTTTCAGTCTTCATCGTGGCGGCGAATATTTTCATGCATGACTTCTGGAACCTGGAAGAAGGTAGAGAACAACAATTGATGCATTTCCTCAAGAATACAGCATTGCTCGGAGCTTTGCTGATGCTGCTCGGAGCTGACTGGACAGTCTACGGCCTCGGAATTACATTAGGCTTGATCTAAAAATTAAAAGAAAAGAGAATATTTCAGAGCCTTGAGGAGAAGTATACCTCTAGCTCATCTATATCTATTCTCTCCTGCTCGGTCGAGTCTCTCTCCCTGACTGTAACTGTCGAAGGCTCATCCTCCAGAGTCTCGTAATCGACTGTAACACAGAAAGGAGTACCAATCTCGTCCTGACGCCTGTAACGCTTACCGATATTACCTGAATCATCATATTCGACGTTCAGGCCTAAATCTCGAAGGCTCGATGCAATCTCTCTTGCCTTTTCTCCAAGACCTTCTTTATCCATAAGAGGGAATACAGCCACTTCTACAGGCGCAACCTCGTTACTCAAGTGAAGTACTTTTCTGTTTTCATCGTCTATAATGTCCTCATCGTACGCATGAATTAGGACTGAGTAGACTGTTCTATCGACGCCGAAAGAGGGCTCAACCACTTCAGGGATTATTTCTTCACCGGTCTTCTTGACTTTATCCACTGAGACGCTGACTACATCACTGTCAATAGCGTACTCCTCATCGTCTAGATGAACAAATATAGGTCCATCTTCTGCGACTGAAGGAGCCTGTCTAACCTCTCTTTCAACTATTTCAGCGATTTTACCTGCTTTATCGCCGTATTCGGGTCCTAAAATCCCCATGTCAATGTCGACTTTAGTCTCCTCATTGATTACGGGTTCATCATATTCCTTGAAAATCTTGAACTCTCTTTTATCGTCTGAGTGCTTTCCATGCTTCTTCAGGTCGTAGCAACCCCTGTAGCTAAATCCGGAGATTTCCAGCCATTCCTCTTCCTCGTCATCACCTGATATATCGGCTTCAGCATCCCAGCAATCGCTGGCATAGTGAGCTCTTTCACCTTTCTGATGCTGTCGGAAGCGGAAACGGTCCATGTCAAGGCCTATTTGCTCGTACCATTTTTTAGCGATGCCAAGATAGTAAGCGACCCAGTCAACACCTACAATGTCTTCCTCAATCGCTTCCTCGACAGTCGCGAAAATATATTCTCCATCATCGCTCTGTTGCTCATTCACAGGATATAGCTTTAGCTCTACATCTTTCACATCAGAAATATCAGGCCTGTCCTCCTCTGGATCAATAAACAGATCAAGTTCCGCCTGAGTCATTTCTCTCACTCTCACAAGGCCTTTTCTCGGGGAAATCTCGTTTCTGTAGGCCTTTCCTATCTGCGTGATTCCGAATGGCAGCTGGTTATGAGCATACTGTTTGAGCCTTGGGAACTCTGTGAAAATCCCTTGAACGGTCTCAGGCCTAAGATATCCTGTACTACCTGATCCAGGACCTATACTGGTCTTGAACATCAGGTTGAAGTCGTTTACTTCGACACCTGAAAGATGCTCGTTACATTCAGGACAGACCAGGCCGTGTTCTTCTATCAGGCCTTCGATCTGTTCGGTAGAATATCCTTCTGCCTCCTCAACGCCTGTACTGTCCTCTACCAGATGATCGGCTCGGATATTCTCTCCACATGCCGGACATTCGATTATCATGTCATCGAAGCCGTCGAGATGTCCTGAGGCCTCAAAGACTGGTTCAGGCATCACTGTCGGGCCTTCGATTTCACGATGTCCCAGGCCTCTGGAGAAAGTATCTCTCCAGCTTTCCTCAATATTTCTCTTGAGTTCGGCTCCCTGTGGTCCGAAGGTCTGGAAACCTGCGACGCCTCCATAGGCCTCCGCGCTCTGGAAGTAAAATCCTCTTCTCTTAGCCAACTGGCTAACTTTATTATCTAGGTTCATGGAAAATCACTCTCGCTGGAAATTTTTATAGCAGAAGCTAAAGGTTTCGAAATTCTTGTAAACTTACCGTGGGACTGCGGTTGAATGCAGTCCAAAACGTCCACCTTTCATTGTATCTTGAAGTGAGGCCTGAGATCTTTTAATTCCATTGGAAACCCTTAAAACCGTGGAAGTATTACATTGTATTACGAATGAATGTAGAGGGAAAAAAGCTGCTTCTCAGAACTGATTTGAACCTTCCGCTTGAAAACGGGAGGCCTCAGAAAACAGTTAGGTTTGATAGATACCTGGAAACTATAAGAGAGGTATCAAAGGAGGGCGCAAAGACGGTTATACTGGCGCATCAGGGCAGGCCTGGAAGGAATGACTTCACCTCATTAGAAAATCATGCGGAGCTTCTGGATGAAGAGCTGGATGAGAAAGTTCACTTTATATCTTCGATACTTGGGGGAGAAGTTGGAGCTAAACTTGAAAATATGGAGGACGGTGAGGTTGCTCTGATGGAAAATATCAGGCTGATGTCAGAGGAACTGAAAAACTTTGATGGTGAAAAGCATGCAAAGAGTATTTATGTCAATAAATTAGCCGATAAATTCGACCTGTATATGAACGATGGTTTTTCGGTCGCACACAGATCTCAGGCCTCAATCGTAGGTTTTCCTGAACTGATGGAGTCTGAGGCCGGACCTGTAATGAGAGAAGAGCTTGAAAACTGTCGAAAGATCAGAGACGAATTTAATTCAGGAGTACTAGTTTTAGGAGGAGAAAAACCTTCTGATCTAATCGGTATAATTGAATCAAAGATTGAATCAGTAAGTAAAGTTTTACTTGGTGGCGTGCCAGGAGAGGTCGCATTGATGGCTCACGGCATAGACCTCGGCGAAAAAACGGAATGGATAACGGAGAGAGGCCTCGACAGGAAAAGAGAAGAGTTACTGGAATTGATGAATGAATATCCTGAAAAATTTGAGTTGCCCTCTGATTTTGCGACTGAAGACGGAGATAAAAGGCCTGAAGAAGTTCAGGAAATGACATGGGATTTAGGAAAAGAGAGTTCTGAGAGATACGCTGAGATAATTGAAGAAGCGGGCTCAGTACTGATGAAAGGGCCTATGGGCGCATTTGAACAGCATCCTGAAGGCACAGAGAAAGTTTTAGAGGCCTTGAAAAATTGTGATGGTTTCACGGTTATGGGTGGAGGCCATACGTCCTCACTTGTCAAAGAATTTGGCTATTCAATGGATGACTTCGGTCATGTCTCAATAGCAGGAGGCGCGTTTGTCCGATGCGTTTCAGGCGGAGATTTACCTGCTGTAGAGGCCTTGGATATCTGAAAAGCGTTTAAATATTCGGAGATTTTATTCTAATTCATGAAAGTAGAAACTCGTGGAACTGGAGATATAGAATTCACGTTTATAGGATCGATTCACGGAGATGAACCTGCAGGTAAGAGAGCGATCGAAAAAATACTTGAAAAAGACTATGATTTCAGAAAAGCCGTAAAATTTATCATTGTGAATGAAGAGGCCCTGGAACAGGATGAAAGATTTTTGGATGAAGATCTAAACCGGAGTTTTCCTGGAGATATCGATTCAGATCAGAGGGAAGAGAGACTTGCGGCCGAGCTTTTGAGCGAGATTGGAGATTCAAAGGTCCTTGATATACATACTACTCATTCCTTTGACAGGCCTTTCGCAAACGCCAAGACTTTCGAAGATCCTGAGATGGAGATGATCAAGGCCACAGGCGCGGAGGATGCTGTAAAGTTTGAGGAAGGTGATGGAACATTGACTGATTTCGTTACAGGTATAGTGGTTGAGGCGGGAACTCAGCACAGCGATGAAGCGGTTGAAAACGCTGTAAATGTTATCGAAAATTTCCTGGCATACTTTGGAGTCCTAGATAGAGAGTTTGAGGCCTCGGATCCCGACCTTTTTGTCCACGAGGAAGAGGTTGAAGGCGACTGGGAGTTCCTGAAGGAAAACTTCCAGAAAGTTGAAAAAGGAGAAGTTTACGCCCGGAGAGAGGGAGAACAATTGAGGGCCAAGGAGGATTTCTATCCAGTACTTATGTCGACTGATGGCTATGAGGGAATGCTGGGACATAAGGCCTCAAAGGTTGAGAAATAGTTATTTCAAAATTCCGAAGCAAGGTTTTGTTAGAGGAGTACAAAATGCCAGAGATAGATCCGTGGGGCGACGTTGAAATAGGAGACTACAAGGATAAAATGGAGAAGTTTGGAATCGATCCGATCACAGAGGTGGAAGATCGATTACCTGACAATAAGCTGGTCAGAAGAGGCATAATTTTTGGCCATAGAGGCCTGGACGAGTTCCTGGATGCAAAAGAGGAGGGCGAGGACTTTGCTATGATGACGGGTATCATGCCGTCTGGAGTCTTCCATTTCGGCCACAAGACTGTTGTGGATCAGATCCTGATGTACCAGGAGATGGGTGTCGAAATCACAATCACTGCTGCGGACATAGAGGCCTACAACACTCGTGATATGTCATTTGAAAAATCCAGAGAACTGGTGATTGAAGAGTATCTGAAGAACTATGTTGCTCTAGGCCTGGACCTGGATAAAGTCGATTTCTATTTCCAGAGCGAAGGCGGAAACGATTACCATTTGAAGAGCAAGCAGTTTGCGAAGCATTTGACCCAAAATGAAGTCGAGTCAACTTATGGAAGCGCCGATCCAGGAAAAATTACCTCTGCACTGACTCAGTATGCTGATATTCTCAGGCCTCAGTTTGACTCGCCTAAGCCGACTGTAGTGCCTGTAGGAGTTGATCAGGACCCGCACATTCGTTTAACTCGGGAAGTAGCAAGAAAGTACAGAGAGGCAGATTTCCACAAGCCTTCAAGCACATACAACAAGTTTATGAGAGGCCTTCAGGGCGGAAAGATGTCATCCAGTGACCCAAAGAGCTACATCGCTCTGACGGATTCCGTGGAGGACGCAAAGAAGAAAATTGATCAGGCAAAGACTGGAGGACAGGACTCTCTGGAAGAGCACAGAGAGAAGGGCGCTGATATAGAAGAGGATATGGTGTTCGAGTTACTGGCTTTCCACCTGATAGATGATGACTCGCAGCTTGAAAGAATCAGGAAAGAGTACAGTTCAGGTGAGATGCTTTCGGGAGAGTTAAAGCAGATTGCCAAAGATAGAATTGAGGAGTTCCTGTTAGAGCATCAGGAGAAGCGAGAGGAGGCCTCTGAGAAAGTCGAGCAGTTCCTGAATAAGTAGGTTTAAAATCAGGAGTAACCAAAGTGGTTACATGCTGCCGGAATTAATTCTCAGGGAAGAAGAGTCACTGAATTTCAAGGCCTTGATAGGTTTAGGCCTGGTTTCAGGGCTTTTAGGTGTCTGGGTGGCGGACAGTTTCTTCAGTTCTCAGGCCTCGGTTATTGCGCCCTTGATTGGGGCAGTTCCAATGGTTTTTCCGTTGACGGAGTATTACTTTGAGGAGGAAGAGAATCCTGATTTCATAGCTGAGACAGAAGTATATGGAGGCCTGTTTCTGGGAATGGTTACAGCATTTTTTGTATCATCTCTATTAATGCCTGAGTTCTTCACAACTCAGTTAGAAACTACAGGCCTTACAGGACAGGCAACAGCCCAGAGCCCTACTTTTACAGGAGTTTTATCACATAATATGATGTTGTTTGTTGCTATTTTTGGTGTATCGGCTATTTTAGGCTCTGCAGGAGCATTTATACTTTCACTCAATGCTTCGATGGTTGGAGTATTCTTTGCTAACCTGGCAAGCGATCTTTCAGGCCTGGAAATATTTATTTCCAACTCATCGCCTTTGGCTTACTTTCCTCATACCAGTCTGGAAATGACAGGTTTTATCGTTGCAGGTGTACTTGGTACAACGACTTCAGCCTCTGTTTACAGAGAGCATCTCAGTTGGGAGCACTGGAAACAGCTTTCAAAACTTCTCGTAGTCGGTGTCACTGCTATCGCTGCCGGCGCCTTCATTGAAACTGTCTAGAGAAATATCGCTGTCAGAAATATTTACTTTCATAGTGGATCTGTCATAGCCCAGGCCTTTCATCTTCAGAATTTCAAACAATGTGCCTTCCTGGGACTGTTCGAGTTTGAGGATTCCATCAACGATGAACTCCAGTATCTCGTATCTCGAGGGCTGTCCGTTTTTTGAGAATGGTACTTCTCCTATGAAAAGTGCTGAGGCCTCGTTCTGTTTAATCCTTCCAACTATGCGTGAGGCCTGTTCTCTCTGGACAGGTTCGGCGTCAAATATCATCATGAACTTCGTCATACTGTCAATAACGATTCTGTCCGGCTCGAAATCATTTAGATGGCGTCTTAATCCATCTATTACTTTTTCTGGTTCGAATACCTGTCCACTGGCACCTTTCATCAGATTTGTGGCTTCCTGAATCTGGAAACTTTCTGATTCCGGGTCATATCCTCTCAACTCGACGCTCTCTCTTATTTCTTCCTGAGATCCTCTGAGTGTTATGTATAGGCCTTTTTCCCCATTCTCTATTCCATGGAAGAGATAGTCTATCGCGAATGCGCTTTTACCTGTTCCTGGAGGCCCTCCAAGCAGTAAAGTATAGTCTTCAGGTATATCGACCATTTCCTCTAGGCCTTTGACTCCGGTATTCAGCGCCATAGAAAGAAAATAGTCTCTTTTGTTATTAAACCTGGTGCTATAAAAAAATCAGCAGACAAAGCTGAAATGTGAAACTCTCTCAACAGGCTAAAACAGTGTTTGAACGTGTGAAGGATTCTGAACAAATAAGATATGAGGCTCTAGAGGATCAGGGATTTGACCAGTCAATGATCGCCCGTGCAGGTAAGGAACTGGAAGGAAAAGGCCTAGTAGAGATTATTGTTGATGAAGAAGTAGCCTATACATTGACTAAGAAGGGAAAGACTGTGATGAGAGAAGGCAGTCCGGAGTTCAGGCTTGTGGAGATACTCGAAGATGGGCCTAAGACCTTCTCCGAGATCAATATTCCAGCAGATATTGCGGTAGGAAAGGCCAGAGAAAAAGACTGGATCGAGATAGATGATGGGGAAATTCATCTAACAGAACAAGGCAATTTTGTTGACGAGGATGAAGTACTCCAGCAGTTGAAAAATGAGGAGTTTGGACCGGATCTAGTTGATAGAGGCCTGATAGAGAGGATAACGGAGACTGCAAAGACATTAAAACTTACTGAGAAAGGAAAACAGGTTAAGCTTGGAAATATTGAGGAACAGTTCAATGTTTCCGCCGAGGCCTCGATGCCACAGATCGGAAGAAAGCATTTTTACAAAGAAGTAATTGATTACGCCCGGGATCAGTGGAGAGAGATGGGTTTCGAAGAGATGCAGGGAGACTTTGTAGTCTCCAGTTTCCTGAACTTCGACGCGCTTTATACTCCTCAGGATCACCCTGCGAGAGAGCTGCATGATACATTCTTTATGGATAGGCCTGGAGAAGCAGATATTTCTAAGTTTGTGGACTCGGGTAATGACAGGGTCGAACATGTCAGGCAGACTCATGAAAACGGGTGGACAACCGGAAGCACTGGTTGGGGATACGACTGGAGCAGAGATGAGGCTAAAAGAAATGTCTTGAGAACTCATACCACTTCAGTTTCAGCTCAAAAGCTTTCGGAGTTAGACGAAAAAGATTTACCTGCTAAGTTTTTCACGGTTTCAAGAAACTTTAGAAATGAAACTGTTGACCGAACTCATCTTGCAGAATTTTACCAGACGGATGGAATAGTGGTTGGAGAAGATCTGAGTTTCAAGAATCTGAAAGGATACCTGACAAAGTTCTTTGAGAAGATGGGTTACGATGAGGTCCGACTGATCCCAAGTTACTATCCCTATACTGAAATGAGTGTAGAGATCCAGGTCTATGATGATGAAGAGGATGAATGGATGGGTCTTGGAGGAGCTGGAATGTTCAGGCCTGAAGTAGTCAAACCATTAATAGGGAAAGAAGTGTCAGTCTTGGCCTGGGGATTAGGCGTTGGAAGGATAGCCGCAGGTGCTGCAGGAATCGAAGACATAAGGGAATTATACAGGAACGACAAAAAACTGTTAGAGAAGACGCCTACATGGAGGCCTGAATAAATCATGAAAACCGCAGATTACAGAAATTCAAGGAGTGATTACTGAATGGCACACATTGAGATAAACAAGAATGAATTCGAGGAATTAATCGGAACAGGCATAAAAGACCAGCAACTTGAAGAAGAGGCCTCATACCTCGGAGTCCACTGGAACCATGTCGAAGGAGTCAAATGGGATGTAGAGGTATATCCGAACAGGCCTGATCTGTTGAGTGTGGAAGGTTTAGCCCGTGCTTACAGCAGGTTTTTCGGGGAAGAAACCGGTTTAAAGGAATATGATGTCGGTAAAGGCAGTTTCACATTAGAAATTGATGAATCGGTTAAAGATGTGAGGCCTGAGATTGGTGCTGCAGTAGTAAGGAATGTAGAACTGGATGAGAGAGCGATTAATGGTTTGATCCAGTTACAGGAGAAGATTCATGAAACCATGGGTCGTAGAAGAGATAAGCTGGCGATAGGCCTTCATGATCTCTCTGAGCTCTCCGAGCCGTTTACTTATAGGGCTGTACAACCCGAAAAAGTCTCTTTCACACCTCTGGAATATGACAGGGAAATGGACTTGGGTGAGATAGTCGATGAGCATGAGAAAGGTCAGGAATATGCCTGGATCCTGGAGGAAGACGAAAAATATCCTATAATCGAAGATTCACAGGGGAAAGTTTTGAGCTTCCCGCCTATTATCAACAATCAGCTGACAGAAGTCGATTCCGGTACAACTGATATCTTTATAGATGTCACAGGAAAGGACCGAGAAACAGTTGAAAAAGCACTGAACATTTTATCAGCCGCTATCGCTGATAGAGGCGGGAAACTGGAGACTGTAGAAGTGAATGAGATAACCTTACCCGATCTTTCTCCTGAAGAGACCTCAATTAAGCTTGAATACCTTAACTCTGTTTCAGGCCTTAACCTTTCAATGGATGAAGCGATTGAGCTGTTAGAAGAGATGGGGTATGGTGCAGAAAAAAATGATGGAAGTATTGATGTCGAGGTTCCGGCCTACAGAACTGATGTGATGCATGACTATGATCTTATCGAAGACGTCGTGATTGCCTATGGTTACAATGATGTAGAGCCTGAGATACCGGAGATAGCCCAGATTGGAGAGGAAAATGAGAATGAACAGTTTTCAAAAGTTCTTAGAGAGGCCTTAATCGGTGCTGGTGCGCTGGAGACTCATACATTTACTCTTTCAAGCACTGAAAAGCTCTTTGATAATATGGAAATCGATGAGAGGCCTCATGCATCGATGAGTAATGCGTTGACTGAGGACTATCAGGTTGTGAGGAGCTGGATGACTCCATCGCTTATGGAGGTTCTGAGAGAGAACAGGCATCACAGTTATCCTCAAAGCTTTTTCGAGGTAGGTGAAGTGGCTGAAATGCCTTCAGGTGAGAACAAAAAGAAACTGTCTTTTGTTACTGCCGGAGACATGGATTACAATGATGCAAGAAAGATCTTACAGGTCCTGGAGAATGCTTTAGGCCTGAAACTGGTTTTGGAGAAGGATTACTTTGAATACGGTAAGAAAAAGCGATCCGCGACCATTAAATATGATGGACAAGAGCTTGGCTGGATCTGTGAGTTCAATAACTCTGTGACTGAGAACTGGGGTCTTGATGTAGAGGTCGCAGGATTTGAGATAGATATAGAGAAATTAAAAGAATTTCACTGAAAGACAGGCTGGATGATGAACCCTGCGGGACAACTGGTTTCGCTCAGTTGACACGCAAAAACCGGGTTCACCGGTCCCCAGTTGATTTTGAGTGCTGACGGCCTGTTATTCCAGCTCTGATTCTGTAGGAATTATAATCCATCCGAGCAGATAAACCAGTAGGCCTGAACCTGCTGTAAGCACAAGCAAGAGTGTTACCAGTCTTACCAGTGATGGATCTAGGTCATATACTTCCGCGATTCCCCCACAGATTCCTGCAATCATCCTATCAGATTCTGAACGGTAAAGTCTATCCCTTGACATATACCCCAATTGCAAAGACAAAAATTTAAAGACGCGGTCGAACTGTTCGATTAAAATCTAACAAATCTTAGATTTTACTGAATAATATACAATGAAACTCATCCAGAGAAATATAAGAGAGAAAATTGAGGCCTGAACTCAGGCCTGATAATTATCTTACGAATTCTTCCTGTGCTGATTCAAAGCTGTGGAGTTCATCTTCGTCGAACCAGATGTCGATTTCTTTCTCTGCTTCGTCTTTCTCAGCCGATGCGTGAATGATGTTTTTGTGTAGTCGACCGCTTCCATCCGCGTGTTCAAAGCTCATATGGGCGAATCTTCCTCTGATGGTTGAAGGATCTGCTTCTTTCGGATCTGTCTCTCCGACAATTTTACGGACATTTTCAACCGCGTTAACACCTTCCAAGACCATTGCAACTATAGGTCCTGAACTCATGTATTCTTCAAGCCTGTCGTAGAAATCTTTGTTCACGTGCTCGCTGTAATGTTTTTGGAGCCTTTCGGAATCAGCCCAGACCATCTTCATACCGACGATCTTGAAACCTGCTTCCTCGAAAATATCAATGATTTTACCGGTTATACCACGTTTAACAGTATCCGGTTTCAAAGCAACAAAAGTCTTCTCAATGTGTTCTGACATTTCAATTATTCACCTTATAATTCCCCCTGAGGCCTGAAAACTTATAATCTAAGGCCTTGAATCATTGAGTTTGAACCTGAAAGTCTGATCACATTCAAGTAATTCAATGTTTTCATTCTCGATCCATTGATCTCCGGTTCGATTATCATACTCCGCATCCTCTAACCAGTCCATTCCTTCCAGACTTTGATCTTCACAGATATTGTAGGCCTGAAGCATCAGCTCTGATTCCACTCTTCTGAAGTACTCATCGGTTCCGTCTTCAGGAGTTCCGTTGTAATCATCGTAATCAAATGTCTGGTGGTGAGGCCTTTCCACACCTATACAAACTCCTATATCAAGACCGTGACACTGGTTGTAAACTTCTGTAGGCCCGACTTCTAGGCGTTTATCTCCATCTGTAGCCAAGTTATTCGCTGTAACCATTCCTCCAATCAGTACAATACTTACAGCAAGATAGAACAGGTTCTCATGAAGGCCTGAATCGAAGTCCATAAACTCAGGTCTTTCAAGATTCATAAATTCTGTTTGTGGGAAAGGATTGAAATAAGAATGGTTTTATCAATTCCAGAATTCCAGTTTTTTCTATGCAAGTAGGAGTAATCGAGGGAGATGTTAATACCTCTTCGTTCAAGTTTCGAGCAACTGAAAAAGTAGGGAAGTTCGACTTCGTGTCGGTTAAAAGCAATGATAACTGGATTTTAGCTCAGGTAGATGAAGTCACAAAACACAAAGACGGTGAGACCACAGCCACAGCAAACATAATAGGTTACAGGGATAAAGGCCTGACGAGAGCGCCGAGACATGTGATTGACCCGGATTCCATAATCTACAAGGCGGATCAGGAACTAATTTCTGATACCCTGGGTTTGAATGAGGAAGGCCTCAGAGTCGGTAATCTGGAGACTAATCCTGATATCGATATAATGGTGGATCCTGATGACTTCTACAAGCATTTTGCTGTCCTGGCTCAGACCGGTGCAGGCAAATCTTATACGGTGGGGGTCTTAATTGAGGAGATGCTTGAAAATGATTTCCCTGTTTTAGTGTTGGATCCTCACGGCGAGTACTCTTCTCTCAAAAAGGAGAATCCTGAAAGCGATGAGGCCAGGACCTATGAGGTGAAGGAGTTTTCTCCTAACACTGATATTAATCGTGAGGCCTTACCGCTAAAGTTTTCATCAGTGAATCTTGATAAGAAAGAGCTTACTACGTTGATTCCGGACTCCCTGACTAATTCTCAGATGGGAGTGCTTTACAATGCACTGAAGCATCTAAAGGATAAAGATGATGATTATAACATTCTAGATATTCAGGATGCTGTCTCTCAGGAAGATTCGACGGCTAAATGGAATCTTCTGAATTATCTGGAGCAGTTAGAGGAATCAGGCCTTTTCAGTGAGAATCCAATTGATTTGAAGGATTTAATCGAGCCTGGAAGAGCCACAATAATTAATTTGAAGGCTGTTGAGCCTGAGCCAACTGAAATGACTGCTTACATGCTAGCGAAAAAGCTCTTTGATTTAAGAAAAAAGAATCGTATCCCGCCATTTATTATGGTTATTGAGGAGGCTCATAACTTTGTTCCTGAGAAAGGATTTGGTCAGGCGGTTTCCAATCCGATTATGCGCAAGATTGCATCAGAAGGCAGAAAGTTTGGGCTTGGTATAGGTGTAATTTCTCAGAGGCCTGCCCGTATCGACAAAAATGTGCTTTCACAGGCGAATACCCAGTTTATTCTGCGTGTAACGAACCCTAATGATCTGAAAGCGATCTCGAAGTCATTTGAGGGAATTACCTCTGAGGTTGAGGACATGATCAAATCGCTGCCTCCAGGAGTTGCGTTCTTGCTAGGGAATGATTATCCTGTGATGACCGATGTCAGAACCAGAAAGTCGATGCACGGTGGGGAGACTCAGACTGCTGAAACCTATGTTGAGAGAGAGGATATAGTCTATTTCAGGCCTAGGAGAGAGCTTCAGGAGGTCGAATCCGAGTACGGTGTGAAGTTCAATACGGCTTACTATCCTCTTTATCTGATTGAATCGGAAGATAAGGAAGTTCTTGTAGATGGTGTGAAGGGAGAGATCAAGGCCTCTAGAGATAAACCTTCTGAATCCGAGCAGAAAGTATTGGATCTGAAAGAGCAAGGCCTGGATACCGGCGGTATATCGGATGAGCTTGGTATAAGCCTTGCGAAGGTATCAACAAGAGTGGAGGCGCTTGAAGATAAGGGATTGATAAAGGATGATGGGGTTACTGAGTCAGTTCTAGGCCTTGAGAGGGTTGAAGATGATGTGGAGTCAGACTCCTTAATCAAGTTTGATATCTCTGAGGAAGAGATTAAGTCTGAGTATGAAGGCTCTGTTTCAAAAATCAGGTATCCTTACTTCAAGTCTGAAGATACTGTCTATGATCCGATTCTGGAGGAGGAGCTTTGAAGGAGGGTTTCCTCTTTTAAAGTTTCAATAATTCTTACTAATATACGGGTTCGTGGTCTAGTTGGTTATGACGTCGCCCTTACAACCGCATCGTGTCCAGAGCAGCGTTGCTCGAACTCATGCGCGGAGCGAGTGAGTGAGGCGAAGATCCCCAGTTCGAATCTGGGCGAACCCATTGATTCAGTTCTGGACATTGTCCAGCTCAAGGGATTAGTTACCACCGAAAGGTAAATAAAAATGATGTGGTATATACTAGATGTGAGGTTGTCTTTCAAGTAATGAGTTATAAGCAGGTCGTTGTGGTTGATGAGAAACTGGGAATGAGCAAGGGTAAGACAGCAGCACAGGCCTGTCATGCTTCGCTGAATGCATTTTTACGTGCGGAAAGGCCTTTAAGAAAGGACTGGAATGAGCAAGGCGGTAAAAAGATACTACTGAAGAAAGGTGATCATACATTTGGTGAGCTCATCGAGAAGGCTGAAAGACTTAATATACCTCATTACAAAGTAAAAGATGCCGGACATACAGAGCTAGATCCTGGCACGGCGACGGCTCTTGGAATTGGACCTGCTGAATCGGATAAAATTGATAAAATTACCTCGGAGTTGAAATTAATTAAATGAGTCAAGATCAGGAGAATGAAGAAGTGGAACATGAAGAAGATGAGTTTAAAGACCTAGATCTAGCTGATATGAATTGGGCACATTTCACTGGTACGCAAGGAGTCAATGGAGCTATCAAAGAGCAGGTAAACGATTTTGTTGTTCAGGAACTCGCAAGACATGAAACAGGTGATGAGGGCGAGCATCTAATTGTTAAGCTACGCAAGCAGAATATGACTACTCTTCAGGCCATCAACAAGCTTTCTAAGATGCTGCACATTTCTAGGAAAAGAATTGGTTACGCAGGAAATAAAGATAAGCGAGCTGTTACAGAACAGTATATTTCGGTTAAAGGTGTGGAAGAGGAAGACGTGAACCAGGTTTTCACTGATGAATTTGATTTAGAGGTAATTGGAAAAGGAGGTCATATAGGCCTAGGTAACCTGATGGCGAACAGATTTGAAATCACAGTTAGAGATCTTATGCTTCCGATAGAAAATATTAGAGATACCTCGCTCAAAACTGTCGAGGAAATGGAAGGTAAGATGCCAAATTACTTTGGGGATCAAAGATTTGGCAGCGCCAGGCCTATAACACATCAGGTAGGGAGACATCTTCTTAGAGGCGAGTATGAGGAAGCGGTCTGGACTTATATCGCAAAGCCTTACGAATCAGAGTATAAATCTATCAGAAAGGTCAGGAAAGATCTCTGGGAGACACGTGAAGTGGAAGGCGCGGCAGAAAGATTCCCGGAGAAGTTCAATTATGAGAAATCACTTCTGTATCACTTAACTAAAAATCCTGGAGACTATCAAGGGGCGATTAAACGGCTTCCAGAAGGCCTTCAGACGCTTTTCATTCACGCATATCAGTCATGGGTTTTCAACAAGGTTCTTTCACAGCTGGTTGAAGACGGCTGGTACGATGAGAAATATGAGATCCCTCTGGTAGGTTACAAGACTGATCTGAAGGACAACAGGCCTGAGAACCTGATGGAAGAAGTTCTTGAAGAGGAAGGAGTCTCTCAGGAAGACTTCAGGATGCAGGAACTACCGGAACTCAGGAGTGAGGGAAGCTTCAGACGTGCGTTCGCCGACTTCAGAAACTTTGATATAATGGAGGTTGAAGACGATGATCTCAACATGGGCAGGAACAAGATGGTCGTCGGATTTGATCTGCCGAAAGGATGTTACGCAACCGTCTTTTTAAGAGAGATAATGAAAAACTAGAGTAGGCCTATGATACTTTACATCGCATGGCTTCTAATATTTTCCTCAGTATTCCTCTCAGTTTTCTACCTCAGTATTTACTCAACTGCCAGAGAAACAAGAAATGAGGAAATGGAAGAGATGGAAAATCCTCCATCAATAACTATTTTGATGCCTGCCTACAATGAATCCGAGGTGGTCGAAGAGGCCTTAAATTCAGTTAAAGAACTTGATTATCCGGGTTATCAGGTTGTATTCGTCAACGACGCGTCCAAAGATAGTACTCTAGAAAAGGCTGAAAAATATGCTTCAGATAAGATAAAGATTATTTCTCACGAATTTAATAAAGGTAAGGCCGCTGCTCTGAACACAGGCCTGGCTGAAACTGATTCCGATTATGTCGTGGTCCAGGATGCGGATTCAAAAATTGAATCTGAGTTACTTTACAAAGCCGTTGGCAAGATGGAGTCAGATAAGAGCTTAGGCGCAGTGATTGCAGCTATCAGGCCTCTGAAAGCAGATAATTTTGTCAGGAAGCTTCAGACGGTTGAATACCAGCTAACAAATTTCTACAGGATGTTGATGACTGAGATAAACACATTAAATGTTACCCCTGGCGCTTTCTCGATCTACAGAAGTTCAGATGTAAAAGATGTTGGAGGATTTGACGAAGGCAATATTACAGAGGACCTAGAGATGGCCTTCAAACTGAGGAAGAGCGGAAAGCTATTTGAAATGATATACTTCAACAGTTCTTACACAGAATTTCCTTCAACGCTTAGAGGCCTTTATAACCAGAGAGTAAGATGGGCTAGAGGCTTTATTTACAACGGCTGGAAGTACAGAGAAATGTTTTTAAACAGAGATTATGGGTATTTTGGCACCGTACAGCTTCCAATGCTTGTCCTGATGCCGGCATTAATCGTCACATCGTTTACAATGGTGATTACAGGCCTCTCACAGTCACTTCTAGACTTTATAATTAAAAGTTCGGCTGTAGGAGTACAGTTACCAGCTTTTTCGCTATCAAACCTTTATACAGGGATATTAGGCTCGAATATGAAGGTATATCTACCATTACTGCTTAGTTTAATGCTTGTTGCCTATATCATAAAAAAGGCTTACAATTACGGCGGTGAGAGGCCTAGGAATATTCCTGCTTTACTGTTTTACTTTTTTGCGTATTTCTTACTTCAGTCAGGTTTTTGGGTGGCAGCGATTTTAAAAGAAGTAACTCGCAGTAAGAAAGTATGGACCTAGTGAAGGAATCAATAATTAAAGCAGGTGCAGTTACAGCTTTGGTGCTTTTGCTTGGAATTTTACTGGGCTACCAGATGGATGATCTCAGACAGGACCATCTATCTGAAGAGCTCAGACAGTCAAACCTTGAAACCGAGACATTTTCCGTCCTAGATGACTATGTCCAGAGATCTGATGGAGATCACTGCCAGCTTATGGATGTCCAGATCCCGAGTATTGGAGAGAGAAATGGTGAACTAGGTTCAGAGCTTGAAAGATTTGAGGCCCAGAATATCGGAAGCGATGAAGAGTACAGATATATTAGGGATAGATACTACAACAACCAGTTAAGGCTTTACATGGCTCTAAACAGTTACAAAGATAGGTGTAACGGTACTAACCAGACTACAATTCTTTACTTCTTCGATGATTCAACTGAGAGCCAGAGACAGGGTGCAGTACTGAATGAAGTCGTCAAACAGAAGAATGTACAGGTCTTCAGCTTCAATGCGGAGGTAGATGACTCTCTGGTGGTCGACGTGCTGACAGAGGATTTCAATGTTACAGATTATCCTACAGTAATTGTTAACGATGACCAGAAGTTTGAAGGATTTATCTCTGTAAACGAATTAAATTATGACGTACTCAACGGTAATCAAACAGGATAGGCCTTACTTAATTTCTTCAGTAAGCGTTACCCTGTTGCTTCTACCTTCTTTCTCCTTTTCCACTAACTCAAGTTCTACTAGCTCAGATACCAGGCCTGAAATCTTTGCTTTGGAGTACTCCGAGTTATCAACTACATCTTTCTGAAGCATCGAGCCTTCATTCTCTTTCAGCATATCCACAATCAGTTTCTGATCCTCCGTCAGTGACGCCATTATATTTGAGGCCTCAGTACCGGATCTGTATCGTTGGTAGAATCTTGTGAACCCTGCGGCCAGGATTACTATCACAATGGCTATAACAGCGTTCCTGTAATCTGTGTTTAAGTCCTCATAGACTATCTGGAAGGAAAGCGGAGGCCCTGTAATACTTGGTTCTTGGGTCCATTCGACATGAATTCTTCTGCCCTCACTACCGACCTCTCCAAACTCTGGGTCAATTACTGGTATCGATGCAGTCTCCTGGTCAATCAATGCGGTTCCTTCTGGAAGCAGTACTTTCATTCTGTGAGTGTCTGTAGGCCTGTAAATGTTCTGAGTATAGCTGAATACATTGGACTCTCCCTGGAAGTTTATTAGGCCTGAAGTGCTGTAACGAATCATTACGCTGACGTTTTCATAGCTACTAGTCTCACAGGAGATTTCTCCTCCGGGCTCGAGATTGGTGAACTCACAGTCTGCTTCCTGTTCATTAATTTCAACGTAGTAATCGTCTACAGGGTTATGTGTTACTATATATGTCATTCTCGATGAGCTGATCTCCTCAAACATGATCTCTTTCTCTACGGTACTATCTTCTAGGTCAACGGTAACGTTTTCACTCGCTATACTTGTAGCTGAACCTATTGCTGTGAATGCTATAAGGCCTAAGATAATCAAGCTCTTTCTCATTTTTTCTCTTTATCTTTTATCGGTTTTTGAGACCAGCATGCCTCCGACACCCATCTCTGCGTAACGCCTCATGATATCTGCGACGTTTTGAAGTGTTTCCTGCCCTTCTTTCAAACTCATTTCGTAGTGATCAGGTGATTCAAGCTGGATGTAAGTTGGCCCATAATTTATGACCAGTGCGATTGCCTCCTCAAAGCTTGAGGCCTCGACAACTACCTCTGCTACCTGGGAGAATCCTTCGTCCAGGCTTTCATGAGGGTTCTCAACTTTCTCAATTTCCTCAACTGTTTCCTCAACTACCTCTGCTTCCGGTTCGTTACTCAGTTTTTCAATGTGATCTTCAAGTGAGCCTTTCACTGCGTCCTCTGAAGCCGCTACTGCCTCGAATATCATCCAAAGTTTGAGGTCCATAATTATAATTTAGGCGTCCTCAAGCTTAAAGCTTTGAACTCCGAAAAGTTAAAACCGGACAAATTCAATTATCTGATGTGAATGTGAAACAGAAAATCCAGGAAATCGAGTACAGCTACTGGCTGGACAAAAGAGAGTTCGGCAAGGTGATGATAATCGCAAGCCTCTCAATTCTCGTGGTATCTATTCACGCAATTTATACTGTTAATGCAGCAGTCGAACAGGCCTCGAATTCCAGCGAAAGAATGGAGACCACAGCAGTGCTTGTCAGCTCCGATGCATTCCAGAATAGCATGGAAAACTTTGCGGATACCGGAGCAACTATAGGCGGCGAACCAGTTTCAGAGGTGGTATCTGATTTACAGTATGCTGCTGAATCAGTTAATCAGATGGAAGGACTGTCGAATGAGCTGGAGAAAGCCAGAACCACATACCAATGGACTGTCCTGCTGGGGATACTGGGACTGGTTGCAGGGATCACAGCCATATACATCTAAAAGTTTCCAGAACTAATTACTTCTCAGATGAAAAAGCTTCTACTGATTACAGCAATAATTTTATTTACAGGCCTATCCGCTGCCGCTAATCTAACGCTCGAGGTCTGGGATGAGAACCAGAATGTCCAAAACGCAGATCTCACACTGGAACAGGACGGCTCAGTAATAGATGAAGGCACAGTGATAGATACAGAAGTTAACAATGGGGAAAATTACAATTTAACTCAACAGGTCAATGGCCTACAAGTTAAGATATACAATTTCTCGATCTCTCAGGACCTTGATTTCAGGCCTCGGATTCTGGACAAACAGACGCCTCAAGGCAAAAATTATCTGACCGATCTTGATCCATTCTATTTCGTCAATCAATCTGATTCCTTCAGCTTCTCAGAAGCCAAAATTGATACAGGAAAGGCCTCGGTACCGGATAGAGTTGCGAGATGCACAGATTTTCAGAGCTTTGAATGCCAGAACTGGGAGGTTAACTCAACCTCTGACTATCAGGACAATGCACCTCTCAGCTCAGAAACATATACCTATACTGTGGAATCATTCTCAGCATACTCTACAGGAAACAATGCGTCCCTCCCTGTCATTAACAATCTGGAGATCTTCAACGTCACAGATCTAGAAGACCAGAGAAATTCAGGCAATCTAATAGATCAAGGCCTGAACAAGACCTTCCTGGTAGATCAAAAAGACTGGAATGAGTACAGATTTGAATTCAATATTTCAAACAACGGTTCAGAGGAATGGGAGCTGAGCTCAGGCGATACATTGGAACGTAGAGGCCTCAACAGTTCATGGTCGGTAAATGAAAGCGAGATATACTATGAGATTTCCCAGGAATATGAAGGAGGTACTTTCCAGTCAGGCAGTATCGAATGGAATACGGGGAACGGTGGAATTTTACAGCCTGGAGAAGCTATGTCAGCTGGTTACATAGCGAATATTTCACAGGCCTCGACCTCAATCTATGATCAGAAGTTTGAGGCCAACAGTACAAACGGAGAATCTGACATTGATTTCCATGAATTAGAGGTTCTGATTTATGGAGTTATAGATGCGGTGATTGATAGGCCTGAGCAGGATTCAATCGTTCAGAACAACCGTAACTTTACGTTAAACGGCACAGTACAGTGTCTGGATGGTGATTGCGGCGATATAACTTTGACTGCCAGGAGAAACGATAGTAACGGACAGATAGAGTTTACAGGCGATGTATTCGAGGTCCAGGCCTCAGAGTTTACTGGATGTAATGACTTGCTGGAGGGTGAAGTCTGTGATGTGAGCTGGTCTGTGAATGCGACCGGTGACATTGATACCCGACATGAAATTGATTTCCTGGCCCAGTCATCTTATCCTGAAGTTGGGTCCGACTCAACAACTGTATCGGAGGTAACTATCAGGGATATACTGCTGATTGATCTGGACTGGAACACTGTTGATTTCGGGCTTCTTGATCCAGGTGAGCGTGATAGGCCCGCGGAAAACAACTCGGCAGGTTATAATCTTACAGTTGAGGAAGATAGCAATAGGATAGATAATCTATGGCTGAAAGGCTCGAATCTGGTTCATGAGCAAAACAGCAACTACACGATCGGGATCGGAAACATGAGCTATGCAGAGCAAAAAGATGTAGGACAGGCCTCGAACTTAACGAATAATTATTCTCTGATTGACAGTGATCTTGCTCCAGGAACTCTTAAAACCTTTTACTATTGGCTGGATGTTCCGTTCGGTATACTTAACGGAGCCTACACCGGCTCTATAACTTTCAAAGCAAATCAGACGGCATGAAAAAGACAATCTTACTTTCAGGCCTTCTTTTATTTGTTTCACTGGCTTCCGCATCTATCGGCACCTTTACAGGAGAATTAGAGAAACAGGGCCCAGAAACTGAATTTAATATTGGCTTGGCCTCAGATCAACCTCTAGAGGTCGAAATGGATGTTCAGCAGGTCGAAGGCCTGAATATAACCTATAATCAGAGTTTCAGGTTCAATCCTGAGAACGTTGAAAGGAGTTATCAGCGAGGCGACGAGATTCTGCCTGTAAGAGAATACTCTGTCAGAGTCGAGTCCCTGGATGTCGAGAAAGAGGCCTATACTATTCCCGTGACTTTCAGGGCTTACTCCGATCAGGATCAGTTCGGGACAAGCCCACAGGTGATTCATGAAAGAGAATACGATTTTAGATATGTAACTGATCTATCAGAGAGTTACGGCTGGAACGGTAGTTTGATAGACGGAGAAGAAGGTTCTGAAGAGCCTGAGAGGCCTGAGGAAGAACAATCGGATGAGACTCTGGATCTTAATGAGAATGGTTCGGAAAATACTTTAACCACGGGTAACGAAACAGTTGACGGGGAGGAAGACCAGAGTTCGGGAAACAGGACTACACTGGTTTTACTGGTGATGATCCTGTTCCTGTCGGTTTACATACTTAGAGAGGCCTTAGGATGAACAGAATAATACTCAGCGCGGTAAGTTTGTTCCTGGTGACAGGCCTTATTATGCCTCAGGGAATGGCTCAGTCCGATGACGCCTCTGTTTCCATATCTGTCGATAGGGCCTGTGATACATCCGCCTACAATTTCAGGTTTAACGGCGCTTTGTTCTCCGATGACCTTCAGACAGAGGTTGTAGGCCTCAATACTACTGGAACTTTCGAGTATCTGCCTAGTAATGACGGAGAGATGAGCTTCTCGAACTTTAATCTGTCGGCTTACAGGACTGAGGATCTGGAGGCTGAGTTCGATGACGGTAATGAGTCAGGGAATGAAACATCCAACCAGACTGAAAGTAATGTCACAGCTTCTGACATTGAGATCCAGTCTTCCAATGAGACAGAGGAAAGAAAATACATTAACATGTCAAAACAGCCTGCAAACTACAGCGTTAACTATCTTTTCAACTCCACAAATAGTAACGCCGACCCGGAAGTCAGCAGGTTATTTCAGGACGCAGAGAGCGCAAAGCATTACGTCAGGCCTTACAGACATAATACTTCACAGGAGATCAGGGAGGCACACTCAAACTCTACCTTGATAGGATACGATTCCACCTGGGAGCCTCTGATAAGCGTTCCGAGACTTCCAACATTTGATGCAGTTTATCCTCCAGGGAAGTACACTGCTGAACTGGACATAGGATACCAGTGTGAGTTCAGCCCTGATGAGGATTCGAGTTTCAATGTCGATGATTACGACCAGACGTTCAACAAATCGGAGTTCGATGACCTCAGCAGTTCAGAAAATGTTAATATCAGCAAGGATGTTGAAATTGATGGTTTGAATGTCTCAGATTACGATAATTCGGGTTCAGAGGCCTATGCTGTCACTCATTTGAAGGAGAATACTCTTGAAACCAAGTTTGCTATACTTGATCTCGAGGGAGAAGGTGTTATTCCAGATGATGTTGGTCAGGATAATGAGGTGAACCAGGAGGTTGAAACTGATGCAGAGATACCGGATAACGCCACCACAGAGTTTGAGGCCGATGCTAATGAGACTTTAGAGGATGCTAATCCACGTCAGGGATCGGACTCAAACTTTCCGGGTGAAACAGAGGTTCCTGAGCCAGAGCCCGAGCCCGAGCCTGATCCACAGCCATTAATTAGTTTAAGCATTAAACCTATGAACTCGACCTATGAGGCTCCTAGAGGACGGTTTACAGAGTTAGGCCTTCAAGTCGAGAATATTGGTGAGGAGGCCGCAAGTAATATTCAGCTGGAGCCAAGGCTGTCTGAGGATATGAGCTGGGAGACACAGAACGGGAATATTGATTCTCTGGCGGTAGGAGACTCCGTGAACCGCTCCGTCTATGTGAATCCTGGCGAGGAAGTCGATCCAGGGATATACCAGATACCGGTTTATGGGTCTAATGATGAAGGGGACATAGCGCTCCAGTACGTAGATGTTGAAGTTAAAGAGCAGATATTTCAGGGAGTTTTGAACGTTGAGGAGGCCCCGAGAGATGTCACGTTTGAAAGCGGAGAAAACTATACTTTGCCTCTGATACTTTCAAACGGCGGTGAGACTCCTATACAGAATGTTTCAGTTGAGTTAGAGAACATGGAAAACTGTGGAGAGTACTCGGTTGATCCAATAGATGATATAGAACCGGGTTCAGATGTTTCCGCTACAGTTCAGTTTACAGCAGGATCAAATATACAGGAATGTTCGGGAACCTTGATTGCTTCTTCAAGTTCAGGAGACCTGGCTTTCTCAGATATAAATATTGACGTACAGGAGGAAGTCGGGCCAATCCCTGAAGAATTCAGAGTGCCGATAGTCGCATCGCTCTGGACATTAATGCTTCTGGCCTATGCAGTTCTCACGAAGAAATATGGGGTACACAACATGACAGTCAAAGTACCTTTAGTCCTTCTAGTGGTAGGAGAGGCCTTCATCATAATATATCTCTCATCAACCTATTACAACCTGATGCCTCCAGGCCTGTTACCTTTCTAGATTAAATCAAGCTTTTATAGAAATTTCAGGCCTCTAACCTAGCTTCTTCAGAACTTTCTCGCATGTATCGATGATTTCATCGCTGTCCCCTACCTCCATTTTACCGGTGTACTGTTCTCTGTGCATCTGGATGAAGAACTCTGCTAAGTCATGCATGTTTTCGTCTTCCGTCGGCATGTTTTCAGCTAACTCCTTGTAAGTCATCTCCCTCTCTATGCCCAGATTGTTTTCCAGAAATCCCTTCATTATATGGGATGTCTTGATGGCGGCCTCTTCGTCTTCCAGTTCACGGTACTGATCAAGGATTTCACTTACCTTGTCGGAGTTGATCCTTCCCTCTGAGTCTTCACCTGATTTCTTGTCTCTCTTGAGCTTGGATCTGATATTCTGTTTCATGTCCTCAATCTTTTCCTTGGTTGACTTACCTTCGTCTTCCTCCTCACTCTCGTCGTCCCACCGGACCGCACCCATAAGCATCTCGAGATCTTCTTCTGCCTCTTCACGCATCTCCTCATGCTGTTCACGTGACTCCTCCTTTTGATCAAGGCTTTCGGCTATCTTCTCCAAGTCCTCGGTCGAAGATTCTCTAAGGTCATCCTCTTCCATCCCTTCACCTTCCAGTTTATCGATTAATTCTTCCCGATGCTCTTTCTCAGACTTTATTTTTTCCAGATCCTTCAAGGAAAACTGCTTGATCTGATCCTCACTCATATCAAGGTCTAACTCTTTTACTATCTCTTTCTTTTTCTTCTCGTCGGATTTCTCATCCTCTTCATCTTCTGGGGCCTCATCATCTCCTTCTAATTCAGAATCTTCAGACTCTCCTTTTTCACTTTCCTCTTGATTAGAGTCTTCTTCGCCATCATCCTCAGACTTATCTTCTGGTTCTTCTTCATCTCCTTCATCTTCTGAGGCCTCATCAGGTTCTTCCGACTCTTCATCATTCTTTTCCTCATCTTCAGAATTATCCTCTAAGTCATCTTCTTCAGAATTAGTTTCGGAACTCTCTTCCTCTTTTGAATCCTCGGTCTCATCATTCTCTTCTTCTGATTCTTCATTTTCCTCTTTAGCCTTTGACCTATCTTCCAGGCCTTTATCATCTCTTACATGCTCTAGATCAGATTTCAGCTTTTCAAGGTCGTCCTTTGCTTCCTCGACGTCCTGACCGATTCTTCTCTTTTCTATCTTTTTCTCCAGAAAGGCCTTAGCAGTCTTCCGGTTTTTTACACGCTGTTCAGCATTTAATACGTTTTCTATCTGGTCTGCTGAAAGAGGATTCTCTGTAACGAACTCCTTGAGCTCATCTACAGTACCTCCGACCAGGTCAATCAGTTTATCCTGATCCATGCTGATATTTTTCTCATCGAAATGCTCGATATCCTCGACCCTCTCAATTTCATTTAGAACATCCTTTAACTCGCCTACATCTTCGCCTGCAAGGCCTAGGTAGGCTCCAACGTTTTCAAAAGTTATCTGTTCGTCAATAAATTCCAGAACATCTTCACGGTCTTTTCCGGAGCTTTCTGCCTGCTTCAATGCCCTTAGATCGTTCAGCGTCAGATCCATTTCATTTACTTTGGATTTGAATTCATCGCTGCTCCCTGTAGTTAGCTCGGAGATCTTCCCTATACTCAGTTTTCTCTCAGGCATAACAGACAATTGGAAGGCCTTAAATAATACTTTACGGTATGACCTCTAAATCAGTGGATCTGTAGACCGCATCCAGAATCAGTAGTATCCCGGCTAGAAGGATGAAATAGCGGGAAACATCGTTTTCCGTTTCCTGATCCTCAAGATCTACAAACGCGGTCTCAAGGCCTTCACGGCTTGTGACGAAAGAGGCCTCTCCACCAGTCTCATTCGCAAGTAACATTAACTCCTCCTGGTTCAGGTTAGGGAACTGGGCTCTTGTAGCTTCCTCGCCCCTGATTACCTCATCTTCAGTACTGTTTCTACCTGATTCCCCGATACCGATTGGGTTGACTGTAACATTCTGTCTGGCTGCGAATCCAGCGGCTTCCTCTATACTCTGTCCACGGTTGTTTGTACCGTCTGTAACCAGGATTATTGATCTGTTTTCCTCTTCAGATGACATCAACATGGAAGCACTTGAAGCAACGGCATCGCCGGTAGCAGTACCAGGGACTTCACCCATCTCGATATTACCTATCCCTGAACGTACCGCTCCCATATCCGATGTCAGTTCCTGTTCCTCTATCACATCTCCAGAGTAACTTATCAGGCCTACCTGGCTCGAGTTCCCGAGTTCTCCAACAAATGTTCTGGAGATATCTTTTGCCGCCTCAAATCTGTTGGGCTCTACGTCAGCGGTGAACATCGAGGCCGATGTATCAAGTGTCACAACAAAGTCGTGGTCCGCGCCTTGAACCGTCTCTACAATTACAGGACTGGATAGGCCTATCAGCAGGGATGAAATGGCTATAACTCTCGTAATCGCAAGAAGTAAATCAGCCCGGATAATATTGCCTCCTGTTACTTTCTGCAGTGTTTCATAATTTCCGAACTTCATTGCCCTCTGTTTTTTCTTCCTGTATCCGTACATGAAGATTAACAGTATCAGGCCGTTCATCAAAAGCAAAATATTTGTGTACTGATCCGTGAATACCAGTCTCACCAGTCACCACCTTCCTCGTCGATGTACTGGGCAAACTTGCCAGAGAAATTATCTCTGGAATCCACCCGGATAACTGAGGCTCCGGCGGCTTCAATCTTGTTAATTGTTCTTTCCTCCTCTTTCCTGGCCTTTTCCTCAAACTCATCTCTAACTTTCGAGGTATTGACAACTACCTGTCCATCACCTGAGATATCCTCAAATCTGAAATTACCGGCTTCAGGCAGTTTGTAGTCTCGAAGATCTCTGACCATTATATTCAGGACATGGCGGAACTTCTTCGAAGCCACCAGCATCTTTGATTTCCAGGATCCTTCCACCCCAAGAAAATCAGATATCAGAAAGATCGATGTATTCTCCTTGATCTGGCCCACAACACTGTCAAGAGCATCTTCCAGATTGAACTCTCCGCCGTAGTTATCGAACCTTGTTACCTCTGTCAGAATCTTTTGATACTGGGCCTGTCCACCGTCCGGAAGCATAACAAGTTCATCGTCGCCGTAGATTCCGAATCCAACATTGATACCCATATCGATCGATGCATAGGCTAAAGCTGCAGCAACGATCGCAGCATACTCCGATTTCAACTTATCAGCGGTACCAAATATCATGGAATCGGAGGCATCTAAAATGATGAAAACATCCAGGTCCTTTTCCTCCTCATACTCCTTAACGTAAAGCTCCTCTGTCGCAGCGCTGTTTTTCCAGTCAATACGTGAGGCATCGTCAGAGGTCTGATACTGTCTTAAGTCTGAGAACTCGATTCCCGAGGCCTGGAACTGTTCCTGATACTTCATAGCAAACATGAAGGTATCGGCCACCTTCTTCACCTCGGTATCGACCTTCTTCGTAAGGTCATCCCTGCCGAAAAAGTCCTCAGGCCTTACATCACTCATAAATCCTAAAGCGCATACATTGAATAAAAAATAAGGTTATACGTTTAGATCACTGCGAAATTCACTAAGATAACTAACTTCATCTCCAATTTCCGGTACCTCATCCATGGTTATTGGCATATTAATTCTCTGTTTCTTCCTACTATCAAAATTGGTTTCAGTAGATTCTAATAAACCAACATATACATCTTCTCGTTCCTCAAGTCTAATCATATGTTCTGGTTCATTCAATGTTCCTATCATTTGATTGTATGAGTGACTAGGATTTTTGGCTATTGAATCCGCACCATCTCTTCCCGAACTCTCTAATTTTTCAAGAACATACTCAAGCTCCGAATCGCTTAGAGATCTGTTAATTTCTCCTCTTTTACCTCTCAAACTCCAAGCCTTTGCTCCAAGCATGCTAGAAACAGCTAGGCCTGAACCTGCTAAAACTGCTTCAGGAACTTCTGCATAACCTTGGAGAAGCATCTCGTAGCCAATCATACTTGTTACTTGTAGGTTAAAACTTAAAACTATCTCACTGGAACACGGTTCACAATGTTTTCGATTACCTCTGCAATTTCAATTCCCTCAGCCTCTCCCTCGTAGTTAAGCATGATTCTGTGTATAAAGACTTCCTCTATAACTGCTCTGATATCCTCAGGCGTTACATAATGTCTTTCATCGTAGAGTGCGTGAGCTCTTCCAGCTAATGCCAGGTTAATGGAAGCTCTTGGTGTACATCCCCATTCAATGTATTCCTCATACTCCAGATCATAATCTGCGGGATTTCTGGAAGCATCTACAAGATCTACAATATACTCCTTGATCTCCTGACGTACTGTTACCTGCTTTGCAAACTCCTGTAAATCCCTCACATCTTGAGCAGTCACAACCTCGTTAACATTGAAGTCTTCATCGTCCATGATGTTTGCGTTCATGTCGATAATCTTTTGCTCATTCTTCTTCTTTGGGTAAGGCAAGTATATCTTGAACAGGAAACGGTCGATCTGGGCCTCTGGTAATGGATAAGTACCTCCCTGCTCTACAGGGTTCTGCGTAGCCATAGTAAAGAAAGGTTCCGGCAGATGGAAAGTCTCATCGCCGATAGAAACCTTGTGCTCCTGCATCGCCTCAAGCATCGCAGACTGAACCTTCGGAGGCGCACGGTTGATCTCATCAGCCAGAATGAAGTTAGCAAAGATAGGGCCTTTCTCAACGTAGAAGCCTTTCTCTTCGTTGTAGGCCTCTACACCCACAATATCGGAAGGCAACTTGTCCGGTGTGAACTGGATACGTGCGAAATCAGTGTCTTCCACAACCCTACCCAGCTGCTCAACTAGTAGTGATTTTCCCAGGCCTGGAACCCCTTCAAGTAAAATATTTCCCCCTGCGCAGACAGTCAAGATAATCTTGTTGATAACGTTTTCCTGGCCGATATATCCCTTCTGAATCTCATTTTCCATCCGATGCATGATCTCGCTGAAATGCTCGGCCTTCTCCTGCATCTCATCCTCACTCAGATCAGCATACTTACTAGCCATAAATGATACTTGATAGGCCTCGAATAAAAATCAATGGTGGTTGGTTATTCAAAGATGTTTTTTCTGGCAAGATCGATTATCTCGAGCGCTCTGTCTTTCTGAGCGGTCTCACCTCTGTAACGGATATCATTTCTTATCTTTCTGAACTTGTCTAATTTATTGGCTTCAGAGTCGTTCAAGTAGTTATTTTCCTTGCTGTATGCAATCAAGGCCTCGTGGCTGTAAGGTTTGAATCCGTCTTCGGCCATAAATGACTGTAGATACTGGCGTAAGGCCTCATAAGCGTCCTCAAATAAAAAGGTCGAGTTTTCCTTAGTCACATTTTCATCTCTGACTCTATGTTTGAATCTTTCCCTAGCCTGGACTCGTAGAGATCTGGCCTCTCCAGGTGAAGAGGACTGTACTTTTACCTGCTCAGATTCAATATAGTAATCGAACTCTTTCAATTATCAGACACCTCTAAATGACCATAAATAGTTATACCGTCGGCAAGTGTCTCCAACATATTATCGGGGATTTCATCTCTGAACTCAGTTACAGATACAGCCCTGTTCATCACCATGTTTTCATAATCATGGGTTTCAGAGGTAACAACTGCTATATCAATGTCGCTGTCCTCGGTATCTTCTCCTTTTGAGAAGCTCCCGAAAAGCACTATCGCTTCAGGATAACTGTAAAGCTCAACTAAATCATCTATCACTTCACTTGAATAGAGATTGTCTAAATTGATCAATTGTTTGACTTTCAGGGCAGTTTTATTTCCTCGATTGAAGCTGATTACTTTCTGATTCCCACGATCTTCAGTATTAATTAATTTTTTGTCCCTGAGATCCGGAATCTTGGTTGAGACAAAGCTTTTTGACAAATCACATTCTCTAGCAAGACCAGAAACCGTAAACTCTCGGTCCGGGAAAACACATAAGGTTTCCAAGATCTTTTCTTCATTGCTGTTCAACAAACTGAACATATGTTCATATTTATGAACGAATGTTTTTAAGTGTGAACATCGGATTTCCTGTTGGATGCTGGATAAACAGAAGTAAAGACTAAACCTCGAATAAATATGATGCGAAAAAAGTTCTAAAGATTAATCTTCCAGAAAACTTTCAATACCCTCAATTACAATACCTTCAAGCTCTGCAGCAATTGAGTCAGCTATCTTACCTTCATAGACAGGCCTGTAGAAACCAGTGTTGTAACTTAATCCATCTTCAGAATACTCTAACTGAACCTCAGGATGGAAGTTTTTGGGATTCAGATCGACTTCCTGAGGATACTCATCCGGACTTAACTGCGGAACCAGTGTCAGGCGATCATCAGTTTCAAAGGCAAAGAAATTACTGACTATCTAACTCCTGTCCTCGAGATAATCAGAGAAACTTTCCAGTCCTTCAAAATCCACCTCATAATCCGGGTCAAGCTCTGCTCTTAATTCACTAAGAGTTCCAGATTTAACAATTTTCAGGCCTTCATCACTGTACTGAACCTCTGCCATAAAGTCAATCTGGTGGTAAACTGTTAACTCTCTTCCGCTCAGTAAACCTCAATTAAAACCTCAGGAATAAAAGGCCTATCAACATTCACAACCCCTAAACGATACCTATCATCCACAGGCACATACACATCAGATACATCGCTCACACCCCAACAACAGACCTCCAAAAATAAATAACTGACATAGTTAGTTCAACAAGAATAAACACTCAGGCCTAAGAATTTGTCAAATCTGCTTGAAAGAAAAAGAAGAAAAGAAAATGGAAATGTGTTTTAGTCTTAATCTATCGTGCTTGAAGCAAAGATGGTTACTGTACCATCTTCAATTGCATTCTGGTCAACTCCCTGCGGAACTTGAATTCCAAAGTTGATTGGGAAGTTCTCTCCAGGCTGCATGGCGGAAGACTGCGTGCCTGCATCAAGGATGTATTCTCTTGCTTTATTCACATTTGATGCTTGATCCCAATTACTAGGTCCTTCGCCGCCCGTAGCTGAGGAATTGAATCCTCCTGGAATTTCAGGTTCTACGTTGAACTTGGTTCTCATGACGAACTCATTTGTAGTGTCTATCAGAAGGTCATAAGTTCTGGTCTCTACATCTGAGAGTGCTCCAGTGTTATCCACTGATCCGTCAGTAATCAAGCTCTGACCTGTAAATTCGTTAGTTGTGGTATCAAAGCTTGCTAACTGGGTGCTTCCTGAAATGTAGACGTCTCCATCTCCTTCTGCTAAGTCTCCTCCGGTGTCATAGGTAGTGTAATCACTTCCGTCGTTCGTTAGGTCTGTAGTTCCTAACTGTGTAGATGTGTGCGGAGTGTTTCCAATTCTAATACCTACGTCACTGCTTGTTTCATAAACTGCGAAGAAGTACTCTGCACCTCCAACTCTAAGTCTACCTACGTTAACTTCTGTTATTCCTGAGTCTATATTTGATGTAACTAAGTTGTCTGAATCGTCGTTGACATCAATGTAGGTTGGATACTCTTGTTCAAAGTACTCAACTCTGTTCAGGTAGTGAGGCGTTTCTATACTAGATAGCCCAGATGTATCGTAGCTTGTATTTGCGCTGTTTGCAGTCGCTAAACTTAGAGTCACAAAGTTTCCTGTGTTGTGTGGTGCAGTGGTTGCAGTTGCGTCAGTACCGAATGGTTGAGTTGTCGGCATAGTTCCTTGAGCGTAAATCTCTCCAATTCTGGCAGATCCTATGTTTTCAAGTTCAATATGTTCATAGCCATTGTCTGAACTTGATTCATCTGCTCCCGGAGTGATTCCTGTGTAACTCAAGCTAGATGGCCTGACATCCAGAGCAGTCACATCAGAGACAGTTACTGTTACATTAGTGTTTTGGTTCTCTGTGTTTGTGACTTGCGCTGTGGCTCCTGATACAAGTGCTACTGTGAATAATACTGCTGCTAATTCTTTTCTCATAATTAATTCACCTCCTTGTTAAGTTGATACTGGTTTTGTGGTAGAGAAATATACTTGGGTTTCTTATCTTTGAAATTTCTAGAAAAGGAGTAGTTAGAACTGAGGCCTTTAGGATTGCTGTTTTGTCGAGTCTCTGTTTTTTGCATATCTTTTGTCCTCGATTATGACCTCCGTTGTTTCTCCCCTATAGTCTCAATTCGGGTAGCCGGTATAAAAAGGTTATACTTATACTGCAAATTGATTTTTGCTTGAAAGGGCCTTATTATGTATTTTAATGGGTTTTGAGCCGGTAGGTTTTTATTGAAAAAATGATATATGTATAGATATGGACATTGTGAATAAGTTCATCATAATAGTCTTTCTCGGAATATACTTATGTTCTATTACTAGTGCAGCTTCTTTGGGTGCTGCACCTAGCAATATTGATTTAGGGGTTGTAGAGCCTGGTGATACTGTGGAGAAGGAAATTTATGTTAGGGTTTCCAATGTTGATAATAATTTTACTATTTCTCCTTATGCTAATGGAATCGCCCCAATCACCTTGTTTGAAAGTTATGATTCATCTCGACTTTCTGAGAAATCTAGTTCTTCATGGTGGGACTTTGAGGAAAGCATAGTAAACCCAAATACAGAAATTCCTGATAATCAAATAAATCTAGAAAATAATAATCTTCCAACATTACATGGTTATTCTAAAGGCACTTTGACAGTTCCAGCCGATGCAGAACCAGGAATAAGAAGAGGACATATTCAATTGGGATCAGATCTCTCTAGTTCAGGTACAGATTCTGGTGCTACTGCGGGTGCTAGATTTATAGCGCCGACTAGGATAAGTTATGTTTTCGATGTTGCAGGAAATGTAAGAAGGGATATAATAGTCCAAGATATTAGAGGGATTCGAACTGATACTAATAGGGCGTCTATAGAATTACTATTATCTAATGAAGGCACAACTACAGTTACTTCTCAAAATTTCGAAATTGATGTACAGAGACGTGACAATACCATTGATACTCTCACTGCTAAAGGGATTACACTAGAACCGGGTGAAACTCAGTGGACCAACGCATATTGGACTGGCTCACAGGTTGATGAAGGACAATATTATCTAGATGGTGAGGTTGATTACTTCACAGGTAGTGCTTACGCTTCTGGCAGTTTTTCTCTAGGAGATATTGTGACTGTGGAACAGGCGCCGGATGATAGCCCTGTGACTGATGGTCAAGATTCCAGGGAGACTGTTCCTATGTGGTTAGTGTTTATGGTGCTGGCAATAATGGCGGTTTTGATGTGGAGCTTTGATATTGAGCCTTTCTGGATCCTGGCGATTGTTGGAGGCCTTGCGATTTCAGCCTTTATACTTTTGAGCGGAGTCTCGAATTACCTGCTGGTAGTATTATTAATGGCGGTCGGTATAGTGGTTTATGGAGTGATGTAGATATGAATCCAAAGAAGCTGATAACAGATAGAAACAATATATTTGTGAGTTTAGTAATCGCAGCTGCTATTGTGGCAGGCCTAACAGTTTCAGCTGTGTCTGCTATCGAGACTTCTTCGCAACAGGAGAATTACTCAACATGGGTTAAAGTGAACGAAAGCGATGGTCAAAATATAACTGCAGGATTTGCCACAGGTCAGGGCTTGGCTTATGGAGAGATTGCTGAAGGAACTAATATAACAAAGTCTCTAGAACTAAGTTCCTCAGATCTTACAATTGTGAATTCGAATTCGGAAGGGAACATTAGTGAAGGTCTTCGGTATAATGAACGAACATTGTTCCAAAATAGTACATCAATTGATTATGAATACTTTGGCAGCGAACCAGGATATTATACAGGAAATATTATATTAAATATCAAAACAGCCGATAATTACTGGGGAGAGAAATGGCTAGAACTGCTTTACCGATCGCCTTTCTAATTCTTTTCTCAGGCCTTGCGATGGGCCTGTCTTTTGATGTAGATGTGGCGGAAGTAACTGATCATACTGCTAAGGATCTTGAATATGATGAAGATGTAGAGACTGTTCAAAACATCAATGCAACAGTGGAAAATACTGGCAGCATTGGCTGTAGTTACAGGTTCAAAGCCGAGTTCCAGCAGGGAAACGATAGCTTTACCCGTTATTCTTATGCTGAGCCACTGTGGCAGGGTGCTTACTCCAGGCTGGAGATAAATTATATTTCGATGAATTATACAGGCCTTGTAGATACTAATCTCAGTGTGGAGTACTGTGGGCAGGAGAAAGAAGTTGACAGTTTCGAGTTTAACGTCACGGAGAACACTTTACCAGGCGCTGAGATAGATTCCAGGACTGTAAGAGTCGATAACAGCAGTGCAAGGGTAGAAATTGGGTCAGGTGATAAACTGGTTCCGGAGGAGACTCCCAGTTACTGGAAGGCCTCTTCCGCCCAGGTCATAAATAATTCTGCCAGGATAGAGTATGAGGCTCCGATTTTCTCCAAGGAAACACTGAAATATACTGTACTGGAGAACGGAGAGATCGCAGGATCTGTCAATGTCAAGCTCGAAGAACAGCCAACCAGATGGGAGAAAATGCAAAACTACAAACTCGAAGGCCTCACAGCCTTGCTGATTCTCTCGGTACTGGTTAATTTAGGGCTTTACGCAGAGAAAAAAGGCCTTAGAGAGAAAATACCTGCGTTTGATATCGATTTTGACGTGCCGGATTTCAGGAAAACTGACTGAAAACAGGGAAAAATAACCCTTGTAGAAGATTAAATCTTTAAAGCAGAACCACGCTATATCATGTATAAATGGCCCCGAAAAAATCTGTTTTTCTTCTAATCACGTTATCAATGGCTCTAGGCCTCGCCACAGCTCAACAATCTTCTCCATCTAATGAGATAACAGAGATACCCCAAGATGAGGTATGGCTCAATGAAGAAGATGCTCAAGTTGCAATCAATGCTTCTTTTGATGGAAAATGTGTGCCTGAATCTAGAGAAGTTACTGCAAGTACCTCGAATAGCGATTCAATCGTGGCCGAATTAGCAAAATCTGGAGAATATATTTTCTCAAATTTCAATGGAGAAGGCCAGTATACTATTCAGGCTGCTTGTGAACACCGAGATGAGAGTAGCTCTGTAGAAACAGGTGAAGATAAATTTACTGCTGATGGTCTTGAAATTTCCAATTTTGAATTAAGCTTTGTTGAGAATGATCGGCAAAATGTAGCTTATGTTGGAGAAGATGTACAGGTCAGCTTTGATCTTAGTTCTTCGGAAAATCTAGATACTTCAGAGTTCAATTCGGATGATTTCAGTTTTGATCTTCAGGGAGATGAAGAATTAAATCTCGGCCCTGATCAGATAAGCGGGTTTTCAAATGAAAATGATGAGGTAAGCTTTAGTTTCCAGGCCTCCGATGGGATGGTGGAGGATGTCTCAGGTCTGAGCGTCTCTGTAAATGATTTTGATGATTTGAGCGCTTCGAGTAATTTAGATGTTCAGCCAGTCTGGCAGTTTAATAATGTTGATGTTAGAGCAGGTGGAGAGGATATCACCGATAGGACTGTAAAATACAGATATCTTTCAAGTCTACAGCTAACTTTCCAGGTTACAGAGAAAGGAGATCCTGTGACAGGCTTGACGACTGATAGTTTTCTATTTGATGATGAATCAGGATGGTTCATCAAGGATGATCAGGGTAGCGGTGATTACAGGCTTGAGCTTGAGGGTAGGCCTCAGTACACAAATGAAGAATTGAATGTTGATGAAAGCTATGAGCTGCCTGTTGATCTTGAAACTAGTTCAAGCTCGGAAGAAATAGTAGAACTGACTGTGGAAAAGGATGTAGAATTTTCAGGCAATGTATTAGATATTTCAAATAATAGAGTTGATACGAGCTTTGAGGCGATAATTGAAAGAGATGGAAGCTCAAATAGGCTGGTTCCGTTCAGCACAGATGATTCAGGTTACTTTGAGCAGTACTTTGAAACCGATACAGTAGATATGGAGATGAAGTTCCCTCAAGCCACCGTCAGTCTCTCTGAAATGGATGTAGGGAAGAATGACGCTGGAGACGTTAGTTATCAGTACTACAGTGATTTTTCAGGAGATTCAAACAGTATTGATACACTTGAAGTCAGACCTGTGAATCTGGCAGCATTTGTTTCTAACTATCCTTTCCAGGCAGACAGTTTGGATACTTTTGTTGAAATGCAGTACGATACCAGCGACGTCGATCCGCTGGAAGTTGTAGTTTATGAATGTAGTCAGTGGACTTTTGATGCACAGGAATGCTCCTCTGGCTGGGAGAAGATTGATGATAACGATGTCGACTTGGAATCTGGTTCTACATGGAAAGCTAACTTCCCGATTGAGCCTTTAACCAGCGATAGATTTGCCACAGATGAAGGCGTTTTACAGAATGCATACCTTGTTGGAGTGCCTCAGGGCGTTGGTGCAGGCCTAAGTTTAGATAGTCAGTTGGATGTCAGTAATTCAAGAGTTGCTTCTGGGGATAAGATCACGATTTCAGGAAGGATTATCGATGATACTACTGGAGACAGTGTTGAAGGTGTGGATGTAGGCCTTGACCTGGTGAGTGAAGAGAATGAAGTATCTGAGAGTGAGAATACTGATGAGGATGGTAACTTTGAGTTCACGATGAGTGTAAAGGAGGCAGGTAACTATGATGTGGAGCTTTCTGCCAGTAAGTCACCTTACGAAAGCTTTGAGCAGAGTCAGTCCGATGCGATTGAAGTTTACTATGAGACAGGCCTGAGCATTGAGTCCGATAGTAATCCTGAAATCGGATTAGGTGAGGACTACAATATTGAGTATGATATTGAGAATGTGGGACAGGCCTCAGTGGATGATATCGAGTTGAGTGTTTCAGGCGTTGATAATGGTGAGACTTCTTTGAATCCTACAAGTATTTCATCTCTGGAGCCTGGAAGTTCTCAGACTGTTGTATTGACTGTTAATCTTGATGAGGACTTGAGGACTCCTCCTTCAATCACATTTGAGGCGGAGGGGACTTCAGCAGATGAGACCGTGACTCAGAGTTCTTCGACTCTGGTCTCTCTGGCGGATGATGCGACAAGCAGTAATCAGGAGGATACTCAGGAAACTCAGGAGTCACAGCAAGGCAGTCAACAGAATGATTCTTCCGGCAGTATTCCGAATCCTTCCGAGATCCAGCAGGTGACCGGGGAGTTCATTGAGAGTCAGAGCCAGATGAATCTGGCTTTAGGCCTGATCCTGGTTTTTGCAGCTATCCTGGCTGTGGCAGTTAAGAATAAAGACGGTGATTCAAGAGAGAGGCGTGCAAGAGGTCAGGGCAGGGGACAGAGTAGAGTCCAGGCTCCACAGGTCACACCACAGGAGGAGGAAGAGCCTGAATCAGAAACATCGGAGGCCTCGGAAAAAGAGGAAAGTACAGGTGATCGAAGTTCAGAGGAAAGTTCAGATGAAGAGTCTGATTCGTTTAAATGTGATGTATGTGGAGAAACCTTCGATACCGAGTCAGGGATGAATCTTCACAAACAGGCCTTGCATTAGAATCTTCCTTCTACTGAGTTGAAGAAGTCATTTAGGTAGCTTGATTCAAGCTTTATATCTTGAAGCTTTTTTTTATCTATCTCTGTAATTTTGTCGTAGAGTTCCTCCATTTCCTCCAGTTTTTCCATTAGAGAATTTTCCTGGGTCTTGAATCCATTGAGGCCTAGCAAGTTCTCAGTGTACGGGCCCTGGTCTGATAGATAGTTTATGTAATCATATAGTGTTTCTGTAGAGTGATTTGTTTCATCTAGTATGTGTATCTCCTGTTCAGTCTCTAGGGCCTCAATTATCATGGAGTAAGGGTTTTCTATTGAGTTAAAATCAAATCGACGCCCGTTTTCGGCTTGTCTGAAAGCTTCCTCTCCTATTTCAGAGTACTTGATGAGATTGGACCATTTATCTGGGCTTATCGGTAAATCCTTAGAAACCATATGTCTGATAAAACTGGAAACTGTTAAGAAATTATCTGGAGATATTTTTCTTGATCTTTCTGAGGCCTCTCTTTAACTTTCCAAGCTTGGGTTCCTGGAACTGTTCACCTTCAAGTGAGTGAGCAAGTCTTTTGATTTCGATTGCTGCAGGCGATAAATCGTTGTGTAGGACTAGAGGCGTGTTTTCAAACAGCGCTTCTTTCATTTCCGGATCGTAGGGGATCTTTCCCAGTATGTGTGATTCGGTCATCATCTCCACTTCTCTTTCGACCAGCTCCTTATCAGGGCTGTCCTCTACCATGTTCATTACTGTTCCTAGAATCGGTTTGTGCAGCTGTTTTGATTTCTCGATTACCTGTGCTGCGTTCAGGCCTGATGTCTGTGTCGGCATTGTTACAATCATTAATTCATCGCAGGATTCGATTATGTTTTCTATAGTTGCGTTGAGGCCTGGAGGACAGTCTACCAGCACATAGTCTGAGTCTTTTGCCGCTGTTTCAAGTAGTTCTCTTAGTTTACCGGTTTTCGGTTCCACCTGGTTGATTTCGTTGGAAGATGTTATTGCTTTGACTCCTGTTGGATGCCTGAATATTGCCTGTTCTACACTGGCTTCTTCATGCAGTACTTTCTGGATTTTTACAGGGTGGTCGTATCTTCCGAGGTAGACTCCCAGATTAGAGGCTGAGAAGTCTGTGTCGATAAGTGTAACTTCTTTACCCATCTGCTTGAGCGCTATTCCCAGGTTCACTGTTACTGAGGTCTTTCCTACCCCTCCTTTGCCTGAGATTACTCCAATTACTCTGCCATCGCTCATTAAAACTGGATTGGTTTTCCTTCTTAATAAATCCTGACGACAGGCCTTCAAGATTTGTCACTGCGAAGGGTTTAAATCTTTTTATCTCCCTCTAGTAACTATGTCAAAGTTTTGGGCCACAGTATTTGCAGTACTTTTTATCGGAACCGCAGGCCTACTCTTGGCCGGGACAACACAGGATATAAATTTTACCGACTTAGAGACCGAATGCCGGTTTGATAGAGGCGAGGACCATACTGTATCCGTCACAGATGATAATGAATTACAGTTCTCAGGATACTTCCCTGTACAGAATACCCAGGCAGATATGAGATATACCTACAGCGAGAGCAACGATCAGATATTTCTGAATGTTTTCACAACAGGCGACAGCGAGCCACAGGACTTTGAAAACACGTGTTATGCAGTAGGAGTCTATAAGGCCTCAACAGATTCATATGAAGGCCAGAAATGGGTTACTGTCAAGCATCAGGGAGAAAGAGTAGAGAAGTTCAGGGTAGACTTCAGATAAATAGAGAAAAAGAAAAATATTTGGTCTGAGATGAGTTTACTCGCTCAGCTTGTACTTGATCTCGCCGTTTTCCTCATCTATCTCGACTTTATCCTCTTTGGCAAGCCAGCCTAAGGCCTGTTCACGGACCTGGTCATGCAGGTCAGAGGTATAATCCTTCAAAGCCGAGGCCTTTGCAGATCCGTGTTCGTTAAGCGTATCGTAGATCTCGCCAGCAGCTTTTCCGACGTCTTCCTTGTTGAATCTGTTTCCGACCTGTACATGCACCTTTGAATCTCTGTTCTCCTCGGCTTCTGCTACTTTCAGGATTGTCTCTAATGCTACATCAGGTGATACCGAGATAGCATCGATTCCCTCATTCACCAGGAAAGGAGCATACTCATCATGAGTGGAAGGTGCGTCTCCACAGATACCGACATGTGCATCGTTTCTGTGAGCCTTCTCAATCAAAGTTGAGACCGATTCCATTACAGCGTCATCTCTCTCATCGAATAAGTCCTTCAACTTATCGCTGTTTCTATCGACTCCCAGAGTTGTCTGGGTCAAGTCATTGGTTCCTATGGAGAAACCATCAAATACTTCGGTAAAGGATTCAGCACCTATGATATTCGCAGGTAACTCTGCCATCACAAATACATCAATATCTCCCTGATCTAGGCCGTACTCCTTCATCTTGGCTCTCACGTTCTTTCCTTCCTCGACTGTCCGGCAGAAAGGAACCATGATCGTGATATTATCAAGGCCTAGATCATCAATTGCCTGTCTCAAGGCCTTACATTCTAGCTCGAAGGCCTGAGTAAAGACCTCATCGTAGTACCGTGAGGCGCCTCTGAACCCAAGCATTGGATTGGCTTCATCAGGTTCGTAATCTTCTCCTCCTTTCAGGTCAGCGTACTCATCGGACTTGAAGTCAGATAACCTGATAACAACCTCTTCAGGATAGAAAGCTGCTCCTATCTTTCCGAGGCCTGAACGAAGCGCTCTGACGTATTCGTCCTCACGACCTTCCTCTATCAGTTTGAGAGGATGTTCTCCTACATGTGAGGAGATAATGAATTCTTCTCTTGCTAGGCCTACTCCGTCTACAGGTAACTGAGCAAGATGGAAGACTTCACTCGGCTCACCGATGTTAATCTGGACATCAGTTTCGGTATCAGGAATATTATCTAAGTGATGTTCCTCTACCTCGAATTCGATTTCTCCGTCCCAGATCTTTCCTGTCGAAGATGAGCAGTCGACTGTCACTGATTTCTTGTTAGGTATCTTGGAGGTTGCGTTTTCTGTTCCGATTACAGCAGGAACTCCTAGCTCTCTTGAGACAATTGCTGCGTGAGATGTTCGGCCTCCCTTGTTCGTAATGATTGCCCCGGCCTTTTTCATGATAGGTTCCCAGTCAGGATCTGTCATGTCTGTGACCAGGACTTCTCCTTCCTCGAACTGATCGATTTCTTTTGGCGATTCCAGTACGTGAGCCTTCCCTGACCCTATCTTCGAACCAATTGAAGAACCTTCGAGGATTACCTCTGATTCCTCCTTCAGTTTGTAGTCTTCTATTATGTTTTCATCTTTTTCTGCTTGAACGGTTTCAGGCCTTGCCTGAACGATGTATAATTCGTTTGTCTCTCCATCGAGCACCCATTCGATGTCCATAGGCTTTCCGTAATGTTCTTCGATCTTCAGTGCATATTTGGCAAGTTCCTGGACCTGGTTGTCTGTTACGCAGAACTTTTCCCTGTCGTTTTTAGGTACTTTTTTCTCCACGTTCTCTGTGTCGTCGCCCTGTTCGTGATCCGGGTTCCTGACCAGTTTGACTTCTTTCTCTCCTTTGTGTTTTTCGATTATACCCATATTTTCCTTGAAAACCGTGAACTCGTCGGGATTGACTTCTCCCAGAACCACGTACTCTCCCAGTCCGTAGCTTCCGTTGATCGTCACTACGTTTTCAAATCCTGAGTCTGGGTCCATGGTGAACATTACTCCTGCTGCGCCGATATCTGAACGACCCATCTTCTGAACCACGGCAGATAACTTTACATCGAAATGTGAGAAATCCTTGTCCTCTCTATATGAAATAGCTCTGTTGGTGAAAAGCGAGGCAAAGCAGTCTTTGATTCTCTTTACCAGGTCCTGTTTGCCTGAAACATTTAGATAAGTCTCCTGCTGTCCGGCAAAAGATGCTCCAGGGAGATCTTCTGCTGTAGCGGATGAACGGACAGCTACCTCTGGATTCTCTACTCCAAGATTCTCTTCAAGCTCTTCATAGGCCTCAGCAAATCTGTTTTTCAGATCTCGAGGCATATCAGCTTCTGTAATAAGAGAACGGATCTGTTCTCCTCTCATCTGTAGATCTTTTACGTCATCATTATCCAGATCTGATAGTATCTCTTCAATCTTGTTTTTCAGGCCTGTTTCGTGTATAAAGCGGTCGTATGCATCAGCCGTTGTCGCAAATCCTGGCAGTACAGGTACATCCACCTCGTTCTGAAGCTCTCCTAGATTTGCGCTTTTTCCGCCTACCTTCGATTTGTCGTTTGCTCCGATTTCGTTGAACCAAAGCACTTTTTCGCCTTCCATAACAGTTTAAAGTGGTCTTTCCTCCCATTTAAATTGGGCGTTGTAATCTCAAAGTAGTGTCGCACAAATTGATTTTAATCCGTCTTCACAAAAAAGATGTATGAAGGGTCAGTCTTCTGTAGAGTTCGTAGCGATAATAGGGATAGCGCTTGTTCTTGCTGCTCCTTTTGTGGTTGAGGCTCAAGAGTCTATGATAGATTTGGCTACTGGAAGCGAAGATGCACAGTTTCAGGCTGAGATGAATGAGTTAGGCGCTACTGCTCAACAGGTCTCGGCTGCAGGGCCCAAAACTACAAGAACTGTAGAGCTACGGGTTCCTGATAATATAGAAAGAGTATATGAACAGGATCGTGCCTTGATATTTGAAATGGATAGAGGAGGAAGCTCAAAGAATTTTTCACAGATATTTCCAACTGATGTAAACTCGAATATTGATTCGGAAGCTGAATTAAAAACAGTTATAGTATCCAATAATGGCGATAAATTGACAATTCTAGAAGAAGGAAATCCATTAGTCCCTGAAAACCCTGAAAAACTTGTCTACCAGCTCCAAAATTTTAATTCGGGAACCTATAAATCAACCTCAGCAGACTGGAGCTCTGATTCCGGTGTTTTGGGTCTTGGCTATCTCAATGGATCAAATCCTAAGAATGGTAATGTATCTCAGGGACTTGCCGGATACTGGAGAATGGACGGGGATTCAGGTAGCGTTGTTGATTATTCTGGTAATGAGAATGATGGCATCACTCGAAACTTTGAAGGCGATGAGCGCGGAGTAAATGGAGCCTTTGGAACTAAGGCCTTTGAGTTTGATGGGAGCAAACAGTATGTAGATGTAGGGCCTCATAGCTATAGAAATTTTACTGTAAGCTTTTGGGCAAAGTTTGATGGACCTGTAAACGGGGATGAAAGTGATATGGTTTTATCAAATGGGAATATCCAATCAAAAACCGACTTTGTCCAGTTATCGACTCCTGATACCAATGGTTTTGGCTTGAGAGTAGCTATTGGAGGGGATTCTGAAAGGATTACATGGAACAGAATAGAGGAAACAGGAGTCTCAAAAAAATTGACGTTTTTCACCATTGCAAAAGAAGGTAAAACAATAGAAGCATTTTACAACGGCACCTCCCAAGGGAAAAAAACTTTATCCTCGGATTATAAGTTTTCAATAGGCGCCATAGGCCTAGGATGGGCCGATAATGAACGGTATAGCTTCAATGGAAAGTTAGATGAGGTAAAGATTTACAATCGATCTCTGTCTGCATCAGAGATAAGCCAACTCTATTTGAATGGTAGGCCTTTCACAGGCAAATATACTTCTGAGGTTATTGATAATCCTGAATCGCAGAACTGGTCTGAGTTAGAAGTTGATGCATCTGTTCCCTCCGACACCGACCTGACAGCAACATTTGAGAGCTTGGAACAGGGTCCTCTCCAGACCGCTCAAAGCTATGCATCCCCTTCCGAATGGAATCTTGGAAGCTTTAACACCACAACTGCAGATAACGTGGTGGTTGAGAAGCAAAACGTATCTATGCTGGAAGCCTCAAAACCGTCAGAATTTAATCAAGGAGAGTTCAACAAGACCACATCAGATGAAGTAGTAACTAAGTACAAATACCCTTCAGAGCTGGAGGCCTCCACCCAATCAGGCTTCAACGAAGGTAGTTTCAACGGAACCTCAGCTGATAGGAACGATAACAGCGGTGATTTAGGCCTAGGCTATAGAAATGGTTCTGTGGGTGATGATTTAATTGGTTACTGGCGGCTTGACAGAGATGTATCTGGCAGTGGCGGGAACATAGTGGATTACTCGGGAAATGGTAATGATGGCACTACAAGAAATGGCGTTTACACGGGCTCAAGAGGAGTTTTAGGAAGTAATGGTTCTGAATTTAGAAGAGGTTCAGAAGATATAGAAGTCTTGGGAGTGGGTTCTGAAATAAACTCGGCTAACGCATTTACAATTAGTTACTGGATCAAATACAACTCGTTTAATAGCTATAAGGTAGCTTATGGAAATAGAGACAACGGCTTCTGGACAGAACCTTATAGAGATGGGAATAGAGGCAATTCCATACGAATATTTGATCAGACAGGAACAAGTCACCGGCTCCAAAGTGGAGAGGTCTTGGGTTCCACTGGAGAATGGTATTACATAACTTACACTTGGGATGGACGATATCTCAAAGCCTATACGAATGGATCCGAGGCAGGTCAATTAGATACCGGAGGGGTTTCAGTAGATTTACCATCTTCTCATTATATAGGTTCATACAATAACGGGGGCAACAACGTTATTGACGGAACCATTGACGAATTTAGACTCTACAATAGGAGCTTAAATCAAACTGAAATCGAAGACCTATACTTCAACGGCCGGAACAGCGAGTTCACAGGAAGCTACACAGCTAAAGAAATAGATAAGAATCAGGAGACTTCATGGAATAAACTGGAGGTTAATGCTTCTATTCCCTCTGAAACCTCAGTTAATGCTACTTTCAGGACCTTGGATACTAATGGTAACCTGGTTGATAGCCAGCTAATCGATTTGAGTGAAGGCCTGAATAATTACAGTTTGAGTGTGAGTGATTCTGAGGATGCTGAAGTTTTCATCAACGGTACCTCTAGCAACGTGAGTAAGAGTTGGGAGGTCCATAGTTTGGAAGTTTTCAGCAGACAAGTTGCGGAGAAGAATGAAGGCCTGAGGATTGGTTATAGGAATGGTTCTGCTGGAGATGACTTGGTTGGTTACTGGAGGCTAGATAGGAATGTTAGTGGGAGTGGCGGCACGGTTAAGGATTATTCTGGCCAGAACAACGGCGGAACTACTAAAGGAGGAGTTACTGCAGGAGCTGATGGAACCTTCTCAACGGCCGCGATGGATTTTGATGGAAATGACGACTATGTAGAAATCGACAGTAGTTCTTCTAATCTTGAATCTTGGACTGTTTCCGGGTGGATAAAACTCGATGACTGGAGTGACTCAGCAAGGAAGGAATGGTTATCCGTGAGCGAGGATAAGACTGCTTCTAAACCACTTGACTTCGTTCATGAAAGTGGCGATATAAAACATTACAGAGGGGATGCAGCCGGCGAGGTAATGTCTCATGATGTATCTACTGAGCAGGGCTGGCACTATATGGCGGTGACGCAAACTAGAACCAGTGACTCGAACGTTGATCTGGCGATGTACTTTGATGGTTCCGAGGTTGACACAGATTCGGGAGGCTACGAAAACATGCGCCCGTCCCTAGATCTTTCAATAGGCAGGATTGCAGGGGGTAATCCAGATAGGTTCTATTGGCCTGGACAGGTTGACGAAATACGGATATATAATGACTCTCTCGCCCAGTCAGAGATAGATGATCTTTACTTCAACGGCCGTAACGGAGATTTCAACGGCAACTACACAGCGAAGAAGATAGATAATTCTCAGGAAACGAAATGGGGTAGTTTGGAGGTTAATGCTTCGGTTCCTAGTGATACTTCTGTTAATGCTACTTTCGAGGCCCTAGATACCGATGGTAATTTGGTTGATAGTCAGGTTATTGATTTGAATGAAGGCCTCACTAATTACAGTTTGAGTGTGAGTAACTCTGAGGATGCGGAGGTATTCATCAATGGTACTTCCAGTAACGTGACGAAATCTTGGGAAATCCATGGTTTGGAGGTTTTCAGTAGGGAGGTTGAGGAGCAGAATGAAGGCCTGAGAATTGGTTATAGGAATGGTTCTGCTGGAGGTAACTTGGTAGGTTACTGGAGGATGGATCGAAATGTGAGTGGGGATGGTGGAACA
>ERZ1034573.16-NODE-16-length-46195-cov-22.540746_pt1 | contig 46195 bp, 50 predicted proteins | sample MGYA00520641_ERZ1034573 | MGnify/ENA primary metagenome ERZ1034573 (study PRJEB33760, sample SAMEA4777724) | hypersaline lake metagenome | biome: hypersaline environment; feature: brines | place: Spain | collected 2014-08 | depth 0 m ...
AGTTTTCATTTTTCAGTTCACGGAAATATCACCGATTCAACCAGGCCTTAAACAGCCTAGTAAAACTCCCGCCTCCGACTATAAATACGCCAGCAACCAGTAGAAGGCCTATATTAGCTAAAATCATCGGAACTTCTAGGTTTCCTCTGTAGGCCTTCGTGAGAAGTATGAGTACTGATGTGGCTGCTATTAGTGTTCCGACTATGTTGCGGATGCGTGGGTCTTTCCACATGTTTTGATTTACTGGATAGTTTCAGGTTTAATGTCTGAGGAGATAGAAGAAGGGGAAAGGATATGTAAGGCCTTTCTGAGGCCTTTTAGTTTAACCTTATGGCGTCGAGGTTCTGTGGTGCGGATGTGTCGATGTTCAGGACTTTGTGCAAAGTACTTGCGAGTGAGAAGCATTTGCTTTTTTCTCCGTGGTTTGTGAGGATCTTGTTCGGAGTGGACCTCAGATTCTTCGAGAAGTTGATGATCTGTTGTCTGTCGCTGTGTGCGGAGAAACCTGATACTGTATAGGTATCGAGGTTTACATCGACTCTGTCTCCGTTGATCTCTACTGTGTCGGCTCCGTCCTGGATCTTTCTTCCAAGTGATCCATCGAACTGGTAACCTACGAAGATCATGGTGTTTTTCTCGTCTTCGGCAAGGTTCTGCAGGTAACTTAGTACCGGTCCACCGGTCAAAGATCCTGAGGTGGTGAGGATGATGCCTGGCCCGGAGTCATAGACCTCTTCTCTTTCTCTGTGGCTGCCGATCGTGTCTATGTTGTCCTGGAGGAAAGGCGAGTTTTCCTCCTCGAAGACCTTTTTCTGGACCTTTTCGGACAGGAACTCGGGATAGGCTGTGTGTAATGCGTTAACATCCCGGATCATCCCGTCGATGTAGACCGGGTAATCGAAGTAATCTCTGTCCATCTCATCCGCCAGAAGGCCTAAAACCTCCTGTGAACGTCCGACTGCGAAGACAGGTACGATAACTTTTCCGCCCTTTTTCAGGGTCTGTTTTACCTTGGAGAGGAACTTCTTGTTCGCCTCGTCTCTCGGTGTCTGTTTATCGTCCCTTCCACCGTAAGTTGATTCTGTGATCATGGTTTCGACACGCTGGAAGTTGGTATCTGCCTCACGGAGCATCTCCGTGGAGTCGTAGTTGTAGTCTCCAGTATAGAGGATGTTATGAAGGCCTTCACCGACGTGAAGGTGTACCAGTGAAGAGCCGATGATGTGGCCTGAGTTCTTCAAAGTCAAACGCATATCAGGCGTGATATCCGTTACTTCCCCGTAATCCGGCGTTATTGTACGTTTTACTGCCTTCTTGATAGCTGAGGAATCGTACGGTGCGTCCCCGCCTTCTGAATGTGCCAATCCGATGTAGTCAAGTGTCAGCATGATCATCAGATCTCTCGTCGGCTTTGTACAGTACAGTGGGCCGTCGTACCCCATCTTGTAGAGGTATGGGATCATTCCGATGTGGTCCATGTGTGCGTGTGAAACGATGACTGCATCAAGATCACGCAGATCAAGTTCTGGAGCATTCAGGTACGGGAAATTCTCCTGGCTTCCAGGTTCTGCTGAAGGATCTATCCCTGCATCCATCAAAACATTGGATTCTTCTGTCTGTACAAGGAAACATGAACGTCCGACCTGTCTACAGCCTCCAAGGCCTGAAACCCTGACCCATTCATCTCCGACAGATTTATCCAGTCGTATCTTCTTCCCCACATCATGCAGGAAATCCTTCCTGAAATCAGGGTCTTCAACTGTTAACTCGCGGGCACGGTCTACGACTTTGGACTGGATCGCAGGGACACGTTCGACCTGTGGAGACCATAGAGTCTTCTCTCTGATCTCGTCGAGGCCTGAACCGTTGTTCCCTATGACGTCTCCAGGTTTCTCTGCTCTGATTATCATTTTTCCAAGCGAAGGCTGCATAATGATTTCGTCTACACCAGCTTCTTCACTTACTACATCTCTAACTGTTTTCTTGGCCTTTTCTGGCTGGTGGAACAGTTTGGATGAAGGCCTTACCTCCACTCTCTTCTTTAGATCTGAGACTATCCGTTTTACTGTTTCCGAGTTGTTTAAGAAAAAGTCTTTGCTATCCGTGTAGATGACTATGTCCGATCCTTCGAACCTGATGTCGGAAACAGATGCATCTGATGGGATATACTTTTTTACATCGTCTAGTTCTTCCATTGTATCAATCCTTTGTTTGTTCTAAAGTATTCGTGTTAAAACAGGTAAGATAAGTTAAAGGAGAAGAAAGAAAATGTAGAAACAGTTTATTTGAGAACTGACTCTACTTCTTTCTCCTCTAATACGCTGTAACCGTCCTCTGTGATCTCTGCGACCATGATCCCGTTACCGGAAGCAGTATCACGTTCCATCGCAGCCTGAACGGCTCTGGAAGCGATCTTGCGGCCTTCTTCATGGTCAAGGCCTTCCTCGTAGTTGTCTTCCAGGACTCCGAAAGCCATCTGGGAACCGGATCCTGTCGCTGTAAAGCCTTCTCCGTGAGGCATAAGGCCTCCAGCCGGGTCAAGGCTGTAAAGCACTCCTTCGCCGTTTTCCTTGAGGCCTCCAAGGATGAACTGGTTCATATACGGCATCATCTTGCTCCCGTGAAGGATGTTGGAAAGCAATGTTCCAGCTCCTTTAACGGAAAGCTCCTTCGTCTCAAGCCTGTGAAGTTTCAACTGGGACTTCATGATCCTGACGATCTTCTGGGCATCGCCAACGCTTCCGGCGATCGTAAGACCCAGGTTATCATCCAGCCTGTAGATCTTTTTGGCATGCTTGTTGCTGACCAGTCTACCGCCCAGTGCAGCTCTCTTATCTGCCGCCAGGATAACACCTTCTTCCGTGGTAAGGCCTATCGTGGTGGTACCGGTTTCAAACTCTTCCATATCCTTCTTCATCTGCATTTGTTCATTCTGCATAATAGTATCACGCTCTCCAGAAAATCTGTGAGCCTCAAAAACTACAAACTTCGTACAAAGTAAAGGCCTCTTCAACTTTAAATAGGTGACTTATTCGCCCTCGAACTTCGGAACCTGGGACTGGACCGCCTTGAAGACCTCCTCCCTCCTGACAGTCTGTAACTCACCGCCTTCAACGACTTTCTCACCGTTCACAAAGACCTCAGAAACAGTCCCATCAAAACTATAGACCAGATTGGAAATAACCCCTCTGACACCGTAGAAAGGCCTCATAGAGATCTGATTCAGGTCTATAGTCACCAGATCTGCCTTCTTCCCTTTCTCTATGCTTCCTACTTTATCATCGATGTTCAGGGCCTTCGCACCGTCGATCGTAAGCATATCAAGGATCTCCTGTTCTGTAAGAGCTTCAGGATCCCTCTCCTTGTGTATAAGAGCGGAAAGTTTGGCCTCATCGAACATGTTCAAACTATTGTTGGAAGCAGGTCCGTCCGTACCTAATCCGATGTTGAGGCCTCTTTCGTACAGCTCTATAACGTCTGCACGCCCGCTACCCAGTTTCATGTTCGCTGCCGGGTTGTGTGCAAGGCCTGTCTTCGTCCTCTGAAGTCTAAGCATATCGTCTTCTGTAAGATGCGTTCCATGGGCTGCGATAACGTTTTCATCTAGGATACCGAGTTCATCCAGGTACTCGGTCGGTCTCATGCCTTTGTCCTCGAGAAGGTCCTGGTTTTCCTTCTCTGTCTCGGACAGGTGGATGTGGTAAAGCGCATCGTATTTCTCCGCCAGTTCCTTCGCATCCAGAAGAAGTTCCTCGGAACATGTGTATACTGAGTGAGGGCCTACACCGATATCGATCCGTTCATGTCCTGCATAGGTCCTTATCAGGTTCTCCGCTCCATAGAGGTCGCCTTTATCCTCTATATCCGTAAGGCCTTTACTTAGTACAGCTCTGATACCTGTATCCTCTACTGCATCGGCTACATTTTCCATATGGAAGTACATGTCGTTAAAAGTCGTTGTACCGGTTTCCAGCATCTCGATGGATGCAAGAAGAGTTCCCAGATAGGCATCTTCCTCCTCTATCTTGTCCTCGGCCGGGAAAATATAATTTTCCAGCCAGTCCTGTAAAACAGAGTTATCCGAGATACCTCTAAGAACCGTCATCGAGGAATGAGTATGTGTGTTGATCAGGCCTGGCATCACCACTTTTTCCGAACAATCGATCACTGTCTCCGGGTTCAGGTAATCAGAAAGGCCTCTACCGATCTCGTGTATCTCGTCCTGATGGATCAGTACATCGACGTTTTCCAGTACCTGTCTCTCCTTGTTCTGAGTTATCAGGTACCTTATGTTTTTGAGTAACTTCATAACAACAACATCTAAGGTTTAATCTTAATAGAGTCTCGGCCATAGAGGAAGGCCTGAGACAGTTCAGGCGTTTCCTTTAAATTACTTGTTGGACTTAAGTAAATGTATGCGCTCAGTATCAACAAAGGGTGGACGCGTTCTACCCGGGAACGCATGTATCTAACTTTTCAAAACCTGTAATTAATACCAGATTTTTCTCTATCCGTGGTTCCTGTGTCCGCTGAAAACGACCCAGGCCTCGTATACGACGAGGTTCTCGATGAATTTACAGAGGATTTCGCCGGAAACTTCGAGGAAAACGTCGCACCAACCGGCATGGGAGTAGAATCCGAAGTACCAAATGTTAGAAAAGAAGACGACGTTATGCCTCTCGCAAATGAGTACCAGGGTATCATCAGTGAAGGCCTCTGGGACAGCATCGAGGAAGAACTCGAAGAGAACGTCGACGGCTACGGCGAAGACTTCCGCTTCGAGTTCAAAGGCATCAAGGAGAAAGGCCATTTCGAGGATATGCCCGCGGAGATGGGTATCGAGGTAGCAGAGGATTCTGACGTGGTCCTCGGTGCTCCAGCGCTTGACTGGGAGATAGGCCCTCAGATAGAAAACGACTCCGGAGCCTTCAACATCGACGGCACCGGTAACTTCGGAACGTTACTTGATGTCCTCGAATCAGTGAAAGCGGGAACAAGGAAGTACATGGCCGAAAACCATCCGGAGATAGTTCCTGCGGAACAGGGGGTCACAAGACAGTTCCGTGAACCGGAGGAAGTACCTGACGAAGTCGAGAGACTTGACGGGGAAGGAGAAAGAGAAGTAATAAAACGCGGTGTAGGAGAAGACTATGATAGAGACGAAGCGATAGAGTTTGTCGAGGAGTTCTACGATCACTTCAGCTCGATAGAGTACTGCGCGGATTACATCGGAACTATTTTTGGACCTCAGATCGTTGAGAACATGTTCGGAGGTTCGACACAGCTTACTTCAGGCCTCTACAGCGAAGACGGTGAGATCGACCTTGATGATAGAGTGAGCGAGGAGATGGCCTACAGGATGATCTTTGAAGGCGGTTTCGACGCTCTCACATCCAACGTGGACGATGGAGAAGGCGAGGACGCCGAGAGACAGGTCGGCATCAACCAGGAGTACTGGTTGGAAAGTGCCTACGGCCAGCACTTCCTAGACGACGCTGAAGTCGATGAAGAGGCCTTGGACAGGACCGGCACCCCATGGGAGATGATCCAGACGGTTAGAGACTCAGATGACGCATTCAGGAACATGGTAGACCATTACATGACCCAGCACAACATGGCCTGGATCGCACCTCCGGATGAACAACACATAGAGTTCGAGGATGAGGTACCGGACGACTTCGAGTACGAATCGGTTGCTCTCCTCGCTGTGGACCCTGATGATCCGAAGACTCCAAGCGAATACATCGAGGACGGTGAAGTCAGCTTCTCCAAGATCGTAAAGGAAGGAGAAGGCGAGTTCGAGAGAGCGATCGGAACAGTGAACCTCGAGGACATGGATGAAGAGGAAGTCAGAGAATACCACAAAAGCAACTTCTCCGAGATACACATCGGCGGTATGCACCACGATGTAAGGCCTAAATTCGGTACTGGAGGCTTCGAGTACCGCAACTCGCGTCAGAATTATGAGGACGAGCCAAGTGTAGCTCTTGCCAAGGCCTCAATTATGCCTCACGGGGATAAGATCGTAGACGTGATGCAGGACTACGGTATCGATCCTTCAGATCCTGAGACTGTACCGGATTACGACGACGAGGAGGCCTGGACCGAGATATTCAGCGAGGTATACGACGAAGACGTGATGGAGACTGCCGAAGAGATGGCACCTGGTTACGCGGACGATTTCCAGGCGTACGTTCAGGATAGACTTTCTGGCCCTGAAGCTGGCAAGGCTGAGATAGGCCCTGAAACAGTTTAGAGGCCCTCCTATCTTTCCTATTTATTTCTCTACCCCAGACTTAGATAACCTTTAAAAGGATTTATGGCTGTAAAGTTGTTAAGATGTTACTGGCTGACAATGAAAACGTTTCAGCACAGAGTTCGGTCAGCCGTATCGGTATCCAGATTGCTATCATTATTATTATCTCGATAATTGTCTGAAGAGGCCTATCCCTACAGCGGAGTGTAGAAGCGGGACGGGCCTCAGAGAGAAATTTAACTAGTCCTGTTTCTATACTCCACCAAAACAATCGGTGGAAAACACAGTATGTCGGCAAGCACTAAACAGACTCAGAAAAATGTTAAAGAATCCCTCAAGTCTACTTGGGAGCAAAACCAGAGAGATAACAGTATCTACAACGTCGGGTCGGAGATCGAAGACCTCTTGTTTGATGAAAACGGCGAACCTGTAGACAACGAGACCACTGAGAGGATTCTACGTAACGTCGTCGATAAAGAAGGTGCCACGCCAAAGAAGAGAATGATCGACGGGGAGGAAAGGCTTCTGAAAACGAAACTGGAAAACGATCAGTTCCAGGACCACGAGGACTTCGCAGCCGAGATAGACACAGACTACCATCCTGCGCAGAGCGAGATCGCGACAGAGGTGTTCCAGAACCCTGCGGACATGGTCTTCAGGACTGAGAATTTGAGATACCTGAGAGACCGGAACCTTCCGGAAGGAGTAAGTTCACATGAACTGGGGGCGTTCCCGGAACTTATGCTCCCGGGCGACAACCCAGAGCATAGGAAAAGACAGAACCCTAGGTACACAGGCCTCAGATCCCGTCACGGCGACGCATTCGGCAGTATGGGGTGGATAGGATCCACACAGCTGAACACGGGCTCACCGGTAGGCGATGACCTGGGTACGGACGAGTTCTTCGATAACTTCTTCGGACCGGGAGAACAGGGCGTTTCGATACAGGACATTATGCCTGGAGTAGATGCTCCTTATACTAACGATGCCAAGCTCGAGAAGAAAGATCCTGTAGAGGAGATGCTCGAGGAAAAGATGTTGGATGAAAAACTGCTTGAAGAAAAACTACTGGAGGAAGAGTTTGAAGATGGTTTGCCTGAAGAGGTCGAAGGCCTTGACGATCTGGAAGATTATGAAATGTCTGCTGAAGGCCTGAGAGAGTTTATCTACGAGTATTTTGTTAGTGAGTCTCCTGCGGTACTTCGGAAGATGATGGAGAGAGGAGGAGACCTCTTCGAGGAAGCGATCCCTACAAACGAAAACTACGGACATATAGAAGATCTGAGTGAGGTAGAGAGCCACGGGGACTACATCGATATGGTCATGGAGAGGCCTATGATCCTCTCACCAGAACTCGATACTTCGGACATACAGGTGCTTGATCCTGACACTCATGAAGTTCTCGGAACGTTCGAGGAAGAATACGGAGAGGACTCCACCTGGGTGATGCCAGGCCTCTCGGATATAGACGAGTCGACGGTAACGTTCGAGCAGTTCCTGGAGGACGAGATGTACCTGGGAGAGGTTCTCGTCGATGGGGAGATGCAACCTGTCAAAGTCGATCACTCCGAGATGGATGAAAGCGATTTCGCGGAACTCGCAGGCCTCAATCCAGGAGAAGACGGAGATGGGTACTTCACCCTGCATAATACCTTTGTCAGGCCTGACGTGGCGCCGAAGAACAACGGAGTCATCGAGTTCAGGTCCGAAAGCAACAGTGAGAGAAGTTATGAGGCCCTTTTGACCCAGAAAAGTATGATGCATGTCTACGGAGACGTGCTTGACCTGTTTGCGGAAAGAGGTCTTTCAACCGAAAATGCTTTAGAGTTCCGTGAGGATGCGAAAAGAGAAGGCCTTGATGCGGAGCTTCCGGACGGAACAAGTTTACAGGAGGTTTACCAGAACGAACTGGTCGATGTGCTCAGCTCTGGTGTCCGGGAAAGCTTCTCGGGCGAGACACCTTACTCCATGGAGATAGTTCTTGAGGGAGTTGATCAGTACGATGACTTCGGTAGGTACCTAGATGCAGAGTTCGATGATCTTACAGACTTCGCGGAGTATACGACATCTGCGTTTGAGGCCGGCGTAAGGCCTGAGAGAGGTAAGTTCTCAGGTGAAGAGTTTAAGGAAGAGTACGAGCAGTTCGTTGACTGGTTTACGGATACCTACGAACAGACAGTTCAGGAATACGTCAGCGAGGACTTCGAGGCGGAAGACGATTGGGATTCCAGGAACTTCCAGAGTGGTTCGGAAAGGATACTCGCCGCCATGAACGAGGGAGGACCAGAGAAAACACTTGAAGTAACGAAGAGAAGCGATAACTATGAGGAGGCGGCTTGAGATGAAGACAGAAGAGCTTGCGAAGGAACTGATGGGCTATGAAACAGTCTCGCCGATTGAAAATCCAGAAGTGGTACAGTTCCTGAAAGGCCTTCTGGAGGATGAAGGGATAAACGCCGAGATAAGAGAGATCAACGGTGTCTACAACCTTGTAGCTGAGACTGGAGACCCCGATGCAGATACATCTATCTGTCTAAACGGCCATCTTGACGTGGTAGAGCCTGAAGGAGACTGGACCGTGACAGAGCCTTTCGAACCTGTAGAAGAAGACGGAAAACTTTATGGACGTGGCGCAGCGGACATGAAAGGGGCCCTGGCCTCCCAGATAAAGGCCTTCATCGACTTACATAAAGACAGCGAGTTCAACGGACGAGCAGTGCTGATGGCGGTCGGAGACGAAGAGATCGGAGGTTTTGACGGCTCAAAAGCCCTTGCGAACGAATACAGCGAAGAAAACAGGGGCTTTGACCATGTCATAGTAGGGGAACCGACAGATCTGGATGTACAGGTCGGGACGCGAGGCCTTTTCTGGGCCAACGTCTACCTGAGAGGTGACAGCGTCCATTCCACAAGGCCTCATCTTGCGGAACAGAACACGATGGAAGTTTTGCCGGAAGCCCTGGAAAGGCTGAGGGATCTGGAGATGGATTTCGATAACTCCGGGCCTTTACCTGATCCTTCCTCTGAGGTAACCATCGTCGAATCCACTGATACGTACAACAGTATACCTGCTGAAGTGAAGATAGGGATGGATATCAGGTATCTTCCGAGCCAGGAAGTAGGTGAAGTCCTTGATACGATAAAGGAGGAACTCAAAGATCTTGATGTGGAGGTAGAAGTCGAGCTGGAACAGGACCACGGCGGAGACTTCAAACTGGAGGATGAAAAATTCAGGGCGACTGCAGTAGAAGTCCTGGAGGAAGTCAATGGAGATGAACCGGAACAGGTGACCGACGGCGGAGGATCCGACGGAAGGTTCTTCTCCAACAACGGCACCCCGTTCATCGAACTGGGAGTGAACCAGGAATCAGTCCACGGGGAAAACGAGTACTGCAGGGTAGAGAACCTGAAAAAGTTGAGGAAGGCCTACTTCGAGGTCAGTAAAAGACTCGGAAAATAGGTTCTTCCCCACGTCTTTCCCACCTTTTTCTCCAAATAACTTAAACTCTGAGGCCTAAAAACAGGTTTATGACCGTAGCTGAAGAGATCACCGAGATAACAGAAAAACTTGTCGAATTCAAAACAGTAAAAGACAACGAACAAGAGTTCGAAAGGGCCTTTCAGTATATAGAGGATTATCTCTCAGGTACAGGCCTGGATATAAACAGGTACGAATTCGATGGGACACGGAGCATGGTGATCTCGACCGATGAAGACCCTGATATCATGTTTCACGGCCACGTGGATGTGGTCCCCGCTGATGAGGAACTGTTCGAACCACGTATAGAGGATGGAAAGATCTACGGCAGAGGAACATCTGACATGAAAGCAGGTCTTGCAGCATTGATGAAACTGGTCAAAGACAAAAGCTCTGAAGGCCTTTCAATAGGCTTGATGATAGTAACTGATGAGGAAACAGGAGGCTTCCAGGGAGCCAAAAAGCTTTCAGACAAGTTTTCACCTGATTTTTTCATCAGTGCAGAGCCAAACAACACTGAAGGATACATGGAGATAATAACAGAACAGAAAGGCGTGATCAAGGCAGATATCTCGGCTGAGGGGAAAAATGCTCACGCCGCAAGACCCTGGAACGGTGAAAACGCTGCGGAAAAACTCTGGGAGAGATTCGAACAGGTCAGAGACAATTTCTCCACAAGAAAAGAAGACTGGGGAACAACAGTCAACATGGGAACGTTTACGGCAGAGGGAGCGACCAACGTCGTACCAGATGAGGCAGAAGCAGGCCTTGACATCCGATGGACAGAAGAATATCCTCCAGAGGAGATAAGAAAAGATTTCGAAGCAGTAGAAGGCCTTAATCTGACTGTGAACTCTGAAGAACCGATGTTAAAAACCGAAACAGGTAACAGTTTTGTACAGCTGTTGAAAGATGCCTCCGAGGAAGTCATAGATGAAGGTGTTTCTTTCGTACGTAAGGAGCCGGCCAGTGATGCACGCCATTTCTCCCGTAAAGGGGTTCCGGGAGTTGTTTTCGGGCCTGAAGGCTATGAGGTGCATGAGGACGGCGAGTATGCTGTGATCTCCAGTTTCGGAGATTATTACCGTGCTCTGGAGAAGTTCCTGGAAAAAGTATAGAAAAGGCCTTGATTTAGAGGATTTCTCTGTCCTGAGTGTTTTCTCTTCGGTTTAAAAAGCTTTGCCGAGAACTATCTGTTGTAAACAGAGGAAGTTTTTGAAGTTATGAAATTTTCAGATCTGAGTATTTCGCAGGAAACAGTTTCTAGACTTGAGGAAAACGGTATTACAGAGCCTACAGAGGTGCAGGAGAAGGCTATCCCGGAGGTTTTGAACGGGAAAGATCTTCTGGTCGAATCTGAGACAGGTTCGGGTAAGACACTTGCTTTTTCACTGCCTATAATAGAGAATCTTGAAGGAGATGAGACAGAGGCACTTGTGCTTTCGCCGACAAGAGAACTGGCGAAACAGATCACGGCAGAGATCGAGATGGCATCTGAAAGGATCGATGCAGTCACGATCTATGGAGGAGTGGATTATGAGCCACAGATCCAGGGTGCAAAGACAGCTAACATAATCGTAGGAACTCCAGGAAGAGTACTAGACCTACTTCAGAAAGGAAAGATAGATGTTTCAGGCCTTGAATACTTCGTTCTTGACGAAGCAGACCGCATGCTGGATATGGGATTTCAGGACGAGTTAGAAGCCATCATCGACTTTCTACCGGACAGGAGGAAAAATCTACTGTTCGGAGCCACAATCCCACGAGAGCTGAAAAAGATGTGTGATAAATACAGCATCGACCCAGAGATCATCAGGATCGAACCGGGAGAACACACAGCAGAGCTTGAAGAGGCCTACATCAACGTTAAAAACAATAACAAGCTTTCATACCTCTATACCTTCCTCAAAAAGAAGGATAGAGATCTCTCCATCGTTTTCTGTCAGACGAAGAACACGACACGCTGGCTGGCCGACAAACTCCGGAAAAACGATATCGATGCACAGGAGATGAACGGCGACATGAGCCAGAACCAGAGGGAAAAGACCCTGGAGAAATTTGAGAACGGAGAGATCAAAGTCATCGTAGCAACCGACGTCGCAGCAAGAGGGATCGACGTGGACAGAGTCACACACGTCTTCAACTACGACGTACCCGATACAGCAGATACCTATACCCACAGGATCGGAAGAGCAGGACGCCAGGGAAGAGAAGGTGAAGCGATCACACTTCTTGAACCGGACGACCACCAGAAGTTCCGCAAACTGAAACAGGAACACTCAGTTCCAAGAATCGATGAGAAACCGGAACTCCTGGACGCAAAAGTATAATTCCCAAATATCAAATAATTTTTTCTCTCACTTATTCAAGGGGCCTGAGAAGTCGTCGTAACCTGCTACGAACTCTACTGAAGGCCTGAAATCATCTTCTCTGCTGTCCTCAAGGACAAAACTCAGGGAGTAGTCTGAACTTTCTCCAGAGAATTCGCTGATCACTTCCAGGTAGTTATCGACTTCATAGGGATCGCTTTCATGTACCTCCATGATGTTTTCTCTTTTCAAGCTGTAACCTTTCTCTTCCAGGACTTTCAGGGCCTTGCTGTGGAACTCGTCGCCGCTGTAGCTTTCCGCCAGGTCGTTTTCAAGAGTATTCGCAAGAAGGTAGATATCGGTGTCCATACCGGTTTTAACCCCACATCTGTCTGATCAACTGGGGCGGAAGGCCTACGACATCTCTATCGATGAATCCTGCGTCGAATGTGGCTACTGCGGTGTTTCCGTCCAGTCTCTTTGCTTCTTTCTCTATCAGGTCGTCTTCGCTGAAGTCTTTGTTGTTGAAGTTGGTGTTGCTGTAGCTTTCAAAGGACCCAGAGTTTTTCATCACCGGTAGCTGGTCTGCAGACTGTTTGAGGCCTGTCCATATCTGTCCTCTGACCTCGTTGATATCGTCTTTTACCTGTGTAAAGTCTTGCCCATCGTATTCGAGGTCGTCGTTCCTGAACATCTGTTTCAATTCACTGTATTTTCCGTTTATACAGTCAAGCATGTGGTCAGGGTAATGCAGATCGGCATCGATGTCCCCCAGGCTTTCGAAGACCTCTTCAGGCTCTACTTCGTCCCTGAAAGATCCTATAACCTGGTCATCCGGGCCTTTATCAGGTGAAAAATGGTAGGCAAGATCGGTTCCGTAGATATCGTCCATCGCATCGAATATCCTCTCATCGGCCACATCAAAACCGGATTCCCATGTAGTATTGGCATAGGCCTGTAAAACAACGCTCGGATCGATAACAACATTATCCAGATCTCTTTCCCTTACGTCTTCTACAGCAGGGTCTTCTGCTATCCTGACAGCGTTCTCATAGAAACCAGGAGAGATATTTTCCGCACCAGTATCATAGGTCAGATCAGAGACTGCACTGGCCAGTTGATACATTTGTGACTCAGTCATAACATATCTATTTCAGGAAAAGTTTAAATCAGCCACGAAAAGAACACAATTCAAACTGCTAGGCCTCCTGACTGTAAAGTGCGATCTGAGGCCTGTAACCTTCCTGATATCTTTCCTCATCCGGGGAGGGCTGCCACCAGAAACCAATATCAGGATTCATCTCCGAGGTAAGGCCCGAAAATTCTTCTCTCAGGGCTTCTCCCCCGGGTTCTGAGAACGCCTCCAGGTAGGCCTCATCCTTCATTATATCTTCGAGCCCTCTGTAGAAACTTTCTTCGCCTACGATATCGATGACGTTGTTGGTGTATACTGCATCTGCATCAGGAATTTCCTGGTCACGGAAGTCTCCTATGATGTGGTTGTCAGGCCTTTCGGTGTCGAAACCTATCTCATCGATTATACCCGGGTAGAAATCTTTCCATGCGAACCCTATCTCCGGGAAATCAGGCACCTCATCGAACCGTGTATCAGGCCTCTGAACGTAATCTTCGTGAGCCTCCATAACTTCCTGAGGTGTCTCATCCTGTTCCACGAAGCTGGGGATGCCTGTGGAAGGATCATCGATACCGATCAACCCCTTCAGCTGTTCCGTACTTTTCTTTGTACCAGTATCTGAAAGATAATCGCCCGCGAAACTCTGTAGATACGAGGTCCTCGGGTTAGCCTCTACCGTGGTGACCTCGGCCTCCGGATACTGGCCTTTAAGCCACCAGCCGATAAGATCTGATCCCACAGTAACGATGTGGGCATCCTCAGGTTCAAGGCCTCCATCCACGAACCTATCTGTAACTTCCTCGAAATACTGCAGATGGATATTGCCCACAGGATAAACAGGCCCATGAACATCGTTACCCCAGTCCATGTTACTATGTTTGTTCGACAACGATTTATTTGTATCGGAACCTGTACTCTGTACGACACCCTTGCACAAAATCTACCCTGGAATAGGCCTGGGCTTTCCTTATAACCCAGTCTCCCGGTTATATACTGGTTCTGCCCTGACCCTTGAGACATCTATAACGTTCTGTGAGTCATCGTAAGCTGTTTTTCCATCTGTTCCGAAGAAGTTCACTGCTTTACCTGTATCAGCCGGATGCTCGAAACAGACAGTCCCTTCCTCCTCATAGATTTCTTTCATCCTTTCCTCATGGACAAGGGCTCTCGCCTCTATACTGTGGACCTCTCCCTCGAAGCCCTGTTCAGAGGCCTTTTGCCTGTACCTATCTACTTCGCTGGCGGGCACATAGACAGTTGCCTCTTCATCGACGGATGCGTAAGGAGTATTCACCTCCTGGAGGAAATCTCCGTTGACCTCGTCATGAGATAGTTCACGGAAAACACCATGATCTCTGAGAGCTCCAGTCTCACCGTAGGTGTCCCCAAGCAAGGCCTTGACGACCTCCCCGGCTTCTTCGTCTCCCCCGACCGCCTGTGCGACAAGATGATCCTCTCCCTCATATAAGGCGGAAAAATCTCCATCCTGTCCCGGATCTTCAAGATAGGAAATGATCGCCGGAGCAACACGAGGATTGACCTCTACACCCAGGACAGACTCTATCGTGGAATCGTTCCTGCTGTCGACACTGACCTCATCGACCCCGGAAACAGGCAACTCCAAAACCATCGGATCATCCACAGAACCATAATCACCAGAAGCCAGAGTGTATGCACCGAACTCATTATTCTGACGGCAGGCCTCAGTAAGCTCCGCATAACGCAGAGCAACAGGGAAAGAAGTCGAAAAAGCCACATCATCACCCTCCCCCGACTCACCGGTAACAGAAGAATTCTCACTGCCAGGAACCAGGCCTTCACCCAGTATATCCACATAGTTTACAGTATCTCCACCATGTTTCAGGGTCGGCTCATCCAGCTCCCTCAACAGAACATCCTGATTCTCCAAGGCCTCATCAACCAACTCTCGTAGGCCTTCATCACCGACAGATTCTCTTCTCTCTTTAAGATTTTCAGAAACAGAGCTCATATATTATTACTTACTCGTAACAACATAAAAGCTTTTCGGTTTTACTTTATCAGAAAGCCTCAGGGAGCAGGTTCAGGACAAAGAAGATAAAGGTCAGGCCTCAACTACTAATTGAAGTGGTTACAATAGGACTATCAGTTTCCACAGTTCGACGCGTTTGAACTTGAAGATCTTCTCAGCTACAGCTCTACCGATGAAACCGAGGCCTCAGAACATATCCATTCTGTTCTGGACTCCGAGGTAGAGGCCTCGAATTACTGGGACGCTGTGAGCCGGGAAGCATCATACTCAAAACCTGGGAACATAAGCATGCAGTGTTTTGGGTGAGGCCTTTCCCGATTCGACGGAAGGTATGATCTCTGATCTGGACTTGCTTCTGTACAACGAAGAAGAGGGACACCTTCATTACATCGAACTGAAACAGGACTACAGAAACGGTAGAAAGTCCAAGGCATCTGAACAGGTCAAGAAGGCCTACGCTTTCTGGGACGACCTGAACTATACCTTCTCAGCGACCGAGGCCTACTTCAATAAGGGAGAGATCCGCCACCACCCGGTACTGGAAAACGAGGCCGAAGTGAGAGCAGAGGTGGGCGAGGCTATAGTCACCACAAAAGAGCCTCATTACTCCGACAACCGTATAGTTGAGGAAGAGGATGTAGAGGCCTTCGTGGAGACAGATCTACCGAAGGGTTTCGGTCGCAGGTTCAAGCCAGAGTTTGAACCAGTGAGGCAGCTGGAACAACGTTTCGAGAGAGTTCCAGATATGGAAACGGTGAGGATCGCCTTCTACTCCCACGAACACGAGAAGGTCATGACCAAAAGACTGGAACCATGGAGGCTGTTCGCCATGTGAATTGAAGAAAAGAGATGAAAAGGTCTTCAGTAGTTCTAGGTGACTGAGTTCGCTCGGCGAAGGAAAAAAAGAAAGAATTAAATTAGTAGTTTTTCGCAAAGTAGGCCCATCGCTCGGCGTTTTCTCCGCAGACCGCGCATTCGCCTTCGATGTGTTCGTCTGAGGCCTGGATGGAGGCCGGTTCCGAGTCTTCTCTGAACGGTAGGACTACGATCTCTGCTGCTACCTGGTCCTTTATTTCATCCTCGCATTCCTCGTTTCCACACCAGCGGGTTTTGACGTATCCACGGTTTCTTCCGATGGTTGAGAGGATCTCGTTCTTGGATTCTGCTTCGCGGATGTTGTCCTCCAGGTACTCCTCGAGTTCCGAATAGAGGCCTTCCTGGATCTCGTCCAGTCTGTCCTGTGCTGATTCGATGAAATCTTCTCTATCGGTTCCCATCTCTTTGTCGCCTGTGTCTCTGCGAACGGTGGTGACTGCTTCGTCTTCTACTTCGTTAGGCCCTACTTCGACTCTGAGTGGGACTCCTTTGAGCTCCCATTCGTTGAACTTGTATCCCGGAGTCCTGTGGTCGCGGTCATCTAATTTGACTCTGAGGCCTTTCTCCTCCAGTTCATCGGCGACTTCTTCCGCATAGTCCATGACTTGTTCCTGGTTGTCCTCTTGATAGATAGGTACGACGACCGTTTGTACCGGTGCTACGGATGGAGGCAATCTAAGGCCGTCATCGTCACCGTGTGCCATGATCAAGGCTCCGATCGTCCTCGTGGAGAGGCCCCATGACGTGGTCCACGCTGTCTGAGTTTTGGAGTCTTCATCCTCGAACTCGATCTCAAACGCTTCGGCAAAATGCTGTCCCAGCTGGTGACTGGTTCCTGACTGGATCGATTTTCCATCCGGCATAAGAGTCTCGATTGTTGTAGTGTATTTTGCGCCCGGGAACTTATCGTGTTCCGGCTTGTAACCCAGGATCGATGGGATCGCAAGGTGATCTTCGATAACTTCACGGTACTGATCCAATCTCAGCATCGTTTCTTCGTCCGCACCTTCTTCCGTTGCATGTGCGGTGTGTCCTTCCTGCCAGAGGAATTCACGTGTACGCAGGAAAGGCCTTGTATCGGTCGCTTCCCATCTGACTACGTTTGCCCACTGGTTGACACGGAAAGGTAAGTCTCTGTGGCTTCTGATTTCGTCGGCCATGTATGGTGCGATGACTGATTCTGATGTAGGCCTTACTGCGATCTTTTCCTCGAGTTCTTCGTCGCCTCCGTGTGTGACCCATGCGACTTCCGGGTCGAATCCTTCTACAATATCTTCTTCTTTCGCTAGTGTTGATTCTCTGATGAACAGTGGGAAGTACGCGTTTTCTACTCCGGTGCTTTCGATCTTTTCGTTAAAGTTTTCTTTGATGGATTCCCAGAGTTTCATGCCGTATGGCTTGATTATCATGCAGCCCTTGACTTCGGCGTACTTCGCCAGTTCTGCCTTTTTGACTACCTGTGTGTACCATTCGCTTGGTTTCTTGTCTTTTCTTACCGTGATCCCGAGTTCTTGACTCATGTTATCCCGTTGTTCAGCAAGCTTAATTTACCTTTTTCCGAGATGAGATAAGTTGGGAGAGGTTTCAGGAGGTTATCACCTCCTTCAGTTCTTCAAGGCCTTCTACTTTGATCGTTTGCCCGTCTCTTTTCTCGACCTCTATCTCTCCGTTTTCCAGGTAGTTGTTGCCGATGATGATCTTCCTGTTGACTCCGATGAGGTCGGCCTCGGCGAACTGCTCTCCTACAGACTGTTCATCATTGTAGAACATCGTGGTCTCTGAGTCTAAAACTTCGTAGATCTCCTCCGCTTTCTGTTTTACTTTGTCTTCGTGTCTTGCGACTATAACTGCGTTCTGGTAGGCTAAGACGGTTGAGTTCCAAGTGATGCCGTTCTGGTCGTTGTTCTGCTCGATGATCGCTGAGATCAGACGTGAGACGCCGATGCCGTAGCACCCCATCAGGACTTCTCTTTCTTCTCCTGATTCCGTGGTGTAAGTGAGGCCTATCGAGTCTTCAGTTGTGTATCTGTCGCCTAACTGGAAGCAGTGGCCTATCTCTATGCCTTTTAATTCTCTCAAATCGGATCCGCAGTTACTGCATTCTTTTTCTTCGAGGTCTTTGCTCCCATATCTGCAGGTCTCATTCCTGCATTTGAGGTAGGTGTCGCTCCCTTGTTCCGATTCTGCGATGAATTCGTGGCTTCTGCTTCCTCCCATGTCTCCGTTGTCAGCCTCAACTTCACTGTATTCGAGGCCCAGTCTTTCGAAGATTTTCCTGTATCTTTCGAGGAATTTTTTGTATTTCTGGTCGAGGCCTTTCTGTTTTCTGTGGAAGCTGTAGGCGTCTTTCATGATGAACTCTTTCGCTCTCAAGAGGCCTTTGCGTGCGTGGTCGTCTCTGAACTTTCTTCCTATCTGGTAGATGGTCAAATCAAGATCGCGGTAACTGCTGATGTAGTCGCTGGCCAGGGCTGTTGAGATTTCTTCGTGGGTCGCTCCCATTGTGAACTCTTTGTCGTCCCTGTTTTCGAAGGAGAAAAATTCTTCGCCTCCGAACTTGTTCCATCTTCCGCTTTCCTTCCAGAGTTCGGATGTCTGGAGCTGGTTCATCTTCACTTCCTGGCCGATCTTATCCATCTCTTCCCTGACTACTTCCTCTATATTATCGAGCACTTTCTTCCCGAGATGGGTGTAGCTCCAGGTACCTGATCCGAAGTTCTTCACCAGTCCTGCTTTGACCATCAACTCAGCGCTTCGGCATTCAAGGCCTGTCTCCGTCTCCTTTGAGATCGTAGCGAACAACTCGCTCCGTTTCACAGGCCTTCACCTGTGCAGAAGTTTTTATCTAGGATTTTGAGGTTGTTTGAAAATGTCTCTGTGTGAACGTCGTTTCGTCCAGTTCTAGTTAGTTTTCCTGAACGGAACTCAGTCTTCTCGTCAGAGATTACCTGCTCGAACAGCTTTCCTTTCTGAAAGCTGTGGAACGCGTCCACCCTTGGTTGAATGGGTCATAGAAATCACGTCTGAATTCGAAAAGCTAGAGCAGTGGCTGGAAGAACTATCTAGGTGTCCCGAAACTTTGAGGAACGCAGCCACTGTTCATTGTATAGAAGGTTATCTGAGGTGAGTTTTTTATATTTTTCCTTTTGAGGCCTTCAGAGGTTCAGCTGTTCTTTCAACTGTTCGAGCTTGTCGCGATTTATTGCGACGAAGTACTCGCTTTTCTCCGAGTATTCTTCCTCAAAACTTCCTTCTCTTTCCACATCTACCTGGTTTTTCTGATCTGGAAGATGTTTTTTCTGTTTGAGCTATTAGATCACTTCTTCTATGTAGTTCGTTCTGCGATTGCAAGTTTCATTTCTGTTTATCCTCTGGTGAGAGTTCTTCGGTCAATTCGTCAAGTTTGTCTTCAGGTATCCCTATTGATTTGTGGGTTTTTGTTACTCTTTCTCTTTTCCCTTCTTTTGATCTGTGTTCTTCTCTGGTTTTTGCCTTTACCTTCAGTATTTCTCTGTCTATCAGGCCTTCTATTATCTCAGGTTCTTCTTCATTGTAGGGTCCAAAATGCTGTGGGTAAACGTTCCTGAAACCTCCGTAGGTTGAAATCCGGAGCTCTTCCAGAGTTTTTCTCCAGTCCTCTGATGTGTTCTTAGTATGGTTTATCAGGTCTTCCAGGAATTTCTCCTCATCTTCTGTCAGTTTCATGGCGGTGAGTACTCATCTATTATCTGCTGTTCGACGTTTTTGATGTAGTCAAGTGTTTCATTGTATGTTTCTATGTCCGGATCTATAAGGTCTTTGAGCTCGTACTCTGTGTGTCGGTCCGCCGCTTCTTCAGCCAACAAGGTGTCTCTTTTCTGCTTGTACTGGTCAGCTGCATCTAGCACTTCTTCATCCACTATCTCTCTTACTTCATTGTTAAGGCCTTCAGCATTTGTCTCTATACCTTTTTCTTCTCTTGCGTTCTCGTATATTCTCTTTGATCTTGCAAGTGTTCGGAGGTCTTCAGACTCCACCTCTGAGTCTTTGAACTCCAGTTCTGCTTTCCTGGCGACGAATTCCTCGTATAGAAGGGCATCCCATGGATCATCGCCAGGAAGATTCACTGATCCATCAGGTTGATTCATCAAGCCGTGGACGGATTCGTGTGCCAGTGTTGCCTGTGATATATCACGGAAGGCATCTAGGTAGACAGTCTCTCCTTCAGTATCTGTACCCCCATGTGTGGAACCGCTCTCTATCTCTGTTTCTTCGGGATCCCTGTGCTCATTGAAGGCATCATCAGGTGAAGAATCTAGTATCTCTTCGACTTCCCGGAGTTCTGTGTCAGGAAGTTCAAGTTCAGATGTGATAGGACCTCTGTCGTAGGGTTCGTTTTCCTCATCGTCTTCGTAGTCCTCCCAGAGGCCTTCCTCCATAGTTGTAACTTAAAAATCACAACATATTAAAGTTTCGGTTTTTCCGGAAATTCTGTTATTAAAAAGATTACTGTGATCAGGCCATCTTTGAAAAGAAAGTAAAAATGTTTGAGGCCTTCTTTATTTGGCTCCTCGGGTTACGTGGCCGTATTTCATGAGGCCTACGAAGATGGCTCCTCCGATGGCGTTTCCGATGGTTGAGAGGATGAGGAATGAGATGTAGTCGGTTATCGTTACTGCGTTTGTTGTGAAAAGGCCCATGAGGACTTCGACGTTTCCTGCGATGCTGTGCGGTAAATGGAGCATTCCGATTGTTGCGGTTACCATCCAGATGAAGAATACTCTGCCGATCGTGTTTTTTGCTGCTGAGACAAGCCAGGCGAGTAACCCCATTAACCATCCGGCGAAGATCCCTGCTACCAGTAGCCAGTGTAGTGGGTGGCTTACAAGTTTGTCTGCGATGGTTCCGAATGCTTCTGGTGTTATGACTCCTAGGCCTGGCATGAGGGTTACTGCGAGGCCTGTGAACAGTAGGCCTCCGATTATATTTCCTATGTAGACGATGCCCCATAGTCTTCCCAGTTTCTTTATTGAGGCCTGTCCGTCGATGACCGGCATCACGGCTAAAGTGGTGTGTTCTGTGAAGAGTTCGGAGCGTCCTAGTATTACGAAGATGAAACCTATCGAGTAGGCGGAGGCGAGAAGTAATTCTGTCTGTAGGTCTCCGTAGCTTCCGGCGGAGAGTGTTAGGATTACTCCCATCAGTAGGGGTCCGAAGCCTATGTCAAGGCCTGCGGATAGACTGGAGAGGAATAATCCGTCGGCCCCTCTGTTGATCTCGTGTTTTCCCTTCTCGATCATGGAGGCCAGTACTTCTCTTGCCGGCTTCATGTAACCTTGTTTCTTGTATATGTTTTTTGAACCCTACTGCTGGAGAAAGATGTCTGTCCTCGAGTAAAGAGATCGTCTTTTTAAATGTTTGTATCAGGTGGTTACAACGTGACAGTACCTGAGGGTTCTGTGAGGTCTGGGCTGAACTATATCTCTGCACGTCTGGATCAGAGCGGAGAGGCCTATATACTTGATGCCGGAAGAGATGAGATACATTCAGAGCCTATAGTATTTGTTTCGTGGCCGGAGAGCAGTTCAGAGGAGTCTGGTTCTTTTATCGAGACTCTTTTCGAACCCGAACATCTGGCGAAAAACTACAGCCCGGATGAGAACATGCGTGTAGGTTACGATAATAGTTTTGATGATTTCGAGGGCGAGTTAAAAGGCAGCTGGAGCGGAGTCGATTTCTATGATATCGGTAAAGACAGGCGTCTGGAGTTCAGAGAAGGAAAGGAATCGGCTTACAGGCCTGATGAACAGGCCCTTAACCAGTTCTATGATCAGCTTAGTTGAGGAAGTCGTAATCTGTTTCTTCTGTCGCTACCTCCGGTAGGCTCATATCTGCCTGGTCTTTTTGCTCTTCGTGGTGCCTTGAACCTGTCTTGTAGGCCAGGCCTGTCGAGACCTCCGGTTTATTGTTGCTGTCCTGAAGCAGTACAGCACCCATTATGTAACTGGCCGGCGTGGCGAAGTCTCTGTCGTAGCTGTTCATATCCAGATCTATTTTCTCAGCACCCATCCGGTCAGAACTACCGTAGGTTATACTGGCATTTCCCAGGGCCTTACTGGACTTGCTTTTGAACTTGAAATCTGTAGGAGTCTTATCTTCCCCTTCAAGTATCTCGTAGGCGTCTTCGGCAGACTCAACAAGTGCCTCAGCAGCTAAAGCATTATCAGATGTATTACTTGCTGTTTCAAGGCCTTCCATCAGGATACCGTTTACTCTTGCGACATCTGAAGTATTTTCTCCCTCAAACATCTCATCGAAGGCCTCGTATCCCAGCATGGTCTCTGTACTTGTTTCCTGACCTTCGTAAACTCTTTCTGTTGTGCCTTCCCAGGAATCGACCTCTGCGAACTGCGTTCCATCGTCTTCCCCGAAGGAGATTCTTCCGCCGTTCCCCTCCATGTCATAGACTCTGAAACCTGTATCGATATCCTCTACCTCGAATTCGGTGGGGACTGCGGCCTCGACATCGTCTGCTGTGACTCCCATACACAACATTACTCAAACTCCTATTTATAACTTGAGGGTGATAACAGAAAAAGCCGGTTCTTCTGGAAAAGGCCTTCAGAAATCAGAGATCAAGCTGATCTTTAAGCTTTTCCAGCTTTTTAGGCCTTAAACCGATAAATTTATCGTTCCCGTCTCCGTACCTGTCCTGGAAACTTCCCTGCCTCTGGATATCTGTTTGTTCCTGACGTATCTCCAGTATATTTTTCTGCACTAGCTGTTTAATAACTTTTTCCTCCTTCTGGGCGTCAAATTCCTCTAGAACACCTGTCCTGGTGTTAAGGCCTTTTTCGGGAAGTGCTAGTGCTGTTTTCTTGAGGATTCTCTCCCAGTTTTTGCCGTAAAGATTCCTGGCTTGTGCTACAAGGCCCTGTATGTAGTTTCCTTCCTCTACTGTTAGTTTCAAAGTTTTTCACCTATTTCTTCAAGTAATTCGTCTATAACGTCTTCTCTGACCCCTAAAGTTCTGGAAAGTTCTTTTCTCTTTGATCTCTTGTTTTCATCCAGAGACTGGTGTATCTCACGGTCATGGACCTTTATCTTCAGTATTTCCCTGTCCGCAAGCCGGTCTATGATCCTTTCTTCGTCTTTACTGTATTTCCTGAAGGTTTCAGGATATTTTTTCTGGAAACTTCCGTTTATAGGTACATGAGCATTCTCAAGTGTCCTTCTCGGTTCTTTAGATGTCCTGGAGACGTATTCTATCAGATCCTCCAGGAACTTCTGTTGTTCTGTTTCAAGATCCATGATACCTGTCAAATATTTCGTCATCGACGTTTTTGATATATTCGAGTGTCTGACGGTAAGTCTCTTCATCCGGATCAACCAGATCCTCTATATCCTTTTTTCCTTCGTGTCTACGTGCAGCCTCTGCAGCCAGAACAGAGTTCCTGTCATCTCTGTAGGCCTCTGCTTTCCCATAGAGTTCCTCGTTGATAGCCCGGTCTTCTATGGCCTCGATATGAGAGATCTGTCTGTTCAGATCAAGTTCTTTATCCGGTAAAAACTCTTCGTACTCTTCACAGGCCTCCTCGTAGGCCTTTCTGGAATCTGCCAGAGCCCTCAGCTCAACTTCTGTGGGCTCGATACTTTCGAACATTGACTCTGCCTTCCTGGCCACGAACTCCTCATAAAGCGTCTGATCCGATGGGTTATCTCCAGGCAGTTCTGTTCTCCCATCAGGCTGACGCATTATACCGTGAACTGCTTCGTGTGCGAGGCTTGAAAGAGGTACATCCCTGTATGCCTCCAGTACTACCTCGCCATCTTCTGTCCCGGCTGCAGCATGAGTGTTTCCTCCTACCAGGCCTGACTCCTCTCCCGAGATATACCGGTCGAAGGCCTCATCTATAGAGAAACCTAGTGACTGTTCAAGTTCCCTGGCATCTTGATCTGATATCTCCAGTTCAGATGTTACAGGGCCTTCATCCATCGTTTCTATCTGCTCTGTGTTTTCCTCATAGCTGTTCCAGGTCTCAGCACCCATATTTGTTACTTTATTATGACAACGTAAAAGGTTTTTGGTTCGTTTTTTAACTCTGAAAGGGAAACCTAGGTTTATGGACGAAGTTCTGGAATGTGGAGAGTGCGGAGAAGTCTTTTCCAGCGAGGAAACTCTGAAGAAACACGCAGAGTTTCAGCACGGCCACAGAAACGTAGAGATCAGAGACGGGAGAGCCGGTGAAGGCCTTCTATCGAAGATCTCCGGAAAGATTAGAAGAAAATAAATTAGAAAATGTAAGAAGGCCTGAGGACAAAAAATTTGTCCTTCAAGGCCTTTCAGCGTTTTTTCTTTTTTACCTTGGAAGGTTCCACATGAATGTCTCTGCCATATCTTCCAGTTTGGAGCTTTCTCCTCCTGGCATCGCTGACATGAGACCCATGTGACTGACGTCTTCTTCGTCCTCTTGTTCGTACTCTTTCCAGTACTTCTGAAGTCTGTTGTGTATGGTTGAGACTTCTTCTTTCCTGTTTTTGACTCCACAGGTGTTTCCTACGCCGATGACTGCTACTTCTCCATCAAATTCGCCTGCGATCTCTTTAACTTTCTCTACTGCTGGCTTGTAGGCCTCATAGATCTCTTTCTTCATCGGTTTGGAGGCCTCCGGTGCGGACTGTTTGATGACGACGCCTTCGAGCGGTACGTCGTGGTCTGTTGCTGCTTCTTCGATCTTGGATTTTTCGACTCCTGGTCCGCCCATCATGACGCCGACTCCTTCGTTTACTGTTCCCGTTTCCTCTCCCTCGAACTTGGAGGCTGCATCTACTGTGATAATCGCCTCTAAGTCGGTTTCGTCGGCTAGTTCGTCGATCGCGTTGCCGTACTTTCCGAGTCTTGCTCCCGGTCCTTTGGATTTGATGACGTGTACTGTCTGGTCATCGATTTCTTCTTCACTGTGGATTATATCCTCTGCAACCTCTTCTGGTTCTTCCTCGATCAGTTTTGCTGCGACTAGCGGTCCGATCGCGTCTCCGATAGGAGCCTCATCGATGAATGCTCTTGTGGCGCCTTTCTGGGCTTCAGCCAGTTCTGTGTAGATCGGGATCATCATCTGTGTGATTCCGATCAGCTGGAAGTTACCTGTCTTCGTGATCAGCTCCTTGAAATGTCTCATCACCTTGAAGATCTGCTGTGTACCCATGACACCCTTGAAGGCCATGTTCAAATTTGCGAGCTCTTCCTCGTCTTCAGTATCTGCATTCGTTCTTACAAAGCGTTTGAACTTGCCTTCTGATGCATCAAGTACGTTTTCCAGTCTTCCGACCATACCAGCAGGGTCCAGCTGTGTCGGAGCAGACATCTGGAAGTTCTTCATGGATCTGAACTTCTCGTTGAAGGCCTCATCCGCTTGTGGATTCAGCTTGTCCAGGAACATGGCCTTTGTATCATTGTGGAAGGCCTCAAGATCAAGTAATGCCGAGTCCAGTTTCTTGGTTACCTGCCAGATCATCAGGCGTGGTCCAAAAATTATCAGTGCTGGGAATATCAGGAATGATAAAATCATAGCTATTTGATAGATCTGGGTTAGAATACCTCCTCCGTCCGAAGCCATCAAGCCAAATACCATGTACCGTAAATAAGTATCTACATTTTTAACTCCTGAACGCACCGAGATGAAGCCTTCTCCGACAGAAAAATCCGGTCAGTAAGGCCTCCCGGACTAGAGGTCTCTGATCTCTCCCATCAACCTGTTGAACTCCTCCTGGGTCGGCGAACCTCTCAAAAGAACATCTTTGATCTTTCCATCGCCGATGAACTCGGTTAAGGCCTCTTTCTGCTCCTGTTCCAGTGCCTCTGACCTGCTTTCCGATAGTTCATGAAGGATTATGGCTGTTGCGTGGCTCTGGTTCATCGAACTGTATCCTGGCAGGTTTATATGCACAACAGCATCACATAGATCAAGTTCTTCATTGGAGAGGCCTGAGCTTTCTCTCCCTATCATGACAGAGGTATTTTCTCTTGGTTCAAACTGTTTTACGGGAAGGCCTCTGCCTGGTTTGGTTCCTATGACTTGTTCAAGGCCTTCTGTAGCTTCTTTTACTCTTTCGTATATCTTTGCTTCCCTGAGTTTTTCCTGTGCGTTGGTCGCTGTTTCTCTTGCCTCATCTAACTGGAATCCCGGGTTTACTATCCTCAGTTCTGTGCTGTAGTTGTCGGCGAGTCTTGCGATGAACCCTGTGTTTTCCGGGATCTCCGGTTCCACAAGTATTACGGCGTTCATAGGCTGTAAGAGAAAGATGTTTGTGAAAAAGTTTTTAGTTTGCGCCGAAGGTGGTCTGTCCTGCTTCTACCTGGCTTACGTTTCCTTCAAGGCTCAGAGTCATCCCATCAGGCCTTACTGTGATATTGCCCGTGAATGATTCGATTCCGACCGAGGTGTTGGTCTCCTGGATCCCTGAGGAAGAGTTTGTCGCCTTCAGGTCGATGTTGGCCTTCTCGAACTCCAGTGCTACTCTATCAGCACCTTCTATGTCTACCTGTGTCGTGTTGAGCTCTCTTTCAAGTTCAAAGTTCCTGGCTACCTGGACTCCGCTCGAGGTGAAACCTTCCGCGCTTCCGGAGATCATGCTTCCGTTACCGATCCTGACATCTCCGTCGAAGTATTTGAACTCAATATCGTTCTGTGACTTGATATCACCGTACTGTGTAAGGCCCTCAACGGTGACATTGCCGTTTACATTCATTGTAGTGTTTTCTGTGAGGACTTCTATCTCTGCGGTTACACCTGTCTCCGGTTCCGGGGCCTCAGGCGAGAAGAACTCAGGTATAAGGCCTCCTATTCCCGGGCCTGATCCTCCAAGGCCTCCTGCGTTCATTAGTATGAATACTGCTGCAAGTGTAGTGAATACCGCTGCCAGGATTTTCAGATCCATTATATTTTATTTGAGTGTTTAGTTGGTATAAAGGTTTTATTCGTCTTTATCATCGTCTTTCACCTTGTCCAGCACTACCTCTTTAGTGGACTGTTCCTGATCTTTCTGTTCCTTCTGTTTACTTTTTTCCTTTTCCGTTTCTCTCTTCCTGGATTTCTTCTTTTTGTGGTGTCCCCAGAGTTTCTTGAACGGGTAGAAGATGATTTTGGCCATCTGGATCGGTATCTCCACCAGGGTCGTCCCGGCGTTGTACAGCGACATGATAAAGCTGTATACTATGTAAAGTGTTGCTCCCAGGAAAGCGAAAAGCAGTAACTCATCTACCTGGAAGCCTGTGAAAGATCCTCCTGAGAAAAGATATGTGAGGCCTGCGTAAAATGCTCCGGATAAAGCAGCTACTGTCACTGTCTCGAAGACCATCTCCATTATCTTGTACGCGATCACCAGGACTGCTATAAGCAGGCCTATCAAGATCACGCTTGATGCGCCTTGAGGCAGTGACTGTAGTGCTTCCTGTATCATCATTCTCCGTCTCCAAGCACTCCGTATAATGGGTCGCCTTCCTCAGGTATATAACTTTCGTAGAAGACGAACCCTGCGATTCCCAGTACCAGAATTACCACTACGATAGGGATAATCGGAAGGCCTCCTCCATCGTTACTCTGTTGACTTCCGTTCTGATCGGACTGGTCTCCTCCACCGGTGTCTGTATCACCTTCATCTGATCCTCCGGTTTCACTATCCGGATCGTCAGAGCCACCGGTGTCACTGTCGTCTCCTCCGTCATCGCTTCCGCCACCGGTAGTATCCTGGTTGGAGACGTACTCAAGTCTTCTGTCCCCTTCCTGGAAGAGATTTCTTGCGACCGTGTAGTTACCTTCGGTCCAGTTCTGCTCGATATCCTCTATCGAAGCGGAGACCTCTTCAAGTGTACGGGTAAGGTTGCTCCCTCTAACAGGCCTCAGATCCTCTATCCTGTTCTCAAGTTCGCTGGTCCTTGCGGAGTAGTTCTCGACTGTAGACGCGTTAACATTTATGACAGAGGATACTGTTCCCTCAGAGGTGTTTCCTGAGATATTGACATCACCTTCTTCGGTACTGACTTCTGTGAACTCAAGGCCTGTTAACTCAGTATCTCCTCCGCTGACATTAAGATTAGAGACGTTTAACCCGACCTCAAAGTCTGAGGAAACTGCCTCAAGGTTCTTTATCTCTATATTACCGTTGTTCTGTATTTCAAGTTCCTGAGTAACATTGGTCCCTGAAGGGATAACCCCTAGATCGATGTTTGATGCCGTTACAAGGCCTTTCTCGTCGTCCTGTTCAAACGTAGTTTCCAGCGTGGTGTTATAGACCAGGGCTGAAGACGAGTTGTCGGGTTCGAATTCCAGAGCACCTGTGTAATTCCCTGCCTCATCTACACTGTAATTTATCTGAACAGGAAGTTCATCCTCTACGGTGTAAAGATCTTCTACCTCCACGAGATCTGAGATATTTCCAGTGACCTCTGTGGTCAGGTTCGTGGCGTTTCCATCGCTTGCGTTGTTCTGTACCAGAACCTCCTCTGTGTAGTTCCCTCTGCTGTCTGCTGTGACGTTTACCCATTTCTCACTAAGACTGCAGACATCTCCTGCACTGAACTGACAGGTCCTGGCATCGATCGAAAGGCCTACAGACTGGTTATATCCAGTATCCGTATCTGTAAAGTTTACGTGACCGTTGACACTTTCAAAGGCCGTAAGATTTACCGTGACCGTGATGTTTTCCCTGTCATCGGAGATCACAACCTGATCACTGACATTGATCTGGTCATCAAGACTCTCGGAAACATTGGTATCCAGAGTAACATCGCCGCCAACAAGGTTCTGAGCTGTGAGGTTGAAATCCTCAACTCCTTCCTGTTCCTTTACGAACGTAGTATCGTTGATGTTGAACGTCTGTTCCGAGCTTGAAACAGAGAAACCAGAGGCGGTGCTCCGGACATCTCCGTAGATATCGGAGGCCTCTATATCCATGTTCCATCTTCCTGTCGCTGCCTGTTCAGGGATCATTATCTCGTTCTCAAAGGCCATAGACTGTTCATCAAAGGTCAGATTCGAGAGATTGTAATTACCGAATCTGTCACCGTCTGCATCCGTAACATTTACCTCCAGAGTCTCTATCCTTGATTCACTCCAGGGAGTCAGAGAATTAGGTTTCACAGTCTGTATGGAGATATCGTAGGCCTGATCCTGTACAGCTGTCCTTGTACCTGTATGAAGAGCCTCCAGGGCAGAGTAACTGATCTTTTTAACATCGACATGATTCCTGTCTCCACGTGTAACGTTGAAATTCAGGGTAACCTCATTATCATAAGCCGAGGTGTTTATATCAGGTATATCGATTTCGGAACTGTAAAGGCCTTCCTGTCCCTGTTCCATCGTTGTTTCAAAGTATCTTTCCTGTTCATCTGATGAACTGTTTTCCCTGAATGCTGAAACAGTCACGTTATCTGCTTCTGCCTCTGTAACGTTGTAGGAGGTCTCCAGTGTTGCACCAGGTTCACATTCCGCGGCATAGGAGCTATCATCGCCCATATCTGTGTCACATCCCTCTATATTCGTCATTTGCTGTACTTTACCGGTAAGATCAGGGGCTGTCTCGATAAGCCTTGAAGTAGATCCGTGAGGGTTAACAAAGTCCTTTGATCTGTCCTTTGCCACGAAACCCATCATGTACCTGCTATCGTAATTATCTGGCACAGTTACCGACTCGTTCTCGTATAGTTTTGTGGTTTCATTGTAGGTAAAGTCAACCCTGAACTGAGTTCCAGAATTATTCTTGAAATAGACATAAACGTTGCTATCGTTTATGTTCTCAGAACTACCTCTCATGGAAACATTAACTGACATATTTAACGTGTTTCCCGGTACAACAGTGGAAGGAGGTTCATTCTCCAGTTCAACAGTGTAATAACCAACTTCGACCACACCAGTAACGTTCTGGAGGCCTCCAGAATCTCTACCGTCATCGACAACGCGATCTCCCGCAGCCTCAAACAGTATCTCCGCCCTTTCCTCTGAAAAGCCGTGTTTTGTCTGATCAGTCTCGAACTCAGCATACCAGAAGGCACCGTTGAAATGCGAAAGACTCTGGTCAACACCATCAGTCTTGTTGTAAGTATAGTTAACCACTGAAGAATCGCTTAGATCAGAAGGCAAGATCGGATCGCCTCCGCCATCCCTCAGCTCAACAAAAACGATAGAGTTCTGGCCTTCAGAAAAATATATGGAACTTCCATCATTATTCGTGTGATCAGAGACAGTTATATCCCACTCAGCTACAGCAGGAGAAACAAAGATAGTTGCAAAGACCAAAACAAGTAACAATTTTCTGCCAGAGCTAATTCCGTTCATAAATAAATAGTGAAGGCCTTTCCTTAAAAAATCTATTCGAAACTAATCGAACCTTAACAGCCTGAGTTCCTCAAACCATAGACTCTTCTCCCCCACAGGCTCAAGGCCATATCTCTCCTCAAGGCCTTCAGAATCACCGAGCGAGCTAGCTACAACCAGCCCGAATCCTTCAGGCCTCAGGTACTCAGAGACCTGTTCCAGAAACTTTTCAGTGACCTCTATACCTTTTTCACCGCCCCTCCAGATCTCCTCATCGCCGAGGCCTTCATCACCCGGAAGATAAGGCGGGTTAAACACGACAACATCAAACTCTCGTCCAACGTTTTCGAAAAGATCCGATTCAACAAAATCTATACTGTCCTCAAGGCCTCTCTTTTCTGCTTTCTCCCTCGCATAATCCAGGGCCTCCGGATTTTTATCCACAGCAGTTACTTCAGCTCCTTTCTCCGCCGCCTTGAAAGCTATCTCGCCGTTCCCTGTCCCCATATCGAGAAATTTCTTATCCTCCAAACTGAGGCCTTCGAGGTGTTCGAGTACAAGATAGGTGTCTTCCCCGGGCTTGTAGACTGTCACTGCATCGCTGATTCAATAAATGAAACGTATAGAGGGTTTGGATCCGCAAAACGAGAAGTGAACTCGGGATGAGCCTGTGTACCTATGTAGTAATCGTTTTCAGGTACTTCTATATACTCCACAAGGTCTTTCTCCTTATTCTTTCCGGAGATCTTGAGGCCTTCATTCTCCAACTGTTCTATGTATTCGTTGTTGACCTCGTACCTGTGCCTGTGTCTTTCACTGACCTCTTTTTTCCCGTAGATCTCTCTGACCTGGCCTTCGACTTCTGCGGTATAGCTTCCAAGTCTCATGGTTCCTCCCATCTCTTTGATATCTTTCTGTTCCGGCATCTCATCGATTACAAGATCTTTCTCTCCTTCTGCGAACTCAGCCGAGGACGCATCAAGACCTAAGACGTTTCTGGCGTATTCGATGGTCATCAGCTGTAGGCCATAGCAAAGGCCTAGCAGTGGGACGTTGTTTTCCCTGCAGTATTTCGCTGTCTCTATTTTGCCTTCTACTCCTCTTTTCCCGAATCCGCCCGGTATTATTACGCCGTCGAATCCTTCCAGTTCTTTTTCGGTATCGAAGTCTTCTGTGCCGAGCTGTTCGATCTCTATGCTTCCGCCGTTTTCCGCTGCTGCGTGTTCCAGAGCTGCTTCTACGGAAACGTAGGAATCGTCCATATCGGTGTATTTTCCACAGATCGCTACTTTTGCGACAGGTTCTTCCTTCAGGTTCTGGACTCTTTTTCTCCAGTCCTTCATGCCGTTTTCTCTGCCTGGAAGGTTCATCTTCTCCGCCACTATCTGGTCTGCGTCCTGTTCGTCGAATACAAGAGGTAACTCATAGACCTGTTCCATGTTCGGATCCGAGATAACCGCTTTTTCCGGGACATCGCAGAACAGTGAGATCTTTTCTACAGTCTCATCCTGAAGTTCCTGTTCGCTTCTACCGACTATCATGTCCGGTTCAAGGCCTGTCTCCCGTAATTCTTTTACAGAGTGCTGGGTTGGCTTTGTCTTCTGTTCTCCGGTAGTCTCGAGGAAAGGCACAAGTGTAGCGTGTATATGGAAGGTATCTTCGCTCGGTAACTCGGATCTTAACTGTCTTACAGCCTCTAAATATAGCATGTTTTCGATGTCTCCGACAGTACCGCCGACTTCGACTGCTACGATATCAGCATCTTTCTGTTCCGCTGCCTGTTTCCAGGAATCTTTGATCTCATCTGTTACGTGTGGAACCATCTGAACTGTTTTACCGAGGTATTCTCCCTCTCTTTCCTTATCGATTACCTCCTGGAAGATCTTTCCCGAGGTCAGATTCCAGTTTCCTTCCCCTGTTATATCAAGAAACCTCTCGTAGTGGCCGAAGTCCATATCGACCTCTGTACCATCATCCAGGACGAAGACCTCCCCGTGTTCATGAGGATTCATCGTTCCAGGATCTACGTTGAGATAGCCGTCACATTTTAACGGAACTATCTCCTGATCACGTTCCTGCAGTAGTTTTGATATAGAAGCTGAGATAAGGCCTTTTCCCAGGCCTGAAAGAACCCCTCCAGTAACGAATATCCACTTCGGCATAATTTACTCAGAACGTCGTTGATTAAATATCTTAACCTTTACTGGAACTTTCTAATCAATCAGCTCAGAGATCACATCGAAAGAATGATATGCCAGGATCAGGGAAACCTGGATAACTATCAGAGTTAACTAGATAGCAAGAAGAGACGTATTTTCCAAGAATCCTGTTTGAGAGAAAGAGGACCATACCGCAACAGTTCCGATGAATACTGTACCTAAATATAGCCTCCTCTGTAATCCCTCGTATCAAAACTCATTTTTCTCCTTCAACCTTTAGCCGAAGAGTGTGTTGACAACTGCACCGACTATCTGTTCCATGAGGCCTTTCTCGACTTTGTCATCGGTGATCTGGTCTGATTCCTCTCCTCCGTAGGTGAACCTCTGATCGTCACCTTCTCCTCCGCTATCATCCGAGCTGGAGTTTGAGGTGCTGTTGGAGTTTTCTCCACCACCGAAGTCGAAGATATCTATATCGATGCTCAAAGCGGCACCGCTTGCGGTAAGCATGAGGCCTGCAAGAAGAACTGCGGCAACTTTCTTTGAATCCATACGGAAAGCTTGGATACTGTCTTATTTTAAAGTTCCGGGAAATTCCTGTTTGAAGGCCTCGGCTACATCGGCCAGTTCACGGATCTCAAGTTCGACAGGCCTTTCCTCCGAATGCGGTAGTTCGTCCCTGACTTTTTTCGCCTCGTCCTTCGAGATGTCAAGGATATGTCTTGCGTCGACGAATGCGTTCCTGGTCTTTTTTCTTTTGTTCGTGAACAGGGCTTTCGTCACGTGGAAAAGGGCTTCTGGGTCCTCCACTCCGTGCCTGTCTTCATTGGGGTAGAGCTTCAGTATCGATGTAGTTACATCCGGTTTAGGATGATAGCTCCTGGAGGAGACATCCCGCAATTTGACCGGCAGGAAGTAGTAGTTCGTCCTTATCGTTGTCTCCGTGTACTGGTTGTCGCCTGGTTCAGCGAGTACTTTCTCGGCCAGTTCCCTCTGTACAATTACTGAGGACTGGTTCTGTTTCTCTCCGAGCCTTTCCATTGTATCTGTCGCGATATGGAAGGGAAGGTTGGAGACACATCTCGTAACATCTTCAGGTATCTCGTACTCTTTAAAGTCCTTGTTCAGGACTTTGACGTTCGAGGCCTCAAATTTTTCTCTTAAGTAATCGTAAAGTGTCGTATCTGTTTCAAGAGCGTAAACTTTCTGTGCTTTCTCCGAAAGCTTGTCAGTGATCACTCCTGTACCTGCTCCTATCTCCAGAACGACTTCATCTTCTACTTCGCCCGCTTCTACAAGGGCCTGTACAGTCGGCTCGGAGTTAAGAAAGTTCTGCCCTTTGACAGGCTTTACTCCGAGCTCTTTCAGCTTCTTTTGAACGTTCATGACATGAGAAGCTTTCTCTTTGTCTCTCCCTGAAGCTCCTGCTTGATCCTTTTCACGATCGTTTCCTTAGGATCAGGGATCGACGGTACACGCTCTTTGATGTCCTCGAAGCTCTCGAAATCGCCTTCCTCACGCTCATCTATCAGTTTCTGCATATGCTTGTTTCCGATGCCCGGAAGAAGCTCAAAAGCATGTCTTCTCGGTGTTACAGGCGTCGCCTCGTTGAAGAACTCGACGAAACGTTCCTCGTTCTCATCTACCAGTGCATCCAGCACGTATTTCAGCTCTGACTTCGCACTACCAGTCAAATCGTCGTATCCGATCCTGTCCTTGATGAACTGGACCTTGTCCCTTTCACCGTCACCGATGTAAAGCTCTTCTCCTCCTTTAGGCCTTTTCTCTTCACGCATCACGACCTCTAGAAGGGTGAAATTTTCTGTACCTATTACCTGAGCAACTCTCTGCTCACTGCCTCCTGACTTCCCATGCTCCAGGAAGTCAAGAACCTTCACGTATTCGTCTTTATCGCTCATAATATCACATAAATTGTTGTTGTATCTTTTTGAGTACCAAGGCCTCTACACTAATAGGCCTCAGTGAGGTAAAAGAGGGAATTTATATGTTAAAAGTCTTCCGGAAAGAAGGCCTTTACTCCTCTACCTCGATGCTCTGACAGATTTCGAGGATCTCCTCGACATCCTCGTCCTCGAGCTTGATCCTTTCCTTGGAGAAAAGAGATCTTACAGTGGACTCGTGCTGTGGAACTGTTTCCAGCAGCTTGAAGATGTGTTTCTCCTTCAGGGCCTCGATCTCCGAGAACTCATCGTTGAGCTCTTCCAGAGTGTCGAGATCGCGGATCTTGGTATGTCTTGTAAGGTTCTCCAGAGCGATCTTCTGCTCGTGTGTGAGCTGTTCCTCTTCTCTTTCACTGAGAAGGTTCAGGGCCTCTACGGGATAAGCGTACTCTTCGTCCTTAATCTCCATTGGTTGATCACTCCCTCTTCTGGAGGTGTACTGGCGGGATCTGAAGCTCTTTCTCTGTTTCGCCGTCCATGAACTTGACTTCGTAGCTCTGTCCACGCTTTCCGATGACTGTAACGGTTTCTCCGTGGAACCTCATGTGAGGCCTGCCGTCCTGTACGCTTGGCTCGACCTTGATGAGTGCTTTCTCTCCTTCCTCGAAGTCCTTGATCTTTTCATTAACAGTAGTCTTGCTTTTCGGACCGCTTGTAAGCTTTCCTCTTGCTCCGTGCTGTGGTCCTCTACTTTTCTCTGCCATAGTTTTAATTCACCTATACAAGGGTAACTGGCTTTAACCTTTTTAATAATGCAGTTCATCGGAACCGGGAAAAAGAAGAATAAAGTGTAAAGGAAGGCCTGAACTTCACTTGTCGATACCTACCACATCGAGCTGTGTACACTCAGCCTCTGTATCGAGAAGACCTGCTACAGAAGGCTCTGTTCTTCCTTCATCGCTGTGGATAAGTTCCTTGATATACGTACCTGCCTCAGCCTTCACTTCAAGGATAAAGTGGTTCTCGTCCTGGTACTCCCATTCAAGATCCAGGACCTCCCTGACACGGGTCTTTTCCGCTCTCCTGTGTTCCACTCTTTCCGGTGTGTCCTGTTCGACCTCTCCGAGAAGTTCTTCAACTTTCTCAAGATCCTCTTCACTGATCTCATCTTCAACCTCTACCTCAGCTCTATACGTCTTGTCGGCGTGTTTCTGTTTGATCTCCGCCGGCTTATCGCTATGGGTGAACTGCATCTCGAAGACCTCAATCTTGTCCGTGTTTTCGTTGACTTCTTCCTGTAAGGCCTCGAGCTCGAGGTCCCGGTTAAGAGGTTCGATAAGCTCTATGACAAATTCTCTCTTTCCCAGGCATTTGACGTTGATATCTTCTCTTCCTGCTCCGTGGAACTTGGCTTCGATAGCTTTTGTCTCCCTGATGAAAGGTTCCTGTATCTCCTGCTGTACGCTGGTCTTGTACTGGTAACCCGTCCAGTCACAGTCATCGCAGCCAGAACCGCGGCAGTTGTTGCACGGCCATTCAGTCTGCGGGATCTCTCTGCTGTATTTGTTGTACTTCCCGTAGATCAACAGAGAGTTAACCTGTAACTCGATACGGTCCTTCCCGTCTCTCATGTCAACGACGGCCATGATGTCCGCACGGTCGAAGTCGACTTCAAGGCCTGTCCTTTCCTCTATCTTCTTTCCGATCAATCGGGAGAGCTCTGTCTTAATCGGTTCTGTCCATTCTACGCCGGATTCCTCCCAGAGTTCCTCTTCTTTCTGAACCACGTCTTCTGGAGGCCTTATGCCAATGAGAAAGGTATCCAGTTCGTATCGGTCGAAGCTGTCTACCACCATGTCCGTGTAGTGGTCCAGTTTCTGGAAGACTCCCTGGCAGTAATCGCATTCTGTCCCTATCTCTGCGTCTTCAGGTATATTTTCGCGCACGAAGTCGGATTCATCTAGGTCTTCTCTTTCCCTTATTATCGCTCCTCTCTCGTAGTTCTCAAGTCCGTGACCCAGCTGGGCGAACTGGCGTCCTAGGCAGTGATCACATATATCTTTTCCAAGTAAAATTTCTCTCTTCTTCTCTTCGGAAAGCATACAGGTAGAAAGGTAAATGAACTTTTTAAGAGGACATCAGTGCTGTTGATATATCATATCGATAACCTGGCGCGAACCAGCCTGAGGATCAAAAAACCCTCTGTGCAGTTCCTCAGCCCTCTCGTCAAAGGCCTCACTGTCGCTGAACCGTTCAGCATAGTCCAGCGGAGTATCCTGGCCTCTAAACAAAGCATTTTTTATCTCACCGGATAAACGCGCTGAGGCCCTGTTATATATGCCCCTGGCATCCACAACAGCGTTTTTAAGCTCCCTGTACCTGGTATTGACTTCTCCATCAACCTCTTCGAACCCTTCAAAAGCTGAGTTCATCTCAAGTTCGGCCTCAAACTTTTCAGGCACATCTTCCAGAGCCTCCTCCATATTGACGAAGGCCTCGTAGGCCTCAGGCCATATATTCCCGACAGCTCTCGCTGATTGGTGGTAGGATGTTTTAGAATCTTCCAGTATATCTACTGCTTCTTCAAAGCTTTTGATCTTTCTGTAGGCCTCTTCGATTTCTGCGTACTCCGGTGCCAGCCTCAGATCCGGGTTGGAGTAACTGCTTTCTGCCTGAAACTGTTCTTGGGAGGTTTCGGAGTCTTCTTCTGTGGACACAGAGGTATTTTAGTTCTACCTGCCTGTTAAAACTTTCTACTCGAACTGGAAGCTCTTCTCCTCCTTCACTTCGAGGTCTTCATCTGTTTTCTCGATTATCTGGACCCTGAGGCCTCCTCCCTCTTCTGTGAAGACCTTTGCCATGGTCGGGTTCCCTGGTCTTGCGGTTCCTCCGCCGACCCCTGTACAGCTTCCAGGATTGATTAGTACCTTGCCTTCTCTCCTGACAGCTTCCTCCTGATGGGAGTGGCCGTGGAAAAGAACATCCACAGAAAGTGTCTCCGCAGTATTGACAAGTGTTGGATGATGGCCTCTAGGCGTTATGCCTGATCCGTGGTATGCTCCGAATCTAAGGCCTTGTTTTTCGAACTTTTCACTCGGTTGAAGGTCAAGCATGTCGCAGTTCCCTTTTACTGCGTAGAAATCTCCGTAACCTTTTATTTTTTCCTTGAACTCTTCCGAGACTATGTCTCCGCAGTGCAATATAGTATCTGCTTCCTCAAGGACTTCATAAAACTTTTCTGGCATATCTTCCGCCCTCTTCGGGATGTGAGAGTCGGAAATAACTGCTATCATACATTCAATAAACTATGGAACAGTTTTAAATCACGGTTCACTAGAGTATATACAGGGGGCGGAGAGGGAAAACAGCCGACGAGGCCTTCCCACAGTGAGACGATACATCAAGAAGATCTATCAGAAAATCCTACTGGCAGTCCTGGGAACGACCAGAGGCCTTTACAGACTTGATGTTAACTTTCCGTCGCGCTGGAAGGGCCTTTTCGATACTTTACAGGTCTCCAGTGGACTTGCGTATACTACTCTTTCCTCGTTTGATGAGGAAGTGGATAGAGAGGTCCAGGAGTGGGAGACACGTTTCGAAAGAAGCTTTGGGGACAGAAAGTTCTACAGTGAAGAGGAGCTTGAGAGGATAGGCGAAGAATTCTCCAAGATAGAAGTAAGATAGTTGAGGGCTTTTCTTAGAAGCCGAGGTTTTTCATCATGTCCTGCATCCCGCCGCCCCTTTTCATAGAGCCTTTATCGAACTTGTCGACCATGTTCCGGGTCTGTCTGTAGTGTTTGAGTAGTTCGCGGACCTCGTTGTTCGATGTTCCTGAGCCTTCCGCGATACGTTCTACCCGGGATTTCTTGATGATATCCGGGTCAGCCTTTTCCTCCGGCGTCATGGAATCTATTATTATATTGTAGGCCTCTATCTTCCCCTCGGTCATGTCGGACATGTTATCCGGTATCTGGCTGGATGAGAAAGGCAGCTGGTCCATAAGGTCGTCCATCATTCCAGAGCCTGTGACCTGTTCCATCTGCTGCTGAAAATCCTCCAGCGTGAAATCACCTTCCAGGATCTCTTCCGGATCTGTATCCATCTCCTCTATCTTCTCAAGCAGAGACTCGAGGTCCGGCTGACCGATCATATCGGAGACGAAGTCAACTGGATCATATACTTCCAGGTCGCCCATCTCCTCACCTGTACCGATGAAGGTGACTTCAGCACCGGAGTGTTCACAAGCTACGAGTGCTCCACCACCTTTAGCGGACGAATCCATCTTCGTCACTACAACACCGTTGATACCGACGGCCTCGTCGAAGCTCTGGGCCTGATCCTTCGCAGACTGGCCGATATCCGCCGGGATAACCAGATACTTGTTATCCGGCTTGAATATATCTGCGATCTCCGCCAGCTCCTGTTTAAGATCATCGTTCAAGGAGTTACGGCCGGCGGAGTCAACGATCCTGACATCGACATCGTCCAGGGCCTGCATACCCTCAGCGACCACCCGGACAGGATCCTCAGCATCCTTCTCACCGTAGAAAGAGGCCTCCGCATCTTCTGCGACCTGTTTGAGCTGTTCGTATGCAGCAGGCCTGTCAGTATCCGCAGCGATAACACCGACCTTGAGGCCTCTCTTCCTGTAGAAATCGGCTAACTTACCTGTAGTCGTAGTCTTTCCTGCTCCGTAGAGACCGCATAGGAGGATATCCTGGGCCTCTATCTCGACTTCAGCCTCGTCTCCGAGAAGTTCTTCCAGCTTGTTGTATACTATCTCGAGGACGTGTTCCTTCCGTGTAAGGCCTGAAGGCACTTCGTCCTGTAAGGCCTCTTCCCTGATTTCATCGCTGAGGTCGGATACAAGGCCTACGTCGACGTCCGCCTTGATGAGGTCTCGCTGGATGTCCTTTACAAGTTCCTCTACTGCTTCTTCGTCGGCTACACTTCTGCTTGAGAACTTCTGGATGGAATCCTTGATTTTGTCAAACATACTGATTACTTCACCTTGAAGGGTTAAAAATCAAAGGCAACTGGTTACGCTCAGATTGGCACGCAAAAAACCATGCTCTGCATGGCTTACAGTTTGGTTCAGCCTCCGATGTTCCAGTACATGTAGGTCCACATTCCGAATGCAGCTCCTATGAATACCATGCCGAATGCGAATGTGGATGCATCAGGTAAAGGGTTTCCCTGGTATGTCCAGTATGTGAATCCGAGGCCTGCTATCATCAGTGCGGCCATGAACGGGTTCTTGAAAAGGCTTAGCAGTTTCCAGAGGCTTTCCCATCCGATCATCGAGAAGAAAAACCATGATATTATGAATAGTACGATGAGGCCTGATTCTATCTGGGTTAGTTCGTAGGCCTGGTATGCGAGGAAACCTGTGAACCCTCCTATGATTGTCAAGATTAAGGTGGTTTTCGGGTTCATTGTTTAGGTTTGAGTGGTTAAAGGGATAAAAGGTTTTCAGGTCCTTTCGTTGTTGCGATGGAGTTCTCGCTTAAGAGAGTCGGAGACATGAATCTGCACTACTTTGAGTCTAAAGCAGATTCACCTATTCAACTCATATTCACGCCTGGAGTTCTCGGTCCTGAGGTCTGGAGACATCAGTTACGTTATTTTTCGAAAAAGTTTGATACTATAGCCTATAACACTACTTTCAGTAACAGGAGTTTTGATGATCAGATGAAGGCCCTGGAGACTGTTATCTCACAGGAAAACGTGGAGAACGCTGTCTTGATCGGTCAGGGGCCAGGTAATTCTCTGGTTCAGGCCTTTGAGGAGGATGAAGATGTGGTCGGGACTATCCTGGCCAGTGTTCAGGACGATTTCAGATCTTTCCCGAAAGAGCTGTACGGTATCGGAAAGAGGCTGGGTTGTATGGAGCCGAAGCTTGTTAAGAAGTTTTTCTTCTCCGATATCACAGATTACAACGTTGTGAAGGAGTTCGTGGAGGATCTGGATCTTGTGAAGTACAGCGATTACCGGAGTTTTGTCGAAAACTACAGTATAAGGACTCCTGTGAAGCAGTCGATGATAATTCATGCTACGGAGGACAGGTTCTCGGATAGAGAATGTGCCAGAGATGTTGAGGGCGCGAACCTGAGTGTTATCGATGCTGGGACTTTCAGTTTCTACGAGAAGCCTCAGGAGTATAACAAGGCCTTGCACGACTTTTTGGTCGGTGTTGAGAGGCTTGTGGAGGAGCGTGAGGTTTACAAGGCTGCTTCGGAGAACAGGTCCCTTAAAGAGTTTGAGGCCGAGGAAGATGATAGGAAGGTGAAGTTAAGAAATGATAGCAGGCCTGATCTTGAAGGATAATATCGAAGAGGAAAGTCAAATCGCGTTCATGGATGAAGAAGTCGAGACTTTTTCTGTAAACGAGAACCCTGAGCTCGTCGAGCTGATAGAGGAATACGAGCCGGAGCTTATCGCTGCCAACGCAGGCCTTGAACAGGCTCAGGAGGAGCTTACGAAGCAGGAACAGGAGCTTCAGGATGAAGGCTTCATCTTCACACCTAACTCTCACCGCGAGAAAGTCGTGAAGCGTCTGGAGACCTTGAAGGCCCAGATCACTCACGAGACAGGCCTTCAGCCAGAGTTCATCCGTTTTGAGCCTCAGATCTCTGCGGAGGAGCTTGCTATCGATGGTGACGAGGCTCTGGAGAGTTATGGAGTTGATTCCTCTGATATCGATTCTGTTGAGGGCTTTGATGCTGTTGTCGGTGCGGTGACTGCTCGTTTCTACCAGGAGAACCAGCACCGGGATCTGGGAGTTATCGTTCCTGAGGCAGTCAGGGACAAGGATGAGACCGAGAGTGAGAAGGAGCTTGATCCGAGAAGAGAGGAATGACCTAAAAACTTATAAGGTTTTTACGATGAATAGGTAAATACAGGTCGTTAAAATTATGGGAATGGAAAAGTTTTACAGCAGAGTCCGCAGTAAGCTAGGTTTGGAAAAAGAGGAGATGAAAGAAGAGCTCAAGGAAGAAGTTACCGAGGAGCTCAGACAGGAGCTGGGACAGGAGATCTCGTACATCGAAGCCCAGATGAAAGAATACGAACAGCTCGTCGCAGAGGTCAACCACCTTCTCTCCACTATGAGAAAGGAACGCGTCCAGAAAAGATCTAACGGGAACCAGATCAAGATGGACGATTTCAACGAAGACATGGAACCGCTCAAGTCCAAGCTGAGAAAGCTGGAAGAATCCATGCAGAAAAGACTGGACGACCAGACAGCATACAGCTAAGGCCTTAAACAGATTTTCAGGCCTTATCTTTTACTCTCCCATATTTTTCTGTTATACACGGACTTTCGGAACTATTGGTCAACGATTTTATGGCTGAGTCCTCCATTGGATGTTAAACAGCAGTTATCCGTTAACTAATAGATCCGGGAGAGAAACTTCTCTGGAAGATCCTGAGGTACTGAAGAATCCGGCAGAAGAGGAGTGATCAAGGCCTCTTCGTTTTTTTTACCATTTTTCTAGGACAGGATCTGATCGATGAACTGTTCTTTATCGAATTCCTCGATATCGCTGTAGTCCTGTCCAGTTCCCAGGTATGCTACAGGTTTACCGCTTCTCTCGCTGATGGAGATGATAGCTCCTCCGTTCTCATCGACGTCCATCTTCGTCACTATGACGGCGTCAAACATGCCTTCGTAGGCCTCTGCCTGTTCAAGGACGTCGTTACCGGCGAGAGCATCGACTACAAGAAAGCTGATGTCTGGTTCGTTGACACGGACCATTTTCTCAAGTTCTCCCATCAGGTTCTCATCACTGTGGCTTCTACCTGCTGTATCGATTATAGCGATCTTATCCTCGTTATCCGCATGTTCCACTGCATCATAGGCGACTGCTGCCGGATCGGATTCATATTCGTGGCTGATAACTTTTGAACCGATGTTTTCACCGTGTTCCTCCAGCTGTTCGATAGAAGCAGCTCTGAAAGTATCCCCAGCACCGAGAACGGTCTCCATCCCCATGTCCTCGAACATGGAACCTAGTTTACCTGCTGTTGTAGTCTTACCTGAACCGTTGAACCCCATCAAAAACATTACAGGCGGTTCAGAGGCCTCATCCAGTGCACGGGCAAGATCAAAGCTGTCATCCAGTAATTCCTCAAGTACTTCTTTTAAGGCCTCTTCAACGACTTCTTCAGCCTTTCCACGTTTCACTTCTCTTCCAGTTAAGGTTTCACGTAGCTCTTCTTCTATTGCTTCTGCTGCCTCGAGAGATACGTTGTTCTTCAGAAGTTTAAGCCTTAATTCCTCCAAGAGAGGGTTCAGTGTTTCTTCATCCAGTTCTTTCTCCGCTACTGCTGACTTGACGTCTTCTGAAAAATCTTTTACCGAATCCTTGAACCTGTCTAGAATCTTTGATCACCCTGTGGAAAGGCCTTGAAAGGATATGAGGCCTTTTTTATTCCTCTTCTTCCATTGCCTGTTGCTGGAGCTGTTGCTGTAGGCCCTGCATCTCTTCCTGCAGTTCCTGTAGCTGTGTCTGTAGTTCTTCTTTCGTCGACTTGAGCTCTTCTCTCTGCATTGTGAGGATATCTGTTGCTTTGTCTGTTTCTCTCTTTTCGAAGGTTTCTCCTCCGATGTTTGTGACTACCTTGTCTGTTTCTTTGATCTCTGCTACTGCGTATGTTCCTGCTCCGATCGGTGCAAGGATTTCTTTTCCTTCTTCTACGTCTTTGAGGTCTTCGACTGCTTCGGAGCATTCCTTTACTTTGTCGATGCTCTGGTCGACCTGTTCTACGTATTCCTGGATTTGCTGCATCTGTTGCTGGATCTGCTGGTACTGCTGCATTTTTTCCTGGTCCTGTGGCATAATTATTCTACCTCTTCTGTTTCTTCGATCTCTACTTTGGATCTGCTGATGTTGTGTTCGCTTGTCAGCTGTGAGTATATTTTGTCTTTTGCGTGTTTTTCTGTTTCTGCTTCGATCTCTCTTGTGAAAGTTTGTTCTTCGATTCCGAGTTCTACTTTGCCGGAGAACTTGAATTCTGTCATATTATAGTCGGAAGTTACGAAATTTTTAAACCCTGTCTATTTTTCAGTCGTATTTCTCGACGATCTCCAAAGGGTCTTCATCGTTCTGCGCCATCTCGACGACCATATCTTCGTCGCTGTAGTACTGTGCGATGATCTTTCCCACCTGGTCTACATCCGTTATGTCGTGGTCTACCAGCCACTGGAGGACGTCCTGTTTTTCATCGACGTTGTCGAAGATCTCTCCACGGCTCATACCTGTGTGGAGTTTTAGCTTTTCTACAATCTCTGTAGACTCTCTTTCCTTGTTGATCTCATCCTCTTCGGAGTCCCAGGCATAGATAACATTCGCTCCAAGCTCTGTCTCTCCTCCACGTTTGTAACCGGATTTCGAGACTTCTGCGACCTGGAAGACTCGTCTGAAGTTCCTTCGGCGTTCACGGAACATGACCACGTTGACGTCGACCGATTTAACCATCTGCTCCGCGACGTCGATCGGTGGGTTCAAGAGGCGCTGGACTGTCTGTTCCGCTGTGTCTGCGTGGATCGTCGAGTATACGGAGTGTCCTGTATGCATGGCCTCGAACAGGACTTCTGCCTGGCGCTTCTTCCTGATCTCTCCGACCAGGATACGGTCAGGACGCATACGCAAGGAGTTAACCAGGAGATCAAGCATCGAGATCTCTCCTTTGCCTTCAGGGTTCGCCTCTCTAGTTGTCAGCGGGACCCAGTGGAGGAACTCCGGGAGCTGGACCTCTCTCGTGTCCTCGATGGATATAATCCTCTGGCTCGGCGGGATGAAAGGCATCAACACGTTCAAAAGCGATGTCTTACCTGCACCCGTACCTCCGGATACAAGGACAGAAAGCTCGTACTGAAGACAGAGCCAGAGGAAGGCTGCAACCTCCTTGTTGATGGTACCGTTCTTGATGAAATCGATGACTGTCCACGGATCACGTGCGAACTTACGGATCGTGATAGTGTTACCGTGGGTAGAAATCGGCTGGATGGTCGAGTTAACACGGTCTCCAGAAGGTAAGTGTGCGTCAAGAAGAGGATCCAGCGAGGAGATGTTTTTACCGACTCGGCGGGCGATCTCCGACGAATAATTATAGATCTCCTCCTCGTCCTCGAACGTCAGGTTCGACTTCAGCCAGCCATGCTCCTGGTGATACACCCAGGTCGGCTCATCCGCAGAGTTGATAACCAGCTCCTCCAGCCTTGGATCATTAAGAAGGATCTCGACATCCCCCAGCCCCACCATGTCATGGATCAAATTACCGATCAAGATCTCTTTCGCACGCTCATCTGAATCGGGCAGAAGATCGTCCAGCTGTTTCTCAACCTCCTCACTGAACTTACGCTTAACAGTCTCTATCTCATCAGAATCCGTAAACTCCTCACGAGTCAACTGAACATTCTCAATAACACGCTGTTTAACATTATCCACGAAAGCCTCCGTACCCAGACTGATCTGAGGCCTGTTGATAAAGTAGATGGGGACATACTCATCGTCCTTATCTCCAATCATGATCTTGGCCGGCACTTGGTCCGCATCCACCTTGTAACTCTGATGCACCTCATCCAGGGTGCTCTCACCGTATTCCACTTCTTCATGATCTTCCTCGGGGATATCCTCGTGCTCAGGCTCTTCTACCTCTATCTCATTTTTACCGCCTTCGATCTCGACCTCCTCAGGCACTTCATCGCCCTCAAGGCCTTCCACATCCTCCTCAGTATCTTCATCCTCTTTTCCAGGGCCTTCAGAGCCTTCACCGTTCTCCTCTGGGTCCTCGTCTTTTTCCATGTCCCCATCTTCGATAATAGAGGAATCAGAACCGCCTTCTACATTATCCTCTTGTTCATCTTCTTCCTCTTCCTCGTCCTCGAAATCTTCGGATTCAACGAGCTGGAAATCATCTTCTTCAGAGCCCTCTGATTTTTCTAGGTCTTTTTCCTCTTCAGGGCCTTTGCTATCTGTCTTCTTTTCTTTACTATTTTCTTCTTCAGTACCTGCCGTTCCTGAGGCCTCTTCGATCGCCTCCAGGTTTTTCTCGATTTCATCTTCGATATCCATCGAACCTGAAGACTCGTCACTTATTTCCTCCTGTTCGGCCTGTTCTATGTCTTCATCTTCGTTTTCCTCATCTTCGTTCATCATACCGCTTTCGATTATAGAGTCGTCTTCATCACTCATCCTCTAACTTACCTCGCAGAAACTCTTTCATGATCGAACGATCCTTATGATTTTTCTCAAACTCCAGTAAGGCCTGATAATCCGGATCCTCCAGATCCTCGATAGTGAACTCTGTAGCCTTCTCGATGTGATCGTTCAGTATCTCGGCATAATCTCTGTCCTCATGGAAATTTTCCAAGGCCTCTTCATCGACATCTTCACCTTCTTTCGCCATGTCTTTTTCATTGCTTTCTGAGGCCTTGTCTTCCGTCTCTTCAGTATCTTTTTCCTCTTCAGAGATCTCAGCCTGATCTTTTTCTTCTGTCTTTTCATCAGGCGCCTGAGTTTCTATATCTTCAGATCGTTCTTTAGCATCTCGGCTAACTTCTCCCTCTGAAGAGCCCTCATCCATTGTACCGGACTCGATAATACTTGAACCATCTGAATCCTCCTCTTCTTTCTCTTCCTCGCTCTCATCTTTTTCCTGGCCCGCACCTTCTTCCATAGTACCGGACTCGATTACAGAAGAACCTCCAGATTCTTCCTCAGTATCTTCCTCAGTATCTTCCTCAGTATCTTCCTCAGTATCTTCCTCAGTATCT
>ERZ1034573.18-NODE-18-length-45239-cov-11.474416_pt1 | contig 45239 bp, 51 predicted proteins | sample MGYA00520641_ERZ1034573 | MGnify/ENA primary metagenome ERZ1034573 (study PRJEB33760, sample SAMEA4777724) | hypersaline lake metagenome | biome: hypersaline environment; feature: brines | place: Spain | collected 2014-08 | depth 0 m ...
TTCAATCTTGTCTGAATCAACTTGTATGTTCTGACCTGAGATAAGGCCTGTAAAGACTAGCATAAACCCCAATATCATCATGTCTTTCCGGAGATTCATAAAATAAGTTGATAATTAATCTATTATAAATCTGTCAGATTTATAGGAAATGTTTTTCAATAAGCCTATTCCAATTGAACATATGAAATGTTATAGAGCTGCAGTTCTATTATTTGCTTCTCTCATAATGATAACTGCAGCTCACTCATTCGAGTCCGATAGGAGCGATGAAGGACCTACGATTATTAATTCCGATCCAGACACTCAGTGCTGGAATGGAATAGATGATGATAACGATGGAAGAGCTCCAGCAGATGAATCCTCGGGACAAGGCCCATTTGACACAGATCCAGGTTGTGTTAACCCTTACTGGAATGATTCAAATGAAGGGATGATAATGGACACACACTTTACAGCAACAATGGAGGGCCTCAACCCAAATAACGGTATGTCAAGCGAAGGATCAGAAAGCTTCACTGTCGACAGCACAGAATCACTTTTCTTCGAGAACCGAGTAAGAGTAGGTAGCAGTCAAGACACGATAGAAGATCGAACTGATACATCTACGTCATCAACAAGTAAAAACTTTTATTATATAGATGCTCAGAGAACAGAATCAGACCAGGCCTACGGATTTGGCATGGTGAAGTCCCGAGAAGTTTCGGTTTCTGATTTCTCGGATTATGACAGCTTATTTGGAAATACAAATAATAATCAAGAGGTTTACTTTAGCGGATCCGAGAACAGGTTTATAGACACACCTCATGACGAATCTGATGTATGCGGCAATGGAATGGAAGACTCTACAGATGACGATGTCAACATAGACTTGAACCCGCTGGGAAACGAGAAAGGATACACGAATGGAAACTTCATAGACTGTAGAGGAGATTACGGCAGGATTCTGATGAAGTATGACATGGATGGAAATGAGGATTCCGCTGAACACAACTACAAAAATGATGATCTTGAGTGCAACACCGATGACGGTAATGCACAGACAATTAATGAAGATGGAGGAGAATGTGGAGGCTGTCGGGGGGTAAATAGTCCAGGAGGAGCAGACTGCGGGGGTAGCAAACAAGATTATACAGATAGCGAAGGTACTAATTATTATGAGAATCCGGATGATTTAATCGAGGAATATGAGTGTACGAGAGACGAAACCTGCGCTGACGGTAAAGGAAGTTCGGCCGTTTACAGCGAATGTGACAGCACAGATATCTTCAGTTATATTGATGACTGTGATTCTAGCGATTGTGGTCCCTGCGGAAATGAAACAAGCTGGGACACCGGAGGTTTTGATACTACGTACTGCGGACAAGGTCATATAAGAAGTTGGTCTGGAGTCCAAGACTCTACTAATTGTGATAACTCATATAGCGTGGTAGACGGTGGAAGCAGAATTAACGACGGCAGGTTTGGCAATGATCCCGCGGCTACATACACCAAGTTTACTTCTTATGCTGACGATACTTGGACAGACGAAGATAACAAAGGTGATCACAGTGATGATACCGAGGAAAACTGGGTAGATGGAACAGGCAAAGTTTGGGGAGGATATGAATTCGCAGCCACGGTAAACGCTGATGGGCCTAAAGGAAACGGCGATGGATTCATTGTTATAGATGAAAAGGCAGGTTCAGGCTCTGATGACATAGATAGAGTGGTAGGAAGAGAAAGCCCAAATGGCGAAGGCCTTGTAGGAAAAAACGTTTATTACGGTGTAAGAAACGCTGGAGAAAGCGATGGAAGCGCAACCACCGTGTTAGATCATGATATAATTGACAAGGTTGATCTCAGCTGCACAGGAAGGAGCGAAACCTGTATAAAATATGTAGACTTCTGGACAGAAGGACCTGGAGCAGATGGAACCCCGGGAGACCCAGCATGGACAATAGACCCATCAAACTCAGATAATCCGACAAAAGCAGAGATTGTAGAGGCAACAAAAGTCAAAACCGAAGAATACACTCTAGATAAGAGCTATTCCGTATGTAAAGCAGCAAACAGGATAGCAGAGGAAAATCCTGAAAGCGCAGCAGATAATCTAGACTGGAGCAACGGCGAGGCCTTGGTAGACTGTGACTACATGAGAGATGAAGATGGGGACGATATAGGAGAAAATATCTCTCCTCTTCCTCAGGCCTGTGGAGATGAAGAAGAGGAACACTTGATGGTGATGGAAGGTCCTTCAGTTAACTCTGAAAGAGCCGAGAACTGGCTTGGATACGAGCAGAAATGTGTTAACATGAGGGAAAACGATCCGAACGGAAGGCCTCTTGATTCTGATGCTTGCGTGAACAAGGGAAAAGCCTATGCTGAAGGTACAGTGATGGAAGTCGAATCTAATTTGCTTGATCCGGAATTTGAGGAAGGTGGAGAGAGCCCGGATTATCATGTCTGTCTGGATCTGAAGGAGCAGGACGGAGAGTTCACAGATAATGAAATGGCGCCAAAGCCTTACAATTACAGGTACAATGCCAAGCCGAACGATTTTTACTCCGACCAGGGTTACTACGGAGGCCAGTGGTATGATCTAGATGATGAAAGAATAAATGATTTCCTACAGGCTGTAGAGGATGGTTCTGAGTCATTACCTGAAGGTATTGACAGCGATACAGCGGGATCACCTTCGCAGGAAGACGATTATATCGATTATTACTTTACTTACAATCCCAATCCTTACCACGAGGATTATAACCCGTACGGCGATGGAAGCCCTGATGGAAACAGAGGTACTGCGCTTGTAGCAGACTGTGGGCCCTTACTCGACGGCTGTGGAGATGACGGAGAAAATCTAAGAGGCGAAGTGGCAGCGCCAGGATTCGATGATGACTTCTCAGGTACGGAGTATGAAGGCGAGGGCACGTACCAGGCCTTCTCAGATCCTTCAGAGGAAACTTTCCATGAATGGTCAAGGGATGACGATTATAATCCTCAGGGCGAGGAGTCTACCAATGCAATTGAACCTGTATTTACAGGTCAATTAAACAAGATAAAGTCTGCATCTGATCAATTGGAATCTGGTCATCCCGATTACAATATTCTCAATAATCCGGACTGGTGGTTTACAACTAATGTTAATGAGGATAAAGCGGTTCAGTACTCATACACTCTTCGTGATGACTGGTTGGTTGATTCCACAGGAGTTCCTTATCCTCCAGGAGGCGGAAGTTCATCAGCAGCCTATACCACTTCAGATGAGGCCTCTGCCGGCACCTATCACCATATAGATCAATCTCCGAATATCCTTAGAGGTTCAGTGGTCGATGATACTATACTGAAGACTAGAAAAGCACATGGTAACTCAATAGCTGTGGTTGCCTCACAGGAAATAACAGAAAGTTCGAGCACCAGTCCAAATGGAAATATTCAGGAAGGCGAAGGATACTGGATCAACCCAGATGATATTAAAACCGAATGGGAAAATGGGAACATCGACAGGAGTTACTGGTAATTTTATGGATTATGATTTTAGTTTAAAATTTTTAATTTTTGCATTAATCCTGATTTTGGTTAGTGGAATAGCGCAATCTGAAAAAATTGATGAAAGCACTTACATAGATAGAATAGATAGTTGTACGGCAACCTGTACGACTAGTGATACAATGAGTACTCTGTCTGGAGGTTCAACATTAAATTTAGATACGGGTTCTACTGGCTTTTGTGGTGAGGCTGCAATTAGAGAAGAATGGTCAATACCTGCATCTGGTTCACCAGAAATGGAATTTTCGGTAGACTACATTGGAGATAGCTGGGCCGGAGAGTTTATTATAGGGGTACAAGATGGTGGATCTCTTGATACACTATTTTCTCAAGATCCCTCAGGTGGAGGAGGTTCTTACGATGGTACTTTTACTAGGGATTTGAGCTCCTATTCAGGTGAAACTATTATGATTACTTATACTTTCAGAGATTTTAGCCAGGTATATTGTAATATGGGGGACCATGATCAAAATGCACAGATAACTAGCAGTCTGAAAGCCAATAATCCTGCTGATTATCAAACAGATGTATCAGGGCCAGATCAAGTAAAAAAGGATTCAACAAATGAATTTTCTGGTTCAGTAGAGAATATAGGAAGCTCTTCAGGAGATCCTGGATCTCTTACAATTGAGAAAGAAGGAGATAATGGAGGAAATTCTTGGAATGTTGGAAGTTTAAGTCCGGATCAGACATATCAACGGAGTAGAGATATCACATTCAGTAATACAGGAGATTACCAAGTGTGTACGGAACTGAGCGGCGATACATCTTCATCTTGTAAAACGGTAACTGTTAGTGAGGCGGAATTTGATGTTGAAATCACAGGACCAGATGAAGTAAGTTCAGGGTCTGTAGCACAGTTCTTCGGGACTGTTGAGAATGCAGGTAGTTTTGAAGTAGAACCTGGAATTCTTACTGTGGAGAAGGATGGAGATGATGGAGGTGAGTCATGGAATGCGGGTAATCTGAACCCGGGGGAGAGTTTTGAGGAAGGCCGTTTTGTATCATTTGGTAGTGCAGGAACATATCAGTTATGTGCTCAAGTAACCGATGATTCTGCGTCAGACTGTAAGACTGTGACAGCAACTGATTCAGGCGGTCCGGGAGGATGGAAGAATTTGGTTAATTTTGAATTAGACTTAACCGGGCCTGACTCAGGAATCGGATGGGATGAAGACGATGGCGCTGCACTGGATATTGAGGCAAGAGACGGTAGAAAAGTAGTATTCACTGATATTTACTGGCAGGGTTTTGATACTGATAATTACTGGGGAAGCGGAGGACCTCTCAGCACATATCTTAATGAACATGAAGCTCCGATGTGCGGGGATGACCAACGTGAATATCTGCTTGAAGAGATTGGAGAATCAACTAATTCGGAGAAATTCAATGGACGCTATGCTTGCGCTGATAGCTACGAGTACTGTGTATTTAGAGGGAAGACAGGTAGAAAAATCTTTGAACGGGAAGAGACTGTAAACACTGATGAAGATACTGAGCAAGAGGGAAGATTGAAATTGGATGATGAAGTCTGTGCCCAGCGCCCAGGCCTAGAAAGCACATCTATGACTAGGGACTTTGATATAACGCCGATATGGTATGACCAGGACTATGCAAACGAAATATCTGGTACCGGCGACATCAATGTTCCGGACCAAAACCTCTGTAGAGAAAACAACCTATATGGACCATCTGGAGCGAGATGGATAAACAAGGATTATATCCAAGACTATCCAAATTCTGTTACTGGCGGTATTGATGATTCCTGGAATCCAGAACTGGAGCGTAGAGGTCATCCATCACTTGAATCCAGGCCTGATCAGAGCACATACTCTAACAATATTATTGACAACGGTAACACCCCTGTCGATACAGGGACTCTGGGAAGTAAGGTTGCGAGGCCTACAAATATGGATTATGGTTTCTGTGGCGGCGATGATAGTTCAGAATATTTAATCTATCAGGACTCTCAGACAGATCTCGTGGAGACAGACCAGGAAGTTATCGGTGTAGCCTCAGACCCTAATAGCTGTGTGCTTGAAAATAGCAGAGTAGTTAACTCTGAAGATGGCGGAGTGAGAGATTTATATGAAGAAGGTGAAAGTGTAAGCTTTGATTCAGGAGACACCAGAAGAACCATACAGTGCTTTGACGGGCAGTGGTGGGGTGAGTGGCCTATCGTCTTTTACGAAGATGTTAGCCGATTTGATTTGGGAGAAACTGGATTTATTCCATTCATGGTAATTAATCCTACGGATGAATCACGAGAACTCAACCTGGACTTGAATCCGAGAGGCCCGGAATCCGAGGATATTAACCAGATAACCTCTTTCGAATCTACAGGCGGAGATGAGATGGTTCTTACAGTTCCTGCAGAGAGCTCAGTGACGCAGAGACTTGAGATATCTGCAAACAGAGAGATAGATACAACAGGACAAGATAGTCAACACATCGCAGTAATAGGAGAATCAACTAATGGAAATCTTGATGGTGAAGATAGAGTAGACCTCGTAGTAGAGGCAAATGATGGCACAGGAAGCTCATCTAACATAAGAGATATTCCAGGCCTAACATTCATACAGATAATTTTCATAGCCCTGGTGTCAACAATGATGTTTATCTTCAGAAACTAGGCTAAATTAAAAATGTAGATTGGATTGAAAAATAGGCCTTCGAACGGTCAGATCTCAAAGGTCGAATAGGCCTCCTTTTTCCTCTATAACCTTTTTGGTGCCGTGCGCGCGGTTAGCGTGTTTTTCGACAGTTTCTTCTGTTGAGAATACCTTACCGCATTCGGTACATTCCAGTACTTCAGTCATATACTCACTGGAGTAGAGAATCCTTAAAACTTTGATCAACTATCTGAGATTATGCGGCCAGATACTGGTAATCTATTGAATAAAAAGGAAAAAACGGTGATTTTCAGGTGAGCCAGGAACTCGGGATCACCGCTGACAAACAGAGAGAAACTTCAGAATGGTACACGCAGGTAGTCAAGAAAGCAGGCCTAGCCGATTACGCACCCGTCAAAGGATGTATGGTGATCAAGCCTTACGGCATGAAGCTGTGGGAATCGATTAAAGAGGATTTTAATGATAAGATCACTTCGACCGGGGTGGATAATGCTTACTTCCCCCTTTTTATACCAGAATCTTACCTGGAAAAAGAAGAGGATATTGTTGAAGGATTTGATCCCGAGGTTGCATGGGTAACTCATGGAGGAGAAAAAGAGTTAGAGGAAAGACTGGCTGTAAGGCCTACATCCGAAAGTATAATAGCACCTTTCATGAGTGACTGGATTAGATCGCATCGTGACCTCCCGATGAGGCTCAATCAGTGGGCCAACGTAGTTAGATGGGAGGCGACTGATACAAGGCCTTTCCTCCGTACCAGAGAATTCCTCTGGCAGGAAGGGCATACTGCTCACGCCTCCGAGGAAGCTGCTGACGAGGAAACAATGTTAAGGCTTGAACAGTATCAGGAAGTAATCGAAGATCATCTGGCAATACCATCAATTTTGGGTTACAAGCCAGAGCACGATAAGTTCCCAGGCGCAAAGTATACTACAACAATTGAGACATTGATGCCTGACGGAAAAAGCATTCAGTCAGGAACATCACACCAGCTGGGACAGCATTTCGCGGAGGCCTTCAATATCAAGTTTGAAGATGAAAACTCCGATGAGGCTACTGCCTGGACCACAAGCTGGGGACTCTCAACCAGAACAATCGGTGCATTAATCATGGCGCATGGAGACGACGACGGACTAAGGCTTCCGCCTGAAGTCGCGCCGACTCAGATAGTAATAGTTCCAATCTTCCAGGAAGACAACCAGGAAGAAGTAATGGATTACGCAGAAAAAGTCGTTGAAGGCCTGGAAAACAGTACAGTATGCGGATGTGAGAACTGCAGCTGTGGATCAGATCTGAGAATCAAATTAGATGATAGAGACCATAGAACTCCTGGCTACAAGTTCAATGAATGGGAGCTGAAAGGAGTACCTCTCAGAGTAGAGATCGGGCCTAACGAAATGGAAAACAGTACTGTTACAACTGTCAGAAGAGATAATAGAGACAAAGAAATGGGGGTCAACAGAGAAGAATTCATCGATTCAGCAGAGGAAGTTCTTGAAGACATTCAGGCCTCAATGTATGAAGAGTTAGAGGAGTATCTGCATGAAAACATTAGAAAAGCAAACTCTAAGAATGAAATCCTTTCAACAATCGGGAAGAACAGAGGATATGTAAAGTCTCGCTGGTGTGGAAAAGAGAGTTGTGAAGAGGAAATCAAGGATCAGGTCTCAGCAGAGATCGTGGTCCTCCCATTCCAGGAAGATTCAAAGCCAGCGACCATACAGGCCTCGGAAGAAGAGATAGAGGGGGAATGCGCAGTCTGCGGCGAAAAAGCAGAGAGATGGGCTTACTTCGCAAAGAATTACTGAATTTCTGATCCACCTTCTCCTATTAATATTTAAAATTTTGTTTAGATGTTGTTATTATGCAGTCACGATTTTATGATGTTGCTGAGGCTGGTTCAGAATTGACATATAGCGGAAACAGTCAGGATCTGCCTTTCAGTTTCTATGAGGAACTTGTTAGAGGAAATGACATCGAATCAGATGACAGACTGAAAGATACAGATATAGATAATGTTGTACTAGATTTAAGCACAGTACTTAGTGGATATCATAACCATTCATGGAGTTCCGAATTTGATATAGGAGAAGATCGGGTATACAGAACTTTAGATAATTTGTTTGGATCTGATCTTGCCTATCACTGGGAGTCTAAAGATGAAGATTTTACTGAAGGATCTTTCCATGACGAAGTAGGTCCTAGAGAAATTTTCAGAAGTATCGCCGAACTCTCAGATATTGCAGATTTATATTACCCAGATCATATGGAAGATGGACTAAGAGCCGCTAGAAATAATAATTTATCAGATTTAAAGAGTCAAGGTTTCAATTCATATCAAGAATTTATTAACAAGAAAGATGATTTCAATAAGTTCTGTTCACAGATAATAACTGCGTTAAATGAAGAGGCAATAGAACTTCATGCAATGAGAGATGCAGGAATGTATGAGGAGGCAAGTAATGGCTATGACAGTAACAGTTTCAGAAGTCTGAATTTCACTGAAGATGACGTAATTCAGGAGGCTGCAGAAGATCAAGATGGCAATACAGTGATAGCGACATTTGACACAGATTTCCAAGAATCGGGTCTAAATGCATTTCCGCCTCATCTAATAGAACAAATCTGGAAATGATAGCATTCACATATATGATTCTCAAAAACATCCGCTACTTGGTGACTCAGAACTCAGATAGACAGATATTGGAGAATATTGATCTCCAAGTCACAGATGATAGAATTTCAGGCCTTGGTAGGGATTTATCCTCTAAGGGTGAGAAAGTGATCGACTGCAGTAACAAGGTTGTGATGCCTGGACTGGTTAATGCGCATACTCATGCGGCTATGACACTGCTCAGAGGAATCTCAGATAACAAGGAGCTGGAGGCCTGGCTTGAGGAAGACATTTTTCCGGCGGAGAATAATATGGGTCCAGAGGAGGTCTACATAGGATCACTTCTAGGCTGCGTGGAAATGCTTGAGTCCGGTACGACAACTTTCAATGATATGTATGCTGAGATGGATGAAGTCGGGAGAGCTGTCGATAGAACAGGTATTAGGGCTGTGCTTGGTAGAGGCCTGATGGATATGAATGGGAACAGAGATAAGAGAATGGATGAGGCTCTGGAGTTAATTGAACGGTTCAAGGCCCATGACAGGATTGAGACCAATATTGCGCCTCACTCAATCTATACCGCTTCTGAGCAGCTTTTGAAGGAATCTAAGGAGGCCTCTGAGATACTTGACAAAAAATTACATATCCATGTCTCCGAGACTGAGAAGGAAAACAGTGATTCACTGGATGAGAGAGGCCTCACTCCTGTCCAGTATTTAGAAGAGTTAGGCCTTGTGAATGAGGATATGGTGGCTTCTCACTGCGTTTATTTAGAGGAGGAAGATAGGGAAATTCTGGCTGAAAATGATGCGAACATTGTCCACAATCCTTCTGCCAATCTAAAGCTTGGCTCGGGAATCGCAGATATACCTGACTTGATTGATAGAGATATCAACATTGCTTTAGGCACGGATGGAGTTGCCTCAAACAATAACCTGAATCTCTTTGACGAGATGAAACTGGCCTCTATACTGCATAAGAGAAAAACCCCGGAAGACATCAGTGAGCGGGAAATACTTGATATGGCAACAATTAACGGTGCAAAGGCCTTAGGCCTAGGGGATGAGATCGGTTCGATCGAGATAGACAAGAAAGCTGACCTGATAACTATCGATCTCAGAAACCCTGAAATGAGGCCTGTTCACGGTAAAAGAGGCCTGATATCTAACTTGGTCTATTCGTTTTCAGGAAAGGTGGATAATGCAATTGTTGATGGAGAGGTCTTGATGAGAGACGGCGTTTTGATGGAAAAGAATCCAGGTTTGATGTCTGAGGTTGACCGAGTTTCGGAAAAGATCTGATTACCTATTTAAATTTGAACTGGCAACTATGTAATATAGAATAGACCAGTTATTGGTCCTAAATTAAATTTTTCTGGATTTGGTGATATAATCTATGAACAATAATCAAGAAGATAAGGTTGAAGAGTTCAAAACAGGGACGACAACAGTCGGTTTGACGACAGAAAATGGTGTAGTACTTGCAGCTGACAGAAGAGCCTCTATGGGTCACTTGACAGCGTCCAAGTATGCAAAAAAGATTTACAGGCTGGATGATAATCTGGGCCTGACAATCGCAGGTTCTGTCGGCGACGCACAGAGAATTGTCAGAATGATGAGATCCCAGCTGAAGCTTCACAAACTTGAGACCAAGGAGCTATCAGTCAGAGGAGCAGGAACACTTCTATCCAACGTTTTACATGGAAACAAGATGATGCCTTTCATGAACCAGTTTATCCTAGGAGGCCTGGAAGACGGAATCGGAGTGCTTTACGACCTAGATCCTGCAGGAGGCCTTATGGAGCATGAATACTTCACATCCACAGGTTCAGGTTCTCAGATGGCTTATGGAGTACTCGAAGACCATTACGAGGAAGGAATGGATCACGAGGAAGGCCTGGATCTTGCCAAAAGAGCTGTCAAATCCGCTATGGAACGTGACACAGCATCAGGTAACGGCATTATGGTAGTTGAAATCACTGAAGAAGGATTCAACGTCTTAGAGGAAGTTGAAGCAAAACAGGTCATAGAATAACGGCCTAACCACCAAATATTTTTTCCTTTTCAATTTACTGGAGTGATTAATTATGGAAGAATTAGAAGATGTTGAAGGAATGCTGCCACCGGGGTCAAATGTTTCAGAAATCCGTTACGAAGGTTCTGACATTGTACTATATACTGACAGCGAAGACTTTTTCCTTGATAACAGCGATACAGTTAGAAAGCTTGTATCTGAGCTTAAAAAGAGGATAGAAGTCAGACCTACCTCAAAACTTTTCAGAGATCCTGAAAATGCAAAAGAAAAAATTGAAGAAATTATACCGGAAGAAGCAGGCCTAGAGGATACTATATTCCAGCCAAGCCTTGGAAAAGTTATACTTAGAGTAAGGATGCCTTCGAGACTTGAAAATTCAGAGGAAAAGGTAAAAGAGAAAACTTTCTGGTCTCCACAGTTTGAGAGAGTTCCGGCAATTGATTCAAAAATTGTCGATAAGGCCAGAGAACTCACAGTTGAGGACCCAAAGTTCCGTAAAAAATTCTTGCATGAGGTCGGGGAAAAGATACGGTTAGACAAAACTGTTGGGGATGAGTGGATAAGGATTTCCAGCTTAGGAGGATTCCGGCAGGTCGGAAGAAGCTGTGTACTTGTCCAGACAGAAGAATCAAATGTACTGATGGATGCAGGAATCAGTCCAGGAGCAGAGCCAGGATCTCCAGAAAATTTCCCTTATCTGAATGCTCCGGAACTTGATTTACAGGAACTGGATGCAGTTGTTCTTTCACATGCACATATGGATCACTGCGGAATGATCCCGTACCTGTACAAGATGGGTTATGATGGCCCTCTTTACTGCACAAAGCCGACGCGAGACATGATGATCATGCTGACATTGGATTATATAGGCCTGGCTCATTCAGAGAACAACAGCGCGCCGTATGATTCATCCGCGATCAAGAAAGCAGTGAAGAGGACAATCACGCCAGATTACGGCGAGGTAACCGATATCACTCCTGACATGCGTCTCACGTTGAAGAACTCAGGCCACATCATTGGAAGCGCCCTTACACATCTTCACGTAGGAGAAGGCCTTCACAATATCCTTTACACAGGAGACTACAACTACGATACTACAGAGACTTTAAGAGCAGCTGATACAAACTTCCAGAGAGTCGAGACAATGATTACAGAATCGACTTACGGCGGAAGAGGAGATGAACAGACACCAAGAGAGGAGGCAAACAAGAAGTTCCTCTCAAAGGTTAAACAGACTTTAAGCAAAGGCGGAAAGGTTATCGTGCCTGTATTCGCAGTCGGTCGCTCACAGGAAGTCCTTGCGTTGCTTGCTGATGAAATGGATAGAAGCTACTTCGATTACAATGTCTACATCGATGGAATGATCAACGACGCCAATGCATTACATACGGCCTATCCAGAGTTCCTGTCGAAGAAGATTCAGAACAAAGTGAACAAGAAAAACTCGCCGTTCCTGAAGGAAAATATCAAATCAATCGGAAGCTACACCGAGAGACAGGAAGTATTCGAAGACGATGCATGTGTGATCCTGACCACTTCAGGTTCAATTACTGGAGGACCGGTCATGTCATATCTTCAGAGAGAGGCCTCAGATCCTGATAACTCTTTAATCTTTGTAGGTTACCAGTTCGAAGGATCACTAGGTAGGAAGATTCAAAACGGTGCGGATGAAGTGGAAATCGACGGTGAAGAAGTAGAGGTAAACCTTGATACAATGAGTGTATCAGGTTTCTCCGCTCACAGCGACAGACAGCAGATCATCAATTTCACGAAAAACCTGCGGTCTACACCTAACAAAGTATTGACAAACCACGGGGAGAAGAATAACTGTTTCTCTCTGGCAAGCTCACTGCATAAAATCCTGAACATTGATACTTCAGCGCCTCAAAACCTTGAGATCAACAGAGTAAACTAGGTGAAATAAAAAATGGTGATGATAGGCCTGGAGACACACGTCCAGCTGGATACAAATTCGAAACTTTTCTGTGGATGCCCAAATAACAAAGACGAAGATCCAAACGAGAATGTCTGTGAGACCTGCCTGGGTATGCCAGGATCCAAACCAAGAATCAATGGAAAAGTACTGAAGCAGGCCCTGAAGACCTCCCTGGCACTGAAATGTGGAATTAACGAGGAGTACTTTTTCTCGAGGAAAACCTATTTTTATCCTGACATGTCGAAGAATTATCAGATAACTCAGTTCGAGCTACCTGTTGGAGAGGACGGAAGTTTCGAAGTCAAAGTTGAGGACGAAAAACTGGATGTCGGAATCACCAGGCTTCATATAGAGGAAGATCCAGCTAAGCTTGTGCATGAAGGAGGCTCAGTGAAGAAATCCGACTATACTAAGGTAGATTACAACAGAGCCGGGACTCCTCTTCTTGAAATTGTTACTGAGCCAGATTTTGAGAGGCCTGAACAGGCACGAGCCTATCTACAGCAGCTGAGCCAGATGCTTGAATACCTTGGAATCTATGACCCTGAATCGGATTATGCGATAAAGAGCGACGCGAACATTTCAATTGAAGGCGGAGAAAGAATCGAGGTCAAAAACATTACAGGCACCTCAGATATTGAAAAGGCCTTGAACTACGAGATCTCCCGTCAGAAACAGATGAAAAAGAGAGGGAAAGAGATTACACAGGAGACCAGAAGCTTCGACGCAGGTATGGGCGCAACTAGAAAAATGAGAGAGAAGGAGACAGAGGAAGATTATGGATATATTTTCGATCCAGATCTTACCAGACAGGAAAATGATCGTAGAGATATTAAGAGAGCTGAAAATGAGATACCAGAACTACCTAAGGAGAAACTGAGAAGGTACATGAGTAAAGGCCTGAAACCCAAAATGGCGGAAGCACTAGTATCCGATCCAGAGATTTCCTCACTTTTCGAAGACCTCGAGAAAAAGTTTGAACCTGTTCAAGTGGCTTCTCTGCTTACAGGCGATCTCAAAAAAGTCTTGAACTACAATGAAGTAAGCTACAGTGAATCAGGCCTGAGACAGAAATGGTTGAAGTATCTGCTTGAATTAATGGATGAGGAAAAAATCAGCGACAGAAACGCTGAAGAACTGTTAAGAAGTGCAGTTGAGAATCCGAGGCCTTTCAAGAAAATCGTTGAGGAAGAGGACTTACTCAAGTCCGGGGAAGATGAGACAGTCCAGGTAGTTGATAATGTTATACAAGATGAACAGGATGCTGTAGAGGACTTCCATTCCGGCGATGACGAGGCCTTGAACTATTTAGTCGGCCAGGTAATGGCGATGAGCGGCGGTAAGGCAGATCCCAAAACCGCCCGACAACTTCTAAAAGATGAACTTGAGAATTAAATTACATGAAATTTAAGCCAGGCGATACAAACTCTGTTGATGAGAACACAGAAATAACAGCGCTATTCGGTGACAATGATGCAAGTTTTGACACTGTTATATCCAAGGTAGATGGCTATCATCCTGCAGATGGAGAGAAGGTAATCAACGAGGAGAGTGAAAGAGCATACTACGTGATAGACGGTGAAGGCCTGATCCATGTCGGGGAGGAAAGCTTTCAGGTCAAATCTGGAGATCTTGTTTTTGTAGAGAAAGGTAAAGGACATGCACTAGAGGGAAATATGAAGACCTTGGTGATTACAAGCCCTCCATTTGATCCGGAAAATGAGAGGATAGAATGAAAGCCCACAAATTTCTGGAAGAGAAAGGCCTGGAATTTGAAGTAGTTGAGCAGGATAATCCAACGAAGAGCTGTGATGATGCCGCCAGAGAAAGAGGAGTAGATACCTCCCAGATTGTAAAGAGTTTGATAGTTGAGAGACATGAGGAGAAGGGCCTGAAAGAGGGAGAACTAGTTCATGTGCTTCTTCCTGGAGATAGAGAGATCAGTGAGAAAAAGTTCGGTGAAAGCCATCTAATACCTCCAGAAAAGTCCGAGAAAATAACAGGGTTCGAGTCTGGCACAGTTCACCCATTCTCCACCGAGATAAAGCATGTAATCGATTACAGAGTTCTGGAAAACAACAAGGTTTCCTTCACGGTAGGAGAACAGCTAAGAGGAGTAATAATTGATACGGAAGAATTTAGAGAAGGCCTAGACAGATCAGATTTTGAATACGAGGTAAAAGATATTTCCCTTACAAATCAGGAAGACATCGAACAACTGAAAGAATCAGGCCTCGAAGAGGAGGATGCAAAGTTTATCGCGGATAAAGGCCTTTCACCTATCTACTTTGAACTGAATCATGATCCCGAAGAAGTGGTTAAGGCATTCCAGGAGCTGCTGCGATACGATATAACTCCAGAAAAGGAAGTAGTAGAGGAGATAATTGAGGCATCAGAAAATCTGAATCATCTGCAAAAGCTGGTGGAAGAGTATGCAGAGACCGGCGAGATAGAGGAATCAGGAAGCTTTGAACTGGAAGAAGTTATTGAAGATATATTTGATGAACATCCTGAGGCCTTGGAAGATCTGGAAGAAGGTAAGGATTCAGTCGAGAACTTCGTGATTGGACAGGTTATGCAGCGGACCTCAGGCAGAGCGAGGCCTGACAGAGTAAAGGAGGTTCTGGAAAATGAGTACTGATCTCCAGGAACTAGTTGACTCCAAAGTTAACGAACTGAAGAAGGAGGATAACGTAAGAGCTGTCGCTGTAGTAGGAAGTTATGCCAGAACTCCTGGAAAGAATCACAATGATATTGATATCTTTGTTGTAGTTGATGAGGAATGGCGTAGGAGGGAAACTTATGAGGAAAATGGCGAAGTATGGGAGATCTTTTACAACTCAATGGATTGGATTGAGTCATACTTTGAGGAAGGTCAATGGTATCTATACCACTGGATTAAGAACAGAGATGTAAAATATGATCCTGAAGGCCTTTTTGAAGAACTAGAAGACCTTGCCGAAGAATTCAAAGAGGAAGAGTTTGATCTAAATAAAGAGAGAATAAGTTACAATATCTGGGACCTGCTTCAGGATATTAATTCTGATGACGTTGCTCAAAAAAGGTTAATGATGTATCAGGCCTTTGACTACATATTGGAGAAACACTATTTGGTCTGTGAGCAGCCTTTAGTTAAGGAAAATTACAGACTGGAAAAGCTCAAGGAGTTTGATGGTTATATGTACAAGCTCTCTCAGGAATTCTTGAATTCTTCCAGTACGGCCGAGAAAGAAAGAAAACTTGATAAAATAGTTGAACATTTCTCTAGGAAGCTTGGAAGAGAGCCTAGTCCTGAATGGGAAACAGAGAAAGAAAAATTAGATCAGGCCTGATTTCTCTTCTTTCTCAGGACCTTGAACCCTATCTCTGTTCCTTCTTCATCCGAATGGATTCTTAGAGGGACTTCCTCATCGGTTTCATGGTAGACTTTCCAGCTCTCACCATCAATTGACAGACTGCCTTTCTCTATTGAGTCTGCTACATCTCTCAAAAGCTCTGCCGTATCTTCTCTCGAAAGGTTGAATTCTTTGTTCACTGAACTCATAGGTCAGGCCTTGTGAATTAAGCGAACATCTCGTCTGGATGTCTGTTCGCATTTCCTAGGAAGTCTTTTTCTACTCCTAGGTTTCCTTCCTTGAGGTCTTTTACAGCTTCAGTGAAATCTGCCATACTGACTTTTGCTTTTGAGACATCTGAGGCCTCTTCCAATGCATTTACTGCTGCCTGACGCACTACCTGTTGAATATCTCTCCCAGTAAAGTCTTCATCTAACTCAGCTGCTACAGCATCTAGATCGATGTCGTCTTCAAGCTCGATTTTTCTGGTATGTACCTGAAGAATTTCTTTCTTGGCTTCTGCATCAGGCACAGGTACTTCAATAGCTGATGTTCTGTTCAGTAGGGCCGGATCCATGATATCTGGGGTATTCGTAGCAAAGATGGAAATTACACTATTGTCTTTGTCAGAATCCAAGCCGTCAAGTTCGGATAGGAGCTGAGACATTGTACGTTCAACTTCTTCCCCACCATGTCTTCTATCATCAAGCCTCTTCTTTGCGATCGCATCTATCTCATCGATAAAGATAATCGCAGGCCTGTCAGATGCTCTTGCCTGTTCATAAAGCCTCTTAACTTTCTTGGCTCCCTCTCCAATGAATTTTTCAACTAGCTGCGGGCCATTGATCATGAACATGTCGGCATCGTACTCATTTGAGAGGGCCTTCACCATATGAGTCTTACCTGTTCCAGGCCTTCCAATCAATAATATGCTTTTATCCATGTCCATGCCCCATGACTGAATCTTATCCAGCTTTTCGCTGTTTAACTGGGCTCCAACGTTGGAATTCAGCGATTTAATTACATGATCTAGACCTCCAATATCCTGGAAGGTTACATCTGTCTGAACCGGGGAGAATTCGCTGTCCCTAACTTTTTCGACTACATCTGTTACTTTGAAACTGTTAGGATCTAAAGCTACTTCTGTACCCGGTTTAAGGTCTTCAGGCTCATAGTTTGATGGTACTTCGACTCCGTAACGGCCTTTCATGTTTCCTGAGGCCTCTACCCAGATTCTTTCGCCGTCGAACTCTGATACTACTACTCCTCTGAGTACAGGCGTCTTTAAATTTGTTCCGTTAGGGTTTTGGCTTCCTTTACTGTTCCTCTGATTGAAATACTGTGGGAACTGGACTTTCTGCTTTTTTCCTTCATTATCCTTGTCTTGCTTATCATTATCTTCCGTCATCTTATCATCACCTGATAGAAAATTCCTTAGCTTTTCCAGCCATTTACCCGGGTTCACTACCTAAATTAGACTATCTTATCTTTATAAATCAAATTCACTTTTCATGAAACTCACTGTAATCAGATGAAATCACTCCATGAAATACATCTCAAAGTCTATTTCTTGGTCAGGCCTGGGATCTGAAACAGTTTAAACAGGATCAGTTTCTGGCTCAACTTCTTCATCTAATCTTTTCGTACAGTAGGACTACCGCAGGACTTGAACCTGCCAGAATATTTTTCACAGTTTTTCTTCCATCCACATTAAAGGATTAGTAGACCTCTTCCTTTTAACTTTGAATACCGTAAAGCCGAATATGAAAAAGACAAAAATTGTATCGACGATAGGCCCTGCTACTAACTCTAAGGAAAAAATTAACCAGTTAATAGATGAAGGCGTGGACGTTTTCAGACAGAACTTCTCCCATGTGGATCACGAAGTTCACGGAGAAATACTTGATAGGATTAGAGAGACGTCAGAGAAAACTGCTGTAATGATAGATACGAAAGGCCCTGAAATCAGGCTTGGAGAAGTAGAAGAAGGGACATCTCTGGAAGAAGGCCATCAAGTGATCCTGACCACAGAAGAAGTCATGGGAAACTCAGAGAAACTTACTGTGAATTACAGAGATCTACCTAAATATGTGGAGTCTGGAGATGAAATTAGGATAGACGATGGGAAAATAGAGCTTGAGGTACAGTCAGTAAGAGAAAAAGAGATCGAATGCACCGTAATTTTCGGCGGAGAGATCTCAGATCGTAAAGCCGTAAACGTACCTGGAAAAGATATAGGCCTAACAGCACCGACAGAAAAAGATAAGGAAGACATCGAGTTTGCTGCTGAGAAGGATTATGACTTCCTTTCTCTGAGCTTTGTGAAACAGGCCTCGGATGTTGAGAAAGCACGGGAGATACTGGAAAAACATGACTCTGATATGCATATAATTTCAAAGATAGAGCATAGGAAAGCAATAGAGAACTTTGACGAGATTCTTGAGGCCTCCGATGCGATAATGGTGGCAAGAGGAGATCTAGGTGTGGAGATGCCTCCAGCCAAGCTACCAAAGCTTCAGAAAGATATGATAGAAAAATGCAATCTGGCAGGTAAACCTGTAATTACAGCGACACAGATGCTCGAATCAATGACAGAGAATCCGACAGCTACAAGAGCTGAGATATCAGATGTTGGAAACGCAGTCCTCGATGGAACGGATGCAGTAATGCTTTCAGGGGAGACAGCAATAGGTGAGTACCCGGTTAAAACCGTCGAATTTATGGCTGAAGTTGTCAGAGAAGTCGAACAGTCGATGAACGGCGACATCCATCACACGGTCAAGGAGAGACCTGAGACCACGAGAGATATCATCTGTAAAAATGTCTGGCAGGCCTCCAGAGATAAAGGAGCAGACTTTATAGTTGCACATACAACCTCTGGAAGCACAGCGCGCAACATCTCCAAGTACAGGCCTCAAACCCCGATAATCGGTTTTACAGATACAGAGATAACAGAGCGGCAGCTTCAGCTTGTATGGGGTGTCAGGCCTTACTACCAACAGACTTTCGGGACAGTTGATGAGATGATCGAAAACTCTGCTGAGAGGATGAAATCATTGGATCTAGTTGAAAATTCCGATAATCTTGTTCTAAGCGCCGGAATCCCTGCCTCAGTTACAGGAACCACCAACATGATGCAGATCAGGGAAGTTAAAGAAATCTTGGATTAAACTCTTTTTTTGATGTCCAAGACACAAATACGTTGGGTTGTAATTGGAGATTAATGAAAGGCCCTGGTGTCGAATATCTGCTGGAGGAGGCAGGCCTTGATAAATCTGAAGCTGAGGAGGTGGAGATGGGAGATGTGCTTGATACGCTGGTAGCCGAACATGATGGTGAAGAAGTCATATTCCAGGGCGCCGTGAATAATCATAGAGATTCTTCCCATAATCTTTTAATGACGGGAGGAAGAGTTCTAGACTACCTAGATACTGATTTCGTTCCGGAAGTTATTGAGATGAATTACAATGACGAATATGCCTGGCATTTGATAGAAAAAGTAGATGGCAGACATCCTGTTGGAGATGACTGGTACGAGGTCGGAAATGTGATTTCAGAACTTCATGAAATAGAAGCTGATTTCAATTATGGCGCTCTAATAGGAACGGAAGAAGGCCTTCAAACGAAATTGAGCACTGAAAAATGGTCAAGATTCATAGATGAAAGATTCAGAAGGTTTAAAATCAAATCAATAGGAACGCCGCTCGAAGATGAGGCCTTCAAACTGGATTATGTATGGTCCTCAATACCTGAAGAAAATCCCGAAAGATCTCTGTTGCATAACGACATAATTTCTGGGAATAGCTTAGTTTCAAAGGAAGAAACAGTGTTGCTGGATTTTGACCAAGCCATTGTAGGTGATCCGAGCCTTGAATTCTATAAAGCAAATGAGAATCTTAAATTTAGAGGAATAGAACCAGAATCCTTCCAAAATGGTTATTTAGAAAACCGAGATGTAAAAACTTCGCTAAAAGACCATTACACCGCATATTCCCTAATGAATCAAATATACACACATAACTCCAGAGTTAATGCAGGAATAGAGTCTGGCACAGTCACCACTGAATTAATTAAGGAAAGAGTCGATGAATTTGTAGATAGTTTGGGTACGAGCCCGTAGGGATTTGAACCCTAGACCTAGCGGTATCTTCAGTCGGAGGACACTGCTCTCCTCAGTCCTCGTCCTTCTCAGGACTTGAGGTTCCGAAGCCGCTCGCTCTGTCCAGGCTGAGCTACGGGCCCTTAATAAAGTAAGGCCTTTGAATTCTTTTATACTTCTTTGAACTTTGAATGAATTGGCACTACGATTAAAGAATTATTGATATAAAAGTTAAGTAGGTGGAAGAAATAGCAAAGGCAATATTTCTGGGTAGATTCCAACCGTTTCATAAGGGACATTTCCACACTGTTGAGAAGTTTAAGGATAGATTTGAACAGTTTCAGATCGTGATAGGTAGTTCGTCTAAATCCAGAACTGATCGAAATCCACTTAGCTTAACTGAGAGAAAAAAGGTCATCAGATCATGTCATCCTAGCCTGGAAATTGCAGGATTGGAAGATGAAGATGAAGGCATTAAAGGCCACAGAGAGTGGGTAAATAAATTGATCTTGAAGACAGAAGCTGATAAAGTTATTACAAGAAATGAGCTCGTAAAAGAAATTATTAGAGAATATTCAGAGGCTGAAGTAGTAGAACACAAACTTTACAGGCCTGAGAAATTTTCGGGGACAAATATTAGAGAAAAAATCAGAGAAGGCAAACCATGGAAAGAACTTGTTCCTGGTTGTTGTAGGAAAGAGATAATAGAGTTATCGGATAAGATTTGAACTGTTAACATGGATTATTCACGAGTAATTGAAGAAGTCAAGCACTTCTTAAATAGAAAATTGGAGAAAACTGATGCAGAAGGCTATGTTGTAGGCGTAAGCGGGGGTATTGATTCTGCAGTAACAGCCAAGCTTGCAGTCGAAGCGGTAGGCGCCGATAATGTAAATGGATGGGTGATGCCGGGAAAACCAAGCAAAAATGAAAATACAGCAGATGCAATAGAACTGTGCGAAAATCTAGGAATAAATTACAGGGAAGTAAGTATTGAATCAACAGTAAATGAGTTCAAAGATGTCGCTCCTTTTGAAAACAGTAAGGAAACCCTGGGAAATATCAGAGCCAGGACAAGAATGGTATACGAGTACATCGACGCTAATGAAAACAACTTACTTGTCCTAGGAACCGGAAACCGGAGCGAATTACTGATAGGCTACTTCACTAAGTACGGTGACGCAGCAACAGATATATCACCTGTAGCAGACCTGTACAAAACAGAGATAAAAAGACTCGCAGAACACCTAGGCCTGGATAAAAAATTTATCGATAAAGAGCCTTCAGCCGGACTCTGGGATGACCATTCAGATAGAGAGGAAATAGGGTTAACCTACCACAAAATTGACCTGATTCTCAAGCAACTTATCGAGCAGGAAAAATCCGTGAAAGAGATTGCTAATGACGACATTACAAGACAGGAGGTAGAGAGAATAAGTGAAATGCATCAGAAATCCTCACACAAAAGGTCAATGTCAGAGATACTTGAGTTAAGGCCTGAAAAATGAGGTAATATTTTATTGACTCCTTGCCTTTTCACTCCCCGAATCACGTTAGAGGCATTAAAGCCAACTCTCCCTATGTTTAAAGCTGTTAAAAAATTTTATAAAAATTTGCCCTCATTGACTCTACAAGAAATATGGATTTAGGAAACAGCTCCAAGTTTGAAAGAGTAAAAATGGGGGAATGGAAGGTTGGCGATTCCCAATTTAGCGCTGGTCTCTTATGGTGTGTGGGAATTGGCGCTTATAGAGAGAAAGATAATTTATCAGCTCTAAGCCATCATCCAACAGAATATGAGCTTGAGACATTAAACGATTTTTTAGAGAGTACAGACCACGAAACCACAAGATATGTGGTTGCAGGAGGAAATCGAATGCCTAAAGATGAGGTAGAAATAGATGAGGTTGTTGAGGAAAGATTAAATCAGGCTTCAGGAGAATGGAAAGATTACAGAATTGGTGAAAAGGATGTTTATCAACACAATTTGTTCGTTTCTAATCAAAGCTACATCATAAAATCTCCAACTGATGAGATACGAGAAGATTGGGAGTCTTTCTGAAGTTCTTATCTGAATACGGAGTAGGTTTGGACTCTTGGGGATTTGAACCCCAGGCCTCCACCTATTTCTGAATTGATTAAGCTCTATGTTCAGAGGTATTCTAAGAATGCCTCGTTGCGTATGGATCGAGCGTAACCAATCCTGCGAAGGTGGCGTTCTGCCAGTCTGAACTAAGAGCCCTACGAAAATTTATGGGCTCAGTTTTTAAATTATAATTTCCATAGACCGAAAGTCAGTCTCTATATGCTCTCCGGTCGAAAATCCAGTCTACTTCTTCAGCTTCTTCTTCTAATAGCTCTCTATATTTGAATCCAAGTGATTTTTCTGGTTGAACATCTAGAGGTTTAGGCGGAGTGTATCCGCCCTCAGTTGTTGCTCCTGATCTTTCTACTTCTGTGAGAGTATAGGAGGCGTTAGCAAGTTCAGCATTTATTTTATCTCTTGTTTCCTGATTTAGTTTTGATCTTAGACCAGTTCCGCCAAATTTTCCAATGCCATGGTAGTTGTCATTAACTAGATTTCTTCTTTCTTCTAGTTTTACTGCATTCTCTGCGCCTAACTTCACCAGGTAGTTAAGAGGATCCTCATCTTGTTCAAAACCATGTTCCAACAAATACTCTTCTACTTCAGAAGGAACTGAGTCCAACTCTTCGTCAACAAAGTGACTGTAAATATCGAGTGCATCTTTAAGTATATCAGCCCTCTTTCGCATTTTAATTACTTGATGCTCTAACCAGTCAGGAATATCTTCCTCTTCTTCAAATTCGATTATATCTCCAGGAGCATAATCTGAGAGGCCTATATTCTCGGCAGAATTAAACTCGGCCACTTCATCGAACTCAGTATCCATATGCTCTCCTTCAATTTTTTCAGGTCCAGGGTCTCCCATGGCTAATTAATTGAACAAAAATATTTTAAGTGTTACTACCTAATAACAAATTCAAATGTTAATTTTAATCTTAAAGCCGTTCTCAATCGTCTGATTGTGCTCTTCTATCGCTTCTCTCAATTTTTCCGATTTCTTGGAGGCCTGAATTTTTTCTCCTTTTTCATTGATGAATGGCGGGTCGACTGCTCGAGCCTTTGTAGTGCCGTGGATATCATAATCATCGACATCTGTCTCTATTTCTAGGCCTGAATCAAGTAAATCGAACTTCATCTGGATTTCTTCGCAGTCGATCCCCCTCAGTTTGTCCATTAGTTCTTGATCTGTCATGAATAAGTCTTTCTCTGTTATTTCTTCGAGTTCCAAAGCTTTTCTTATAATATCTGCAAACAGTTCATAAATCGCTACTTCGAGAGGATGAGCCCAGAAACTGTTATCAGCCTCTATGAATTTCATTCCAAACTCTTCAGCATCTTCAAAGTTATCAAAGACAAACTCTCCATTTTCAACTTTTAGACTCTCGATAAAAGGCCTCATATCATACCCTTTATGTGCTTTCAAATCTCTCATAGAATAATCAAGTCGGTCAGCACACAGGGCCGGCAAATCTTGTTCCAGCAACCCAAAATTGTCTTCTTCTAGAATATATTCGATATCAAATCCTCCTCTTTCGAGTATCTCTGGAATCTCTGAGCCATAAATTATCTCTTCAAGAAATCTTTCATGGTATTCGTGGCCTTCATTTTCAAAGACAAAGTCAGCGACGTGAGAAAACGCTGTATGCGGTACATCATGTAACAGGCCTGCTATCTGTTCTTCAATTGAGGCATCAAACTCTCTAAGTAACAACATTACCCCTATTGAATGTTCATACCTTGTTATCGGCGGTTTGTCATCCATGAAAAAAGGCGATGGCCCTGCCTGGTGTACCTCTTTCAGTCTCTGTACCGGTTCAGTCTGGATTAACTCCTCAAGTACAGGCTCATCCAACTGTTTCTCGCCGTAGACTCTGTCCTCAAACTCCATAATTAAATTATGATAGAAAAAGTTATGATTCTAATCATGTGTTAATTGATTTTTTATTCTAGGTCTCAGAATTACTATTTATGACTCGTTCAGTAGCCTATTTTTCCATGGAGATAGGAGTTAAACCAGAGATAAAGACATACAGTGGAGGCCTGGGAATTCTGGCAGGAGACACGTTGAAGTCGGCCGCAGACTTAGGCGAGGATTTTACAGCAGTTACCTTACTTTACCGCGATGGCTACTTTTCTCAGAGACTGGAGGATAACTACCAGAATGAGGATCCAGATAACTGGGATTACACTGATTTACTGGAAGATACAGGCCTGAGAGTTGAAATGAATATCTTCGGGGAACGAGTGGGTGTAAAGGTGTGGAAATATACCATCGAGTCCAATTCAGATGTGGAAATACTTTTCCTTGATACAGGCCTGGAATCTAACTCTGGCAGAGTTCAGAATCTGACTTCAAGTCTTTATGGAGGAGATGATAGAATGAGGCTGGGACAGGAAGTTTTACTTGGAATCGGAGGAGTAAAGGCTCTAGAGGCTGCCGGAAAGAATCCCGAGTTTTACCACATGAACGAGGGTCATTCCGCGCTTCTAACGATTGAGGCAGATGGAAAATTTGTATTCACTACACACACTCCTGTAGCTGCGGGGCATGATAAGTTCAGCGAAGGCCTTGTGAGACAGGTTCTCGGAGACCGCACAGAAGAACTGGAGATAAACGGAGAGCTGAACATGACAGAACAGGCCTTGAAAAACTCAGGTTACTGCAATACAGTCTCTATCAAGCACAGAGAAGTCTCAGAGAAAATGTTTCCGGATTACGATTTCAGCTCGGTGACGAATGGAGTACACGCAGAATCATGGACCTCAAAACATTTCCAGGCCTTATTCAATGAACACGTAGATAACTGGAGAAATGATTCAGAGAGGCTTTCCCAGGCCTTGAAAGTTCCTGACAGCGATATCTGGGAGGCTAAAAACAGTGCAAAAAAAGATCTAATCGAGCTTGTGGAAGAGAATACCGGGAAAGAGATGGAACAGGATACATTGACCGTTGGCTTCGCCCGTAGAATGACAGGTTACAAGAGGCCTACACTGATTTTCAAAGATATAGATGCCTTGGATAAGCTAGGGGAAAAATATGGAGGCCTTCAGCTGGTCTTCGGCGGAAAGGCTCATCCTAATGATACTCAGGGCAAGGAATTAATCCAGAAGATCATTCAGTACGGCGAGATGCTGGAACACGTGGATGTCTACTTTGTTGAAAACTACGATATCAGTGATTCTCTGAAAATGCTGTCTGGTAGTGATGTCTGGCTGAACAACCCGGTTCGTGGACAGGAGGCCTCAGGAACCTCAGGAATGAAAGCAGCATTAAACGGTACCCCTCAGCTCTCAGTGCTGGATGGATGGTGGCTAGAAGGCCATATAGAAGACGTAACAGGTTGGAGCATTGGTGAAGACTATGTGGAAGGAGAAAACGAAGATGAAATAGACTCTAAATCTATCTACAGAAAACTGGATCATATAATCTCTATGTATGAAAACGAGAGACAGGCCTGGTTAAATATCATGAAGCAGTGCATCTCAGTTAACGGTTCATACTTCAACACCGATAGAATGGTTAAAGAATATGTAAGCGAGGCCTACAAATAAAGAATTTGAACTTTGAAAGGCTCTTTGCATTTCTCAACAGAGCAGGTTGAGACTCAGTCCCTGCCCATGTAGTCTGTGTCGTCTTCTCTATGCTTTTCGAACCTGCTTTCCCGGTTAAGATATGCAAGCGCCAGTGATGGAATTGCAAGGAAAAACAGGCCTATGAGAGAAGCTTTGATCCACAGACTCATTTCGATAATGGGGTAAACTGCAGTAGCGAGAATTACTACTCCTGCGATAGCTGATAACTCCATAAAAGACCTGAGATATAGCGCCTCACCGTGGAAAAAGCCCCCGAGAAAAGTTACTAGCCCGTAGAGGAAAAGTATCACAATTTGAGCAGTTGGAAATGGGGTTGATATTACTTCAGTTATTCCCAGGAAAGATAAAGTATAGGGTACAAACAACATTAATAGACCTATTAATATGATCTCAAGATTCATATCCTCAGCGTAATCCAGAAACCCGCTCATGAATATTGACTATTTTCCAGTGAACTTAATCTTTTTTCACTTCAGGAACCCTTACTCTTCAATTAATACCCCAAGAAACCTAATTTGTAGTTCACGGACCTGAAGGGATTCGAACCCTCGACTTCAAGGTTAGGAACCTTGCGCTCTGTCCAGCTGAGCTACAGGCCCTTAAATTTGTGCTCTCGACAATGTTCTTCCGCTAATTTGGCTTCGGGGAAGTAAACTGTGTCTCCATCAATCTCCTGTTCCTTCATGTATCCGGCTTTTACCAGTGTGTTTAGCATGTGTTCCATCTGGTTCTCTTTGCCTGCTTCTTCCAGTCGTGCATCTGGCCATCTGAGACCGTTTGCGTCAGCTCCAAACCAGCTGCCTACATGCCTGTATAGATCCAGCAAGTATTCCTCTACAGAGCCATCCTGTTCAGGATTTTGGACTAATCCTCCATGATAGAAATCCCTTTCATCGGAATTTAAGTTTGCTGCTTCCTCCGGCTCCGCATAATTAACATGCGCTAGGTCGGAGGTGTAAATTCTTTGAGGTCCAATATTTACGTAGAAGCTTTCTTCAATGTTTCTAACCAGTCTGCTGGCGAAGATGTCCTCTGTCTCGCCTACACGATATCTCATTATTCCTCATCCTTGTATTCGTCGTCGATTAAGGCCTCAATCTGGTAAGTCTGGGAACACTGTGGATATCCTTCACAGCCCCAGAAGAACCCGTAACGGCCTTCCTTGATTTTCATCGGCATACCGCATTCTGGGCATCCCACTTCTTTTGGCTCTTTCTCTCTATGTTCCTGACAGACTGGCTGGCCAGCGGAGTTTTTAGTTGTCGCGTTGTTTCCACAGAAAACGCATTTCGTCATCTTGGTTTCTGGAGTCATATTCTGTTACTATGAGAATACTCTTTTTACAGTATCAATGAAAGAAAAGGAAATTAAGGATTTAGAGTTAGAACAGGCGTTCAAATGCCCCTTGATCCTCCACACTAAGCGACATTTCGTTGAATTCGGTATCAGTATTTAGAGGGTAAGCATCAGGCGACCTGAGAGCTGTGTCTCCGTTTCCGTTGAACCATACTTCTGAGCCCCATAAAACCGGAGAAGCCTCAGGCCTTTCTTCGTTCCCTTTGACCGGTCTAAATCCGTACTTCTGCTCGAATTCATCTAATCTTTCATCCATGGCAGAGTTCAACTGAGTGTTGATACTGTTTACGAACTCCGCCAGCTTTCCCCCTGTTGCTGGACCGAAATCATCTCTATTAAACTGATCTCCTGAAACATACCTCAGTAAATCGACATCGGTATCTCCATCAACTATCATCCAGTACCTATTATTTAGGTCCCCTTCGCCTTGAGTATGAACCTCTGGCGCTTCTGTATTCCCTATTAGGTAATTTCCTTCCGCAGCTGCGTCAGGATCTATTGATCTAATAGCGTTTTCAATCAGATTTTGGGCCTCAACTTCATATTCGGGTTTGGATCCTCCTAAACATCCTGCTGTACCTGTAGCTGCAGCCAGGGATGCGCCTGTAGTTGCCAAAACATCGCGTCTGCTTCTGTTGTAATCATCAACCATAATTATCATGTAACCTATAAGTAACAATTTTTAAATAATTAAGAATTTATCTAGGTTCGAACCTCTTTCACATACTCCGCAGCGTTAAGGCCTGCCATACATCCTTCACCGGCAGAAACTACCAGTTGTTGAACCCCTCTATCTGTGACATCTCCGGCTGCGAAAAGGCCTTCTTCAGCTGTCTCCATATCTTCATCAACTTTGATCCTCATCGATTCAGTTCTCTCAACTAGATCTGAAATATCGGAGTTGGGCTTGGTGCCGATCTCGATAAATGCTCCAGGTACTTCAATATCTTTTATTTCTCCATTTTGATCTACTTTCAGGCCTTCCATCAGGTTGTCGCCGTAGAATTCCTCAACTTCTGCATTTTCCAGGTGCTCAACGTTTTCCAGGCCTTTGATTCTTTCAATTGTAATTTCTTCTCCAGAGTAGCCTTCGCTCCGGTTTATCACATAGATTTTTTCGGCTATATCAGATAGGTAATCGATTGCTTCCGTTGCGGCGTATCCTGCCCCTATCACTGCGACCTCTTCACCCTGATATAGCGGACCATCGCATACAGCACAGTAACCTACTCCTTTAGAGGCAAACTCCTCCTCACCTTTTACTCCCAGACGCCTTCTGGAGCCGCCTGTCGCAATCACAACACTCAAGGCCTCAATAGTCGAGCTATCCTCCAGCTCTACCACAAAGTTATCTTCAGGCCTTCTGACATCAACTGCTTTCTGTCCAGTGACCTCCTCGACATCGTAGTCTCTCATATGTTCGGTGAATTTCTCAGCTAGTTCAGGCCCTGAGATGGACTTGGTTCCGAGCCAGTTCTCCACCACATCAGTATTATTTATCTGCCCTCCGTACTCATCAGCTACGACAGTCACATCGACTCCGGCACGGGATGCATAGATTGCGGCGCTTTGGGCGGCTGAAGCTCCTCCGATGATTACAAGTTCTCTTGTCATATAGAATGGTTAGGCCTGAATATTCAAAAAGTTCTACCTACCTCATTCTATGGCCTAGATATGACTCCAGAAACTCAGCAAACTTTGGCTCTTCAGAACTTATTGACGACAAAACCCATCTATCATCGCTTAATTGCCTGATATTCACACCGATCTCAACTTCATTTCCGCCTACATTCGCACTATAGAATTTTTCCTGTCCTTCAACTTTCCAGAACTCTAGGCCTTTTATTTCAAGCTCCTCGTAATCTGGTAAAGTATCTTCATTTCCTGCCTTTCTAAGATATCTGTCAACTGCATTCCCATCATCAGGTTCCCCCTCGTAGATTAGCCTCATTTTCAAGAATCTCCTCAAATTCATCATAAACTTGGCCTGGTTCTTCTGCAACTACCATTTCCTTATTTGAGCACAGTTCAGTAAAAGTGAAATAATTTTCCTAATCAGAAAAGGGTTTATAATTCCTAGAGGCCCATTTCCTAATTATACAGAATCCCTGGATATTCATCGGGCGGCATTGGTCCAGTGGCACGACATCACGTTGCCAACGTGGAGACCCGGGTTCAAATCCCGGATGCCGCATAAATTGAATCTGGCATTAGTCAGATTCACAGTCAATCTTTGATTTTCGGACAGGTTCAAAGCCTGGATGCAATCTAAATTAGACGCAGCGTGCAAGTTCTTGTCGAGGTTTGTATTTTCAAAAACGTTTCTTAATGGAAGGAATTTTTGCTGGTTTTTTCAGATGAATGGTTTGAATGAAATCAGCCATCATCTTTTTGAAATCCCCGAGGAACTAAAAAAAAGGGTAGAAGCAGTAATCTATGTAATTTTGCCGAAATTCGAAAGAGCTTTGAATAAAAAATAGGGAAGGAAAATTTCTTTTCTCATCTAACTTCTGAGAGATAGTATATACCTGCTCCGATCAGACCTGTCAGTAGGACTAGAAGCACCCACAGGAATTTTTCTTTTGTCGGTCTTTCGGCATCCAAAATATGAACTATAGCCCATGTCTGGCCTACCATCGTTGCAAGCGCGATTGCAAATAGGCCTGGATCAAATCCCATCATCAATGATTCTTTCATCATAAACTATCAGAGGAATCAGAACTTTATAATATCTTTAATTCCTCCAATGCATTTTACAGCCAGGTAATAACATATGAAGACAGCTGTCTCATTTCGAAAGGTCTCGAAAACATGTCATCCCTCTTTATGCAAAGAGATTTTACCCATCTTTAACCCACAAATTTGCTTCTGTAAGTATTTTAAAGGCCTTCATTATTCTTGTATGATGGTCATCATTGGTTTGAGGCCCTTTAGTAGCTAACTATTATTAATTCACTCTATTTCATCCTCTACTATTCCATGGAATGACCCTTCATAAATTCTCTTTTCTACTTCACCGTCCAGGCCTTCCAGCACTTCTTGTGTCTCATTGGCCCTGCTTTTTGGGATATGAGGATCTTTCTTATTGCATCCAAGGAAAACCGGAGTCTCCTCTAAATTTCCTGAATAATTGAATTTCCTTCCTTCAGGTTTTATCAGGCCTCCACTATACCCAATAACTGCTTTGAATCTTTCCGGATTTCTCGCAGCGTACTCTGTTACTAGACAAGCTCCCTGTGAGAATCCAAGTAGAAAGATATCTTCTCTTTCAAATCCTTTCTCCTCAAGTTTTTCGATGCAGTTCTCGACTGTCTTCAAGGCCTGATAAAGTTCTGGCTGATTCTTTCCAATCGGTTTGAGAAAGCTGTTTGGGTACCATTACCCGGTTTCTGCCTGAGGAGCAATGTAGTAAGTATCCTCGTTCTATATCTGGTTTTTGAGGCCTAGAATTGACTCTGCTGCGGCGCCTCTTCCTTGAATCAGTATTCCCGCAGTGTCAGCTTCTTTTTCTCCGGGAGTATTCATATCTGCCCTTTAGGCCTATAGCTGTGAATAGTTTTTTCGAGAAGTGGAATAAAAATAATATATGATATGTGGGTTAAATAGAAAAATCGTGTGTTTGTCTAAGCGTCAACGAGGAATGAGATTTAAAGCTCTTCTACGTTTGTTGCTTTTGGTCCTCTGTCTCCGTCTTCTTGATCAAATTCGACTTCAGTTCCTTCATCAATTGATTCTCCTTCGATTTCACTGACGTGGAAGAAAACATCTTCGTCTAAATCTTCTGTTTCAATGAATCCGAAGTTACTCTGTGACTTGAACATCTTAACTGTTCCTTTCAAAATAATACACCTCCTTGTATAATACCCACTTTGGCCGCTACCTTTATACATAGACTCGTTGATTCAAAAAGATAACCAGCGAATTATAGCCTGTGAAAGACGTATGAGTTTTCAAGAACTAGGAATTTCTAACAAAATTACTGACAAACTAAAACAGAACGGAATAACAGAACCTACAGAGATTCAAAAACAGTCAATCCCGAAAATACTTGAAGGAAAAGATATACTTGCAGAATCTGAGACAGGATCAGGTAAAACACTCGCATTCTCACTTCCTGTAATCGAACAGATTGAAGGAGACGGAGTACAGGCCATGATCCTCTCACCTACAAGAGAGCTGGCAAAACAGATTGCTGCGGAAATCGATCAGGCCTCAAATATGGACACAGTTACAATTTATGGAGGAGTCGATTACGAACCTCAGATACAAGGTGCGAAAAAAGCAAAGATAGTAGTAGGCACACCGGGAAGAACACTGGATCTACTCAAAAAGAATCATATAGATGCCTCAGGCCTCAGCTACTTTGTACTGGACGAAGCCGATAGAATGCTTGATATGGGATTCCAGGACGAACTGGAACAGATAATCAGCTTTCTACCAGATCAGAGGCAGAATCTGCTGTTCGGAGCGACTATACCAACAGGCCTGAAGAAAATGTGTGATAAATACAGTATAGATCCAGAAATAATCAGGATTAAGCGTTCTGAACATACCAGAAACCTTGAAGACCGATATATTAACGCAAAGAGCCACAACAAACTATCAACACTTTACACCTTGCTCAAAGAAAGAGATAGAGATCTTTCAATAGTCTTCTGTAGGACTAAGAACACCACTAGGTGGCTGGCCGATAAATTACGGAAGAACGGAATCGATGCTCAGGAACTGAACGGTGACATGGGACAGCACAAGAGAGAGGATGTAATGGAGAGGTTTGAGAACGGAGAGATCAAAGTTGTGGTTGCGACAGATGTAGCTGCCAGAGGCCTGGACATCGACAATATTACTCACGTCTTCAACTACGATGTGCCTGATACGGTCGATACCTACACACACAGAATCGGCAGAGCAGGCAGACAGGGTAGAAAGGGAGAGGCCATAACCTTGCTGGAGCCTGATGACCATCAGAAGTTCCGCAGATTGAAGAAGCACAAAGACATCTCCAGAATTGATACTGATTCGTTAGACCTGAAAAAGGTCAAAACTTAAGGCCTGAAATTATAAACTAGGCCTTGTAAGTATAGTATATGACTATGGATGTTTCAGCAGGCCTTATTGTTCGTGATAAGAAAATTCTAGTAACCTTTGATGAGTCCCGTGAAGTATGGGATGTTCCGACGGCTGCAGGTGAGAGCGGAGAGCTTTCATCCCAGACAGCTGAGAGAGCAGTTGAAAAAGCAATTGGAATGGAATGTGAAGTTACAAAGTATCGTGGAAAGCTTAAAACCGAGATAAGCTATGAGGACGAGCTTATCAACTGGCAGCCTTACTCAGTAGAGATTGAAGGAGAGCCTGAAGAAGGAAAATGGATTTCACTGAAGGAAATCGATCCTGAGGACGAGGAAATCGCAGATCCCTTGCCTAGACTGGCTGAAAAAATGTCGAAGAAATTCTGAAAGATCTAAGTTAGGTCTGATTTCGGACTAACTGATTTATACAGGCCTAACCAATATTTGTCCATGGAAAAGAATGTTGGAGGCCTGGATCGCCAGTTACGTATTCTTTCTGGTGCCTTCTCAGGCTTTGTTTCAGTAGCAGTGATTATAAGACTGCTTGAGGTAGATATGGTTTACTCACTTGTCTTAGGCCTTCTTGCAGTTATGTTGTTCGGAACAGCCTACACTCAGAAATGCCCTGTATGTAATGCTTTGGGCCATTCGACTTACGAGGAATAAAGCTGTTCAAAACCGTTTTCTTGATTTTCTTTTTCCTCATCTGTAAACTTTAGATTGATGACAAGTATAGTTATGAACGCTGTGAGCGCCATTAGTGGAATTGTGACGTAGTCAAAGTACATGAAGTGAGCGGCTTCACATGAAGCTCCTGACGAACATCCTGAACCTAACTCTACTAAAATCTGTACCGCGTAATGGTACGCTGATATACCTCCTCCTATAATTGCCATAGGAACTGCATAATGTTGGACATCTTTCCGCATCATCAGTATTGATGATAGGAAAAGCACTACAAGCGGATACATGAATATTCTCTGATACCAGCACAGAGGGCAAGGCTCCAACATCATTACCTCTGAGAAATACAGGCTTCCAGAAGTCGCAACTAAAGCAATAATAAATGAGACCTCACGGTAACTGCTTATCAAGGCCTTTTTCGGACCTTCCAGTAAATTATTCATTCCTATTGGAGTCCTGTTAACGATAAATGCTGCAAGGCCTATAACCCAGATAAACTGGACTGCAACTGTCGAATACGCCGCAAGATCTGCTACAACACTCATAACTTCAATTTTTGCTGGTGCATTAAATATTTACCTCCATGGGGCAAAATCAGGGTCCACCATTCTCTCTTCGCCTCTGATTGAATCAATCTTTTCCATGTCCTCATCATCAAGCTCCAGATCCTGGGACTCAAAGTTGTCCACTATATGCTCTCTACTTGAGGCCTTAGGAATCGGAACAGCTCCTTTCTGCCTGACCCACGCAAGAGAGATCTGAGCCTCAGAAACACCATGTTTTTCAGCCACCTCCTGAATCTCCTGGACATTGAATACCTCGCCTCTGGCGAGCGGAGAATATGCAACAAGCTCGACATCGTTTTCCTCACAGAACTCTCTCAGCTCTTCCTGAGGTAAAAGCGGATGCATCTCGACCTGGTTAGCATAGACATCAACAGTTTCCAGGGCCTCTTCGAGATGCGGAATTTCAAAGTTACTGACTCCTATATTATTTATCAGGCCTCTATCTTTCAGTTCCTGAAGTGCTTCAAGCGATTCCTCTGGACTGTAGTCTCCTGAAGGCCAGTGTACATACATCAGGTCAACGTAATCAGTCTGAAGTTTCTCCAGGCTTTCCTTCGTTGAACTAACTACATCTTCTGAAGAGAGTTGGTCGATCCAGACCTTTGATGCCAGAAAGATTTGATCTCTTTCGACATCTGAGGCCTCTATCCCGTCTCCAACCTGTTTTTCATTACCGTATATCTGAGCTGTATCAATATGTCTGTAACCCATTTCCAGTGCGATTTTTACAGATTCTGCACATTTTTCTCATTCGTTCTGCCATGTTCCAGGCCCGAGTTCCATGCAAAGGTTTTATCTTCAAAAGGTCTAAAACGTTAGGTATGGATGGAGAAGAGATTCTCTCGGAGATAAATGAGGCAGAGGGAAAGATTGAGAAACTGAAAGATCAAAGAAACAAGCTGATAGAAGCGAACAAGGCCTTGCTTCAACTCGTTGAGAAGATGGAGGCTCACGTAGATCTAGATGATGAAGGCTTCCAGTACAGCTTCAAGGACGGCTGGAATGAAAGAGATATAATGAGAGGCCTGAAACTGAATCCTGAGGAGTACTCTGAAGAGGAATTAGAACGTCAGGTTAACCAGGTTATAGATACTGTCAACAGTCTGGAAAACCTTTAAACTCGAGAAATACTACTTGTTGTCTATAGGTGAACCAATTTTAATGGCAGATGAGGACGATAATGAAGAACTAGAATGCCCGGTATGCGGGGAAAAATTCGATACAGAATCAGGCCTGAACATTCATGAGGGTCAGATGCATCCAAACAAACAGATCGATGAGTTAGAGGAGTTAGTCGATACATTTGAGGAAGAGACCGATAAGGCTCTGGATATCAAGAAGGAGAAGGAATCTCTGAAACAGAGAGTCGAAAGTCTCAGAGATGAGAAAGAGGAGCTCGAAGACACTGTAGAGGATCTGAAACAGACCAAGGACAAGCTCAGAGACGGGATCGAGGAAAAAGAGGAGAAGGTCGATGAAATGAAGTCCAAGATGGACAACCTAAAGGACGACCGTGAAGAACTGAAGAGTGAAAAACACTCGATGGAGAGAAAGATCGACGAACTTGAAAGCGAGAAAGAAGGCCTTCAGAACTCACTTGAACAGACAGAAAACCTGCTTCTCAAGTTAAAGCATCAGGTCAAAGAGTTCAACGAAGAACTGGACGAATAAAGGCCTCAAAGGCCTACAAATTTCATTTTACATTTTCTCTAATTTTTGCCTCAAAAATTTATTCAACAAACTCTCTGATCTCCTTACTTTCGAGCAGGACTTCCTCAATCTCCAGCATCTTCTCCAAGTCAACGTTCTGAGGCATATATCTTTCAGGCCTCGAGCCTCGTGAATCTACCACATCCAGTTCATTGAGCACTTTAAGACATGAACCTGCGACAGGAACCGTAACCGGGAAGTTATCTGAGACTTTAGAAGAAGTAAATGACATACCCTGTTTAACCCCAAAATATCGTATACAGGCCTTCATAATGTAGAAATTTGACGTCAGATAATTGAACTCCCTCTCAAAATGGTTTTTCGCATCAATTACTTCCTCCCTAATTTGTGCCATAATACTATTTTGGAAATCTAGAACTTAAATTTCGGCAGTATTAGCTCGTTTTATGAACCGATTTTGCTTCTCTTTGTGAACCCTGGGCTTCTTACTCGAGAAACTAAGCCACATCCGGGATTTGAACCCGGGGCCTCGTCCTTACCAAGGACGCGCTCTACCGCTGAGCTAATGCGGCACTCCTAGATATATTCAGTAGGCCTATTTTCTTAAACGTTCTACAGGATCACCAGTCCCAGGCCTGAAAACAGTATGAAATACGTTAAATCAGTCTCTCCATTGATTTTAATTAGGCCTAAATTCATTAAATCAGCTGGAAATGAAATTTAGTGGATAAGAATGCGTATATAGAAAAAATTAATCCTCTTCCTGCATTAATTCCTTACTTGGCACTGCTGGATCTGTGAAAAGGAACTGCTGAAGTCAGTACAGCGTAAAGAGACAGAATTCTCTAGCCTGCGAACTGGTCGTTCTTCTTTCTAAGGTGTCTGTAACCGCATTTCCTGCAAGACGTCTTCTCCGGATTCTGAGTCTTGTTACGTGCGTTGCATCTTCTGCAGACGTACACGTTCTTGAAGACCCGGTCTTCCGCTTCCTCAAATTTCTGTGCCATAACTAAGTGACGTACCTGAAATTTTAAGTACCTCAACCGTTCAACCCCTTCTATGGTCCTGAGCACTGCTCTTTTCGAATCAATACAGGGACTTACAGGAAACCCTATTCTAGATCAGAGCATGATATTTCTCGCAGAGTATCTTGTAATTCTGGTTCCTATCTCACTGATCTACTTATGGTTCAAGGACAGAGAGACCTCACTTTTCACCTTCTATACAACCGTAACAGGGATCATAATTTCATACGGACTAGGCCTGTTATACTTCCAAGAAAACCCTTCAGCAACATATGAGACAATCGCAGCCTACCATGCAGAGAATTCATTTCCAAGCCAACACACAACTGCCTTATTCGCAACCGCCTTACCGCTTATTTACAGGGAAAAAATCAAAATCGGAGGCCTAATGCTATTTGCAGGCCTGTTAACCGGTTTTGCAAGAATCTACATAGGAGAGCACTGGCCAGTCGATATAATCGGAGCAGTTTTTGCAGCCAGTCTAGGCCTGTTGATCTGTACTTATACATGGAGCTATTTCGAGAAAATATGGAGGCCGATACTAAATTACTCTAGGAAGTTAGAGGCCTTGATCACAAAGCAGTTTAAAGAATTGAAATAAATATCTTCAATGTGAAATCGAGATGAGCATTAACTTGGAGAGTTTGAAGGGAACTTATGACCGTTTTCCGGATGAATGGGCGACATGGAAAAAATTAATCGAAACAGTAGAGGAAACTGCGGATGAGTTCGGTTTCAGGCATTTCAATCCTCCAAGTATTGAGCGCCAGGAACTCTGGACTGAGAAAGAAGAGGACTCAGTCACTGATGAGATGTACGCCTTTACTGACAAAGGAGATAATAAAATAAGTTTGATACCCGAGCAGACTCCTACAAGAGCTCGCTTGATTCAGAAGAGGAAAGATCTCAAAACACCTGTTAAATGGTATGATACATCCAAAAGATGGAGATACGAAGACGTCACCAAAGGACGTGACAGAGAGTTTCTTCAGGGAGACTTCGATATATTCGGAATAGTATCAGTCGAGGCCGATGCAGAGGTAATTGCTGCTGCAGCCACAATATTCAAGAAACTAGGCCTAGATGAACGTGTAGAATTTTTAATAAATGATAGAGCACTTCTGGAATCTATTTTAGAGGCTCATGGAATAGAGAAGACAGAAGAGACAATGAAAGTCATCGATGACAAAGAGAAGATGACAGAAAAGGAGTTCCTTGAAGACTTAACTGATAGAGGCCTGTCTAAAGAAGATGCTGAACAGGTAGATGAACTTACAGATATCTCAGGGCCTATACTAGACAATATTGAAGAACTGAGAGAAAAAGCTCCAAAAGAAGTTGAAGATAGAGTCGATAGGATGGAGAGCCTGGGAGAGGCGCTTGAATCTTATGGCGTCGCAGATATGTGCAGGTTCGATCTCTCGATTGTCAGAGGCCTCGCATACTACACAGGCCTGGTATTTGAGGCATTCGACAGTGAAGGCGATTTACGTGCTCTTTTCGGTGGAGGCCGTTACGATACCTTGGTCGGAGTCTTCGGAGATAGAGAGGTCCCGGCCGTTGGATTCGCCTTCGGATACTCGCCTACAATCGAACTCCTGAAGAAAGAAGACATTTATCCTTTGAGCGAGGTTGAGACCGATATCTATGTTCTGACAGTCTCCGAATCAGTGAGAGACGTCGCCCTTGATTATGCAACCAGATTAAGGGAGAAAGGCCTATCTGTGGAAACAGATCTTGCTGAGAGAGGATTCGGCTCTCAGTTAGGATATGCTGATGAAATAAATGCGGAAAGAGTTCTGATAGTCGGTGAGCGGGATTTAGAGAACGATGATGTCACCATGAAGCACATGGATTCAGGTGAGGAAGAGAAATTAGATAGAGATGACGTAATTGAGCACCTTGAGGGCGAAGGATTTTTCTGAGGCCTTATTTCTTAATGGTGAAGTGAGTCGGTGTCTTCTTCCACCATATTCGGCGTTAGAATATGTCTAATGTTGTAGCTGAACTCTGCATGTGTGCCTGATTCTTCATCTCCGAAAGATGCCTCAATCTCATTATGCTGAGGTAGGGGTGCGTATCCTTCCAGAGCTCTAACCACGTTCTCCACAGAATCATAGTCTGTAGGCCTGAGAGTACCTCCCTTCCATCCATAGTCGTCTCTGTCATTCATGGTTTGAAAGTCCTGATACATCGTCTTTGCCAGCTCCTCAATAGAAGGGCCCTCGTCTTCATCAACAAATAAATCATCATGACTCGTAAACATAATTTCTTCATCAAATCTTATTACCTTAAGGTAAGCAACTTTCATGCAAACTGACCTAGGTTCTTCTGCTGATCCTCTTCCTCTAGGTAGAAGTTGTATTCTCTGACGATCCAGCGAGTCAGTAAGTTAACCACTGATTCCATTTCTCTATCTTTCAGAGGCCTTCCTGCAGGTATCCTGTGCGCCCTTGAAACTTCCTTCCTGGATGAGCATCTACAGGCATGCATTGCTTTGTAGACAGGGTTTCCTGCTTTAGGAGTCTGTTTGCCATCGTTTCCTGGCTGATTCTTGAGCTTGGATTCAATCACCTTACGGATCATCTCCTTCATACCTGGAATTCCCTGCTCTCTGATTAAAGCGATATCTCTATCCTCCAATCTCGGCATATCCTCTCCTCTACCTGGAAGCTCCAAACGGCGCATATCAAATTTTAGGCCTCTGAATGTTAAAACAGTATTTAAAAATCATTTCGACTTCTGTAAATATGCCATACAAGATAGGCCTCGTAGGAAAGCCCAGCGTTGGAAAATCAACCTTTTTCAACGCGGCGACGATGAACACAGTGAATGAAGCAAACTATCCTTTCACGACGATTGAACCTTCAGTGGGAGAGGCCTATATAAGAGTACAGGACGCGGCTCCGGACTTCGATGAGACACCAGATCCAAGAGTCGGATACTATCATGACGGCACAAGGTACGTTCCAGTGAAGCTGGTCGACGTCGCAGGACTGGTACCGGGTGCGCATGAGGGTAAAGGCCTCGGAAACCAGTTTTTAACAGATCTCAACGAGGCAGATGTATTAATTCATGTAGTTGATTTCTCTGGAGAGACAGATATAGAGGGCGAACCGACATCTGGACACGACCCAAGAGAGGACATTGATTTTCTGGAGAATGAGCTTGATCAGTGGTATCTTGATATTCTAGAGAAAGGAATTGAGAGGTACAACGGAAAGCAGAGACAGCAGGACGTAAAACTAGAAGAAGAGCTGGCTGAACAGATGTCAGCTTTCAAGGTGAACAAGAACCAGATAAAACAGCTAATACTGAGACAGGACCTGGAACTTGATCCTGATACATGGGATGATGAAGACAAGCTAGGCCTCGCAAGAGCAGTAAGAAAAGATACTAAACCGATTGTCATCGCGGCCAACAAGATGGATCTGGAGAAATCTCAGGAAAACTTCGAGAAGATCAGAAATGATGAGGAATACAAGCACCTGGAGTTTATTCCTTGCAGCGCTCACGCAGAGAAGGCCTTGAAGAACGCGGATGAAAAAGAATTAATCGAGTACTGGCCTGGAGAAGATAGTTTTGAGATCTTGAAGGAAGAGAAAATGAACGATCAGCAGAAAAAAGGCCTGGAAGATATCAGAGAGTTTATTGAGGAATTTGGAGGAACCGGAGTCCAGGAGGTTATGGAGAAGGCCTTATTCGATGTATTGGATGTGATCGCAGTCTTCCCTGGAGGAGCCGATGGATTGGGCGACAAACACGGAAATATCTTGCCTGACTGTTTCCTGATTCCAGGAGGTTCAACTGCAGAGGACTTTGCCTACGAGATACACTCCGATATAGGTGATGGGTTCATTCATGCGATCGACTGTAGAGATAACAGACAGATCGGCAGAGACCACGAGTTAGAGCACAGAGATGTTATCGAGATAGTGACTTCTAATTAAACAGGCCTGAGAAAAATGATCTAATTCTCTGCATCATTCCAGTATCAGGTCTTTCCACTGTCAGATCAGTATTGTTGGAAATGTTCGGGTAGCCTTCAACATCGATTCTTACCTCCAGATTGTAATCCCCAGGCTCTAGATCTGTCGAAGCTTCAAAACTCACAGGTTTGATTGCCTGACCGCTTAGACCCTGAGGCCTTGAAATATTAGCCCTTGCTTTGATATCATCTTCCTCAACCACAATATCGCTGCTTTCCAAATTATAACCTATGTTCGGTGCACAGAACATTCCCTGAAAATTCAGGGTCCGGCCTTCAACAGAAGTATTATAATCAACTTCTCCGACCTCGAGACCTTTACACGCCTGTTGTTGAATACCCTCCGACTGAGACTGGATTGTAGCAGTGGAACTGGAAAAACCTAGAGAAAGGCCTAAAAACAGTGTAAGGCACACTCCAAGGCCCAGAAATTTTCTCATATATATTCTTTGTTGATTCTCTGTATTATACTTTATGGATGGAGAATCTTCGACCCGAGTTATTTGTTATTTTCTGATAGTAATGTATCCATGTTCCTGAGCGAAAAGGACTTTGAGATAGATGAATTCCTTGAAAGAACCGCTAACGGAGAGTATATTCTGGCCAGGATAGAGGGCACGTTGGAAGACCCTGAGAGACTAGAGGAGTCCGATCGATTACTGACGGCAGGAAGAAGCAGGTTCGCACGGACATTTATCCACGGTATAGGAATTCCTGAAGTACTAGATTCTGAGACAGATGTGAGAAATCTTCACATAAAGACAGAAAATCTTAATCTAAGTTCCAGAGAAGACGGAATAGGCCTTACCGGGCCTTTCTCATGTGTAACCGATCCAGTAGACAGTTCAGATCTTGAAGTAGATGGAAGCCAGGTATCCCTTCATTATCTTATAAGAGACTCCAGAGCATTGCTGGATGAAGACTACTCAGGCGTTAGACTCGAAGAAGGAGATGAAATAGCGAGGTTAGGAGGACTTGATATCGATGATATAGCCATGGACTTTTCGGTTCCAGTTTCTGACCCCCACAGAGGTGAAGACGATCCCTTCTTCAGCAACAGGCTTGAAGGTCTAAGAGCCGAAATAAATGATGTCTCAAACCATCCTTCACCTCCGCCAGAGGCCTACAATCAATCCGATTACCCGGAAGGCCAGGTATTTGATCCAAGAATACACGACTCAGAGTACTCGGAGGAAGGAATATTTGAACCGGTCGATGGAGAGAACCCTGAAGTTGTTCGAACAAACTCATTTGTCGGGGATACCCTGAAGATACCTCTGGAAAATCAGGCCTATCAGCCGGCGGACGAACGTTTCTCAGATGTAAAGGAGCTGGAGGGACTTGAACTGGAGGATATCCAGAGGCCTGTGAATAAAGAGACGGATCAACGTTTCAATACTGTTCTGGCCAAAACCCAGGAACCTGTGACATACGATGGATTCTACACAGTCATCCTGAAGAATCAGTCAGGCGGAGAACACGTTCACTCGCTCGTAGGAGATCCATTCTTTGAAGATCCAATGATACTCGAATACCAGAATGTTTACGAGTTACCCGCAAACGCCAGGGCTTTGCTGATAGAAAAAGACTGAAAATCTCTGAAAACAGGCCTATACCTAGTCATAAATGTTCTACCTATTGTAGCTGCTGCACTGAAAAACTCGCAATACTTATGACGCTCGCACTGGCAATGAGCACCGCAGCCCCCGCAAATCCAATCTTTCAGGATCCCGGGGTTGAAGTCAGCAACCTGTTCGAGCTCACTGGAAAATATATAAATTTTGTCACTTACAGGTACTCATGAGCTCAGCAGCTGTGGCGGACGGGTACACACAGATCGAGGATCTGGAAGAGGCTATCGACCAGGTATATGATAGAGCAGATAGGCTGGACAAGGAAATGAAAATTTTCATGAATCAGGCCGAGCAGTTCCTGAACTACAGCCACGATCCCGACATGTTGAGAGGATCGGCGGAGTACATCAAAGAAAATATTCAGGACGAGGAACGTGCAAAACTTCTGCATCAACGTGCCAGAGAAGAATTTGAAAATCCAGAGGAAGCAGACAACTGGAACAAATTACTTGAAGCAGCTGAAAAAACAAGCGATACTGTAAGCCAGCTAAAAGATACTTACAGAGGACTCTGGAAGGAATTCGGCTACAGCGACGATGAAATCGATGAGAAAACTGAAGGAAGATTCCCTCTCACTGTCTTCCTCGATACATGGGATGAGAGGCCTTACGAGCTTTTCAGAGATCAGGAAAGCAACGATGACGATGATTTCTACCACGAGGCGGAAGGTTCAAGGCCTACTATGGCACGCCAGTTCGGCATAGATGAAGAAGATCTTACTTCAAAGCAGAGGGCCGATGCGAGACGTGGCCGGATGCTGAATGATAAAGAGGAACGAAGAGAGAAATTTGGCCGGACTTTTGAAGACCAGGATTTCAGTTCTGGAGAAATCATCTAAGCAGAAACGATCCAGAGAACCCGTTCAGCCAGGCCCGATGGGTGAACAGAGAGCTTATGCTACTTGAAAACACTCTGGAAGGAACACCTGAAACTTTCGCAGGGAGAAAAGGCGAATAAGAATAATCATTTTGAGGATAGAGGAGTTGTTCCAAATAGACACTCTAGTCCATTTTGTGGCCTCACTGATAGATATGAAAGCACTGGCGAGAGATCTATTTGAGCTTGGGAATAAAGCAGAAGTTAGAAGAAGCCTCCACCCATTTGATCTCTGCCTGTATCAGGTTCTTTACCATAATTATCTTTTTTCTTCCAGATGAATTCTACAGGCTTAGACTCTAAGCCTCCATTGTTTTGATATTTATTCTTCAACTTTCTCCAACCGTCTTTATCTTTGACTCCACATGCTAGGACGATTACAAAGTCATAGTTCTCCAGATATTCTTCAATCTGGCCTCTAAGCTTCTTATTCTGGCTATTGGAAAGATTTCTCTTCATTTCGATTCCAACAGTATCATCGACAGCGATATCAGCCTTACTTTTTCCATGTTCCTTACTTACTGGGATATCTTTCTGCTGACCCATCAATGGATCTCCACCGCCAGAATTCAATTTTTCATCTAGATAATCCTGGAGTTCATCCTGAAACTTCCTCTCATGATCATAGGCCTTTGAAGGAATCCACTGATTTACTTCCTGTGTGACATCCTCGAAAAGCTGCTGATTCTGGAACATAGTTATAATTTCTCCTGATTCTTTTTGTAGTTTTTAATTAGTTATATCTGAAATAATATTAAGTATAACAACACCGACGAAAACTGCCATAAACAAAGGTATAGCAAGTTCTATAATCCCCGTTATTAGAGGTGTTATATCGGTTTCAAAATTTATTTGAATCACTACCGCTAATCCTACCAATAGAATTATCACAGATACAAAAAGCTCTATTATTTCATCAGGTTCTAACAACTTCTTTCACCTCTTCTTTCAATTTACTTCCCTGACGATATAATTTTGTCCCAACAAATAGAGGGAACAGGAAAGCAGTTATTACAATTAAAGTATCAAAAGGGAATGGAACTCCCGTTTACCTCAAAGCGTTCATCGCCTCTGTAGAAGTTAAGAATACTTTTCCAAGAAATACAAAACTAGCGATTAATCCAATAAGCTCTAAGAAGGACTTGAAGGCCGAAATCCAAGATTTAAATACTTCTTCATGTTCTTCCAAATTAACACCTTGATTTGATGGCATCTCCACCCGATTAGAGTAAGGAAATGCTGGTGACAGGATTGAAGGCTCCTGTCAGGCCTCATTTATAGCCATTCTTGGAATCCCGATTGTGAGTCTTGTAGATCTCAAGGATCTTCTGCTGTAGAAAACCTTTCGGTTTTCGTAGGAACCGAGTTTAACCAGTCCTAGCACTTGCTCCAGCCACAGGATGGGCACTTCTTGCAGCCTTCCTGTAGTTCGAGCATTCCTCCGCAGTCTGGGCATTCAGGGTTGTCGCCTCCGCTAATTATAGATGCGACGTCGCCTGTGCTGTCTGCGAATTCCTCTGTCTCTGTCTTAGGTTTTACTTCTCCCTGGTCGAACTCATCGACTTTCTGCTGGCTTCCACTCTCCATTCCGAGGTGTCGCTTCATTGCTTCTGCAACTGCATCAGGAACCGAGTGGATCTGTTTTCCGCCGTCCCATGAAATCTGAGGTGAACGGATGTCATCTAGCTGGTTGATGACTTCTTCTCCTGATGCACCTGATCTCAGTGCCAGAGAAATAGTTCTTCCGAGGCCTTCTGTGAAAGACTGTGTGTAGCCTCCGGCTTTCCCGATCTGGGCGAATACTTCGAACGGTCCTTCCTCATCGTCGTTGATTGTGACGAATAGGTCTCCATAGGCCGTCTCAATTTCCTGAGTTGTGCCTTGAATGACTTTAGGCCTGTCGCGTGCTCCTTCCTTGCTCATGGATGTTGGCTGGGCTTTTTCCTCTGTATCTGCCTCAACTCCTTCCTGTGTGATCTCTTGGTCGAGGTCCTCTGAATCTGCTTCAACTCCTGAAGGTGTTTTCCCTTCTTCCTGGATCTGTAGGCCTGTCTGTTCAGTGACTTCCTCGAATTCATTGGAGTTAAGTAGTTCTTCTGCTCCTCCGAACTCTTCTACGACTTCGGAAAGCATATCTACTTTGTCCATGTCGGTCAAGGTGTTTTCTTTGTTGGTCTGCATGACCTGTGTGTCTCTTGTTCCATCTCTGTAGACTGTCATGCCTTTGATACCTTTCTCATAGGCTCTCATATAGGCCTCTCTGACATCTTCCTTGGTTGCTTCGTTAGGGAAGTTACATGTCTTGGAGATGCCTGAATGGTTGTAATGCTGGAAGGCTGCCTGAATATCGACGTGTTCCTTCGCATTTACCTGGTTGGCGGTAGTGAAGATTTCCTTGACACGAGTTGGCAGGATATCGTCTGGAATAGAGTTGACTCCATCCCATTCGTTGTTCTCCATCTTCTCCTGTGCAGCTTCTTTGACTTCATCTACGTCTACATCGTTGGCTTC
>ERZ1034573.19-NODE-19-length-45059-cov-23.949293_pt1 | contig 45059 bp, 34 predicted proteins | sample MGYA00520641_ERZ1034573 | MGnify/ENA primary metagenome ERZ1034573 (study PRJEB33760, sample SAMEA4777724) | hypersaline lake metagenome | biome: hypersaline environment; feature: brines | place: Spain | collected 2014-08 | depth 0 m ...
TCGGTCGTGCGCTGGGAGGCGACGGAGACGAAGCCGTTCTTCCGCACGAAGGAGTTCCTCTGGCAGGAGGGCCACACCGCGCACGCGACGCGCGAGGACGCGTGGGCGGAGACGATGACGCGGCTCGACCAGTACGAGTCCGTCTACGAGGATCTGCTGGCGCTTCCGGTTCTCAAGGGGCAAAAGCCCGACCACGACAAGTTCCCCGGCGCGGACACCACGACGACCGTCGAGGCGCTGATGCCCGACGGGAAGTCGGTCCAGGCGGGCACCTCCCACCACCTCGGCCAGTCGTTCGCCGAGGCGTTCGACATCACCTACTCGGACGAGGACGAGGAGGAGCGGACCGCCCACACCACCTCGTGGGGCCTCTCGTGGCGCGCGCTCGGCGCGCTGATCATGACCCACTCCGACGAGCAGGGGCTCGTCTTGCCCCACACGGTCGCGCCCACGCAGGTCGTCGTCGTCCCCATCTGGCAGGAGGACACGAAAGCGGACGTCCTCGAGTACGCCGAGGGCGTGGCCGACGACCTCGACGACGCCGGGGTCCGCGTCGAACTCGACGACCGCGACGAGCGCAATCCCGGGTTCAAGTTCAACGAACACGAGCTCAACGGGATCCCGCTCCGGATCGAGATCGGCCCCCACGAGGTCGACGACGAGGAGCTCACGCTGGTCCACCGGCCCGACGGGGAGAGCGTCGAGGTCGACCGCGAGGGCGTCGCCGAGACCGTCCGCGAGCAGTTCGACGAGATCTACGCAAAGCTGTACGCGACCGCCGAGGAGACCCTCGACGACGGCGTGCGCGAGGCCGACGACCGCGCCGAGATCCTCGGGACGCTCGGCCAGCACGGCGGCTACGTGAAGACGCCGTGGTGCGGGGACGAGGCCTGCGAGGAGCCGATCAAGGAGCCGCTGGCCGCCGAGATCGTGATGGTCCCCTTCGACGACGAGGACCCGCTCGCCGACGGCGACCACGACGAGACGTGCGCGATGTGCGACGAGGCCGCGGAGCGGACGGCGTACTTCGCGAAGACGTACTAACGCCGCGAGGGCGACCCGCGGCCGCCGCCGGTTCTCCGCGATTCGCCCCGCCCCCGTCGCGTCCGGCGATTAAACCGCGTTGATCCGGCTTAACGGAGTTTCGGGTATATACGATCGGAGCGTGTACGTACTGGCAATGAACCGCTGGATTGCGAGTCTCGTCGTCGCGGCCGCCGCCGCGGTCCTGATCGTCGGGGCCGCGGCCGCCGCGCCGGCGGGCGTGGTGACGGCACAGACCGAACCGGGGAACGGGAGCGGCGCGGGCTCGGGCGACGCCGGGAACGCGACGGCCGACCTCGCGCCCGGCGAGCGCCTCGCCGGCGTCGTCGGGGTCCAGGGCGCGGAGATCGAGGGCGAGGTCGAGTCGCGCGCCTTCGAGGTCGCGCTCCGGGAGTCGGAGACCAACGAGAGCCGCGCCGCCGTCGTCGCGGACCGGGTGAACCGGACCGAAGAGCGGCTCGCGGAGCTGGAGCGGCGACAGGAGGAGCTCCGCGAGCGCCGCGACGCCGGAGAGCTGAGTCAGGGCGCGTACGCCGCGCGGATGGCGACGACCACCGCCCGGATCGAGACGCTCTCGCGCGGGCTGAACCGGAGCGCGAGCGTCGCCGCGGAGCTCCCCGCCGCCGTCCGGAACGAGACGGGCGTCGACGGCGAGCGGCTGGCGACGCTGCGAGAGCGCGCGAACGAGCTCAGCGGTCCCGAGGTCGCCGCCCTCGCTCGCGGCGTTGCCGGCGAGGGCGTGGGCGGCCCGGTCGGTCCGGACCGCCGCGGTCCGCCGGGGAACGGGACCGAACGCGGGCCGCCGGGGGACGCCGGACCGCCGGGTGAGGGCGCGGTCGGCGGTGGTCCGGGAAACGGATCGACCGGAGCGCCGGGGACGGGGAACGGTTCGGCCGGAGCCCCGGGACGGGGAAACGGCTCAGTCGGAACGCCGGGTACGGGGAACGGATCGACCGGAGCGCCGGGCGCTGAGAACGGCTCGGGGAGCGGCACCGCGAACGGCTCGGGGAGCGGCACCGCGAACGGCTCCGGCCCGTCCGGGCAGCCGGGCGGGGGTAACGCGACCGACTCGCCGGCCGGATCCGGGAACGGGACGGGCACCGGAAGCGGGTCCGGCAGCGCCGGGGCCGGCGGCGACGGGTCCGACGGCGGCGGGGGCGCTCCGTCGATCGAAGTCACTTCGGACACGCCGTCGATCGCCGCCGGCAGCCCCTCGCGCCTCGATGCGTGAGGCGTCGGCGTGCGGATCCGAAGCGAGGTTCGGGCTCAAGACGGGGCCCGGTTCGACCGGTAGCCGGGAGGCGAGCGCGTCTCGGATGGGAAGGAATTTATCGGCTCTCCGTGTGACGTAGTCCGTGCAGCGAGCGCAGCCCTTCCTCGTCGTCGTCGCCCTCCTCGGAGTCGTCGGTCTCGCACTCGCCGGCGGGGCGGGCGCGGCGCCGTTCGACGGCGGCTTCGCCCAGATGGACGTCGAGCCGGACGACGTGTCGATAACGGCCGACGTCGAGCCGGACGGCGACGCGCGGTGGACCGTGGAGTACCGGATCCGGCTCGCGACCGACGAGGAGGAGCAGGCGTTCGAGGAGCTCCGCGCGGACGTGGAGAACGACACCGAGGCGTACACGACCCGGTTCCGCGACCGGATGGCCTCGACCGCGGCGACCGCGGAGTCGGCGACCGGCCGCAACATGACCGTGTCGAACGCGACCGTCACGGCCGAGCGACGCGAGCTCCCGCAGGCGTACGGCGTGTTGACCTACCGATTCGAGTGGACGAACTTCGCCGCCGTCGACGGCGACCGGCTGCGCGTCGGCGACGCGGTCGACGGGCTGTTCCTCGACGGCTCCTCGTCGCTCATCGTCTCGTGGCCGGAGGGGTACCGGCTCGGGGAGACGTCGCCGGAGCCGAGCGAGGTCCGCGACCGGTCGGTCGTCTGGAACGGCCCGGTCGACTTCTCGACGGGGCAGCCGCGGATCACGGTCGCGCCCGCGGGCCCGCTCTCGGGAGTCCCGACGGCCGGACTGGTCGCGCTCCTCGCCGCGCTCGTCGTCGCGGGAGCCGTCGCGTACCGCCGCCGGGAGGCCGACGACGACGGTGCGGCCGTCATCGCGGGCGACGAGCCCGGGGCGACGGCCGGAGGAGGCGGCGGTGACGCCGCGGACGCGAGCGCGGCGGCCGCCGACAGCGGCGGCGAGGGCTCCGGCGGCGGGGCGACTGCCGACACCGGCGATCCGGACGCGGCGGACGGCGCCGACGACGCGCCGCCGGTCGACAGCGACCTGCTGAGCAACGAGGAGCAGGTGCTCCAACTCGTCGAGTCGCGGGGCGGGCGGATGAAACAGAAGCAGGTGGCGGAGGAGCTGGAGTGGACCGCCGCGAAGACGAGTCAGGTGGTGACCGGACTGCGGGACGAGGGCGACCTCGACGGCTTCCGGCTGGGGCGGGAGAACGTCCTCTCGCTCCCCGACTACGAGCCGGAGGCGGACGCGAACGGTGACGACGGCGACGAGGAGGAGAGCGGGGAGGGCGACGACGCCGGCGGGGGCGACGGAGCCGGCGCTACCGGGAGCGACTGATCGGACCGCCGCCGAGTGGCGAACGAACGGGCGAGACGCCGGTCACAGGTCCCGCGACCGGCCGATGTGCCGCAGTTCGCCGCCGCACTCGCACTCGCCCGGCGAGTCCGTCCGCCGGCCGCATTTGAAACACTCGTACACTTCTTCACCGTGACATTCGTATTCTGGTCGCATATCAGGCCATACGCCTCCGTGGTAAATAATCTCACGCCTAATATTGTTTAGATAGTATAAATTAAACCGCGGAGGCCGGTGACCGAACGATCGAAAGGAGAGCGATCGCGACGGAAGGCCGTGGCTCGCGGTTCGAGCGGATACCGATAGAAGAGCCGGAGGAGGGATTTGAACCCCCGACCTATTCCTTACGAAGGAATCGCTCTGCCAGCTGAGCTACCCCGGCGCGCAACAGACAATTCCCGGACGGAAAAATAAGGGTTCCGAAACGGGGACGGAGCGGGGGCGAGGCGGAACCGGTCGGGTCGTTTTCCGACGGTGAACCGGCAAGCGTGACCGACACCGAATACACGTTCGTAACGTATTAGACGGGATTACACGCTGATACACAAGGAGAATCGGAACACAACACAAGTATATAAGGATAAAACCTAAATACTTGTTCAGACTTTGATCGAAGCGTGATGACATCGCCCGCGTGCCGAGACGGCGGGGATCGACTCCCCCGGCGATGCGTGCCCGGTCGAAGCCCGTACCGGGCGGCGAGGGTCTCGTCGGTCGCCGTCCCCACGGCGGCTCGGCGCGGCCGTCATCCCAACCAGCGTTCGGTCGCGGCTACCGTGTGAAACGCGTCTCCGACGCGCCAGGCGCAAAATCGCCTCTGGTCCGCCGACCGTCGCCGCGGCCACTTGTCATGTGACGGGCCCCCAGCCGCACCGCCCCGACCCCCCTCGGGGCAGTGCGGCGTTTTCGCTGTGCCGACCGCTTCTCACCAGCGTTGCGTCCGAGCTATGAAAAGCGATAGACGAACGGCGCGCGGAAGTCCGCGTTACGCGAACAGCAGCCGCGCGCGTCGCAGCGCGGCGGAGAGCCCACCGTACCCGGCTCCGACGGCGCCCGCAAGGCGTACCTCGGCGGGCGCGATGCCGAGGCGGTGCGAGAGCGGACCGGGGCGCGCGTCGGCGCCCGCGACCGCGACCGTCCGCCCGCGGACCCTGACCTCGGCGGTGAGGTCCCCCAGTCGCAGTTCCCTGACCACGAGGTCCGAGGCCGCGTCGCCGGGGAGGCGGCGGGCGACGCGGAGGGCGTCACCGACGCTCTCGACCTCGAGGAACAGCCGCCGCTCGGTGGCGTGGACCGACACGTCGACTCCGTCGACGGAGAGCGTCAGGTCGTCGGTCTCGACCGCGAGGGCGGCGTGGGAGTCAGTCCCGCTCACGAGTCGTGACGCGGACGCCGCCGTCGACGCGCCACTCGGCGTGTTCGACGTCGTCTCCCGTCCCGCTCGGCACCTCGACGGTCATGTCCTCGAACTGGTAGTGAATCTCGGCGTTTCGACCGGTCAGACGGTCGTAGAGCCCAATCGCCAGATCCGGCCACGTGGTCGTCTCGTCGATTCGCTCCTCTGGGTCTGCGGCGTCGCTCATACGTGTACATGTTAGATAGTCACACTCATAAGTATATGCCCTGACGTGTCTGTCCGCGTCAACCGAGCGCGCGGAGCGTCGAATCAGTCGACGGTCCGCGTCAGGCGCACGTCGAGACAGACGTTGTACTCGTGGGGGGCGTACGACCGGACGACGCGCTCGGTCTCGACGTCGACCGCGTAGGCGTCGCCCGCGGCCGCCTCGATCGCGCGCCGCCCCGGGCCGAACGGGTCGTCCTCGTGTTGGATGTCGTAGTAGTGGATCACGCAGTCGTCGCCGGCGAGCGCGACGGCCGCGTCGAGGAACTCGTCCGCCGAGTGGGGGAGGTTCATCACGAGTCGGTCGGCGGTGTCCGCGCGCGAGTCGACGAGGTCGCGCACGTCGCCGGCGACCGCCGTCACGCGCTCCGCGACCCCGTTGCGCGCGGCGTTCTCGCGGAGGTACTCGACCGCGCGCTCGTTGAGGTCGCACGCGACCACGTCGGCGCCGCGGGACGCCATGGGGACCGCGTACGGCCCCACGCCGGCGAACATGTCGATCGCGGACTCCCCGGCATCCACCTGCTCGACCACGCGGTGGCGTTCGGTCGCGAGCCGCGGCGAGAAGTAGACCGCGGCGACGTCGAGCGCGAACTCGTGGCCGTACTCGCGGTGGACCGTCTCCGTGTCGTCGCCGACCAGCACGTCCCACGAGCGGACCCGCAGTTCGCCCTCGATCGGCGACGCGCGGTTGAGGACGGTGTCGCAGGGGACGTCGGAGGCCGCCACGGCGTCGGCGACCTCGCGGGCTCGCTCGTCGTCGTCCTCGTCGATGATGACGATGTCGCCCAGGCGCTCGATGGAGGGCTCGGAGTCGAGTATCTCGGCGGGCGTCGTGGGGCGGTCCCGCCGCTCGGCGTCGCGCTCGACGAGCCGGTCGGCGAACTCCGCGGGGACCGCCTCGCGGCCCGTGACGGGGATGTAGATCGTGTCGCCGTCGACGGCGATCTGGTGGTCGCCGTCGAGGGCGTCGGCGTCGGCGAGCCGGCTCCGGACGGTCTCGCCGCGCTCGCGGGCGACGGCGACGCATGGAACGCTCATCGTCGGAGGGACGCGGGCGAGCGAATAAACGGTGACGCTTCGCGGCCCGGACGACGGGACTCGGGCGGTCGGGGTCACTCCGACGCGTCGGTCGCGGCCGCGACGGCGTCCAGCAGGGCCTCGTCGTCGACGTCGGCCGGAACGGGAACGACGCGGTCCGCGGCCGCCGCGACCTCGGCGTTCGGGCTGTTCGCGGTCGGAGCGCCGTCGCCGCCGGTCGCGACTGCGAGCGTCGCGTCGGCGGCGGCCGCGAGGTCGCGCGCGGCCCGGACGGTCTCCGCGGAGGGATCCTCGAACGGCGGCGCGGCCACCGCGGTCCCTCCCGCGTCCGCGGCCGCGCCGGCGGCCGCGTCTCCCTCGGGGACCACGCCGACCGAGGGCTCGTGGCCCGCGGCGGCGAGGCGGGCGATCACGCGCGCGGTCGGGCGTCCCGTGCCGATCACGTGGACTCGGCGCGGGTCGACGTCGCTCTGGGGGAACGCCGTGACCGCGGGCGTCCCGGTGGCCGGGTTGCGGCCGACGAACGCCTCCGCGTCGAAGGCCGCGCCGACGGCGGCCCCGGACAGGACCGACGCCGGCGGCCCGGCGGCCCGGACCCCGCCGTCCGCGATGACGACCACCTCGTCGCAGTAGCGGGCCGCGGCGTCGAGGTCGTGGATCGCGGCGATCGCCCCGCGGTCGCCGCCGTCGACGAACTCGCGGACCAGTTCGAGCGTCTCGACCGCGTGGTTCACGTCGAGGCTCGCGGTCGGCTCGTCTAAGAGGAGGAGCGGGGCCGCCTGCGCCAGCGCCCGCGCGAGCAGCACGCGCTGCCGCTCGCCCCCGGAGACCTCGGTGATCGACCGGTCGGCGAAGCGCTCGACGTCGGCGGCCGCCATCGCCGCGTCGACCGCGGCGTCGTCCTCGACGCCGTGCGCGTCGAAGCGCCCGAGATGGGGCGTCCGGCCCATCTCGACGACGTGGCGCACCCGGAAGTCGAACGCGAGGTTCGTCGCCTGCGGGACGCTCGCGACGCGCCGGCCGACCTCGCGGGCCGACAGCGACGCCGCCGGGTCCCCGCCGATCCGGACGGTCCCCGCGTCCGGCTCGACCGCGCCGGTCACCGCGCGCAACAGGGTGGTCTTGCCGGCCCCGTTCGGCCCGACGAGGCCGACGAGCGAGCCGGGCTCGACCCGGAGGTCGACCCCGGAGACGACGTCGAGGTCGCCGAACGAGACGGCCACGTCCGCGGCCGACAGCAGCGGCGCGTCGCCGAACGAGCGCGACGTCTCGGGGAGCGACCCGGGGTCGCCGCGCGCGGCGGCCGACTCCTCGGCGTCCCGCCCTTCGGCGTCGGTAGTGGGGTCCGCGCTCACAGCTCCGTCACCTCCCGGGTGACGAGCAGGTAGACGAAGAAGGGGGCGCCGACCGCGGCGGTGATGATCCCGACCGGGTACTCGGCGGGCGCCGAGCGCGCGAGCGTGTCGGCCGCGACGAGGAACGTGCCGCCGGCGAGCGCCGCAGTCGGGAGGAGCACCCGGTGGTCGGGACCGACGACGAGCCGGAGCATGTGGGGGACGATGAGGCCGACGAAGCCGATCACGCCGGCGAACGCGACGCCGGCGGCCGTGACGAGCGCCGACGCCGCGAGCAGCACCCGCTTCGTGCGCTCGACCGCGATGCCCAGCCCGCGGGCCTCCTCCTCGCCGAGCAGGAGGACGTTGAGGTCGCGGGCGTACGCGAGCAGGAGGACGAACAGCGGCGGCACGACGGCGGCGGTGACGGCGACCTCGCTCCACGCCGCGCCCGAGAGGTGGCCCATCAGCCACGCGACGATCTGGCGGAGCGACTCTCCGGCCTGGAGCTGGAGGTACGAGACGACCGCGCCGAGGAACGTCTGGACCGCGACGCCCGCCAGGAGGAGGGTGGCGACCGGCGTCCGGCCGCCGCGGGTCGCGATGGCGTACACGCCGAAGGCGGCGACGAGCGCGCCGACGAACGCGAAGAGGCTCGTCCCCGCGCCGCGCGAGAGCGCGACCTCGACGGGGCCGACGAGCGGGAGCGCGACGGTCGTCGAGAGGGCGACGGGGAAGACGATGAACGCCACCGCGCCGACCGCCGCGCCGGAGGAGACGCCGATGATCGACGGGTCCGCCATCGGGTTCCGGAAGAAGCCCTGCATCACCGTGCCGGCGGCCGCGAGCGCGAACCCGACGAGCGCGGCGAGTAAGATCCGCGGGAGCCGCACGCCCACGACGATCCGCTGGTGGACGGAGTCGACGGGGAACGCGAACGGCGACGTCACCGCGAGGTCGACGCCGGGGAGCGTGAGCGGCCCGACGCCGGGCACGGGTAACGGCCCGACGCCGCTCGCGGTCGTCTCGATCCCCGACGGGACGGAGAGCGCGTTCAGCACCGACTTCAGCACGGTCTCCGGCGGGATGCTGACCGGCCCGACCGCGGCGCTGACGACGATCACGACCGCCAACAGCGCGGCTACCGCCGCCGACCAAGCCGCCGACCGCACCCAGGGACGCATACGTTCTCCAACACAACTTGTAGTAGGTAAATACTTATTGGACGAGTCCGGTCCTCGATCCGATGCGAGACAGCTTCGCGATCGCGATGGCCGTCCTGGTGACGACCGCCCTGCTCGGCGGCGTCGCGGGGACGGCCGCGGGCGCACAGCCGACGATAGCGACGGACGGGCCGACCGCGGGCGCGCAGCCCGCGGTCGGTGCCGCGGGGGCGACCGGCCCCGCACAGACCGGCGACGCGTGCGGGTTCCCGCTCAACGCGACTGACGCGACCGGGGAGACGATCCGGCTGGAGGAGCGGCCCGAGCGCATCACGACGCTCAACCCGTCGGCCGCACAGACGCTGTGGGAGCTCGGCCAAGAGGACCGCGTCGTCGGCGTGAGCCAGTTCGCGTTCTACCTCGAGGGCGCCGAGGAGCGCGCGAACGTCTCCGCCGAGTTCGGCGCGAGCGTCGAGCGCGTCGTCGACACCGAGCCCGACCTCGTGCTGGCGCCGAACTCCTCGGCCGCGGACGTCGGACCGCTCCGCGAGCAGGGGCTGACCGTGTACCACTTCCCGGCGGCGACCTCCGTCGACGACATCGCCGAGAAGACGGAGACGATCGGTCGGCTCGTCGGCGCGTGCGAGGCCGCGGACGAGACGAACGAGGAGATGTACGACGCGGTCGACGCGGCGGAGAACCGGACCGCCGACGTCGACCGCCCGGCCGCGCTGTACCCGCTCGGCGGCGGCTACGTCGCCGCGAACAACACGTTCATCGACGCGATCATGAACGTCGGGGGCACCGAGAACGTCGCCGCGGAGTACGAGGCCTACCCGCAGCTCTCGGACGAGGTCATCCTCGAGACGGACCCCGAGCTGATCTTAGTCACTGACCCCGAGGCCGCGATCTTAGAACAGGAGCCGTACGCCAGCACGACCGCGGGCGCCGAGGGGAACTACGTCGTGATGAACGTGAACTACCTCAACCAGCCGGCGCCGCGCAGCGTGATCCGGTCGACGGAGACGCTGTCGAACGCGGTGGTCGAGCTTCAGGACGCGAGCGGCGAGTCGTCGGACGGTAGCTCGTCGGACGACGGCTCCTCCGACGACGGCTCGTCGGGGAGCGACGACTCTTCCGGCGGCGAGAACGACTCCTCGACCGACGGCATGGACGGAAACGAGACGGAAACGGACGGCAGCGCCGGCGACACCGGCGCGGAGTCGCCCGGGTTCGGCGTCGTCGCGGCCGCGCTCGCACTGCTCGCGAGTGGCCTGCTCGCGCGGCGCGAGTGAGCGACCCGCGATAGTCGCACCGAACCCCAACCGACGCGTTTCTTCAGATCCCCTGCCCCATCAGGTGGCTGCGGAGGATGTCAGGCGTCTTTAGCCCGGCGTCGCTGTTGAGGAGCACGACGGTCTCGTCGCCGTCGAAGAAGTCGTCCTCGGCGAGCGCCCACGCGCCGGCGGGGGCCGCGCCGCCCGTCGCGCCCATCTCGACGACCTCGTTCTGGGCCACGGCGACCGCGCTCGCGAGGATGTCGTCGTCGTCGACGCCGACCGCGGTCCCCCCGCTGTCGGTGACGGCCTCGACGGCCGCGGCCCCGCCGGCGGGGTCCGGGATCTCCAGCTCGCCGCAGATTGTGTCCGGCGTCCCCCACGGTTCGGGCTCGTCGAGGCCGCGCTCGACGGCGGCGGCGATCGGGGCGCAGCCTGCGGCCTGCGCGGCGACGACCCTCGGCGTCTCGGCTATCGCGCCGACGCGGTCGAGCTCGACGAACCCCTTGTGGACGCCCGCGACGACCTCGCCCGACCCGGTCGGGACGACGACGACGTCCGGGGCGTCGCCGAGGTCGGCGACGAGCTCGAACGCGACCGTCTTCGCGCCCTCGTGGCGGTACGGCGTGGCGAACTCGCCGAGGTCGGTGTAGTCGGTCGCGAGCTGCTCGTCGACCGCGTCGGCGGCGTCGGGGAAGCGCCCGCCGACCACGCGCATCTCGCCGCCGTGGACGTTCGTCATCGACTTGTTCGAGAAGGCGCACCGCGAGGGGACGAACGCGTACGACCGGAGGTCCGCCCGGCCCGCGTACGCCGCCATCGACTGCCCGGCGTTCCCGGGGCTCGCGCAGACGAGCGGCTCGACGTCGACCCCCTCGGCGGCCGCCCGCTTCGCGACGGCGGTCACGGCGACGGAGAGGCCGCGGTCGAGGACCGTCCCCGTCGGGTTGCGGCCCTCGTCTTTGACGTACACCGCGTCGACGTCGAGCTCGTCCGCGAGCCGGTCGGTGGCGACGAGGGGCGTGCCGCCCTCGCCCGCGGTGAGCGCCTCGCTCGCCGGGAAAGGCAACAGCGCGTCGAAGCGCCAGTGGCCGCGGGCGGTGGCGGGCGCGGCCCGGGCGTCCCCGCTGCCGCCGCGGGCCGCCGGGTCGAAGAGGTCGCCGGGGTCGACCGCGTCGTAGTCGTAGACCGGGTCGAGGCCGCGCGCCCGTTCGTCGTCGTCGACGGTCGCCGCGTCGGCGGTCTCGTGGACGCGACCCGACGCCCGACTCTCCAGCCCGCGGAACGCCGGCGTGGTCTCGGTGGGCTCCATACCGGACCTTGCGGCGGCGGCGACAAATCGCTTCGCACTCCGACGCGCCGCGGGCCGAGAGCCGTCGCGGGTTCGGTATCGCCGTGACTCGTTTATCGGTCAGCGCGAGTCGACCCCGGGCGGCGAGCGCGTCCCGCCGCCGCTTATAAACTCGCGCCCCGAAACGACGCGTATGAACGGAGACGCCACGGTCGTCGGCGGCGGGCTCTCGGGGCTCGTCGCGGCGACGCGGCTCGCGGAGGCGGGCGCTGACGTGACGCTGTACGAGCGACGGCCCGAGGTCGGCGGACGCGTCCGGACGGAGACGGTCGACGGGTTCACGCTCGACCGCGGCTTCCAGGTCCTCTTCTCGAGCTACCCGGCCGTCGAGCGCGAACTCGGCGCCGAGGGGCTCGACGCCCTGGACCTCCGGACGTTCGCCCCGGGCGCGACCATCTGCCGGCCGGGCTCGCGGTCGGTGCTCGGCGACCCGCTCCGGGACCCGCTCTCCGCGCTCCCCTCGCTGCTGAACCGAGAGGTGTCCTTCTCCGACAAGCTCCGGACGCTCGCGCTCCGGTACGACCTCGGAAACCGGGACGAGGGGAAGTTCTTCGCCGGGCGCGACGCCCCGATCCGCGAGTACCTCCGCGACTGGGGGTTCGCCGACGACTACGTCGAACACTTCGTCGAGCCGTTCTACGGCGGGATCACGTTAGACCGGAGCCTCTCGACGTCGAAGCAGGTGTTCGAGTACACGTTCCGCGCGATGGGCCGCGGCTCCATCGGCGTCCCCGCCGCGGGGATGGCCGCGCTCCCCGCCGCGCTCGCCGACCGCGCCCGGGAGGCGGGCGTCGCGATAGAGACCGGCGAGGACGTGGAGTCGATCCGGATCGCGGGCGAGGGGCGGATCCCGTTCCGGAAGGGGCCCGCCGACGGCGCGACCGTCGAACTGGCGGACGGCTCGACCCGGGAGACGGACGCGGTCGTCGTCGCGGCCTCACCGCCCGAGGCGCGGCGGCTCACCGGCGTCGAGTCGGTGCCGACCGAGGGCGTGCCGAACGTCACCGGCTGGTACGCGCTCCCCGCGGGGGAGTCGTTCGAGACCGGCGGACGGATACTGCTCAACGCCGCGGCCGAGTCGCCGAACGCCGTGGTGCCGATGTCGGAGGTCGCGCCGGAGTACGCCCCGGACGACCGGGCGCTGCTCGCGGCGACGTTCCTCGGCGAGGAGTCGCTCGACCGCGACGAGGGCGACCTCCGCGAGGACGTGCGCGACGCGCTCGGGGCGTGGTACCCGGACCGCGACTTCGACGGATTAGAGACCGTCGACGTCCACCGGATCCGGTTCGCGCAGTTCGCGCAGCCGCCGGGCGTCCACGCCGGCCTCCCGGACCCGGACGACCCGGAGGGGCCGGTCGTCCTCGCCGGCGACTACACTGAGTGGTCGTCGATCCAGGGGGCCCTGGAGAGCGGGCGGAAGGCGGCGAGCGCGGCGGCCGGACACCTCTAGGCGAGCCGCGGCTGCGCTACTCTTCCCGCAGGAACGCCTCCTCGCCGTGTTCCTCAACGGCCGCGAGCAGATCGTCGCGCTGGCCCCGGACTTCGCGCGGGAGCTCGGCGAACGCGTGGTCGAACATCGCGGCGGGGTCGGCCGCGACCGACTCCGCGGCGTCGATGGCCTCGGCCACGACCTCGTCGGCCTCGTCGCGGACCGCCGCGACGCCCTCGTCGTCGATCCGCCCGGTCTCGCGGAGGAACGCCTCCATGCGGTCGAGGGGGTCGAGCGCGCGCCACGGGTCCACGTCGTCGGGGTCGCGGTAGGCGGTCGGGTCGTCGGCGGTCGTGTGCGCGCCGAACCGGTACTCGACGAACTCGACGAGCACCGGACGCGGGTCGTCCGCGGAGGCGTCACCCCCGGGTTCGTCGCCGCCGGGCCGGGCGCGCTCGGCCGCCTCACGCGTGACGGCGTAGCTGGCGAGCGGGTCCATCCCGTCGACGCGGACGCCGTCGAAGCCGTAGGCGGTCGCCTTCTGCGCGAAGGTGTCGGTCGCGGTCTGGCGCGACTCGGGGATCGAGATGGCCCAGCCGTTGTTGTGACAACAGAAGAGCGTCGGCGTGTCGAACACGCCGGCGAAGTTCATCGCCTCGTGGAAGTCGCCCTCGCTGGTCGCGCCGTCGCCGAAGTGGCAGGCGACGACGCGGTCTTCGTCGCGGTGGTCGAACGCCCACGACGCGCCGACCGCGTGCGGGAGGTGGGCGGCGATCCCGATGTTCAGCGGAAAGACGTTCCCGTCCGCGATCGCCTCGGTCCCGGACTCGTGGCCCATCCAGTAGGGGAGGTACTCCGAGAGCAGGTCGCGGACGACGACCGCGCCGTGCTCGCGGTACTGGTAGGAGATGAGGTCGTCGGCAGCGAGCGCGTGCGTCGACCCGACCGCCGACCCCTCCTGTCCCGCGCAGGGCGCGTACGTCCCGATCCGCCCCTGTCGCTGGAGGCTGACCGCGCGCTCGTCGAACCGACGCGTGGTCACCAGATCGCGGTATATCGCGCGGAACCGCTCGTCCGACAGGTCGGGGACCGTCGCGTCCGGTAGGGGCGACCCGTCCGGCCCGAGCACCCGGGCGACGGCTTCGTCGGCGAGGGGATCGACCCCGCCGTCGCCGGCGCGGTCGCCGCCGTTCTCGTCCATGCGCGACGAGTGTGCGCCCCAGTCACAAGGAGTTAGCGGTCGCGGCGGCCGCCGACGCCCGCCGGCTCCGTCGTCGGACGTACGTGATCGGGAGCCCGACGAGGACGCCGGCGACGGCGACCGCGCCGAGTACGAACCCGACCAGCAGCCGCACGGGCCCGGCGGCGAGCATCTCGAGTCCCCAGACGACCACGAACCACGCCGTCCAGAGCGCGCCGGTGAGGAGCGCGGTGAGCAGCCCGAACGCGGCCCCGCGGAGATACGTGGGCGCGTCCGGCCGCTCGACGAGGGCCCACCAGACGAGCGCCCCGACGACGAGCGCCGGGGTCGCGAGGAGCGGCATCCCGACCGCGGCCGGGAGGCCGACCACGTCGGCGAACAGGCCGAGCACGTCGGAGAGCAGCAACGCGGTGAGGGCGGCGCAGCCGAGCGCGTACACGCCGGCGTACAGCGACCACCGTCGAGCGGTGGTGAAGCGGGAATCGGCGAGGAGGGAGACGTTCATTCCCTAATGCCACGAGCGGCGGAGTAAATGTCTTCTCGTTGTCCGGTCACCGGTCACCCGACCGTGATCGGTACCTCGAACGGGTACGTCCCGCTTTCGCTCGGGGTCTGCCCGGAAACGTTCCACGAGACGGAGAACAGGCCGCGGGTCGCGACGCGGTTCGACTGTCCGAGCGGGTTTCAGGGCGTGATCACGGCGCGGCCGTCGATCTCGCGGTGTTCGAGCTTCTCGGCGACCGCGTTGATCTCGCCGAGGTCGTACCGGCTGGTGTGGAGGTCGACGTCCCCCTGTTCGACGAGCGCGACGAGCTCCTGAAGCTCCGCGTACCGGCCGACGATGTTGCCGACGAAGGAGAACTCGCCGTTCACCAGCGCCTGCGACGGTTCGTGGACGTGGCCCCCGTAGCCGATGATGTGGTGGTCGCCGCCGCCCGCGGTGATCTCCGGGGCGTAGGCGGTCGTCACGTCCTCGCCGACGAAGTCGAGCACCTGCGCCGCGCCCGTCCCGTCGGTGATCCCCTCGATCTCGGCCGCGACGTCGTCGTCGGTCGGGTTCACGAGGTGGTCCGCGCCGTAGCTGTCCGCCAGGTTCAGCGCCGACTCCTTCAGGTCGACGGCGGTGATCTGGGCCGCGCTCATCGCGTTCAGGCACTGGAGCCCGATGTGACCGAGCCCGCCGACGCCGATGACGACGGCGTGGTCGCCGGGATTCAGCTCCGCGACCGCCTTCTTGGCCGCGTGGTAGGCGGTGATGCCGGCGTCCGCGTGCGGCGCGATGTCGATCGGTTCGACCCCGCTCGGGAGCGGGATGACGGCTCGTTCGCTGGTGTGGAGGTACTCGGCGAAGCCGCCGTCGTGAGTCAGCCCGTTGAACGCGCTGTTCTCGCAGTGCATCGTCTCGCCGAGCCGGCAGGGGCGACAGGTGCCGCAGGTCTGGACCGGGTGGCAGATCACCGGGTCGCCGGCGGAGACGATCTCGACGTCCTCGCCCGTCTCGACGACCGTCCCCGCGTTCTCGTGGCCCAGCGTCAGCGGCAGCTCCTGCGGGACGTACTCGGCCCACATCCCCTCGATGATGTGGTTGTCCGTCTGGCACCACCCCGCGCCCTCGACCTCGACGACGACGTCGTCCGCGCCCGTTACCGCCGGTCGGTCGACCTCGTCGATGGTGAGTCCCTCGCTCATGTCGTCGGTGTACTCGTGGAGTCTGGCTGCTTCCATGTGTGAACGATTCGCACCGCATGAATCATAAACGTTCGTTATAGTCGGCCGTCTGACGAGACGGACAGTACGCGCGGGAGGACGGAAGCGCTCACAACAGCCGGCGGAACTCGCCGAGCGGCGGGAATCGGAGCGCCTCTCCCGCACCGCTCGCGTCGGGACCCCCGTCCGAGCCCTCCGCGGGAGGGTCGACCACGACCGGCGCGAGCCGGTCCGCGTCGGTGACGAGCGGGGAGTCGAACGCGTCGGTCCGCATCTCGTTGACCGCCACGCCCGGCGCGAGCCGGGTGAACGAGGGCAGCACGAGGAGGTCGGCCCCGCGGTACGTCCCGGGGCCCCGGAGGAAGCAGGGCCGGCGGTCGCCCTCGATCTCGATCGTCGGGTGAACGTGGCCGATCACGTATCGGTCAGCGGTCGCGGACGGCGCCTCGTGGCCGTGGCAGACGACGGTGCGCGTCGCGTCGGTGGCGTCGACGGCGTCGGCCTCCCGGTCGCCGCCCTCGCCGAGAACGATCTCCTCGCGGACGGGCCCGTCCCACCGGTTCGGGAGGGCGGTGTCGTGGTTGCCGGCGACGAGTTCGAAGGCGGCCCCGCGGTCCTCGCAGGCGTCGCGGAGCGCGTCCAAGGTCTCGCGGCTCCGGCCGCTGACTCGGTCGAAGGTGTGGACGACGTCGCCGGCGGCGACCACCGTCGCGGGATCGAACCGGTCGAGGAGGGCGGCGAGCCGGTCGACGAGGTCCGCGCGCTCGCCGAGCGGGAGCGAGACCGCGGAGGCCTCGCCGCGGCCGACGTGGAGGTCGGCGACGACGAGCGCGTCGGCTCCCGGGAGGTAGACGGCGCGGTCCGCGAAGGTCGGGCCGGACTCGGGGCCGGGGGCGCTCACCGGCCGTACCCGGGCGAGCGCTCTCGGCGGCGGCCCGCGTCGCCCCCGTCCGGGCTCGGCCCGCCGTCCGCGTGGTTGCGGGCGGTCGCGTACGCCTCGCGGACGCGCCGGAACGACTCCTCGTCGCCGCCCTGGTCCGGGTGCGTCTCCTTGACGCGCTCGCGGTACGCCCCCTTCACCGCGTCGACGTCGGCGTCGCGGTCGAGGCCGAGCTCGTCGAACGCGTCGCCGACGGGGTCCGCCCGTCCGGCGGGGCCGCGACCGGTCGCCGCACGCGCGCCGAAGCGACCGGCGCCGGAGCCGGCGGACCGACCGCCTCCCGCGCCGGGCGACTCGTCGGTCGCCCAGTCGGGCTCGTCGACGTCGAACGGGAGTCGGCGACCGAGCCCGCGGCCGGGCATCTCGTGCTCACAGAGGACGGTGTAGACGCCCTCGCCCTCCAGCCGGAAGTAGTCGTGCGCGTCGAAGGTGATCGCGACCCCGCGGTCGGGGAGGTAGAAGGGGACCGACACGCCGTCGAACGCGTGGTCCTCGTCGAACCGCTCGCCGGCCGCGTCCAGATAGGTCCGGATCTCGCGGCGGCGCCGGTCGTCGCCGGCGGCGCCGCGGCCGCCGGCCGACGCGGCGGGGGTCGGGACGAGCCGGTCCCCGAGGTAGAACGCGAGGGCGACCACGGCGGTGGCGACCCCGCCGAGGCCGACCCCCCAGAGGACCCACCGCGGCACCAGGCTCGTTAGCTCGGCGAACACACCCGCCGTAGCGGCTCCGCGGTAATCAACCTCCCGCCGGCGCTCGGCGGGGCGCGGCGGACGGTCGGAAGGAGAAATCGGGTCGGTCGGTCGGCCGGCTCAGAGCATTCCCTTCGCCTCGAGCCCGTCGATGATGTCGTCGACGAGCGCCTCGGGGGTGTCGTAGGGGAACTCCTGTTCGCTGCCCAGCTTCGCCGCCATCTCCATGGCGGTGAAGCTCACGTCGCCGGCCTCGAACTTCGTTCCCGGCCCGTCCGGCAGCGCGGGGACGAGGTCCATCTGGTTCTCGACGGGGAAATCTGCGCCGCCGAACGCGTCTAGAAACTGTTCGCGGAGTTCCGCTTTCACGTCGCTCATACACACGACATCCCGAGAGCGCCCGCAAAAGGGTTGCGGAACAACGGTAAACTTATTTAGGGTTGATCGCGGCGCCGAAGGCCGGCGGTCGTGCCGGATCCTGCGGACCTTTGTCGCTGGCGGATCAGGTGGACCCATGGCACGCGAGTTCGACTTCGACTTCGACCTGCTCCGAGAGCTGACCGAGGCCCGCGGCGTCCCGGGCTACGAGGACGACGTGCGCGAGATCGTCCGGCGCGAGTTCGAGGAGCGCGTCGATCGCGTCCGGACCGACGCGATGGGGAACGTCGTGGGGACGATCGAGGGCGAGTCGGACTACTCGGTCGCCGTCGCGGCCCACATGGACGAGATCGGGTTCATGGTCCGCCACGTCACCGACGAGGGGTTCGTCCAGGTCGACCCGCTCGGCGGCTTCGACGCCCGGGTGCTGCGCGCGCAGCGCGTCACCGTCCACGGCGACGAGGACCTGACCGGCGTCATCGGCTCCGTCCCGCCCCACACGCTCACCGAGGAGCAGCGCGAGAAGGACGACGAGGTGAAAGACGTGTTCATCGACCTCGGGCGCGACGCGGAGGCGGTCGAGGAGGCGGTGAGCGTCGGCGACCTCGTCACCCTCGACCAGACCACGACGCGGATGGGCGACCGGGTCACCGGGAAGGCGCTCGACGACCGGATCTGCGTGTTCGCGATGCTGGAGGCCGCCCGCCGGATCGACGACCCGGACGTGACGATCCACTTCGCGGCGACCGTCCAGGAGGAGGTGGGACTGCGGGGCGCGAAGGCGCTCGGCGTCGACGTCGACCCCGACCTCGCCGTCGCCTTAGACGTCACCGTCGCCAACGACGTGCCGCAGGTCGGCGACCCGGCCGACGCCGTCACCGACCTCGGCGACGGCACGGCGGTGAAGCTGAAGGACTCGTCGGTGATCACCAGCCCGAAGGTCCACAGCCGGCTCACCGAGGTCGCCGAGGCGGAGGGGATCGATCACCAACACGAGGTGCTGCCCGCGGGCGGCACCGACACCGCCGGGTTCCAGAACACGGCGGGCGCGAAGCCCGTCGGCGCGATCTCGATCCCGACGCGGTACCTCCACACCGTCACCGAGACCGCCGACGGCGGCGACGTCGAGGCGACGATCGACCTGCTCGCCGCCTTCCTGGCGTCCGAGACCGGCGAGCACGACTACACGCTGTAGTCGCTCCCGAGCCGCGGAACCGACTCAGTCGTCCCCGGGCGCGGCCGGCCCCGGGTCCCGGGCCGCGCGGTGTGCCCCCCGCGCCTGCCACGCGAACCCGGTGGTCGCGAACGCGATGAACCCGGCCGCCAGGAGGAACCCGGTCTCGGTGGTCGTCCAGTCCATCGTCGTCCCGACGAGCACCGGCCCGACGACCTGCCCGACCTTCCACGACACCGAGCGCAGGCTCATCGCGCTCGCGACGGAGTCGTACGCCTCGCCCTCGTCGACGAACAGCGACATGCTCGCCGGCAGCCGGATCGAGTCGGCGACCCCGAGCAGCGAGTAGGCGGCGAACAGCGCGAAGAAGGCCCCGCCGAGCGTCTGGGAGTCGCCGAGGTACGAGACGGTGACCGGCGCGACGGTCCCGTCGAAGTACGCCGCGAGGGGGATGATCGCCGTCCCGACCCCGTACAGGAGCGCGCCGACCGCGACGAACAGGTAGGTGCGCTCGTATCGGTCGGTGAGGTCGCCGACGAACCCCTGCGTGAGCGCCTTCGTCGCCTTCCCGCCGGCCATGATCCAGCCGATGGCGAACGCGGAGATGCCGAACGTCGTCCGCGCGTAGATCGGGAGGAAGATGATCACCGCCATCTTGCCGACGCTGAACGTGAACCGGAAGAAGACGAGCGCGCGCAACATCGGGAGCCCGAGCAGCGACCGGAACGTCTCGATCCCGCCCGCGTCCTCGGGGTCCTTCCGCCCGCCGGGGTTGTCGCGGAGGAACGCGAACACCAGCGCGAACGCGGCGAGCGTGACGGCGGTCAACACGACGTACGTCTCGCCGAACCCGTAGGCGTACAGGAGGTAGCCGCCGACGAGGTCGCCCGCGAGCGACGAGAAGGAGGCGAACTGGTTGTACGAGCCGAGCCAGCGCCCCTGCTCGTCGTCGGGGCTGATCTCGCCGATCACCGTCGCGCCCGTGATCCAGAGGACGCTCGCGCCGAGGCCCTGGATCATCCGCACGAGGATGATGTGGACGGAGCTGTCGACCAAGGCGAAGCCGACGAAGACGGCGACGTTGATCAGGAAGCCGCCGAGCAGCCACCGCTTCGCGTTGCCGGTGTCCACCCGCCGGCCCAGCGGGAGGACGATGACGAGCTGGACGACGGCGAACGCGGTCCCGAACAGCCCCTCGATGAACCCCGTGGTTCCGAACAGGTCGGCGTACAGCGCCAGCGCGATGAGGATCGTCGAGTACGCCTGGCTACGGGCGAACGCGGTCCCGGCGAGCGCCGCGAACTCCCGGTCCCCGAGCAGCCGTACCGAGTTGCCGAACTGGGCCACGGTGGTCCCCGTCCGCGCCTAACGAGACCCGGAGAAAAAAGCGCCGCAGATCCGGCGGTCCGCGTGGGGTTGTCGCCCCGGCCGGGCTCGACGGCTAGTAACTGAAATGAATCAACAAAGCACTATGTGTGGTCGGATCTAATTACGATACGTATGCGTCGTCGACAGCTCCTCCGCGCGCTCGGCGCCGGTGGCGCCCTCTCGCTGGCCGGCTGTGCGGGCGGGAACGAGGGCCGCGAGCGTGCGCCCGACCTCGGCGCGTTGACCCTCGCGACCGCCACGACGGCGTACGACAGCGGTCTCTTGGACGTGTTACACCGCGAGTACGCCGACCGCTTCGGCTCGCGGGTGGAGGCGCTCGTGCGCGGGACCGGGGCGTCGCTCCGCACCGCCCGGGACGGCGACTGCGACGTGGTCCTGGTCCACGCGCGGCCCCTCGAAGACGAGTTCCTCAGGGAGGGGTACGGCGTGAACCGGCGGCGGGTGATGGTCAACGACTTCCTCGTCGTTGGCCCGCCGGACGACCCCGCGGGCGTGGCCGGGAGCGACCCGGTCTCGGCGTTCCGGGCGATCGCCGACGCCGGGGCGACGTTCGTCTCCCGGGGCGACCGGTCGGGGACGCACGTCCGCGAGCGCCGGATCTGGGACGCGGCGGGCGTCGCCCCCGGCGGCGAGTGGTACATCGAGACGGGACAGGGGATGGGCGACACGCTGATCGCCGCCGAGCGCTCCGACGCCTACACGCTCACCGACCGGGGGACGTTCCTCGCCGTGGGCGCCGGCGGCGACCACGGCCGCCACGTCGACTACGGGATCGACGACCCGCCGCCGCTCCTGCGGAACGAGTACGCCGTGATCCCGGTCAATCCCGCTCGACACGACGTGGCGTACCCGCTCGCGATGTCGTACGTCGGGTTCCTCACCGGCCCCGGTCAGTCGGCGATCGAGTCGTTCCGCGTGGCGGGCGAGCGGGCGTTCCGCCCCGCCGGCCGCTCGGCCGACCCCGAGTTCGAGCAGTACGTCCCGCGCGACTGGGAGGGGTAGCGCCGGCGCTCGGGCGGGACGGCCGCGGTCCGCGTCGGGCCTAGTCGTGCCGGAAGCAGCGCGAGCCGGTGAACGCCATCGCCATGTCGCGCTCGTCGGCCGCGGCGATCACGTCCTCGTCGTTGACGGAGCCGCCGGGCTGGATGACGGCCTCGATGCCCGCGTCGGCCGCCTCCTCGACCGCGTCCGGGAACGGGAAGAACGCGTCCGACGCCATCACGGCCCCCTCGGCGGACTTCCCCTCCGCGTCCTTCTCGGCCTTCATCGCCGCGAGGGTAACCGCGTCGACCCGGGAGACCTGCCCCATGCCGACGCCGACCGTCTCCGTGCCGGTCGCGAAGAGGATGCCGTTCGACTTCACGTGTTTCAGCGTCTTCCACGCGAACAGCATCGTCTCGACCTGCTCGTCGGTCGGCTCGCGCTCGGTGACGACCTCTAGGTCGGCGGCGGTCGGCGACTGCCGGTCGCGCTCCTGAACGAGGCGGCCGCCGACGATGGGCTTCTCCGTGAACCGCTCGGAGAAGCGGTCCTCGCCCGCGCCGAGCGGCCCCACGTCGAGAACGCGGAGGTTCTTCTTCTCGCGGAGGACGTCGAGCGCGCTGTCGGTGTAGCCGGGGGCGACGACGACCTCCTTGAACGAGTCGGCGACCGCGGTCGCGGTGTCGGCGTCGCACTCGCGGTTCAGCGCGACGATGCCGCCGAACGCGGACTTCGCGTCCGTCCGCAGCGCGCGGTCGTAGGCGTCCGCGAGGTCAGAGCCGACCGCGCAGCCCGCGGGGTTGGTGTGCTTGATCACCGCGGCGGCGGGCTCGTCGAACTCCTTGACGAGGTTCAGCGCGGCGTCGGCGTCGTTGTAGTTGTTGTACCCCATCCCCTTCGCGCCGGGGTTCAGTTGGGCGGCGTCGACGACGCTCGCCTCCTCGCAGCCGTCGTCGACGTACAGCGCGGCGTCCTGGTGCGGGTTCTCGCCGTACCGCAGCGTGGCGGTGCGCTCCTCGGAGACGAAGCGCCGCTCCGGGAAGTCACCGCCCACGTCGCCCTCGACCGCGACGTCGACGGGGGCGCCGTCGGCGTCCCGCTCGACGGTCACGCGGTCCTCGGCGAACCAGCGGACCGCCCGCGGGTACGCCGTGAACTCGGCCTCGCGCAGGACGCGCGCCTTCAGCGAGTCGGCGTCGTCGCCCTCGTACACCGGGATCGGTTCCTGAGTGACGACGGGGCCGGCGTCCACCTCCTCGGTGACGACGTGGACCGTACAGCCGGTCGTCCGGACGCCCGCGTCAAGCACCTGCTCGTGGGCGTCGGTGCCGGGGAACGACGGGAGCAGCGAGGGGTGGACGTTCAGCGTCGTCGGCACGGCGTCGAGGAACGCGTCCGTCAGGACGCGCATGTAGCCGTCCAGACAGACGAGGTCGACGTCGTAGTCCGCGAGGCGCTCGACGATCCGGCGCTCGTGCGACTCGCGCGACTCCCCCTCGTCGCGCGCGACGACCTCGGTCGGGATCCGGCGCTCGGTCGCGGCCTCCAACACCGGCGCCTGCTCGCGGTTCGTCAGGACGACCGACAGCTCCGCGCCGCCGGGCGCGGCGTCGGCGATGTGCCTGAGGTTCCGTCCCCTGTTGCTCGCGAGTCCCGCGATCTTCATACGCGAACGTCCGACCGATCGGGTATATCGATTGCGGTCCGCGTCGCCCGAGTGTACACGATCGAGGATCGGAACGCGGTCTCGACACGGTCCGACGGTGAGACAGATCCACGTCCGTGCCTCGCCCCATCGACACGCTTTTGCTGGCTCCGGCGGCAGTCGCGGACATGACCGACGACTCCGGACCGACGGCCGACGACGCCATCTCGGGGCTGTCCCGGAACGATCCGCTCGCGGCCGTCTCGCCGCTCGACGGGCGCTACGCCGGCCGAACGGCGGCACTGTCGCCGTACGCGAGCGAGGCCGCGCTGATGCGCGCCCGGACCCGCGTCGAGGTGGAGTACCTGCTCGCGCTGGGGGCCCTCGACGCGACGCCGATCGGCTTCGACGAGGCGACCGCGACGGCGCTCCGCGAGGTGTACGCCGACTTCTCGGTCGAGGACGCGCGGCTGATCAAGGCCCTCGAGACCGAGGGGGCCGCGGGGTACGACGCGACAAACCACGACGTGAAGGCGGTCGAGTACTTCCTCCGCGTCCGGCTGGCGGACATCGCGGAAGGTCCCGACGCGCCGCTCGACGACGCGGAGTCGCTGTACCCGTGGATCCACTTCGGGCTCACCAGCGAGGACGTGAACAACCTCGCGCAGCGCCTCCTGCTCAAGCCCGCGGTGAGCGAGGTGGTCGTCCCCGCGGTCCGCGAGGTCCGCGACGCGCTCGTCGAGTTGGCGCAGGAGCACCGCGACACGCCGATGCTGGCGCGCACCCACGGCCAGCCGGCGACGCCGACGACCTTCGGCAAGGAGATGGCGGTGTACGCCGCGCGGCTCGGCCGGGCGCTCGGGCGGGTCGTCGTCGCGAACGAGGACCTCTCCGGCAAGCTCGCGGGGGCGTCCGGCACCTTCGCGGCCCACCGCGCCGCCTACCCCGACGTCGACTGGCGGGCGTTCTCGGCGTCGTTCGTGCGCGACCTCGACCTCGAACACACCGCGCTCGCGACGCAGGTGAACCCCTGCGACGACCTCGCGGCGCTGTTCGACGCGCTCCGGGGCGTCAACAACGTCCTCCTCGATCTGGACCTCGACGCGTGGCTCTACGTCGCCGACCGATACCTCGGGCAGGAGGCCGTCGAGGGCGAGACGGGGTCGTCGACGATGCCCCACAAGGTGAACCCGATCGACTTCGAGAACAGCGAGGGGAACCTCTCGAAGGCGAACGGCGATCTGACGTTCCTCGCCGACTACGTGACGAGCTCGCGGCTCCAGCGCGACCTCTCCGACTCCACCGTCAAGCGCAACGTCGGCGCCGCGCTGGCGCACTGCCTGATCGGCTACTCGAAGGCCGCGGACGGGCTCTCGAAGGTCGTCCCGAACGAGACGGTCATGCGCGAGGAGCTCGACGCGACCCCCGAGGTGATCGGCGAGGCCGTCCAGACGATCCTGCGCCGCGAGGGCGACACCGAGGCGTACGAGCGGGTGAAGGCGCTCTCTCGCGGCCAATCGGTGACGATCGACGACTTCCACGAGCTGTTCGCCGACCTCGACGTCGACGACGCGGTCCGCGCGGAGCTACAGGCGCTGACCCCGGCCGGCTACACCGGAGTCGCCGACGAGCTCGTCGACGGGGTCGGCGACGCGGGCGGGTCGACGAACGAGTAGCGACGCTTCAGCGCTTGCGAACGTCGATCTCTCGCGTCGCGATCCCCTCGTGGTCGACGAGGCGGCGGTACTCCGCGGCGAGGGCTGCCGCGTCGATCGCTGTCGGTCCGGCGTCGGGACGGACGGGGGAGCCGATCCGGACGTACGTGACGGACACGTCGTCAAGGGCCGCGTCCAGCGAGAGCGCGAGCCCCCGGGCGGCCGGCGCGACCGCTCCCCACTCGACTTGCGCCGTCACGGGCGGCTCCGCGAACGTCGTCCCGCTGAAGAGAACGGTCCCCTCGGTCCCGCGGAGGTCCGGCAGCGCCGCGCGGACGCACGCCATCGACCCAGCGACGCGCACGTCGAAGAGTTCGCGGAGCCGGTCGGCGCTCGCGTCGTCGACCGGGTTCCCGCCGCCGCCCGACGCGTTCAAGACGAGCACCTCTGCGGGACCGAGCTCGTCGCGAACGCGTTCGAGGGCCGCCTCGACGGCAGCGCCGTCTGTCACGTCGGTCGGGATCGCGACGGCGTCCCCGCCGAGGTCCGCAGCGAGCGTGCGCACGTACTCCTCGGAGCGCGCCAGCAGCGCGACCGCGAACCCGTCGTCGTGGAAGCGCCGCGCGACGGCGGCCCCGATTGTCGGGCCGACGCCCGCGATCACGGCGACTCGCGTCATACCCGATCGGGGCGGCCGGCAATCATATACGTTGGGTTGCGGCGGGTGAGGGCACAAGGCGTTTACCGCTCGCTCGCGGATCCGGGCCCGATGCCCTCCGAAACCGACGACGAGAAGTACTCGATATTCGGCGACGACGAACTGATCGAGAACGAGGCCGATGACGAGCGCGAAAACCGGCGAAGCGACTCCGGCAGCCGCGGCGACGGGCCCCGGTCCGACGAACGCCGCGACTCGCTCGGCAGGAGCGGCGAGGACGGCTGCCCGAAGTGCGGCGACACGGAGACGGAGACCGACGAGATCGCCACTAGCGGGACGGGACTCACCAAGATGTTCGACGTCCAGAACCGGAGCTTCGTGGTCGTCTCCTGTACGAACTGCGGCTACTCAGAGCTGTACAAGGGGCAGTCGTCCGGCGACGCGATCGACTTCTTCCTCGGCTGAGGCGGACCGGGAGCGACCGATTTTTTTCTGACGAGCGACACGTCACAGTATGGTCTCCCTCCGACCGCTCGCCGCCCTCCCGGTCGTCGGCGTCGTCGCCGACGGCCAGACGTATCGCCACCTGCTGTACCTGCTCGTCGCGCTCCCGCTGGCGTTCGTCTACTCGGGGTACGTCTCGTTCTCGCTCGTGTTCGGACTCGTCTTTTCGGTCGTCCTCGTCGGGATCGGTGTCCTGATCGTCGCGGTGATCGGCTCGCGGCTCGTCGCCGGCCTCGAACGGTGGCTCGCGAACCGGCTGCTCGGTACCGAGCTGGTCGCGCCGGACGACTTCCTCGCCGCCGCGGACGACGGGAGCGCGGGAGCGACCGCGAGCGTCCGGGCGTACCTCGCGGCGCCGTCGACGTGGCGGGGGCTCGGGTTCCTCTCGCTGAAGCTCTGGGTCGCGCTGCTGGCGTTCGCGCCGGTCCTCGTCCTCGGGAACGCGCTCCCGCTCGTCGCCGCGCCGGTGCGGTACCCGTTCGCCCAGGAGTTCGGCGAGGTGAACGGCGAGCCGGTGGTGTGGACGATCGACGCCGCGCCCGAGGCCGCCCTCGCGGCCGCGGTCGGCGTCGTCGGGGTCCTGCTCGGGCTCCACCTGACGAACCTGATCGCCGGCGGCGCTCGGCTGATGGCCGTCGCGCTGCTCGGCGTCGACGGCGGGGCGGACGCAGGCGGCGAGGCCGACGCCGTCACCGTGGACCGCGAGGCGGTCGACCGGGACGGGAGCGACGACAGTGAGACCGTGGCGGCGGGCGACAGCGACGCCGGCGCGGCGGGCGATCGAGACGGGGCGAACTGACCCGCCCGGAGCGCTTATTCGCCTCCGAGCGTCAGGACCGGTATGGCCCCGACGCTCGTGAGCGCGGCCGTGGGCGCGCTGCTCGCGGCCGCGCTGCTGGGTCGCGCGTTCGACCGGCGCGCGGTCGCGGTCGTCGTCGCGGCCGCGCTCCTCCCGGGGCTCGACGCGGCGGCGAGCCTCGTGGTCCCGGGCGCGACCAACGCCCTCCTCCACGCGGTCTGGGTCCCGCTCCTCGCCGGCGGACTGCTCTACTGGGACACGGCGCTGCGGCCGGCGTCGGTCCTCCGCGGGCGCTTCGGTCACCGCGGCGCGCGGATCGCGTGGGTGGCACTCGCGTCGTACGCCGTCGCCGGGATCGGCGCGGCGCTGTTCGCCGGCGAGGGCGCGTCGCTCCTGTACCCGCTGGAGGACGCGCGCTACGTCGTCCGCGGGCGGCTGGTGTTCTCGACGCGGGAGGGCGTCGTCCAGACGTTCCTCGTTTCGGGAGCCGAGGGCGGCGGCGCGTTACCGCTCCGGAGCGTCGGCGGCGCGGTCGCCGACCCGGTCGCCTCGTGGGTGAACCCGGACGGACGGCCCGGGCTCGACGCGAGCGGCGCCCGCGAGTTCCGGTTCGTCGAGGCGGGGTGGCAGTTGGTCGTCGTCGCCGCCGCGGTCGCGACGCTCGCCGTCCGGTTCCGATTACGGCGCCGGGACGGGGAGGTGACGCGCTGAATGCCCTCGACGATCGTCCACGCCGGGTTCGCGCTGCTGCTCGCGGCCGCGCTGTTGCGCGACTCCCTCGACCGACGGGCGCTCGCAGTCCTGCTCGTCGTGCTCGTCCTGCCGGAGGCGGACAGCTTCCTCGGGGCGGTCATGCCCGGCGCGCACCGCACGGTCGGGCACAACTTCGTCTTCCCCGCGGTCGCCGCGCTGGCGCTGTGCGTCGACACCCGGATCCGGGAGCGGTCGTGGGTCCGCGAGCGGCTCTCGCCGCGGTGGATCGCGGTCGCGTGGGTGGCTCTCTTCGTCCACGTCTTCGCCCACATTTCGCTCGACTGGACGCACCTCGACGGGGTGAACGCGTTCTGGCCGCTCCGCGACCGGTTCTTCCAGTTGGCGGGCGAGGCGTTCTACTCGACGGCCGACGGGTTCGTCCAGACGTTCGTCGACGTGCGGATCGACCCGGAGACCGGGACGCGGACCGTCGACGCGGGCGCGGGCGGCACCAGCGAGTCGGTCCACGTCAACAACCCCGTCCAGCCGCGCGACCCGGACCTCGACGTCGAGGAGCCGGTCGACCGGCGGTTCCCGGTGGCGAACGCCGGGTGGCGGCTCTACCTGATCGGGCTGGGGCTGTTCGCGCTCGGCGCGCGGCGGCTCCAGGGCGACGGCGTCGCGGACGGCGACTGATACGAGGGCAAAATCGCGGGACAGCGGCGGCCCTAACATGGTATGACCGCAGGGTAAACCTCCCCGAACGCGTACGACGACGTAATGACACCCCAACCGGACGCGGACCTGTCGGGCGAGCCGCTCGCCGGGGAGTCGATCGCGGTCGTCGGAGCCGGCTTCGGCGGGCTCTCGGCGGCCTCGTACCTCGCCGGCGCGGGGGCGGACGTGACGCTGTTCGAGCGGAACGAGCACCCCGGCGGGTACGCCGGACGGATCGAGCGCGACGGGTTCCGGATCGACACCGGCCCGTCGTGGTACCTCATGCCGGAGGTGTTCGACCGCTTCTTCGAGCACTTCGGACGGTCGACGGACGACTACTACGACCTGGTGGAGCTCGACCCGCTGTACGAGGTGATCTGGAAGGACGGCGACCGCGCGTCGATGCCGGCCGACCGCGAGGGGCAGAAGGCGCTGTTCGAGTCGTACGAGCCGGGCGCGGGCGACGTGCTCGACGACTACCTCGCCGACGCCGCGGAGGCGTACGACCTCGGGATGGACCGGTTCGTTTACCCGAGCCGGTCGCGGCTGCGCGACATGGTCGACACCGACGTGCTCCGGTCGGGGCGGGCGCTGCCGAAGCTCCGCGGGATGGACGACTACGTCGGCGACTACTTCGACAGCGAGAAGCTCCGGCAGATCGCGGAGTACAAGCTCGTCTTCCTCGGCGGCTCGCCGTACAACACCCCGGCCATCTACACGCTGATGAGCCACGTCGACATGAACCTCGGCGTCTACCACCCGATCGGCGGGATCGCGAGCGTCGTCGACGCGATGGCCGACCTCGCCCGCGAGGTGGGCGTCACGATCCGGACGAGCGAGCCGGTGACCGCGATCGAGCCCTCGGTCCCGGCGGCGACGCCGACGTTCACCGTGGAGACGGAGCGAGACGGCGCGGACGCCGCGACGGGGGAGACCCGCTTCGACCGCGTCGTGGCGAACGCGCCGCCGCCGCACGTCGAGCGCGACCTCCTCCCGGCCGGGACCGTCGACCGCGAGTCGTACTGGGAGTCGCGGACGTACGCCCCCTCCGCGTACCTCTCGTACATCGGCGTCGAGGGCGACGTCGACTTGGACCACCACACGCTCGTGTTCCCGACCGACTGGCGGCCGCACTTCGACGACATCTTCGACGAGCCGGCGTGGCCGGACGACCCCGCCTACTACGTCCACGTCCCCTCGAAGACGGACCCCGAGGCGGCGCCCGACGGCCACGAGGCCGTCTTCCTGCTCGTCCCGCTGGCGGCCGGCTTGGACGACGACCCGGAGACGCGCGAGCGGTTCCGCGAGCTGGTGTTCGACGACCTGGCGGAGCACGCCGGCGTCGACTTCCGCGACCGGATCGTCTTCGAGGAGACCGCCTGCGTCTCCGACTTCCGGCAGCGGTTCAACGCGCCCCGCGGCACCGCGCTGGCGCTGTCGCACACGCTCGAACAGACCGGGCCGCTCCGCCCCGCGCACCGCGCGCCCGGCGTGGACGGGCTCTACTACGTCGGAGCGTACACCAACCCCGGAATCGGGATGCCGATGTGCCTGCTCAGCGGCGAGCACGTCTCGGAAGCGGTCGTCGAGGACGCGACGGGGAGCGGCGTGCTCCCGTCGGTCGTGCCGACGTCGACGCTGCGCTGAGGGGCGCGGGGGTGAGGAGAATCATCACTCCGTCGACTATCCGTCCGCGTCGGCCGCCTCGATCGGCTCCGGCTTCTGGGCGGCGATCCAGTGCGTGACCGTGCCCGCGTCGCCGAACAGCGGTCGCAGCGAGACGCGACTCGCGAAGGGGGTCCCGTCTCGGCGTCGGTTGCGGAGCTCGACGGTGACCGTCGACCACGTCGAGAGCGCCTCGCGGAAGTCGGCGCGCGCGTCCGCGTCGGGGTCCGGTCCCTGGAACAGCCGGGGGTTCCGCCCGCGGAGCTCGTCGAGCGCGTACCCCGTCCACTCCCGGAACCAGCGGTTGACGTAGACGATCGGCGTGTCGCGGTACGCCGGCCCGGTGAGCGTGAGCCCGAGCGGGAGGTCGTCGAGCGCGCGGACGCGGTCGACGAGCATCGCCTCGCGTTCGGTCCGGTCGGCGGGGTGCTCGGAGTCGGTCGGGTCCACGTCGACGTCGAGGTCGTGCTCGTCGACCAGCGCCGAGACCCGCGTCCGGAAGGCGCCGCGGTCGGCGTCGATCGCCGCGAGGACGTCGCGTCGAAGCGTCACGCGCACGCTTGGTCGCGCGGCGACAAGCCGGTATCGGTCGCGGTTGGCGGGCGGCGGCGGAAGGTGACGGCGGCGGGCGACAGCGGCGCAAGTCGAACGTCGATCGCGGACGCCGCGCAGGCACCCGATCGGCGAGAATCGGCCGTGGCGTTTATTACACAGATAATTCACATAGACCGACATGGGTCGACGGAGAAAGTCGGCGGACGGCGCTCGGTTGCTTCGGACCGCGGCGGCGAGGGAACGTCTCGACCGCGACGCGGGAGGTGAACGGCGATGACGCTGGGCGCGAGCGCGCCGCTGGCGCTGGTGCCGCTCGTCGTCGTCGCAGCGCTCCTCGTCGGGCTCCTGTGGCCCGCGTCCCGAGCGATGCCGGTCGCGTGGGCGGCGGCCGCGGCGGTGGCGTTCCTCGCGTGGGGGATGCCCGTGGAGTGGATCCTCGCGGCCTCGGTGAGCGGCGCGATGGCGGCCGTCGAGATCCTGTGGATCGTCTTGGGGGCGCTGGTGCTCTTGTACACGCTGATGAACTCCGGCGCGGTCGACCGGATCAACGCCGGCTTCGCGTCGATAAGCGACGACCGGCGCGTCCAGGTGGTGCTGCTCGGGTTCTTCCTCGCGACGTTCATCGAGGGGGTCGCCGGCTTCGGGACCCCCGCGGCCGTGGTCGCGCCGCTGCTCTTAGCGCTCGGGTTCCCGGCGTTCGCCGCGGTCGTCGCCGCGCTGATCGGCCACGCGGTCGCGACCGTGTTCGGCGCGGTCGGGACGCCGATCATCGTCGGGTTCGAGCAGCCGCTCGGCGCGGTCGCCGACGCGATCACCGGCGGCGGCTTCGAGTCGGTGGCGACGTACTCGACCGCCGCCGGCGGGTGGGCGGCCGTGTACAACGGACTGCTCGGGCTCTTCATGCCGTTCCTCGCCGTAGCGATGGTCGTGTACTTCTTCGGGGCGACGGACCCGGACGAGCGGTCGCTCGGGCCCGCGCTCGCCGTCGCGCCGCTGTGTCTGTTCGCCGGGGTCGCGTTCGCGGTCCCGTACGCGGCGGCGGCGTGGTTCGTCGGGCCGGAGCTCCCGTCGCTGATCGCGGCGATGGTCGGCGGCGGCGTCGTGGTGGCGACGCTCCGCGCGGGCTACCTGCTGCCCGACGAGGAGTGGGAGTTCCCGCCGCGCGAGGAGTGGCCCGACCACTGGGTGGGCGGCATCGAGCCGGGCGGCGAGAACGGGTCGACCGAGGCGAGCGTCGGCGCCGAGGACACGGCGACGGGTGCGGGGAGCCTCGAGGGGGACGCGGAGATGTCGCTCGTCCGCGCGTGGTCGCCGTACGTCGCGCTCGTCGTCCTGCTCATCGGGACGCGCGTGATCGGGCCGGTCGCGACGTTCCTCCAGGAGGGGCCGGGGATGACGATCGTCGCGTCGGGGGTCTTCGGCACGACCATCGACGGGGCGATCGGCTGGGCGTACGTCCCCGGGACGTGGCTCCTCGTCAGCGCGCTGCTCGCGGTCCCGGTGTTCGGGATGTCGGCGGACGGCGTGACGAGCGCGTGGCGCGAGGCCGGCGAGAAGATCGTCTCGCCCGCCGTCTCGCTGGTGTTCGTCATCGCGATGGTCGAGGTGATGCTCCAGACCGCGGCGCACCCGGGCGCGACCGCCGACGGCAGCATGATCGTCGTCCTCGCGGACGCGACCGCCTCGACGTTCGGTGGCGCGTACCCGCTCCTCTCGCCCGCCGTCGGGACTCTCGGCGCGTTCATCGCGGGCTCGATCACGGTGAGCAACGTGACGTTCGCGGCGTTCCAGTTCGAGATCGCGCGGGAGCTCGGCCTCTCGACGCAGCTGCTCGTCGGGGCGCAGACGATCGGCGCCGCGATCGGCAACACGATCGCGATCCACAACGTGATCGCCGCGCTCGCCACGGTCGGGCTCGTCGGAGAGACCGGCCGGGTCGTCCGGCTGAACCTGATCCCCGTCGCCTACTACATCGGCTTCGGCGGACTGCTGACCGCGGGGTTCGTCTACCTGCTGTTCCCCGCGGTGTTCTGACGGACGGTAGGACGGAAGGCGGCGACGGTCGCCTGCGAACCGTCCTACCGTCCGGCTTCGGTTCGTCGAGCCCGCAAATGATCGGCGAGTGAAACGAACGTTATGTGCCTGCGTCCCAGAGGGCTGGACGAACGATGCGCACCACCGCCGCCGTCGCCGCCGTCGCGCTGCTCGTCGTCCTCGCCGGCTGTGGCGGCCTGAGCGGAGGGCTCAGCGGAGCGGAGCCGCTCGGCGACCCGTCCCCGTCCATCGAGTCGGTCTCCGCGCCCGAGTCGCTCGGCCACGACGAGCGCGCGACGGTCGAGGCGACCGTGCGGTGGGAGGGGATCGCGGACGGCGGCGACGCGGCGAGCGCGGGGAGTTCGAACGAGACACTCGGGCCGGTTCGAACGACGGTCCGGGTCGACGACGCGACGCTGCTCGCCGAGAACCGGTCCGTCCCGGCGAACGGGACGATGACGGTGACGGCCGTGGTCGACGCGGCGACGCTCGACCCGGGCGAGCACGAGCTGCGGGTGTCCGTCGGGGAGGCGAACGCCACCCGGCGGCTGGTCGTCGAGGAGCCGCGGGCGGCGACGTTCGTCGTCTCCGACATTGACGCCCCGGACAGCGTCGACTACGGGGCGGCCCTCTCCGTGACGGCGACCGTGACCAACGCCGGCGACGTGGCCGGCAACCAGACGGTCCGGGTTCGATACGGGAACGCCGCGAGCGCGAACCGGACGGTCGCGCTGGACGGTGGCGCGGAGACGCGGGTGTCCGTCTCCTTCGCGGACGTGCGACTCGACGGCGGTGACCACCCGCTCGTCGTGACGACGGCGGACCGGACGCGGGAGCGGACCGTGTCGGTGGTCCACCCGAGCCCGTACGGGAAGACGACGCTCGGCCTCTACGTCGACGACGACGCGGTCGACCGGAACGTCACCGCGGTCGTCGCGGCCGCCACGGGGTACTGGGAACGAAACGACGAGCGCTACCTCGGCTACCCGGTCGCGTACGAGCGGGTAGCCGACGCGGACCGCGCCGACGTCGTCCTCCGGTTCGACCGCGTGGACCGCTGCGGGGTGGAGGACGGCGACGCGCGGTACTTCGGCTGCGCCGACCTGCTCGTCGACGAGCCGCGGACGCCGATGACCGCGACCGTCGAGCCGAACGTCTCGGACGCGGAGATGAACGCGACGATCATCCACGAGCTCGGCCACGTGCAGGGACTCGAACACGGCGAGGAGCCCGCCGGGCTGATGAGCGCGACCAGCACGCTCGCGACCCATCGCCCGGTGAAGGTCCACCTCCGCGCCGAGAGCGGGGAAGTCCCGACGCAGGTCGAAGGCGAAGTCGCCGAAGCGCTCGACTACTTCGCCGCCAGCGACGACATCGAGGGGAGCGACGGGTTCGCGTGGGAGTTCGTCGACAGCGCGCGCGACGCCCACGTCCAGATCACCTACGACGACCGCGGCGACGTCTGCTTCGCGGACGGCGGGGGGTCCTGTACGGTCGACGGCGAGTTCTACGGTCAGCAGGACGTGCGCTTGGAGGGGTTAGACGGCGAGGTCGTCGCGTGGCACGTCGGCGCGTCGCTCGCGCCGGTGCTGTTGGAGGAGGTGCCGCCGGAGCTCTCGGGCGAGACGGACCGCCGGGAGCGGGAGGCGTGGCCGACGTGAGCAAAAGGACGGTGGAAGCGGCGCGGGTGACAGAGAGCTCGCCCTGTGGCGGCTGCGACCTCATTGGGGGACCCTCAATATCCGGACGAGAAAATCAAATGCGTGGGCAATGAGGTAATACTGTACTAAATTCGCCGGCGCTGCGTGCCGTTAGTAATGCTCGTGTAGTGGTCCTTAGTGCTGGATCTGCGTCGAATCTAGCATCCCTGGGGATACTCTGGATATGAGGCTGATCGCAGTGAGCGTCAGGAGGAACCCAGCCCGACTCGGGAACCTGTCCAACAGATAGTTCTGACCGAACAGTTCGGCCGGGAGCGGTCCCGAGATCGCAAACAGTTGAACCAGGAAGCCAGATGCGAGGCCCGCCAACCCTATCTTAGTCCTCACGGTGCGCTCGGCTTTTGCTACGATCTCAGATCGGATCTCGCTTGATTTCTCAAACGTTTCCTCCGCGAGGATTTCAGGAGTGTAGAAATTAGAAATGGCAATTTCAAAGCTTCCAACCGCACCAATGACGAGTCCATAAACCATAGAGTCCATCTGAAACCCGAAATCATACACAACAAGTATCAGACCTGTTTTCCAGACGGGCCCGGTGTTTGTGAGTTCAACATACTGCTTGGCGAGAATTGATCTCGTGACAGCAACGTCCTTTTCATCAGTGTCAGCAGGTTCTCTGAAATCGCTGGAAAGGAGCGGTAACAAGTAGTCTCTAACAATTGCTTCCTTTCGGTTGAGATCGGGTTCGGTCAGTTCTGGCGTATTGACGACAATCTCCTCAACTAGTTTAAATTATCGGGCCCGGACACACCCGGTAGAGCTTGGAACCGACATTTGACTCAGATTATTAGAATGGACTCGCGGGGGTCCCGCGAGCGAACGGGGTGAGCGAGTGGGACCACGCGAGGGACTGACTGAGCGGACGAAGTGAGCGAAGGAATGGACTCGCGGGTATTTGAACCAGAACCAGACGTGCTCGCTTCGCTCGCTGCGCGCGACTGGTAGGGTTCAAACCCCACTCGTTACGCATTTGCGCCGCTCGCGACGGTGCTCGCGGCGCAAAATTATGGACTCGCGGGGGTCCCGCGAGCGAACGGAGTGAGCAAGTGGGACCACGCGAGGGACTGACTGAGCGAACGAAGTGAGCGAAGGAATGGACTCGCGGGGATTTGAACCCCGGGCCTTCCCCGTGCCAGGGGGATGATCTACCACTGATCTACGAGCCCTCGAACGCATTCGTTCGTTCCCCGCTGGATATATTAAGGCCTTCGACTCGACGACGGCGCTGCGCCGCAAGGTCAGATCCGGTCGGAATCGACGTACACGTCGAGGTCGACGTCGCGGCGCGACCCCTCGAGGTCGCGGACGGCGCGTTCGACGACGCGCTCCGCCTCGCCTCTGATCAGCGGGATCGCCTTCTTCAGCACCCAGTCGAACGAGACGAGCCGCGGCAGGTCGAGCGCGTCCGGGCTGGCGGAGCCGGGGTCGAACTCGACTTCGAGCGCCACCTCGCAGGGGGCGTCGCCGTCGGCCTCGTCGCCCCCGTCGGTCGCCGCCGGCGTCACCCGCCAGCGGCCGCCGGCGTCGATGTCCTTCGTGATCTCCCAGTCGATCAGCTCGGGCGGCTCCACGCCGGTCACCCTGGAGTGGGCGGTGTAGGAGATCTTCCACCACGCGAACGTGAGCGCGTACCGGGTGCCGGGGCCGCCGTCGCCGGTGACGGTCCGGACCTCCCGGAGGTACTCGGAGTAGTTCGCGTACTGCGGGAAGTCGAGCAGGAAGTCGTACACGTCCTCGGGGTCGGCGTACACCTCCGTGCTCACGACGAGTTCGTCCACGTACGTGGGTTCGCGTGACGCTTATTAAACCGTCCGGCGGCCGAACCCGACCGACGGCTCTGGGGTGCTTCCCGTCACAGTCGCGGCCGATCGCGGAGTGACGGCGAACACCGTCGAAGCCCCAGCCGCGAGGACTCGCGCGGCTCGCTGTGCGCTTCAGTCGCTCGCTTCGCTCCTTCCAGTGCTTGCGTCGCCGTGCTTCGTCCTCGCGGCTGCCCCTTCGAGCCCCGCCCCGCACGGCGTCGCTCCACACACCTCCCCAGCCTCGTCGCGGTCGCCTCCGCGTCGCTCCGGCGACCGCGACTCCCTCGCACGCGCTCCTCGCGCCCCCTCGGGCGCTCGGAGGCGCGCGCCGCTGTATTCAGGCGGGTTTGTTCGCCTCCTCGGGGGCCGGGATTCGCGTCGTCGGAACCCGGAACGGGCCGCCGAAGCCGCCGGATACATGGGGCTTCCGGCGCTCGTACGGCTATGGCTGCCGACGACCGCAACGCCTTCGAAGTGTACCGCGACAGGGTGGACCGACCGCTCGGGCGACTGTTCCGCGAGTACGGCGCCTCCGAGGCGCACTGGCTCGTGATCGGGATGGTCGCCAACGTCGTCGCCCGGGTCGCGGGGCTGATCCCGCCGGTGGTGCTGGGCGTCGCCATCGACGCCGTCTTCACCGGTTCCGGCCCCTACACGCTCCCGATCGTCCCCGACGCGTGGCTGCCGACCGCGGAGGCCGCGCAGTTCCGCCTCTCGGTGATCCTCATCTTCGGGTCGTTCATCGTGACGGGCGTGTTCACGTACGTGTACGGCATCGCGGCGAACAACTTCGCGCACCGCGTGATGCACGCGGTCCGCACCGACTCCTTCGACCAGATGCAGCGGCTCGACATGACCTTCTTCGACGACAAACAGACCGGCGAGGTCATGTCCGTCCTCAACAACGACGCCTCGAACCTGGAGGTGTTCCTCGACAACGCGCTCCAGAACTCCGCGCGCCTCGGGGTGATGGTAGTCGGCATCGCGACCGTCCTCGTCTACTACAACTACGAGCTCGCGGTCGTCACCCTCGCCGCCATCCCGCTGATGTTCCTCTTCACGCTGTGGTTCATGCGCGCCGTCGAACCGCGCTACGTCGCGCAGCGCTCCGTCGTCGGCGACCTCAACACCGCCCTCGAGAACGCGCTCTCGGGCGTGGAGCTGGTGAAGACCTCCAACACTGAGGCCCACGAGAGCGAGCGCGTCGAGGACGCCTCCTTCTCGTACTTCCGACGGACGATGTCGATCCTCCGGCTCAACTACGTCTACCGCCCCGGCATGGAGCTGCTCGCCGGGCTGGCGTTCGCCGCCACCTTCGCTGTCGGCGGCTTCTGGCTCGCGAACGGCCCGCCGGGCCCCTTCACGACGGAGCTGACGGTCGGGACGTTCGTCACGTTCGTCCTCCTCACCCAGCAGTTCGTCGCCCCGCTCGCGGAGGTGTCGAACATCATCGACCAGTACGAGAACGCGAAGGCCTCCTGCGAGCGCGTGTTCGGCCTGCGCGACATCCCGGTCCGCATCGAGGACGACGACGAGGCGATCGAACTCGGCGGCGAGACGCGGAGCGACGGCGGGAGCCAGCGCGGCCGCGGCGCCGGCGGCACGGTCGATGACCGCGGAGGCGTCGACGCCGCCGGCACGACCGCCGGCACGACCGATCACGGCGGCGTCGCGGGGGCCGTCGAGTACGACGACGTCTCCTTCGCGTACCCCGAGAACGCGCTCGTCGACCCCGAGGACGCCGACGAGGAGGTCGTCAGCGGCGTCTCCTTCTCGGCCGACCCGGGCGACACCGTCGCGCTCGTCGGGCCGACCGGCGCGGGGAAGTCGACGCTGCTCAAGCTCCTCCTCCGGCTGTACGACGTCACCGACGGCGCGATCCGCGTCGACGGCCACGACGTCCGCGACGTGACCGTCGAGAGCCTCCGGTCGTCGGTCGGCTACGTGGCGCAGGACACCACGCTGTTCGACGGGACCATCGCCGAGAACATCCGCTACGGACGGTTCACGCGAATCGACGAGGCGGACGTCGACGAGGGCGAGGTCCGCGACCGCGTGGTCAAGGCCGCGAAGGCCGCGGAGGCCCACGAGTTCATCGACTCGCTGCCGAACGGCTACGAGACGCGGATCGGCGAGCGCGGCGTGAAGCTCTCCGGCGGCCAGCGCCAGCGGCTCGCCATCGCCCGGGTCGTGCTCCAGGACCCCGCGATACTGATCCTCGACGAGGCGACCTCGGCGGTCGACACCGAGACGGAGATGCTGATCCAGCGCTCGCTCGACCGCCTCGCGGCCGACCGCACCACGTTCGTCATCGCGCACCGGCTCTCGACGGTCACCGACGCCGACACCGCCTTGGTGTTGGAGGACGGCGAGGTCGTCGAGCGGGGGAGCCACGACGAGCTGCTCGCCGCTGACGGCCTCTACGCGAAGCTCTGGGGCGTTCAGGCCGGCGAGATAGACGAGCTGCCGGAGGAGTTCGTCGAGCGCGCCCGCGAGCGCCACGTCGACCGCGCGGTCGAGCGGGCGACCGAGAGCGAGGTCGACTCGGAGTCGTTGGACTGACGGACCGGCCGCTTTCCCGATCAATCGTCGCCGGAGACCTGTTCGGCCGCGTCCGTGCCGGCGTCCGGCACGGCGGCGGCTGGCGCGGGTGGGTCCTCCCGGACGTCGTCGCCGATCCCCTCGGCGATGACGTCGGCGTAGGCGTCGGGGAAGACGCGGACGAAGTCGTCGAGCGCGGCCCCCCAGTCGTCGAGGAGGTCGGCCGCGCGCTCGCTGTCGGTGTACGCGTGGTGGTTCTCGACGAGCCGGCGGAGCATGCGCTCGTCGGACTCGTCGAGGGTCTCGGAGACGGAGACCATCTCGTGGTTCACGCGGTCGTCGAACCGATCGTCGGGGTCGTACACGTACGCGATGCCGCCGGACATGCCGGCCGCGAAGTTGCGACCCGTGTCGCCGAGGACGGCGACGACGCCGCCGGTCATGTACTCGCAGCCGTGGTCACCGACGCCCTCGACGACCGCCCGGACGCCGGAGTTGCGGACGCCGAACCGCTCGCCGGCGACGCCGTTGACGTACATCTCTCCGGACGTGGCGCCGTACAGACAGACGTTACCGGCGACGACGTTCTCGGTCGGGTCGTACGCCGCCTCGGCCGGGGTGTCGATAACGATCCGACCGCCGGAGAGCCCCTTACCGACGTAGTCGTTGGCGGCGCCGGACAGCTCCATCGTGATCCCGGACGCGAGGAACGCGCCGAAGCTCTGGCCAGCTTCCCCGTCGAACCGGCAGGAGATGGTGTCGTCGGGCAGCCCCTCACCGCCGTGTTCGGAGACGACGCGGTTCGAGAGCGTCGCGCCGACCGCGCGGTCGACGTTCCGCACGTCGCGGGTGAGCGCGACCGGCGCGCCGTCCTCGATGGCCGGCGCGGCCTCGTCGATGAGGTCCCAGTCGAGCAGGTCGTCGATGCCGGCGTGGGCCTGCTCGCGGACCTTCGTGCGGGACTCGCCCGCGGGCTCGGCGATGACCGCGGAGAGGTCGAGGTGTTTCGCCTTCTCGTGGTCGGTCTCGCGCTGGGAGAGGAGCTCGGGCCGACCGATGAACTCCTCCAGTTCGGTGTACCCCTGCTCGGCCATGATCTCGCGCAGCTCCTGTGCGATGAACGTCATGTAGTTGATGACGTGGTCCGGCTGGCCGGGGAACCGCTGCCGGAGGTCATCGCGCTGGGTGGCGACGCCGACCGGGCAGGTGTTCTCGTGGCACTGCCGGGCCATGACGCAGCCCGAGGTGACGAGCGAGGCGGTGCCGAAGACGTACTCTTCGGCGCCGAGCGCCGCCGCGACCGCGACATCGCGCCCCGTCCGAAGCCCGCCGTCGGCCGACACCCGGATGCGGTCGCGCAGGCCGGTCGCGCGGAGCATCTGGTTCGCCTCCGCGAGCCCCAGCTCCCACGGGAGCCCCGCGTTCTTGATCGACGTTTTGGGCGACGCGCCCGTACCCCCGGAGTGGCCGGAGATGTGAACGGTGTCTGCGTTCGCCTTCGCGACACCGGCGGCGATGGTACCGATACCCGCCTCCGAGACGAGCTTTACGTTGACACCGGCACTGGGGTTCGCGGCCTTCAGGTCGAAAATGAGCTGTTTGAGGTCCTCGATCGAGTAGATGTCGTGGAGCGGCGGCGGCGAGATGAGCCCGACGCCCGGCGTGGAGTACCGGACGTGCGCGATCATCTCGTTTACTTTCTCGCCGGGGAGGTGGCCGCCCTCTCCGGGCTTCGACCCCTGTGCCATCTTGATCTGTATCTCTTCGGCGTTCGCGAGGTAGTCGGCGGTGACGCCGAAGCGACCGGAGGCGACCTGCTTGATGTTACACTCCTTTTCGGTGCCAAACCGTTCCGGCGGCTCACCGCCTTCGCCGGTTCCCGACTTCCCGCCGATGCGGTTCATGGCGATCGCGTTGTTCTCGTGGGCCTCCGGCGACAGCGAGCCGAGGCTCATCGACGCCGTCGCGAAGCGTTCGACGATCGATTCGACCGGCTCGACCTGCTCGACCGGGACCGGGTCGCGGTCGGAGTCGAACTCGAGTAAGCCGCGCAGCGACTGGAGCTCCTCGGTCTGGTCGTTTACCAGCTCCGCGAACTCCCGGTACTGCTCGTAGTCCCCGCCGCGGACCGCCTGCTGGAGCGTGCCGACCGTCTGCGGGTTCCAGCCGTGCTTCACGCCCGACGAGCGGTGCTCGTACTCGCCGATGGTCTCCAGCTGCGGGTCGGCGCCGAACGCCATCGCGTGCCGGGTGCGGAGGTCGTCTTCGATCTGTTCGATCCCGATCCCCTCGGTCCGGATCTCGGTCCCCTCGAAGTACTCGGCGACGAACTCGGAGTCGAGCCCGACCGCCTCGAAGATCTGCGCGCCCTGGTACGACTCCATCGTCGAGATGCCCATCTTCGCCATCGTCTTCAGGAGGCCGTCCTCCAGCGCGTGGCGGTACGCCGCGAGCGCCTCCGCCTCGTCGGCCCCGTCCGGGCCGGCGACCACGTCGGCGATGGAGGCGTACGCGAGGTACGGGTCGACCGCGTCCGCGCCGTAGCCGACGAGCGTCGCGAGGTGGTGGACCTCGTGGGGCTCGCCGGACTCGACGACGACGCCGGCGCGGTTGCGGAGCCCGCTCCGGACGAGGTGGTGGTGGACCGCGCCGGTCGCGAGCAGGCTGGGCACCGCGAGTCGGTCGGGGCCGACGGCGCGGTCGGAGAGCACGACGACGTCGGCCCCGTCCTCGATGGCGGCCGCGGCGTCCTCGCGGACGCGGTTCACGGCGTCGACGAGGGAGTCGTCGCGGTCGTAGGTGACGTCGACGGTCACGGAGCTGAACGCGGGACCGTCGCCGACGGCGTCGTTGTCGCCCGGACGGCGCTCGCCCGGTCCGGGCAGGTCGCGGAGCGCGGTCGTCTCGGCGTCCGTCAGGACCGGGGAGTCGGAGACGATCTGCTCGGCGTGTTCCGGCGTCTCCGCGAGCAGGTTGCGCTGGTTCCCGATCCGGGTCTCGAGCGAGGTGACGAGCTCCTCGCGGATGTAGTCGATCGGCGGGTTCGACACCTGCGCGAACAGCTGCTTGAAGTAGGTGAAGAGGGGACGGTCGACGTCGGTGAGCACGGACAGCGGCGTGTCGTCGCCCATCGACCCCACCGGGTCCTTCCCGTCTTTCGCCATCGGCTCGACGAGGTGGTTCAGCGAGTCGGTCGTGTAGCCGAACGCGGCCTGGTGGGCGCGGACGGCCGGTTCCGGTTCGTCCGCGTCCGCGCCGTCCGGATCCTCCGCGGCTTCGGTGTCGACCGACTCGGAATCGTCGGGCGCGTCGCCGCGCCCGCCGACGCCGATCGCGGCGTCGTCCTCGTCGGTGATCTCGTCGAGGTCGACCTGTCCGTCCTCGACCCACTCGCCGTACTTCTCGTCGGTGAGCTCCTCGAACACCTCGTCGTCCGGGACGATCCGGCCCGCCTCGGGGTCGGCGACGAAGATCTCGCCGGGCTGGAGCCGCCCGCGGCGGCGCACGTCGGCCGGCTCGGTCGGGAGCGCGCCCACCTCGCTGCCGACGACGAGGCGGTCGTCGGTCGTCACCTCGTAGCGGCACGGGCGGAGCCCGTTGCGGTCCAAGACGCCGGCGACCTGCTCGCCGTCGAAGCCGATGACGAGGGCCGGCCCGTCCCACGGCTCGACGAGCGACGCGTGGTAGTCGTAGAAGTCGGCGCGGCCGTCGTCCATCAGGTCGTCGCCGCGGAACGCCTCCGGGATCAGCATCCGGAGCGCGTGCGGGAGGTCGCGGTCGGTCTGGAGGAGGAGCTCGAGCGCGTTGTCGACGCTCGCGGTGTCGGACTGGTTCGGGTCGTCGATCACCGGCTTGATCGTGTCGAGCTCGGCTCCGAACGCCGGGTGGTCGAGGTCGTTCTCGCGGGCCCGCATCCAGTTGACGTTCCCGCGGATCGTGTTGAACTCGCCGTTGTGGACGATGTTGCGGTACGGGTGCGCCAGGTGCCACGCGCCGAGCGTGTTCGTCGAAAATCGCGCGTGGACCAAGGCGACGTGGCTCGCGAACCGATCGTCGGTCAGGTCCGGGTAGTAGTCGGCGAGCTGCGACCCCTTCAGCAGCCCCTTGTAGACGACGCGCTGGCGGTCGAGCGAGCAGACGTAGAAGCGGCCGGCGCCCTCGACGCCCGACACCGCGTTCTCGATCTCGCGGCGGGCGGCGTACAGCGCGCGGTCGAAGCCGAGCAGGTCCGGGTCGGCGTCGTCGGAGCGGTCCTCCGGTTCGGTGAAGCGCTGGGCGAGCCCCGCGCCCTCGACGGGCGCGACGAACACCTGCGACACCTCCGGCTCCGAGTCGAGCGCCGTCGCGCCGAGGTCCGAGTTGTCGGTCGGTACGGACCGCCACGCGAGCACTTCGAGCCCGTAGACCGCGCACACCTCGGCGATGACGTCGTGGATCTCCGCCTGGACGCCGGGTTCCGGCGGCATGAACACGGAACCGACGGCGTACTCCTCCGGCAGGTCGGCATCGACGACCTCGCGGAAGAACTCGTCGGGTCGCGCGACCATGATCCCCGCGCCGTCGCCCGTGTTCTCCTCCGCGCCCGTCGTCCCGCGGTGTTCGAGGTTCTCGAGCAGCGCGACCGCGTCCGTGACGGTCTCGTGCGTCGGCGCGCCGTCGAGGTCGACGACTCCGCCGATGCCGCAGTTCGAACGGTCGTCCGTCGGATCCGCAAGTCCCCCCTCCTGACCCGAGGACTCCGAGTCGCGTACGCCCCGGGTGGTACTACGTGACTTGGTCATACGTCCCCTCATAATTGAGCAGTTAAAGGTATGACCCTGATAGGGGTAGGATCCATCGTACACACATTAGGGAATATAAGGTAATTATTCATAACGGGTGGTGAATAGATCACACACTTCAGGATCGATCAGAAGTTACGCGGTAGCGAGTACCGATCCATCTCGTCTGGCGGCGACAAACCTCGAACGTTTCACGTTTTCCGAGAGAAGTGGCAGAACGTTCAGCCCCGATTCACTCTTCGAGCGGGACGAACGTCCCGTTGATGTCCCACTCGTGGATACAGTAGACGTTGCCGGGGTCGTCCGCGATACGCCACCCGTCGGCCTCGTCGTCCCACCGCTCCTCGCGCCCACAGAGTTCGCACGCGCGCTCCTTCGGCGGTGTGATCGTCACGCCCATATCGAGTCGAAGGGTGTGGCCGCGCAAAAGCGTACCGACGGTCGGCGGGCCGCGGTGCCCCGTTCGGGAGGCGCGCGGCCGGAACGACCGACGGGTGCGACGTGTTACGGCCCGCGCCTCCGACGCCGAGCGACCAGCGACGCGGCGGCCAAGCCCGCGAGCGACGCGACGGGACCGAACCCGGGGAGGTCGTACGCGGTCGATCGGATCGGTGCCTCGTCGTACCCGAGATCGCGCGCGGCGGTCTCGTCGGGAGAGGGGTCGCTCTCACTCGGTGAGTCGACCGCTGTCGCCGAGTCGGTCGACGCCGCCGAGTCGGCCGCGGTCGGGTCGTCGTCCTCCCGCTCGCCGCCGCCGGTCGCCGCGTCTTCGACCGGGCCCGACCCGACCGACGAGGGGCCGTTCGCGCCGCGGTCGAACCGACCGGTCCCGAAGGGCTTCGACGGACCCACGGTGGGGAGGGGCTCGGACGCTCCGGGAGCGATCGGTATCCTCGCCCCCGGCCCGGCGGTCGAGCGGTTCGCGGACGAACCCGGTGATCCGCCGGTCCCGAACGGGACGCTCGACTCGTTGTCGTTGCCCTCAGAAGCCGAGCCGGCAGAGCCTCCGACCGGGGTGCCGCCGGCGGTCGACCCGCCGCTGGTCGGTCCACTCGATCCCTCGGACCCGCCCGACGCGCCGGACTCGCCCGACGCTCCGGACCCGCCCGACCCACCGGAGCCACCCGACGGTCCGGAAGCGCTCGGTGCTTCCGGCTCGTTCGGCGCGTCGTCAACCGGGGCGACCCCCGTGGTATCGCCTTCCGTCGCGTTCCCGCCGCCGTCGGCCGGAGCGGCCGACTCGTAGCGCAGCGGGGCCGTCACGCGGTGGTCGTCGTCCGCGGCGGTCCGGCGCAGTCGGGCGTCGTCGACACGGAACGTCGCCTCGAACGACCGGCCGGTCGCGGGCGGCGTCTCGGTCCCGAACGCTCGCTCGCCGTCGGCGACGAGGAACAGACCGCGACGGTCGAAATGGACCGCGGACTCGTTCGGCACTCGCCCGAGCCCCTCGGTCGCGGCGTCGACGGTACCGCTACTCGCGTCGGTCGGTGCGACGCCGAACGAGAGGCCGTCGAGCCGCGCGAGGTCCGCGCCGCGCTCGAGCGAGGCGTTCGCGCTCGCCGGGAGTCCGGTCAGACCGGTCGCGTTCACCGCGTACACGACCGTGTCGTTCGCGGTGGCGGACGTCGCGGGAGCGAGCGTCCCGTCGGCGATCGCGTCGCGCACCTCGCTCGCGTTCCCGAAACCGCCTGGGGCGACGCGCCGCGTGGTGTACACGGAGAGGTCGTCCGTCGAGCGGGGTTCGACGGTAACCGTCGCAGTGTCGTTGGTGACTGCGGTGCCGTGCTCCGACCGCAGCGTGAGGTCGTACGTTCCGGGCGAGAGGTGGTCGGTGTCGCCCTCGACCGACTCGACGCTGACCCCGGATCCGGTGGAGACGAACTCGGAGGGAGACTCGGGTGTCGCGTATGTGTTGAGCCTGACCGGTGTCGGGCCCCTATCGGAGGTTTTCAGTTTGAGCGTGGTGGAGGTGTTAT
>ERZ1034573.21-NODE-21-length-44887-cov-32.267220_pt1 | contig 44887 bp, 43 predicted proteins | sample MGYA00520641_ERZ1034573 | MGnify/ENA primary metagenome ERZ1034573 (study PRJEB33760, sample SAMEA4777724) | hypersaline lake metagenome | biome: hypersaline environment; feature: brines | place: Spain | collected 2014-08 | depth 0 m ...
GGAGAGCGACGGACTCTTAATCCGTCGGTCGCGTGTTCAAATCGCGCCCGGCCCGTCCACTGAACCGCAGAGCGATAGCGATGCGGTGAGGGAACCGGACGGAAGCGATTTGAACGAGAGAAGTCGCAGCGCGAGCGAAGCGAGCGACCGTCTTCTGGTTGTTCAAAATCGCGCCCGGCCCGCTTCTTCGTCGTTGCCGCCGTTTACCCCGCAGCGTAGCCGTTTTCGGGAGCTCAAGACGGCGGCGTAGGCTCGCCGGCGACCCTCGCAGCCGCAACCGTCTTCTTCGGAGCCACAACCGTCACCTCTCGGAGCCGCGACCGTCAGTCGCGCAGCCGTAGCACCGACTTCTCCTTCCCGTGCGACTCGATCATCACGTCCGACTCGGCCCGGAGCCAGTCCGGAACGCTCGCGACGTGGCGCGCGTGTTTCTGCGGCGCCGCCTCCGGCTCGTCGTGGAGCCGCGCCGGCTCCGAGTAGTGCGTGATCGGCCTGACGTCGCCCCACGTCTCGCGGGCCGCCTCGAACCCCTCGCGGTACGTGTGACCGCGGTCGGTGAAGGCGTGGTGGTGGTAGTCGAACGTCACCGGGATCCCGGCGTCGGACGCGACCGCGTCGACGAGTTCGGTGACGCCGAACAGCGACCCCTTGTCGTCGTTCTCGACGACCAGCCGCTCCCGGGCGGGCGGCGCGAGGCCGGTCACGACGTCACGGAATCGGTCCGCCGTGGCCGCCTTGTCGCCGTAGTGTGCGCCGATGTGGACGTTGATAGCGTGTCGCGGCGACCGGGGCAGGTCCATCAGGTCGAGCCAGCGCCCGTGGTGTTCGACCGACTCGACCGACCGCGCGACCGTGTCGCTCGACTCGCTCGCCAGCTTGCACCAGTGGCTCGGGTGGAACGTGAGCCGCATCTCGTTCGATCGGACGATCTCGCCGCAGTCGGTCGCGATCGACCGGATGCGCTCGTAGTTCGGCAGCTCGTCGAGTTCGAACTGCGAGTTCCACGGGACGAGCGTGGAGCTACACCGGTAAAAGCCGATGTCGCGATCGCGGTTCCACCGCAGGATCGCCCGCAGGTCCTCGAAGTTCCGCTCGACGAGTTCGGCGACGCGCTCGATCCCCTCGGCCTCCCACGTCCGCTTGCGGATGTCCCGGTTACAGCGCCGCGGCGGGTCGCGCTCGCGGAGCGTCCGGTTCATCGCGGCGTATCCGAGCATGACCGACCCTTCGGTCGCCGGCGGTTAGACGCGTTCGGTGCGTCCGACCCTCTGACCGCGTTCGCGTAACCGTCTTGTGCGACACGGGCGTACGTCTCGACGTACCGACCCGCCGGGAGCGATCGAACGCGACGGTCGCTCGGACGCCACGGCGAGCGGACGCGACGGCGCGAGGACGACTATGGGACAGGAGACATTGGACGGCGTCGACATCACCGCGCTGCGGGCGGAGTACAACCGGAAGGTGAACAGAGAGCTACCGGCGCGGGCTCGGGAGGCGGGCGACTGGCCGATCCGCGAGGACCACTGCTTCGCCCGCGTCGCGCTCGACAACGCGTTCGGGGGCCGGTGGGACGACCACGTCTCGGGACGGCCGGCGTACAGACACCTCTCGGCCGATGAGCTGGAGGCGGCGATCGCGGTCGCGGACGCGATGCTCGCGGAGGGGTGCCCGGCGGTTGAGCGGTACGACGAGCGGTCGCTTGCGTGGCGCGGCGAGCGCTGATCGCAGCGCGCCGCGGCCCGCCGCTCCGATCACCGTCGGCGGTCGCTCACCGCCGGCTCAACGCTTTTGCCCGAGCGGCGCCGACGAACGTCCGTGAAACGAAACGTCGGACGGATCGACGCGGTCGCGCGTATCGTCGGGGGCGTCGCCGTCGGGGTCCTCGCGCTCCTCGTCGCGACGACGGACGTCAGCGTGCCCGTCGTCTCGGCCGTCGGACTCGCGATCGCCGGCGCCGTGCTCGTCGTCGAGGGCGCGACGCGTCGGTGCCTGCTGTACCGCGCGTTCGGGATCGACCGCTGTCCGATAGACTGACCGCCGAAGAATCGCCCGCCGGCCCGTCGCTCGCCGCCCTATGCCGAGTCGCCGTCGGGCGTCGCCGCCAGGGGCGGCTCGACGCCGAGCAGGTCGGCGCTCACCGCCCACAGCCTGCGGGCGGCGGTCTCGTCCCGGGCCGCGCGCGACGGCGCCGTCGGCTCGAGGTCCGCGAAGTACCGCCCCGAAACGGTCGCCGTCTCGGGGGACACGGCCGGCACGAGCAGTTCGGCCGCCCCCTCGGCGACGCTCGTCACGAACGGGAGGCCGTCGAGCGCCCCCAGCACGCGCGAGACCGGCCCCGGGAGGAACCGGCTGAAGCCGCTCCCCGGGATCGCGCCGGGGTGGATGCTGTTCGAGGTGACGTCGCGGTCGGCCGCGTCGAGGCGGTCGGCGAGTTCGGCCGCGAACAGCACGTTCGCGAGCTTCGAGTGGCCGTACGCCCACGTCGCCGAGTACCCGTCGACCGTCCGTACCCGCGTGAGGTCGAGCTCCGAGCCGCGGTGCGCGGCCGACGCCGTGGTGACGACCCGCGCGCGCGGTCGGAGGTGGTCGAGCAGCTCCGCCGTCAGCAGGTACGGCGACAGGTGGTTGACGTGGAACGTGTACTCGACGCCGAGGTCGGTCAGCCGTCCGTCGCGGAAGAACCCCCCGGCGTTGTTGATCAGGAGGTCGAGACCGTCCGTCTCGCGGCGGACGGTCGCGGCCAGCTCGCGCACCGAGTCGGGATCGGCGAAGTCCGCGCGGACGAAGCGCCCGTCGGCGCCGGCGGCCGCGAGCTCTTCGACGACGGTCTCTCCGGCCTCCCGGTCCCGGCCGTGGACGATCACGTCGGCGCCGAGCCGACCCAAGGCGAGCGCCGCGGCGCGACCGATCCCGCTCGTCGAGCCGGTCACGAGCGCCTGCCGGCCGCGACAGTCGACGTCGGCGACGCCCGCGATGTGCTCCGGATCGTCTGTCATACCGATCGTTGGGCCCGGACGCACTTGAGCGCGGTCACGGTCGGACCGCCGCGCGGGGCGGCCGGACGCGACGACCCCGGCGTAACCGATATGCCGACGCTGTCCCACTCTCTCTCATGGACCTCGAGACCGCTGAGACGGCGGCGAACCCGGACGAGCTCCGGGATCGACTCCCCCCGGCGCCGGGCGAGTGGACCCGGACCGCCGACACCACCGGCACCGTGGAGTACCGACTGCCGAGCGACGAGAGCCCCTGTACGGCGGCGAAGCTGACCGTCCGCCCCGAGCTGTTCACGGAGCGCGCGGTGCGGCTCGACAAGACGGTCGACTGTTCGAGCGTCGGCACGGATCGATTCGACACGGTCGAGGACGTCGTCGCGGTCGTCGAGCGGGAGCTAGCGCACGTGCTGCGCGGGCTCGACGACGCTCCGGAGGGGGAGGCGGCCGCTCCCGCGGACTCGTAGTCGCCGCGCCGGCGACGACGAACGGCGCCCGGTCGCCAGCCCCGCCGCGCCGATCCTTTTTCACTCGCGCCGTCGACCACGGTCCGTACATGACGACTCTCGACGACGCGGCGGCGGTGATCACCGGAGCGAGTTCGGGCATCGGCGAGGCGACGGCGCACGCGCTCGCCGAGCGCGGCGCGAACGTCGTCCTCGTCGCGCGGCGGCGCGAGGCCCTCGAATCGGTCGCGGAGGACGTGCGGTCCGCGCACGGCGTCGAGGCCGTGGTCGCGGACGGCGACGTGCGCGACGCGGCGACCTCGGCGGCGGCGGTCGAGGCGGCGGTCGAGGAGTTCGGCGGCCTCGACGTGGCCGTCGTCAACGCGGGGATCGCCCGCGGGAGCGACGTGGCGACGATGACGGACGAGGAGTACTCGGCGATGCAGGGGACGAACGTCGACGGCGCGTTCTTCCTCACGCGCGAGGCGCTCCCGCATCTCACGGAGCGCGAGGGGAGCCTCGTCGCGGTCGGCAGCTTCGCCGGGGAGTACCCGCGGTCGTTCAACCCCGTGTACGCCGCGACGAAGTGGTGGGTCCGCGGGTTCGCGCACAGCGTCGCGGCGCAGGTCGGCGACGACGGCGTCGCCGTCTCCGTGGTCAACCCCTCGGAGGTCCGGACGGAGTTCGGCAGCGAGGACGGCGAGCCGTTCGAGGAGCGGTTCGAGCCGGGGAGCGTCACCGAGCCGGCGGAGGTGGCCGAGGCGATCGCCTTCGCCGCGTCGCGGCCCGGCTCGACGGCCCAGGAGATCGACCTCTTCCGGCGGGACAAGTTCGCCGACGCGCTGTAGCCGCCGCGGTCCGGCCGGGCGAGCCGTCGAGCGTCCGGCCCCGGCCCTCGAACCGTAACCGCTTTTGAATCACCGGACCGCAGACGCGTGTGAGCAACGCGACGGACGGGCCGAAGCGATCGCAGTTCTGGGCGCTGTACCTCACTCGGTTCGCGGAGGGGTTCGGCTTCATCACGCTGCTGACGCTTCTGCCGACGTACATCAACGCCTTGGACCCACAGGCGGTCACCGTGCTGGGCGTCACGGTCTCAGCGGGCTTCGTCATCGGGATGTACACCACCGGGTTCACGCTCGCGCAGACGGCCGCGGTGGTCCCGCTCGCGTGGGCCGGCGACCGGTTCGACAAGCGGCGCGTCCTCCTCGTCGTCCTGGCGGCCGGTGCGGGCGTGTACGCGCTGTTCCCCTCGGTCGACTCCTCGGCCACCTTCGTCGCCGTGCGCGCGCTCCAGGGGTTCGTCGTCACCGGCGCGGGGCTGATGACGCTCTCGCTCGTCGGCCAGATCGCCGAAGCGGGCACCCGCGCGGACAAGATCGGGAAGGCGAACGCCGCCTCGTTCGCCGCTTCGATACTCGGGTCCCTCGGCGCGGGCGCCATCTACGACGCCGTCGGCTTCGGTCCCGTCTTCGGCGTCATCACGGCGCTGATGGTGGCCGCGTGGCTCGTCACGTGGGGGGTGCTCGACGACGACCCGACGCGGGTCGAGGGGTTCCCGTTCAGCGACCTCGCGGTCAACCGCAAGCTCCTGACGATATCGACGTTCCGCGCGCAGTACGCCTTCGCGGTGACGATGGTCCGGACGTGGGTTCCGATCTACGCGGGGACGGCGGTCTCCGGCGGCGGGCTCGCGGTCGGCGCGACCGCGGTGGCGGTGACGGTCACCGCCGAGAAGGCGACCAACATGGTCGGGCAACTGTTCACCGGTCGGCTCTCGGACGCCTACGGGCGGTCGCTGTTCGTCTTCGGCGGCGGCGGCGCCTACGGCGTGATCGCGATGGCGATCCCGTTCTCGGCGCCGATCGGCGCCGCCCTCGGCAGCGGCGTCACGGTCCCCGTGCTGGGCGGGCTCCCCCCGGCGTACCTCCCGCTCGTCGGCCTCTCCGGACTCCTCGGCGTCGCCGACTCGTTCCGCGAGCCGGCCAGCATGGCGCTGTTCGCAGACGAGGGGACCGACGACGGCGGCGTCGCCTCCAGCTTCGGCATCCGAGAACTGGTGTGGCGGCCGGGATCGGTGGCCGGCCCCCTCATCGCCGGCTGGCTCATGGTCGAGGTGAGCATGGCGTCCGTCTTCTACGTCGGCGGCGCGTTCGCGGTCACCGGGGTCGTCGCGTTTCTCGCAATCCTCGCGCGGGACCACGGACGCGCGGCGCTGACGGCGTGGTAGCCTCCCCCGCCCCGACGCCGCGAACGCCTACCGCTTCCGGAGCGCGGCCCGGTAGTGCGGACCGTCGCCGGAGCCCTCGCGGTCGACCGCGTCCACGACCCAGTCGGTCCCGACCGCTGCCTCGCGGAGTCGGGCGGGCGAGAACAGCCTGAACTGGAGCGTCGGGTCCGTCTCCCCGTCGTACCGGAACCACATGACGCGGTGCGCGAGCCCCGGCGTCGGGTCCGCGCGGTACCCGAGGAGGTCCGCCGCCTCGGGGTGGTCGGGGTCGTAGCAGTCGACGACCGCCGTCGCGTCGGGCGTCGTGACGAACGCGAGGTCGGCGAGGAACGCCGAGAGCCCGCGCATCGACCCCGCCAGCCCGGTCTGCGTCCCGATCGCGAGCGCCGACGCGAACCGGTCGCGCCCGAACGACTCGCGGAGGGCGAACATGTCGCCCTCGCGGGCGTCGGCGACGTCGCGGTCGCGCATCGTCTCGACGAGCGCCGGGCTGGGTTCGACGGCCACCGTCTCGAACCGCTCCTGAAACCGCAGCGCGTGGCGGCCCGCGCCCGCGCCGAGGTCGACCAGCGGGCCGTCCAGCCGGGACGCTAGCCACGACCCCGCCTCGTCGTCGGGGTCGAACTCGGCGAAGTAGAACGCCTCGATGGGGTGTTCGCGGACCGCCTCGCCGTCTCCCTGGTAGAGCGGTTCCGTCCGCTCGCCGCGGTGGTGGTCGCGGACCGCGCGTCCGAAGGCGTCGGCCATGCGTCGGCGTGTCCGCTCACGGTGAAAAGCGGTCCGTGAGATCGTCACGCAGTGACGCACCGGGTCGCACGTCGCGTCCGCCGGCGACGGCGCGGTCGACCGTTCAGTCGTCGCTCTCGGCCGCCGACCCGCCGGCCGAGTCGGCGACTCGCTTCGTCTCGCTGTCCACGCTGATCCCCTCCCAGTCGTCGTCGGTGTGGAACCCTTCGCGCTCCTTCGCGCCGGGGGCGACGCGCATGAACTCGGCGCGCTCCCGGGCGCGTTCGATCGTGTGCCCGCCGCAGTACGAGAGGCCCGAGCGGATCCCCTGACAGAACTCCTCGGCGACGGTCGCCACCGGCCCCTTGTACGGCGTCAGCGCTTCGACGCCCTCGTCGGCCCCGACGTCCGCCCCCTTGTCGTCCCGGTCCTCCGCGGCGGCGGTCGTCGCCATCCCCCGCGACCGCTTGTACCGCGTGCCGTCCACCTCGACGACCGCACCCGGGGCCTCTTCGGTCCCGGCGAAGAGGCTCCCGAGCATCACCGTGTCGGCCCCGGCCATCAGCGCCTTCGCCGCGTCGCCGGAGGTCCGGATCCCGCCGTCGGCGCAGATCGTGGCGTCGAGGTCCTCGGCCGCGGCCGCGCAGTCGTCGACAGCGGTCAGCTGCGGGACGCCCGCCCCGGCGACCTTCCGCGTGGTACAGTGCGATCCCGGGCCGATGCCGACCTTCACGCAGTCGGCTCCGGCCGCAGCGAGGTCCTCGACGCCCGCCGGCGTGGCGACGTTGCCCGCGACGAGGTCCGTCTCCGGGAACTCCGTCGCGATCTCCTCGACGGCCGCGATCGTCCGGTCGAGGTGCCCGTGCGCGACGTCGACGACGATCGCATCCACGCCGGCGTCGACCAGTGCGGCGCTGCGGGCGAGGTGGTCCTCGTTGATGCCGACCGCAGCGGCGACCTGTTCGCCGGCCGCGGCCACCCGCTCGACCTGCGCCGACTGCTCGTCGGCGGTGAGGAAGCGGTGGAGGACGCCGAGCCCCCCGGCGCGCGAGAGCTCGATCGCCAGCTCGGCCTCCGTGACGGTGTCCATCGCCGCCGAGACCAGCGGCGTCTCCAGTTCGACGTTCGGCGTGAGCCGCGTGGAGAGGTCCACGTTGCTCCGGCTGTCGACGGGCGACCGCTGCGGGACGAGCAGCACGTCCCCGTAGCTCAGCCCGGTTCGTAGATCGTTCATACCCCTAGCGAGGAGAGGGACCGACGGTGAAAAGTCCCTCGATAGCCGGGGTCGCTTGCGGCCGTGCCGGCGAGCCCGTCAGTACCCCTGCTCGGCCAGCGCGTCCTCCAGCGCGGCGAGGACGTACTCGACGTTCTTCGGGCGGGCGGAGTGACCCATACAGCCGATCCGCCAGATGTCGCCCTCCAGGTCGCCGAGGCCGGAGGCGATCTCCAAGTCGTACTCGTCGAGCAGGTGCTCGATGACGGCGGCGTCGTCGACCCCGTCGGGCACGCGGACCGCGTTCAGGCTCGGGAGCCAGTACTCGTCGGGCGCGTTCATCTCGAGGTCCAGGTCGCGGAGCCCCGCCTTCAGCCCGCTCGCGACCTCGCGGTGGCGCGCCCACCGCTCCTCGATCCCCTCCTCGGCGACGAGGCGGAGCGCCTCGCGCAGCGCGTACACGTTCGTGATCGGCGCGGTGTGGTGGTACGAGCGGTCGTCGCCCCAGTACCCCTCCAAGAGGGAGAGGTCGAGGTACCACGAGCGGGCGGGCTCCTCGCGGTCGAGCACCTTGTCCATCGCGCGGTCGTTGAGCGTGAGCGGGCTCGCGCCCGGCGGACACGAGAGGCACTTCTGGGGGCCGGAGTAGGCGGCGTCGACGTCCCACTCGTCGACGCGCATCTCCACGCCGCCGAGCGAGGTGACGCAGTCCGCGATCACGAAGGCGTCGTGGGCGTGCGCGATGTCCGTCAGTTCGTCGACGTCCGGCTGGCGGACGCCGGTCGAGGTCTCCGCGTGGACGAAGCCGAACACGTCCGGCTGGTGTTCGTCGAACGCGCGCTCGACGTCGGCGGGGTCGAGGGGCTCGCCCCACGGGGCGTCCACCGCGACGACCTCCCCGCCCGCGCGCTCGGCCATCGACCGCATCCGGCCGCCGAAGTAGCCGTTCGTCGGGACCAGCATCGTGTCGCCCGGCTCGACGAGGTTACCGATCGCGGCCTCCATCGACGCGGACCCCGTCCCGGACACCGGGATGGTCCACCGGTTGTCGGTCCGGAACGTGTAGCGCAACAGCTCCTGGACCTCGTCCATGATCTCGACGAACGACGGGTCGAGGTGGCCGACGAGCGGCGTGCTCATCGCCTTGAGGACGCGCGGGTGGACGTCGCTCGGACCGGGACCCATCAGCGTCCGGTCCGGCGGCGTCAGCTCGCCGACCTCGGGCGCTCGCTCGTCGACGCCGGGCTCGACGTGGGAGTTCGACATACCTCGGATCCCGGAAAGCGACGTGAAAAACCCGACGGAACCGGGAATCCGCGGCGGCGCGAGCCGCCCCGTCGAACGGGGACCGGTCGGCCGCCTTCGGGGAGCGTGCGCGCGTCGATCCCGGGCAACTAAGCCGCCGCGACGAGTACGCCCGCGCATGTCCGGCCCACCGCGCGGCTCGAACTCGGACCGGGACCTCCAGACGGTCCTCGACCGGATGGCGGACGGGTTCTTCGCCCTCGACGCGGACTGGACCGTCACGTACGCCAACGAGGCCGGTCGGCGAATCCTCCGGTCCGCGATGAGCGACGGGGCGGCCGGCGGGGACGGCACCGTCGAGGGGCGCGACCTGTGGGACTCGATCCCCGGCTCGGCCGAGACGCAGTTCTACGACGAGTACCACCGCGCGATGGAGACCCAGGAGCCCGTCTCGTTCGACTCGTACTACGAGCCGCTGGACACGTGGTTCGACGTGCGCGTGTTCCCCGACGACGACGGGCTCTCCGTGTACCTCCGCGACGTGTCCGAGCGGCGCGAACTGGAGCGGCGACAGCGGGAGAGCCTCCGGGCGATCCAGCAGCTGTACGCGGTCTCGTCCGACCACGACCGGACGTTCGAGGAGAAGGTCGAGGCGATCCTGCGGCTCGGCTGCGAGTACTTGGACGTGCCGAACGGCTTCCTCACCCGGATCGACGACGGGACGCAGCGCGTCGTCGTCTCCCACGCCGACCACCCGCTGCTCCAGGCCGGGGAGACGTGCCCTCTCGACGAGGCCTACTGTAAGCGGACCATCGAGCGCGACCGCCTGCTGACGGTCGTCGACGCGTCCGACGAGGGCTGGGAGAGCGACCCGGCGTACGAGACGTTCGGCCTCGAGACGTACATCGGGGGACAGGTGTCGGTCGACGGCGAGCAGTACGGCACGCTCTGCTTCGCCGCGACGACGCCCCGCGACGCGCCGTTCACCGACACCCAGCAGACGTTCGTGCGGCTGCTGTCGCGGTGGGTGAGCTACGAGTTGGAGCGGCGACGCGCCGCCGAGCGGCTCGAACGCGAGCGCGACCGCCTCGACGAGTTCGTGAGCGTGGTGAGCCACGACCTCCGGAACCCCCTCACGACCGCGCGAGGGCGGCTGGACCTCCTCGCCGACGACTGCGACAGCGACCACGTGGAGCCGGTCGAGCGGTCGCTCTCGCGGATGGAGACGCTCGTCGACGACCTGCTGACGTTGGCGCGCGAGGGGAGCGACGTCGAGGACCCGAGCCCGGTCGACCTCGTCGCGACCGCGACCGACGCGTGGGAGACGGCCGACACGCGGCGCGGAACCCTCGAGACCGCGGTCGACGGTGGCGACGTGCTGGCCGACGAGGAGCGGCTCCGCCAGCTCCTCGAGAACCTCTTCCGCAACGCGGCGGAGCACGGCGGCGACGACGCGACCGTGACGGTGGGCTCGCTCGCGGACGGCTCCGGGTTCTACGTGGCCGACGACGGCCCGGGGATCCCCGAGGCGGAGCGCGAGCAGGTGTTCGAGACCGGGTACACCACGACCGCCGACGGGACGGGGTTCGGTCTGAACATCGTCGGCGAAATCGTCGACGCGCACGGCTGGGAGATCCGCGTCGTCGAGTCAGAAGACGGGGGCGCCCGCTTCGAGATTACCGGCGTCGAGTCGGCCTGAGCCGCCGCGAGCGACGCGGGCGGCGCCGGCCGCTCGTCTCGGCCGTCACTCCTCGCCGACGAAGTTCGGCTCCGTGCGCTTCGCGTCGCGCTCCGCCACGAGGTGGTCGACGAACTCGTCGAGGTCGACGTCGCCGCGCTGGTTCTCGAAGCGGTCGCGGACGGAGACGGTGCCCGCCTCCTGCTCGTCCTCGCCGACGATGACCATGTACGGGAGGCGGTCGTCGTGGCCCGCGCGGATCTTGCGGCCGACGGTCCAGTCGCGGTCCTCGACCTCGACGCGGAAGCCCGCGTCCTCCAACTCGTTCTTCACGCGGTGGGCGTAGCCGAGCGTCTCGTCGGAGACGGGGAGGATCCGGACCTGCTCCGGCGCGAGCCACAGCGGGAAGTTGCCGTCGAAGTGCTCGATGAGGACCATGAAGAAGCGCTCGTAGCTGCCGTACAGCGCCCGGTGGATCATCACCGGCTGGTGGTCCTCGTTGTCCTCGCCGGTGTAGGTGAGGTCGAACCGGTCGGGCATGTTGAAGTCGAGCTGGACGGTCGGGCCGTCCCAGACGCGCCCGAGCGCGTCCTCGAAGCCGAAGTCGATCTTCGGGCCGTAGAACGCGCCGTCGCCGGGCTCGACGTCGTAGTCGTAGCCGCCCGACTCGAGCACGTCGCGCAGCTGCTCCTCCGCGGACTCCCAGATCTCGTCGCCGCCGACGGACTTGTCCGGGCGGGTCGCGAGGGCGACCTCGACCTCCAGGTCGAGCGTCTCGACGACCTCGAAGATCATCTCGATCACCGACTCGATCTCCTGGCGGATCTGGTCCGGACGGACGAACAGGTGGCCGTCGTCGATGGTGAACGACCAGACGCGCGAGAGCCCCGACAGCTCGCCGCGCTGCTCTTTCCGGTACACCTTCCCGTTCTCGAAGTAGCGCTGCGGGAGGTCGCGGTACGACCAGTTCTGCTGGTCGAAGATGGTCGCGTGGCCCGGGCAGTTCATCGGCTTCAGGCCGTACTCCTCGTCGTTGACGTCGAGGAGGAACATGTCGTCCTTGTAGTTCTCGTAGTGGCCCGACTGCTTCCACAGCTCCGTCCGGAACACGTGCGGCGTCTCGACCTCCTCGTACCCCTTCTCGCGGTTGAGCTCGTTCGCGAAGTCGGAGAGCTCGCGCAGCACCGTCTTCCCCGGCGGGTGGTACAGCGGCAGGCCGGGACCGGTCACCGTCGGGATCGAGAAGAGGTTCATCTCCTGGCCGATCTTCCGGTGGTCGCGCTCCTGGGCCTGCTCGCGCAGTTCGAGGTACTCTTCGAGGTCGGACTCGCTTGCGAACGCGGTGCCGTACACGCGCGTCAGCGTGTCGTTCTCCTCGTCGCCGCGCCAGTAGGCGGCCGACACCTCGAGCAGCGTCGCCGCGCCGATCTCGCCCGTCGACTCGACGTGCGGGCCCTGACAGAGGTCCTGCCAGCCGTCCTGGACGTAGAAGGTGACCTCCTCGCCGTCTGCCTCCTCCTCGAGTATCTGTCGCTTGTACTCGTTGTCCGCGTAGACCTCCTTGGCCTCGTCGCGCGAGCGGACCTCGCGCTCGATGTCGTAGTCGGCGGCGATTATCTCGTCCATCTCGTCCTCGATGGCGGCCAGGTCGTCCTCGTCGACGTCGACGTCGGTCACGTCGTAGTAGAAGCCGTCGTCGGTCGGCGGGCCGATCGTCAGCGTCGCCTCCGGGTGGAGCCGCTGGAGCGCCTGCGCGAACACGTGGGCCGCGGAGTGGCGCAGCACCGTGAGGTACTCGTCGGACTGGTCGGTGACGATCTCGATCCGCGCGCCGTCGTGGACCGCCGCGTGCTTCTCGACGAGTTCGCCGTCGATCTTCCCCGCGACGGTGTCGCGACCGAGCCCGGGGCCGATCTCGAAGGCGACGTCCTCGACTGTCGAGCCCGCCGGAACGGTCAGCGCTGATCCGTCCGGCAGGACGACCGTCACCTCGGCCTCCGCATCGGTCTCGCTCATACTGTGTCGGAGCCGGACGACCGCAATAAGTGTGTTCGATCCGCGCCGCGACGTGACACGGTCGAGCGAACGTCGTTCGGCGCTCGCCGCCCCGCTCGCGGCAAATCACGCCGTCGCCCCGGAGCCCCGGATCGGCGGGGAGCGATGGCAACACACAAATCCCGCGGCAACGTTTGCCGCGCTATGACCGACCATCGGGAGCCCCTGTCGTCCGTGCTGGAGACGGTCGGGGAGACGCCGCTCGTCGACGTCCACGACGCGCCGGACGCGGTGCCGGTGTACGCCAAGCTGGAGTCGTTCAACCCCGGCGCGAGCATCAAGGACCGCATCGGGAAGTACATGCTCGAACGGATGCTGGAGCGCGGCGACGTCCCCCAGGGCGGCACCGTGATCGAGCCGACCGCCGGCAACACCGGGATCGGGCTCGCGCTCGCGGCCAAGCAGCTCGGGCTGGACGCGATCTTCGTCGTCCCCGAGCGCTTCTCGGTGGAGAAACAGCAGCTCATGCGCGCGCTCGACGCCGAGGTCGTGAACACGCCGAGCGAGGACGGGATGGGGCTCGCGATCGACCGCGCCCACGAGATCGCCGACGAGCTCGACGACGCCGTCGTCCCCCAGCAGTTCTCGAACCCCCTCAACGCGGAGGCGCACTACGAGACGACGGCGCCGGAGATCGACGAGGCCCTCGACGGCGAGGTCGGCGCGGTCGTCGCGGGCTGCGGCACCGCCGGGACGCTGATGGGAATGGCCCGCTACTTCCGCGAGGCGGACCCGGACACCCACGTCGTCGCGGTCGAGCCCGCCGGGTCCGCGTTCCGCGAGTTCCTCGGCGAGGACGTCGAGCACGAGGAGTACAAGACCGAGGGGATCGGCACGCACGACACCGAGCGCAACGACCTGTTCGACCCGACCCTCGTCGACGAGATCCAGGCGATAGCCGACCGCGACGTCCACGAGGAGATGGGTCGGCTCGCGGCCGAGGAGGGACAGCTCGTCGCCTCGTCGGCGGCCGCGAACTCGCTCGCGGCGAAGCGGGTCGCCCGCGACATCCGCGACGGCGAGATCGACGCCCCGCACGACGCGGTCGTCACCGTGTTCTGCGACTCCTCCGAGCGCTACCTCTCGAAGGGCGTCTACCGGTCCTTCGAGGAGTGGGAGGGGTAGTCCGGGAGCGCCGTCCGTCGCCGTCCCCTATCCGCGCAGTCGGCCGTGTTCGACCTTGAGACAGCGGTCTTGTACCACGTCGATGCCGTCCTCTTCGGCGGCGGCGGCCGCCTCGTCGTGGCTGATCCCGAGTTGGAGCCACACCGCGCCGGCGTCGCCGCGCGCCGCGTGCCGCTCGCGGACGGCGTCGACGATCTCCGGGACCTCCTCGCTCGGGCGGAACACGTCGACGAGGTCGATCTCCTCCTCTACGTCGCCGAGCGCGTCGTACGCCGGTTCGCCGAGCACCTCGTCCGCGAACGGGTTCACCGGGATCACGCGGTACCCCTGTCGCTGGAGGTAGCCGGGCACGTCGTGCGCGGCCTTCCCGGGCGTCGTCGAACAGCCGACGACGGCGATCGTGTCCGCGTCGAGCAGGCGGTCGAATCCGGCGTCGTCAGTGACGGGCATGGCCGTCGGTTCGATCGCCACGCGATTAAACGGATCCCCGGTCCTCGCAGGGGAGAAAAGCGGTCGCCGGCGGCCGTCTCCGGGTCAGGGGAGCCGGATCTCGGGCTCGCCGTCCTCGGGGACGGTGACGATGCCGTCGAACAGCTGTTTGATCGTGTTCATCGCCTGGTCGTCGTGGGCCGTCGAGTCGATGCTGAACAGCCCCAGCCCGTCGACGCTCTGGACCCTGCCGGTGAACACGTGGAGGAACCGGAACACCGTCTGGAGGTCCGAGTACATCAACAGCGTCGACAGCGAGTGGACCATCACGCGGTTCTGCTTGATGCCGCGGTCCCCGAACGCCTGGAGGAACTCGGAGAGCTTGATCCCGATGCCGGTCATGTCCACCGGCGAGGAGGCGTACTTGATCCGGTCGGACTCGCGGGTCTCGCCGCCCTGCTGTTGGGTGACGCAGTCGACGACTGCGACGGGTTTGCCCTCGTAGGGCGTCCGCTTCTCGTAGTCGCGGAGCACCCGGTCGGCGCCGTCCTTGGTGGTGACGACGATGGCGCCCTCGTCGCGGTCGGTCCCCGCCGCGAGGACGTCCATCATCATCGACCGCTTCCCGCTCAGCGGGGGGCCGGTCAACAGGATGTTGGTCCCGGGATCGACCTCCGCGTCGAAGTGCGGCGTCAACTCATACATGGACGCACCTCGGGGGCGACGACGTCGGCGCGGGCCACTCGTTCGGCGGCGAGGCCGTACGACCAGGACACATCCACTACCGAAACATGCCCGCTCCGAATAATATTCTTTTTGATCGGCCCTTGCCAGGTGTCGATCGCCGCGCCGTCCGGTGACGGGCCCGCTCGGGGGCCACGTCTCCCACAGAATTCGCACCGCGTGGGGGTCGAGTCCGCGGACGTATCACGTCGCCGAATCGGTCGAACGCCGTCGGTCGCCGAGAGACCGACGGACGGCGGGACGGCGGTTTCGAATCGCGGGACTTAACACCTTCTCGGAAGTATGCGACGGTACGGGCGCTTAGCTCAGTTTGGACAGAGTGCTTGGCTTCGGACCAAGTTGCCGTGGGTTCAAATCCTGCAGCGCCCATCCGTCTGTACCACAATTCAGATTCGCACGACGGCAGGGGGTTCTATATAAAGGACCCCCGCAAACATGGTCTGGATTCCAACCCGTCACGGGTTGGGGGTCTTTGCCGTCTGCCATTCGATAGGATATCAAATTGAGGGTATGTTAACTCTGCGCGTTACTTTCAGCCTCACGCGTCGCGTACAAGAACAACTATTGGAGGTATAGTCACGACTAACCGACTTCTGAATATCATGACACTGCTGGTGTTCAGAACTACTTCTGTAGCGAGTTCAGAACCGCCTCACTCTCTTCATCGATTGTCTCCTTGATTTTCGCTACTTCGTCGCTTCCAATGCTCTGGCGAAGGAACGTGGTGTACGTCTGAATTCTCGCGAAGAGGTCGTTCCGCTCGCTGTTGAATACGCCTTCGCTGTAAAAATCGTGTCCCTGCGCTTCGGCGGCATTCTCGAAGGCAAGCATGTGTATGTAGCTTGCTCGAAGTAGTAGCAGTAGGTCTTCATCCGAGAACTGTTCCGCTGCGGCCCTGAAGTCGATATATTCCTCCTGATTCATACTCATAAATCCGCCGTGTCCGGAGATATACGTTACTACTTTTACAGAATCATTCGAATGGGAAACTAGTAAGAGAAAGATGATCCAGCCAGAGGTCAGCGAGCACAGTTCTATTATTGTGCGCCGAGCGGGTTGAAATGGGACAATTGGCGCGGAGATGAAGTACCGACAGGGACCAGCCCAATCCGGTTGGATTCGAGCGGATCAAGACTTATTCAAGAGACTAAGGGCTGAGTTGCTGTTCTTGTTCGATGAGATCGACTGTGACCACGTAATCAAGATTATTTCCTTGTCGGTCAATGTTTGATCGATGCCTAGTATCCCATCTTCTCTAAACAAAGTCGATGCCAAGGGCAATCTACGGAAGTCTGTAGCTGTAGAGCATATTGTCTCCCGTGGCGCTCGTATCGTCTCTCAGATACTATATATTCGGGCGCGTCGTATGGTCTTACCAATGTCAAAAAAGTATGGTTCGATGGACACTGAAGAGTTAGTTGAGGCCCATTTAGACATTCTTTGTGAGATATTAGATTATGAGGAAGAACGCGCTCTGCGCGGGAGCGAATCGTCACAACAAGCAAATAAAAACAAGGAGAGGTACTGGGAGAGTCAGCAAATCAGCGAAGAACTCCAGTCGCGCGACGGGTTCGACTATAATTCGCATGAAGACTTACTCGACGAGATTATTCTTGGTTCAATAGACACAAAGGAGGTGGTCGAATCTGAAAGCGAGTCAGACGCTAAAATTCTCACGGCCCAGCATGAAGAGATTTTCAAGCGAATGGTGGAATACACTAATCGCGGTGAATCTGACGAGTTAACGGACGATGAGAAAGAAGAGCTATTCGCTCTGTACGCCGACGAACTCATCTTACATTACGAGTTGTACACTAACCCCCTTGTCGACGAGGTCGCTCATTTAGACTCTCTGTTTGCTGTACAAGGCAATAGCGCTCGAATCGCGTATACGACAGGTGAAGTGTATCTCGACTATGCAAAGACGGAGGAGTTAGCCGATACGCACGACAAAATAATTGGGTGTCTCTTACGAATGGAAGATGAGGGGAATGGCCCGAGTTCCTCATTAGACCGACTGTATCACCGGTTGCGCGCGTTCGCGTTCACGTCATCTCAAGAGTTGAATAAGCGGTCCGGGTTCGACTTAGAAGAGCACATTCGAGAGCTCGGAGTCAAGTACGATGGGGATTCTAAAAACGATAGAGGCGAGTTCACCGTCTGATTAGACGGGCAGTAATCTTCCCACGATTGGGCCTGCTCCAACTCGTCGTCTCGCTTTACACGCCTCCAAAGTCCAAGAGGAGTTACGCGAGTTTGTCGTCGCGACCAAGCGGGAAGATTTGAGGCTGGTCAACCCCGTAGTTAGAGTTAGCTATGCCGGAACTCAAAGAGGCAGCGTGAGACAGTAACTCTCTACCTCGGGCGCAAGAGAAATAATCTGCCCTCGACTCCGGAGTTCTTCCCGACGCGTTTCGATCCGATCTTCAAGTTGCTTGAGACGATCCTATTGGTTGCGGATCGCAATTTCCATATCAGAGCCAGCGTCGGCCTTGCGTTCGTACTCCTCGATGAAGGCCTCGATCCGTTCCTGTTCCGATTGTGCGTATTCGTTAATATTCTCTAGCTCTCGAGCGGTCTCCTTATGGCGATTCTCTTGAAGGCGATTCTTAATGTCCCTGACCCGCACACTCACATAGCGATCAGCTGCCGTCCGTAAGTCCGCTTGAGCGTCGAGTACCGTCCGAATGTCGTCGATATCGGGCTTTGCTGCTATGGAGTCGCCCACGATAACACGTTCACCGAGTGCGTGCTGGGCGTCCTCTTGTACAGCATCGACGAAGACGGGGATGGTCTCCTCCCGAATCACGTCGCCGGTGCCGTCCTCGAACGCCACGCGATAGTTGTAGGTGATCCCCGGCGTGTCGACGAACGGAATGAGTTTGAGTCCAACCTCCCCGCGCTCGTCCTCCAACACGCGTGCCATGAGCCGTTGTAGGACATCCGTATCGGGAGCGAGGTAGGTGATTTCCTCGTGATCCATCGCGAAGTCGCGCTCGTTCGTGCTCCCGAGTTCCTATAGCAACTCCTCGAATTCGGCGATCTGTTCGAGAGCATTCGAACAGAACTCGAACTCGTCAGTCGCATCGGCGCGTTCAGTCGTGGAGAGTGACTCGTCGTTCTGATATTGGTTCGCTGCTGACCGACGATCGCGGAGTTCCGCCTTCCGCGGTTCGAGGTACTGATTGCTCAGACGGTCGAAGAGGCTGGCGTCGATCCCGCGGTAGTCGACGAAGCACGCGAATCCTCACTCTTCACGTCGCCGAGGAGCCGAGCCGTGCTGAGCTTCCAGACGATAGGCGTGTTCTCCATCGTGTCGACGTGATAGGCGAAGAGCTCGTTCTCGATGAACGATCGGTGGTTGGGGTACGCCTCGTCGGCGGCGGATTCGGCCCCGTGAATGTCGTCGACCTTGACGAGACGGTCTTGGGCGTACTCGCCGTACGCACCCTCGAACCGTTCGATGTTTCGATCAAGTATGTCGGCCTGCCTGCCCGTACCTTCAAGCAGGATGATGCTGTCCGGTTCCTCGCGGACGGCCTCCATTATGAAGTGATGGACGAGGAGTTTCACCTGCTCGTTGAGGTTGTCGGGGACTTCGTGGATGGATTCCGGGTCGGGACTTCGCGGTCTTCGGGGTTGTTAGAGGTTCTAAGGAAGATTTCGGATTTAATATCCTCCCGTGTTTCTTTTGTAATTCCAACAGCTTCGAAAATGGCCTCATCAATATCGTCAGAAAGGACTTCGAGACGCTGTTGGCGCTTGAATTCCTGTTTCCGGCATTCTTGAACTAATTTGGCAATCGATTCTGTTGCGGTTCTTGTCTCTATAATACAAACGTACAAAACAGAATTATCTCAGCCAACTCGATAGAGGTAAAATCTCCATCTACGACATGGTACAGATGGTCAACAGATTTATTCGGACAGTTGGTTAGATTACTCTATCCAAATGACGGATGACGACCTATTTACCTCACTGGACATTCCACGCGTTATTGACACGTCCGATGTCAACTTCGTCAACGAGTTCTACAATCCGCTTTTATCACGATCTGTCGAATATAAGCGTGGTGTCGGATATTTTACGACGAATTGGCTTCGTTCTGCATCCAGAGGAGTTGCCAAGCTTGCGGAGAATGGAGGTACCGCGAAATGGATAATGAGTCCTATATTAGAACAAGAAGACTGGGAGGCACTCAAACTTGGTCAGGAAGCGAAACATGATGAGGTGCTTCAGCAACAACTGGCCGATACTGTACGCGACTTACAATATGATCTAGAGTACCAAACCCGGAATGCCATCGCATGGATGATCGCTGACGGGCTGCTGGAAATTCGATTTGCGATCCCGAAAGACGATCTACATGGCGATTTTCATGACAAATTTGGCATTTTTCGTGATACAGAGGGGAACCAGCTTGCATTCCACGGGTCAAAAAACGACAGCGCCCATTCATTCGAGAATTATGAAGCATACACTGTTGATTGCGGTTGGTTGAGCGATCGAGATGCAGAAGGGGTAGCACTGCAGGAAAAACGGTTTGATGAGATTTGGTCTGGTTCAAAAGAGAACGTCGAGGTGGTTTCGCTTCCAGAGGGAATCAGGCAAGATATCGCGAGTCTCCGAGATCATGAACATCGTCCATATACCGATCCAGAACAATCTGATAATGGGATTACTCTCAGGCCTTATCAGCGAGAGGCCGTCGATAACTGGTTTGCAAACCAGAGACAAGGGCTCTTCCGAATGGCTACCGGCACGGGAAAAACGTTTACAGCTCTCGGTGCCATGGATGAGTTTCTTGAATCAAGATCCACACCCACACTCGTAGTCATCGCGGTTCCGTACACTCACCTCGCAGACCAATGGAATACTGAGATTGCCAAGTTCGGCTACAATAACCCGAAGTTCCTCTATGGTTCAGCGAATACACAGTGGAAAGAGGATCTGTCGCGTATTCTTTCAGATCTTACGCTTGGAATGGGATCCGACCAGTTGGTAATAACAACTCACACGACGCTTGCAAATGAATACTTCCGAGATCAGATTGAACGATCAAACTGTGACGCATTGTTAATTGCTGATGAGGTTCACGGTCTCGGATCCGAACATCAACGGACAGCCCTACTGGAGGAATACGAGTACCGAATTGGCTTGTCGGCGACTCCGAAACGACACTACGACGAGGAGGGGTCAGAACATATTCTTGACTACTTTGGAGGGATCGTTTTTGAGTATACGTTAGGAGAAGCAATCCCCGAGTTTCTCACTCCGTACGATTACTATCCAACTATCGTTGAGTTAACAGAAGAAGAGCTTGAGGATTATAATAATCTCTCAAAGCGACTCGCAACTGTGGCCGCTAGTGATGATGCTGATGAGGAATTGGCAAATCGGCTAGCGATGAAGCGAGCAAATATCATTAAGAGTGCTGAAAATAAATACGTCAGTCTCCGGTCGATTTTAAATAGGATTGGTGAGCCCGATCACCTGCTTGTGTACACAAATTCGGGACAGATTGATCACGTTCAAGACATCCTGAACGAGATGGGTATTCGCCAGCACAAATTCACATATCGTGAGGACAACGACGAACGACAAGGACTACTCACCAATTTTGATAAGGGTGAAATAGACGCTCTCGTCGCGATGCGGTGTTTGGATGAAGGCGTTGACGTTCCATCAACCAAGCAAGCGATACTTATGTCGAATACGGGAAACCCGATGCAATTTATTCAGCGACGTGGTCGGGTACTTCGGAAATCCCTCCAAGAAATAGACGATGGAGGTGGGAGAGCACGGACAAGCGAGATCCGACGGAGATCCGGTCTAAGTCGTTCAGACGTGAAATATCGGCACCAGTCATTAGAAGACAAGAATCTGATCAAGATCCCGAAGCGACCAGCGTCGTTGGAAAAGCCCTGCTGAAATGAAATTGAATGCGTGCTCCAGAAATGTATATCGCCGGGTGAAAAAATGTAGGAGTATGGATGTGAATGAGTGTCCAGACCCAGATTTCAAATTCCGAAATCTCTCTGATGAAGAGATAGATGAGGGAACAATAGATGGTGTAACATTAATAGAGCACATGAATCTATCAATAGGAGACATTATCACTGACGAAGAAGGTAAAGAGCCTAGAGAAGTGATTCATATCTTTCCATACGGAGAAATCAGAATGAGTGACTTTGACTTCGGATACGAGCATGATGTTAATATTAGCGAACTCTACACTTGGTGGCGCCGTGGAGAGATTATTCCGATGAGAATCTCACTCACGCCTAAATAGCAGGGTGCGATGAAGATGACTACAATTAATCTCGCCTAGAATTAAATACTCTATCGCTAATTAGGCCGCCAGAAGCGGCACGTTCGCCGACATTATCTCCTCGCTAGGGCAACATGTATGCTTATTGCGTTCAGTCAGTCCAACACTGCGAAGGCGACTAAGTATCGAGACGACGCTGCTCCGTTCTTGCCCGGTCGATCCGGAATTCTCGAATGGTGCATCAGGCAGTGACCCCACTTGCCTGCTTTGTTGAACCCGATGACGGCGTGGGGGTCACTGTTTGAGAGCCTGTTCAAGGTTATAGATTGCGGCGGTCAACACCAGCTCGCGGAACTCGCGGTACCACGTGTGAGGGTAACAACGGGGCCGAACCGACGCTTGATGGCCGAATAGCCAGTCTCGGCCATCCAGTGCTGACCGTATAATTCGCTGTCAAACCGTACGTTGTGCGCGCGATCGTACGCAGCGAACAGGCGGTGACGCAGCAACGGCCGGACGCCCTCTAAACGGAGGGCGTCCCGGAGCGATTGGTCGTCATAGCCTTTGTCACCGGCGAGACTCTCAATTTTCTTGGTGTTACGAAGAGCGACTCGACAGCTAGTTTGCGTGTCGTGTGGCCAGTGTCCCGAGCAGTGGAAATCGAGGATGGCACACGAGTCTGTATCGACGAGCGCCGTCGTTTTGAGCGTGCGTATGTGGCTATCCGAGTGGTGTTGTAGTGTCTCGATGCCGTTTCACGGTCAAAGAACGTGGCATCGATGGCTCCGTGCGATCTCAGATCGCAGATAGTCGCGGAGTCCCGAAGGAAGCTGCGCCACACAGACATGGGCAGCCTCTCAAACGACCGGTACAGCGTTGAGGGGGCAGGAAATGCCGTTCGAGAGAGCTGTAACAGCCCACGAACGTGGTCCATCTCACTCGCCCAATCGACGAGCTCGCGGTACGTCGCGTTCATGTGAACCCGCAAAAAGTAGAGCGTGACATGTTTCCAGCCGGGAAATCCGTTGCCAGCCGGATCACTCACCGCCGTTGGACTGGCGGCACAGCGCTTTTGAGCCAACGACGCGGCTTGCGTAACGAAGAGAAAGAGGAGTTTAGCCATGTTCGACTCTTCCGCTTCGCTTCCATCTTCAGAGCGACGCTATCCCGCCGCCTTCTGTGGACTCAACAGAGCAGAACGACTATGTTGATCGTTGAGAAGTCACTGTCTGTGTGGTCGTCTCAGCGCTCAGTCTCCCATTTCTCTTCAACGACTGTCCAATCGAGATGGCGCGCGTAGAGCCGAGCGAGGCCATGACTATCGAACTAATAGAATGTCCATAAGTCAATCGCGACAACCCGGTCCTCAAGATTAGAAGATCTGCTGAAATCCTCCGCAGGTGATACCATTCTGACTTGGTTATGCTCAATACGGGAGGATTAAGCCCGTTCATTAGAATCGGTTGGAGGCTGGTTATACCAAAGACAGACTTTAGTATAGAGGTCGATCAGCCCTTCGAGATGGTCGGGATAGAACTTAATATATAGTGAGGTATCGCTGGTCGCGTAAAGTTAGAGGATGAGGCGTTCGACTTCAGAGTGCTTATGGCCGAAATCGAACGCCTCAGCGAAGGTATCGCGTGGATCGACTTGTCGTTTGTGGAGCGAGATCGGACTCCACGCTGGGCGATTGAAGAGGGGATTCGCTGTCATTTGACTGGTATGTCACTCCGAGAGGTGAGTAAATTTCTTGAACAATATGGGATCAAACGGAGTCACGTCGCTATCCACAACTGGGTTCATAAAGCCGATCTACAGCCGATCTCGACCGTCTCCGAGGATCAACTCGCGGTTGATGAAAAGATGATCCGCCTCCACGGCCAGAAGTTCTGGCTGTACGGCGCGGTTGATCCACAGACGAACGAGATCCTTCACGTGAGCCTCTATCCGACCGCAAATAAACAGACGACGCGATGGTTTCTCACCGAGCTACACCGGCGCTATCAGCTCGATAACGTGGAATTTCTCGTCGATGACGCAGACTATCTCGGATCAGTTCTCGCTGAAGACGGCTATCGATTTCAAGTCATTCAACATGGAAATCGGAATGCTATCGAACGTGTCTTTTGGGAAATAGAACGACGAACATCATCGTTTGCGAATAGTTTCAGCAATGTTGCGCTAGAGACAGCTCAAAACTGGCTCGAAGCCGTCGCCGTCTATCACAATTCACGCCAAACTTAACGCGACCAATCACTCAGTAGTAGTCAGCAGTCGTACGTCGTGGATACTGGCGCATCAACTCGATGTTGTATTCAGTTCTGGTGAACCGCCCAGCAGGTCTTCGACTTTCATCAGTGTCGGAGACACGTAATCTACCCTACGGATTTATCTGTTCGACTCCTCCAAAATGAGTAATGACAACATACACTCAAAATTGGGGAGATATGGACGAATCATATGTCCACAGTATCTTCTGGCGATGGGTCGATACACAGTCAGAGTACACCCAGATCGCAAATGAGGTGCGCCTCGGCGACGCTGGACAGATCGATCTGGTTGCGAAAACCGAATCTGGAGATTACGTAGGATTCGAGGTGAAAGTCAACCCGACATATACCGGATATAAAGACGATCGAATTACCACTCAGCTTCCCAAATACAAGCAATCAGGGTATCTAGACGAGTTGTACCTCGTCGGCGTCGACAATGCAGGATACGACTATCTGGATACGTTCCTCTCAGACACCGATCGGTATGATGGAATCGGAGTTCTCGAGCTCGTCTTTGAATTGGGTGATGAACCACCCCTTCCGGGCGTGTCTGAAACAACTATTATCAACCACCGTGAGGCCGAGCCACTAGCGCGTAACCAAACCCCTACGCTTTCTCAGCAAAACGAGGCATGGGTTCAGCATCATGTCTGGAAAGAATTCGGCGATGTGAAGGAGGGAAAGCTTCCAGATTCGAACACAAAGACGGAACGCCAGATAGACGTTCTTCGCTTCGAGGGTGGCGATCACCCTACCGAGATTTTGAAACGTGGCGGAGAGGTCATAGGAATTGAAGCGAAAGACGGGGAACTAACTCCCTCTCGAGGAAAGAAAATTCGCCAGCAGCTGGACGTGTACGTTCAATCCGGGGGGCTCAGCCAGATTTATCTTGCTGTCCCTGCCCATGCCGAGGAGTCAGCAAGAGCCATTCTCTGGGGAGACAGTTCTGAGCAATCCAATTCACAATTGCGTTCCGACATTTCCGAGATTACAGGGTTACTCACAGTTGATGAAGAGGGAGCAATAGAAGTGGTTCGTGATGCAACGAGCTGTGAGTTGGAATACGATGGATATCGGGTTGACTCTGGCTCTGATTATCTTCGGACTATGGGATATGGGAAGCAGTTCATTCGCCCGCCAAGATCGTACGTCTCTATCTACGAAATGGATCCAACCGATCGAGCGAAGGCCAATATTCCTCCGCTTACATCTATTACACAGGAGGAATATGAAGAACCGATCGTATGGCCGGCTTCCCTCGTTGCAAAAATCGAGACGGAAGACGATCTCACAAAAGCTGAGACGGTCTGGAAACACGTGTTGGAGCATCGGGATGAACTGTATGGTGAATATCCTCTTGGGACAGAATGGAGTGAGATAACCCAACATGAAAAAACGCGTTTGGCGTTACAACCCGAATCCCTGATCGAAGATCTCCCGATAAGCATCAGTCAGTCATATCTCAAAGATCTACTAGAAGAGATGAACAGTCAGGGATATGCTCGGCGCACAGATGGCAAAGGAACTTGGGTTCCGGGAATCGATGGGCGAGTGAAATACTTGCTCATTCCCCTCAGAATACAACTCGAAAGAGCCCTAGCGACGTGAGAACATAACCAATTCACAGTTCGGATAGTTGGTTAGATCTTTATGAAAGTCTCTTGCTACAGCTCGAAATCACGCTCTGTGGAATCTCGAGGTAACGACGGACGCCCTCCGGCTAGTTGGTATCAGACCTGTGCGGTTCGAGTGTGGTTTCGGCTGGGGCCCGATCCGATATCGAGATCTCGAGAAGATACTTGTTGAATACATCTCTCTGTATCCAGCAAGTCTTTCCTATCCGTCTCAGAGGATTTCAACAGAGCTGATGGGGTGTAAGAGAGTGAGTTTTGAGAGAGCCTCGTGAGACCATCCTTTCGATAGCGACTCTCACAGAGAGTAGTCGATTAAACGATCTCCCCCGTATTGACCCATCGTGTATACCGTCTGTATCGCACGGTTCGCCACGGTATTTACCCCAGATAGTACATGGGTAAACCAAAGCAGTTCAGCTACGTGATCAGTGCTATGGTGGTCATCGGTCGCTCAAAGGAGTCTAAAGCGAAATCGAGAAAATTCCTCCAAGCAATATACGATGGAGGTGGGAGAGCGCGGACAAGCGAGATTCGACGGAGATCCGGTCTGAGTCGTTCAGACGTGAAATATCGGTACCAATTACTGGAAGACAAGAATCTAATCAAGATTGAATATGATGAGGAGGGCATTACAGGGCCGAATGAGTCTGCCCAAAAGATTGCTATACTCACGGACCTTGCCTATGAGGAGGTTGAAACCAAAGGTTTGCTTCAGGGAGGACACTACCAACCGGAAGGGGACACACGTGACGTAGAGGAGTTAGCAGCGCAGATGGATGAACTATTAGAACGACTTGACGCCCAAGAGCAACAAATCGAACAGTTACAGACGTATATATCTGAAAGGGTGTACAGGAATATCAGTATGCTACAATGGTCTACAGCTCGTCTGGAAGCCGCTATAGAGAGTGAAGGGGGATCGCTATCTTCAATCGATCCGAACGATCGTCTATCAGCTCTCAAACAACGAGCGAAGAATTTCGAGGTTAAGTGAACCATCGAGTAAGAAGGATTGACCAGCGCGAGTGAGATCGGTCCAGTTGGTCTTGCACTATGTATAAATTCGCTAACAATCTCTCTATAAGAGATGGCATTCAGCCCTCCAAACAGAATCAAGCGGCTACATATCAACAGTAGTTGTCCAGAGAAAGACGCAGGATTAGCGTTCCAGAATACGCAAGTATACCGCAAGGCAGGCTACAGCGTCGGAACCGAGGTGAGAGTAGTCGGCGTTGGCAGTGTACTCGTACTGGCTTCACAACAGGTCGATGATGGTCTGTTATTGGAGCTTATATCGGTCCTCTCCGCTTCGGGTCGGGACGGATTGGGAGAGTCCGTCAGCACGAAGGTACGCAGTTCGGGGGACAAGGGAATGCAAATAACAATAACGGGACCTGCCCGGTCAATTGACCTTAATAAGGGGCAAAAAATAGTACCTAGGAATTTTGGCCGCAATTCAGGACTAATCGTCTTGATACCGGAGGATGTAGATGCTGGCCCTATCAAAAAAGCGGTATCCATGATCTTCGAAGAATAGCGTGCTACACGTTGGTTGTACGACTGTATGAAATCAGATTCTACTTCCGAGTCATATACTTCCTGTTAAGGCTTCTATCGCTCCCACCCGGGAGGATTACGACGGCTGTCCACCGTACCAGTCCACTGATGGGACCTTGCGAATTGAATGAGGTGCTCAAACTGTCTACGCCGGACATCTTCTTCTGGTGTCTGAGTGGGAGTTAACGGAGGTGACTCTAATACAACCGATTGAATCACAGTTTCAAGATACTCGTCGACAGAGAGCAACGCATACATCTCCCGCGGATATCGTACAGGGAAGTCGCTGTAACTGAGTTCTCTTGCTGTTTCAATCTCTTTTCGTGCTCGTAAGAGCGCATTGAGAATTGCTTCATCGGAGTCATCCAATTCAGAGCTGCTTTCTTCGGACATTACATCCGTCCGGAAGGGTCGTCCGACTAAGCACTTGTCTCAAGACTCTCCGAATAGTAGATAACGACTAGCGGATCATCGGTGCGATCTCTTCGTACGGTAGTGTAGGGCATGGCATAGTGACGCTGCGAGCAAGCAAGTACCAACAGCGGTGGTAGGTCTTGGTAGCGATTCAACCTACCAGTGTTGGTAGGTGGGTTCGGGGGTGAAATGGCAGTGGGACCCCGGGGGGAAGCCCTATGGGTGGTATACCCCCGGCTAACCGAGGGAGTCTAATAAGGTAGTACAGAGAGAGATCGGCTGTGTTTTGACTTTATTTCTTGCTTTGCCAGCTTGAACCGGTGAGTTACTACCAAATTCCCGCTAATCCGCCCTACCAACACTGGTAGGTTGGTGGGAGTTGGTATTTCACCGCTGCCGAAGGGGCCTCGATTCCCGCTTCAGCGCCTCTACTGTATATTTAGCTACGTTTCACCCGTATAAAGGTATCACGGTCAGGAGGAGGAACTGCCTTAATTCCGAATACTCCCACGGAAGGAGTGATTCAGCAAATTGAAATCGCTTAGGGCGTCTCTTTAACCTCAAGTGGAGCAGTGACTCGGGCTTCTAGCGTTCGATATTTTCCTCGTCGACTATCTGTCTCTGATTTCTCAACGAAAGGTAGAGATCCGTGCTGCCCGATATCTACCAACTCTCCCTTCGAAAACGGGGCGTTGTCCTTAATTCCGCAGAACCTTGCGGTCTCAGATTGTAACCACTTCCGCCTTGGTCAACGTGTCGTTAAGTGGCACCATTTTAAAATACGTAATCGACCCAACACGCAGGCCGATCACGAACCCAACAGGCAGTGAAAACCTCCACTGTAGAAATCCGAAGTACCGGCCTCGTTCAGGGGGAAGCTACCGGAACACATCCAAGCGAATTCAAATACATGAACATCGCACATCTGGCCGACATTCACCTTGGCCACCGACAATACGGTCTAAAGCAGCGTGAGGATGACATGGCAAACTCGTTCGTAGCGACGCTCAAACTTATTCTCAAGCAGGACCCAGATGCCATTCTGCTTCCCGGAGACTTGTTCCACTCACGAGACCTACGTCCAAAAATCCTCGAAGATGCCGAAAAGGGTCTCGAATTGGTTCCTGACGACGTTCCTGTCCTCGTTTCTCGAGGGAACCACGATGAAAACCTTACACCACGGGACGTGACATGGTTGAACTATCTCCATCGACGAGAACACATCGTCCTACTTGAAGCAGATCTAGATACCGTCCCCGACACCGCCGACTTCACACCGTATGGAGATCGAACGGACAAAGCTGGATTCTACGATATCGAGACCGAGTCAGGTACTACTCGAGTATTCGGCTTACAGTGGCGGGGAGCGCAGACAGATACTGCTCTCGAGAAGATTGCTGACGGAATCCAGTCGACCAACAAAGAATACGGAGAACCGGATTACACGGTACTGCTTAGCCACTTCGGGATCGAAGACGAAGTTCCGTCGCTCGGAGGGAACATCACACATGCAGAGCTTCGTGAGGTGAGGGAAGTCGTCGATTACCTCGCGCTAGGCCACATTCACAAGCGGTACGATTCGGCTGGTTGGATTTACAATCCCGGTTCGCCGGAAGCCCATTCGACGCGCGAGGCACGAGACGACTGGAATCACGGCTACTACTCCGTTAGACTCACTCCTGCGGGAGAAACGTACGATGGGCCGGGTATGCTTGAACACAACGTTGAGCATCATCACGGACGACGTAGACCATACTTCAGTCCGCCAGCGTTCGATGTCACACCCTACGATTCGTTCGGCGAACTTCGGGAGGCCTTCGATAGGCATATCGACGGGCAAAAGGATTCGCTGGAGGCAGAAATTCACGAAGAAGAGTTCACTAAGGGTGGCGAGCTCCGTCAGCCGATGGTCGATTTAAAATTCGAAGGAACGTTGCAATTCGATCGAGGCGACCTCGCAATAGAGGAGCTCGCCGAATGGACGGAGGACGCGTACGATGCGCTCTACGTCCAGACGAACACCAGCCGTATCACGTCTGCTGATATCGAGGAGCTTCTCTCCGAGATAGGTGATGACGAAGTCTTCGTGGACGGACGGCTGCGAACGGAAGCACTCGAACAGCGTGTCTTCGAGGCGATCGCATCAGAGTCCCAGTACAGCGACCATACTGAAGAGGTGGCATCACTTCTTAGCGACACTCACCGGATGGCGGAGAGTGGTGAAGGGGCGGATGACATCGCGGACGTTGTGACAGAGCTTCGGCGCGAGTTGTTCTCGGATTCCATCGAAAGCGTGTCGATAGATGTGCCAGAGGATCCCTTCGCTAGCGAAGACCAACAAGAGCCTGCCGACGGTGTCCCCGGGGATACATCAGATGACCGCAGTTCTAGTGAGGAGAGCAGAAGCGAGACTGGAGAGGTCCCAAGTACGGACGGAGGTGACCGCCAGTGAGAATCAAAGAGGTCACTCTAGAGAACATCAAGTCCTACGGGGAGAGGACAAGCATCGACCTACGGGGGGGCGTCACGGCCATCCTCGGTGAGAATGGCTCTGGGAAGTCGACGATACAAGAAGCGATCGGCTTCGCTCTCTTCGACTCACTGCCATTCAACAACAACGAGTTTGTTCGTGAGGGGGCGTCTTCCGGAACGGTCGAGGTCGTCATCGAATTCGGCCAAGGAGACGATGTCGAGGTGTACAGAGTGACTCGTTCCGCCAAACGTTCGAATTACGGCGTCGCTCGCTATGACGAGCCGACCGACGAGTGGGTGAGTCAGGATATCGATTCAAAGAATGCCTTGGTCGACTGGCTCTGTGCTCGGTTCGATGTGGACGGCAAGGACGACTTACGGAGTCTCTGGAAGTCGTGTGTTGGAGTGCCTCAGACCCGATTCCTCTCTGACTTCGCGCAGACCCCACGGAACCGGAAGTCTACCTTTGATGAACTTCTCGGCGTCGATGCCTACGAGGAGTCGTTCAAGGGCGCTCTGAAGCAGGTGCCAGATACGATCGATGCAGAGCGAGAAGACGTTCGGGGAGAGATTCAGCAGCTAACGGGAGAGGTACAGGATCTCCCGGACAAACGCTCGAGGAAAGCCGAGCTAGAAGGTCAGATCCAGTCCATCTCTACGGAGATTACGGAGACGGAATCCGAACTCACCGAGGTCGAGAAAGAGTTCGACGAGCTAGACACCGTCAAGGATCGAATTGAGGAGCTAGAGACGGATATTGAAAAGCTCGAACAGGAGATCGATGCTAAGGAGGACGCGCTAGACACCGCAAAGTCGGAACTCTCGAAGGCGCGTGAGGCAGCCAAGAAATGCGAAGAGGCAGCGGAGGGGCACGAGAAATACGAGGTGGCAAAGGACAGAGAAGAGGTGCTCAGCGAGCGGAAAAAAGAGCTTGACGCACTCGAAGATCAACTCTCGGAGCAGGAGGCCAGACTCCAACGTCTGAAGGACAGGGAGGAAACTCTACAGGAGCAGGCCGAGAAACATCAAGAGGCCAAAAAGAGCCTCGAAAAGCACGAGCAGGAGAAGGAACGTTATGAGGAGTTAGGAGAGAAGATATCCGAGCTGGAAGGCGAGCAGAAGACGGTCAACCGACTGGAGGGGGAGATAGAGGGTCTGGACGATGAGGCACACGAGACCCTACTAGAACTTCGAGAAAAAGAAGAACTCATCGCGGAGATTGAGGAAGAGGCAGAGGACGCCCCCGATGCCAATGAACTCCGAGATGAGATCGGAGACAAGCGAGCGGATCGCAAGTCGCTCGCAACCGAAAAGAAAGACATCGAAGCACATCTCGCGATTCTGCGGGATGCCGACTCCGATGCTCCCTGTCCAACGTGTGGGAAATCGTTGGATCCGGAAGATCGCGAGGAGAGAATCGAGGAGCAGGAGGCTCGGCTGAAAGAGATTGAATCAGAGCGCTCCAAGTTGAAGGAGAAGATCGAACAACTACAAGAAGAGCTAGCAGAAGCTGAACGAGTCGAGGGCCGCGTATCGAAATTAGAGATCCACCGTGAGTCGGTTGCCGAACTGGAACGCGAACTGGCCGACATCCAGAGAGAACGGAAAGAGAAGGATGAGAGAATCACTCAGCGCGAAGAGGAGATCGACACTCTGCCGGCGCTTCGAGAGGAACGTACCTCGCTCGAGGATGCGAAAGATGCGTACTACCAAGCAAAGGCCCGTGTCGATGATTACTCCGACGCTCCTGAGGAGTTAGCGGAACTCAAGGGAGATATCAAGGAGACTGTCGGGAAGATCGAGCAAACCGAGGAAGAGTTGACCGAGTACGCGGGTGTCGACGAAGAGCTGGAGCAACTCAGGACCCAGCTCGGGAAGCACGAAGAGGAGTACAAGAAGTACGAGCGGAACAAGCAAGCGGCAGAACAGCTAGAAGAGCGAGAACAAGCCGTCGATACTCTACAAGATGAGATTGATGGGCTAGAGGATAAAAAGCGAGAGCTGGAGAACGACCTCTCTGAACGGCAGGAAGAGTTTGACCCTGAGGAACACCAGCAACTTGAAAAACGGGCTGACACGCTTGACGACAAGGTAACAAAACTCGGAGTTCAGAAGAGCGAGCGAGAAGACCAACATCAGGAAGTCACCGCTGAAGTCGAGCGTTTGGAAGCCAAACTGGAGGAGCGATCTGAGAAGGTTGAAACGCTACGCGACCTCACAGCCGACTATAATTTCGCCAAGTGGGTCCGAAAAAACGTCCGCAAGGCCGGGCCGAAGATGCGAGAGGTGATTACCAGTAGGATTGGCACGCGTGCGAACTCCATCTTCCGGTCGATCCGGGGGCGCAACGCGGAGCAACTTGAGTGGACATCGGACTACGACATCGTCGTCGTAGATGCTGATGTCCGTAAGTCCTTCTCGACGCTGTCAGGCGGGGAGAAGATGGCAGCAGCGCTTGCGGTGCGGCTGGCCATCCTCGAACAGATGTCGGGACTAGGAATCGCGTTCCTCGACGAGCCGACTGCAAATCTGGACCAGCAGAAGAAGGCCAACCTCGTGGATCAATTGAACGCCCTCGACACCTTTGAACAGCTCACCGTTATCAGCCACGACTCGACGTTCGAGACGATGACGGACCATAGTATTGTCATCGAGAAACCAGAGCAGACATCGGAGGTGGTGGGTGACTGATGCCGCTTGATAAAGCCGGGGTGGCGGCTGCCCTTGACGATAATATCGACGCGATTCGAACCTACGTCGAAGATGATGACGATCTCGTCGAACGATATCAGGAGGTGTTCCGAAACCTTCCAACGATGGGGACGGCGGAAGAGCTCCGGTCGGAACTGTCGCAATACTCGTACCCCGGGGCGGTTCCAGTCGATGGGTTCGATAGTTGTGACTCACTGATCAATCACCACGCGCAGTCGGACGCGTGGGAAAGCCACGAAGCGGTAAACGACTGGGCGCGTGAGCTTTTGATGGACGTTCCGATGCTGGCGGCTGACGGGTCAGAAATCCCACCGACGACGCAGTTCAACGTCCCTCTTGCGTACGTCCAAGCAGCATGGTGTCTCAATCACCACAAACCAGAAGGGAAGCTCGAACGAGCACGCGATGGTAAGTTGTTGGGGCCGACGGACGTGACCCGTACTGGTGGGGAGGAAGGCGATGAAGAGTATCGATTCGTCGATAGCTCGTTGGTTGGGTTACATCGGTACGAACACGAAGCAGCGGTGCTCGTTGAACAAATCGAGGAGCTCGCGGCAGACTACAAATCGAACGAGTCCGATCATCCACCGATCGTCCTCTATGATGGGCCGCTAGTCGTCTCGTTCGCTAACCCGAAGCGACCTGCCGTTCGAACACGCTATCTTGAAGCAGTCAGTCGAATCCTCGCAGCGAGTCAGCATCACGAAATACCGGTCGTGGGATACGTGGCTGGGACAAACGCTGTCGAACTCTCGAAGATGACGCGGCTTCTGCTACAGGAGGATTTTGGGGGTGACCGGACCATTCCGGACGCGCGTGTACTCACCGGGATGATGAGTCCGTGGGGAGATTCGACAATCCCGTTCCTGTGTCGCCGCGATGGCAGTGTGGACGCGCTGGAAGCTTCGTACAAGGGTCAAAAGTACAGATTCGCAGACGAGATTCACTTCAGCTATCTCAAAGTCCCGCCGGGAGCTGGGTTAGATAGGCTGGAATTTCCGGGGTGGCTTCTGGATACAACTGCCCCAGATGGCTACGAAAACCTCTACGAGTACACTCTTGCAATGATTCGAGCCGAAGCAGGAGTCGGACGGGGGTACCCAGAAATCCTACAGCAGGCCGATACTGACGCAGTCCTCAATCATCAGGATCGGGAACAGTTCCTCCGGCTCCTCCAGAGCTGGGGCGAAAGGAACGATGTTCCGATCGAGTGGAACGCCAAAGCACTCAGCAAGGAGTTGAGAAGGCGATGATCCTGAATCGGACTCACCACCATTGTGGAGCAATAATCGGAGAAGAAGAGTATCGCGGTGATAGCTCAACTTATAGAGCTTCCATAAGTCAGAGTTTGCCCGGTGACCAGATCCGTTCGCACGATCCCGGTAGTGGAGCCGTCACATCCACATTCAGCATACACCACTCATGAGTTCACGATCTACAAACGACACCGGAAACGAGGCGAGCACTATTGATGACTGCCTCGCCATCGGAAGCATTGTCAATTCTAACAGTCACATGGACTACACGGTTGAGATATTCAACGAAACAGACCGTGACCGTCCACCGGAGCCCCACGAGTGTGGCTTCGGTCAACCAGTCTTCATCAACAAGACCATCGATGGTACCGAGTACATCATTATGGGAGTCATCTACGACACCCAGCTCGTGGACCCGGATCAGGGACGATCAGGGCCACGGCTCGCACAGGGCGATCAACCTCAATTCACGCCCGGATATGTCGAAGAGCGGACGACGCTCGCTGGAGTCGTCCTTCTGGGTACTGCTGAGGTAGCTGGTGACGGGACTGTTAAATCCCCGAGTCAGGAGATGCCCCGCTGGACGCTTGCGGTTGACGATGTCGTGAAACAGTGTCCTGACGAAGTCATACGAAGTTTCCATTCAAGTCCAGATGACGGCCTTCAGATTGCTTACATCGAGCGTCTCCTTGACGTGGCCGGCCCACTTGGAGCGGAGGTCACTCTCTCGATCGTGGAGCGACTCCGCGAACTGTTCCCAGAGGATCCGAATCAGCGGGTGCTAGATGTGGTCGAGAAAGACGTGCGTTGGCAGTCTTCCGTTGACCGGGGGGTGATGCGATGAGTTCCACCGACTCGACATCTTCCACAGGTAAAAGTGGAAAAGAACTCATTGGGACAGCTGCGGGACCCGGTGAAGATCCGAACGAATTCATCGTCGTGACGCCAGACGAGCAGGCAGTCAAGACGGGAGAATTCATCACGTACTCAGTCCCCGTCGAGGGAACAGACAGGGATGTAATTGCGAGAGTGTCGAACCGTGAGCAGGCTAGAGGGTTGCCAGAGACATTCATGGCGGATCCGAACGTCGCCCCGGAGACTGTTGCATCTACGCTCGGCGTTCCAACGGATGAAATCGATCTCTACCGACTGGAAGCGACGGTTATCGGCTATTACGATACGGGAATGCAGACGTTTTCTAATCCTCGTCAGCTTCCGAGTCCGGGAACACGACTGTGGACCGCCCCCAACGAGATGTTGGAGGCGATACTACCGAACCTCGGGGTTGACGAGCAGGAAGCGACTGACGCGAGCGGATCGGTTGAGCTTAGTCGCGTAAACGTGGAAGAAGGAGAAGGCATCGCTCATATGGGCTGGCTTCTCAACCGAGAGGCCAATGCCGTGGACATTCACATCCCAATTGACGAGTTTGCTGCGACTCACCTCGCTATCCTCGCCTCCACAGGATCGGGAAAGTCGTACACAGCAGGTGTTCTAATGGAGGAGATGATGATGCCTGACTCACGGGCATCGTTACTCGTTTTCGATCCTCACGGCGAGTATGGGACACTCTCGAAGATGCGTGGTGACGAGATGTTCTCCAGTGGGGGGTACCAGCCCGAGGTGGAGTATTTCGATCCAGAGAACCTGCGTATCCGCATCTCCGAGTTGAACGTTGGAGACGTGATGTCCATCCTCGATAATCCGAGCGATCGGATGCAAGAACGGTTGGACGGCGGGTGGCGGGCGATGCAACGCCGAGAATCACGGACGTGGGGTGTCGATGATCTACTAGATGAGATGCGCCAGCAGTACGGTGAGGACGACTCCAGTGTGGGTGCGCTGGAGTGGCGACTTCGACGGTCGATTCAGCGGAATAATCTCTTCACCACAGATGCGAACGTTCCACTCGACGAGTTGGTGGCCCCCGGCCGATGTACTGTTCTCCAGATGGACACCCTGAGCCGTCGCGATCAGCAGATGATTACGACCGTTCTCCTACGTCGGCTGTATCAGGCACGGCTAGCCTCGGTTCGGAATCGGGGCGATGATGACGAGTATGACGGCGAAATTGTCGAACATCCACTATTTGCCCTCTTCGAGGAAGGCCACCGATTCGCTCCTTCAGCTGGTGAGGCCCCGTCGCTTGGGATTATGCGAACGATTACGTCCGAAGGTCGGAAGTTCGGCTTCGGACTGGGAATCATCAGTCAGCGTCCCTCGAAGATCGATCAAGACGTGCTGTCACAGTGTGGAACGCAGGTGACGATGCAGATCCAGAATCCGACTGATCAAGATGCAATCAAGAATAGCGTCGAAGCAGCCGGTGAAGAAGTTCTTCGAGAACTTCCCGGACTGACTCCGGGGCAGGCTGTCGTCTCCGGAGATGCGATGAACACCCCTGTCCTAATTCAGATTCGGCCACGGTATACGGAACACGGGGCAGACAGCATTCCGGCCACCTCACAGTGGCGCAAGGCTCATGAGCGGTATCAACAACAACCAACTCGCTCTGAAAGTGCTGATATGGGCGGCGGAGAATCATCCGGCGAAGAGGATCTGTTATAATCGAAATCAAAGTGCTTACCGTTCATCTCTACTAATTCATAGCTGAGAAGTTCCGAGAGATTGAAACTCTCTATCTTTTTTCAGATTTTGACTCCGTTCGCCAGTTGGACCCATATTGCTGTCCGAATGGGGCATCCGGTAGGCAATCGTTTATGAAATAATTTCCGTGTTTTCCTTGCTCTATGAGTCCCTCTCAGCAGCCATCGCTTCCAATAACTTGTCGATATCGTAGTCCATACTTGTATTCACCACTCGAGATCCCGTACACTGTTGTCGCCAAGCAGCATAGACATGTCAAACTGGTCACGGCCGTGGATGACCGCAATCACGAGTTGGGCTTTCAATCCTTCATAGAGCATCACTCCAGCCTCAGACGCGTTGTGCTCTCCCTCGACCACGTCCTGTAGTTTCTGGACGGTATGATAAAGCCCGTTGTGTATATCGGCCAACTCTTCATCAGTCATCTTCTCAAACTGTTCTAGAAATATCCCAAGCTCTTTTCGAACATGTGGAACCATTTTAGCTGGTACATTTCGCTGAATCATCATTTCAACAGGCTTCAGGAACTCTTCGTTTGCCATTAGCTATAGATAGGGTTCACCCGCATATAAATATCACTATTATTACGTGATGGGCAGACCACTCAGTATCCAGACATTACACATGGCTACCAGTATTGTGATAACGGACAACCTGATCAATGAAAGGATGATATTGGCGGTTCAGACGATCCTTTATAATGATTCACGGGACATTTAGCGAGCTAATAAAGGGAGCAGAACGAATTAATTGGCCCCCTCGTCGCAGCCAGATACTGCTTCTGAAGCGTGGAATCATCGCTCCTCTGAGCGAGTTCCTGTGGGGTCACCTCTCTATGGGCTTTGTTACTAGGGTCAAACCATCCCTCGGGTGCGAACGCGTGATGATGGAGATCTCGCTGAGCGTACGGTTCAACGTCCGCTTGACAACGGAATTGACCGAAACTATCGAGATTAGCCAAAGTAGGCGTACTCCTGCACGTGTAACCCAGCACTTGTCCAGCCCACGTTCGTCAGCTCGTTGGCCCGTCCCGCCTCGTGGTTTTTCGCTGTTGACCGGGGGACAAACTCTACGCTATTCACCTCGACAGGAGAAAAGAGCTCAAGATAGGTCGGATCGAAATTGTCTTTTCGGTGATTGGTTGGTGCAAAGTGCCGCAAGACTCTGGATATTCGCTTTGATTGGCCAACATAGTAGAGTCGACGTGCCAGACTTCCAAGATAGTGCTTCATCGGAATACAGGTCCCATCCGCCGTCTCGACGTATTCATCTCCCTGATACTTCACGTTGTCAGGTTTTTGTGTACCGAAGTTATCGTTCTGGTGAATTGTAACGTGAGGATTTTCTTGTTGCCACTCACTTCGCTGTCTGAGTATCTGTTCGTAATTGTTGGAATAGATACTCATGGGGTCACACTCGATCGTGTAGACGATGTTTTGATTGGTCATCTGCATCCACATTTGGAATTTTGCGAGTTTTCGGATGTATTCTTGAGCTCTGTTTATTCGATACATCGTACAAACATGAGTCGATGTGGATAATATATTTAATCTATCCGCAGTGAAAGTGGATTATCTGAATAATGCTCCTGTGTAAATATGAAGCGGTAATTAGTCGGATTACCCGCTGGCAAGGAGAATTGTCAATCAAAAGATGACCAGTTTTGCAAGCATCTAGTTTCACCGAGTTTGCTTATTCTGGCGAGTCGCTTTCCAGTTCCAAGAGCATTTGTGCCTTAGCCCCGGGTTTCCATACGTCACCATCTTGCTGTACCCAATCTTTGTTTTCAAGGCGACGCAATATTCGCCAAACGCCGACTAATTCGCTTTGCTCAAACGGTAATTCGTCAAGAGAGAATTCACCTTCTGTTTTGAGTGTTGCCAGCACTGTCTCCCACGTTTCGTCAACTAACATTCAGTCTGAACTACGGCTTGTCAGTATATATTGAAGACACATCATACAAAATAGAATAGCGTGGATTAAACCAATAGGGTCGCTTAACGTAGCTCTCTGTATGGTTGACCGTCAGCAACGTATCACCGATGGACATTTCGAATATACTCAAGTCACTGGACAATGGTATCAGTGTCCTCTATGTGATTTGGTCGTGTCAGCACGGGAAGTGACTGAAACGCTCCATTACCATCGATGTCATGATTTGGAATAGTAGGGCTGATGAAATTCTCTACATGCCTTCCGATCGACGTAGAAGCCAGTTTGATATTGTATTTACAAATACCAGTGAAGAGCGGATCTCCAGAACGCGAACTCTAACGATTTCAGCGGATCCGATTAATTTCGTTTAGCAGTGACAATCTGCTACGGTGCCCGTGGAATCACAGAGATACATTCGGTACAGAGCCAACAAGAATTTTGATTTCTTGTGCCTTCTGTTGGCCACTCACACCACTCGACTGAGTATGCAACCTCATCTTCGGATATGTGGACTCCACATCGATCACATTGTACTGTATCCAAAGAGTTCATTCCTGTTACTTTATTTCGGCATTCTGGACTCACCGGGTGGTTACTGATCTTTTCGTCTTTTGTTGCGACATTACCCGTGTCTTCTGTCGTCTGGTGTTTGTCTCCCATCTCCGAGTAAGACTCGTTTATGAGTATTATACAGATGGTACGGGGTGAAAGTTATATACGATATTGTAACTCAACTATCGCTCACACGTTTTTTACGTGTTCGGCTGGATTCCAGCACAAACCAGTATTCAATCCTACGAAGCAAAAAACTGAAGTGGCAATAATCACGTTCGAAACATATGGAAGATGATAATAAACTTTCAGAGGAGTTTAGCTTGGATCTCCGAGATCCTGAAGAACTTATGGATATATTACAAGAAGACCCTTACGCTATCACCTTCGGGGATATATTTGATTCAGATTATCTGGCTGAGAAATCTGAATATAGCTCCCTAAATCAGTTTGTAAATGATTTACCTCCCGAGATCGAATTTGGTGTTGAACTAGCAGAAGTACCGATGGTTGCCTCTTTATCAAGTGACGATCCAACTGAGCAGGAACTATTGGATAAGCACGTGGCAAACAATACCTCGTTCGAAGATTGGGAAGACATGAAAGAGGATGGAATGAAACAGATGATGTCAAAGTGGGCGTCAGGTAGATTAGAAGTAAACCAATAGTATCACAATCAAAATGTTTTCTAAGTCGAATTAGCAGTGGCGGTCTGATCTTATTAATGACGGAGGGGTTCGCTAAATGCTCCAGTTGAGATCCTACCGGTAGATACCGTAGTTGTCGATTCGGGCAGTCAAGTTATAATACAGTATTCTTACATTTTATGATTGATGAGCACGTAGGGAATGTTATGATAGACTCAGATATCGGTTGGCCGGATGATCTCCGGTGTGGGGAATGTGCGAGCCCTGTAGGTGAAGATGGCGTGAAGATACATCTAGTACAGCTCGTAGTCCCCCAAGATCCAGAACTCTACGGGTGGTGCGAGGACCACTCTCCCGATACGGTACAGGAAGAACGAGATCTGAAGGGTCGCGTGAAGCGAGGCGAATTACGAGATCAGGCTCAGTCGTGGGGAGATTATGACTGACCCTTCTCTCGAGGACGCGGACATCAAAAGCAACGGAGTGAAAAAATGGAGGTGGTCTCTAATTGAGTGGGTCAATAGTCGATTTACAAACGATAACGAATAGATTGCTTTGTGCTGTGTATCTAATAAGGCTCTGTTAAAATCCTCCGCTGGTGATACATTCAACTGGTTCTGCTGAATATACAGCGCGAGTCTTGTATTAAGTTCCTCTCAGATTCGATCAGGCCGGATTGGTCAGTATGGGTGTACATTCAGCAGACAATTCTCCGGTAAATTGTTGTAATATCCGCTCGGCCGCTCAGGACGGGGAATTAAATCTTCGGGCGCTGTATATGTAGTATCGAACGGATGTATCGAGACGCGAACCTCTCGATCCAAACCGGGCTATCGGTTCTCGAATAAGTAAATGTGAGCAAGGCATGGGATCCGGATGATATTTTCGACGTACTGGCCAGCGAGGATGTCCGTCGGATTCTGGTTGCCACGAGCGTCCGACCGATGTCGGCCAAGGAACTGGCCGACATCTGCGATCGGTCTTTGGCGACCATCTACCGACGCGTCCAAGCCATGGAAGACTACGACCTCCTCTCGGAGGAACTCGCGCGCGATCCTGACGGGACGCAGTACAACGAATACAAGAGTGACCTCAATGAAATCACGATCAGCGTCGACGAAGGACGACTCAACGTCAACATCGACATCGAAAAGGACACTGTGGATCAGTTCGCTGAACTCATCGAGGATCTCGAAAGGTCAGGGAAACACGATGACGCCGAAGGTGATGAATGACGAGTAGTCCACCTACAATCTGGATGTTGGTGTTGAGCAATACCTTCGTTTTCGCTATCGGGGGGGCTCTCACCTACTTGAGTCTTCAAGCGCGTCGGCGCGTCGGCAAGTCGAATCTGAATTACACGACGCTCGGGTTCGGACTCGTCACGCTCAGCACCGTCGCTGAAGTCATCTATGCGCCTGCTATCATCGGGATTTACGAAATAACTGAGTCGACGCTTCTGATTCTCTACACGATAGAGTCGCTCCTCATCGGGCTCGGCTTGGGGAGTATTTACTACTCTGTCCGTGGGTCATGAGCGCCTGTTGATGTATTCGCGCCTCCGAGCATCGTATTGAGGGCGCTGTTCGGTCGGTTCCATTTTCCCCCGTCCCGTCGATACTACTCGAACGACCCTCTCTTGAGGACCGTCACCCGACCGTTCTCTTCGCTGAACGTGACAGCTCGTGCCGTGTGAACGAGGGTTTAAAAATCGGAATGTTGGAGATGTACGTGTACCCGCCTCCGCTCCTGCGATAGATCGGGGAGAGTTCCGCGGACGCCGCAGCGGTGAAGACAGCGACGAGGACCGGATGGTGAACGAGAGGACGGCGACGGTCTTGCCTTCTTCGACGGCGAGGACGGCCAACAAAAAAATGCCGGCGGCGGTCATCGTCCAGATCCCTGTCGCCAGCGCGCTGAAGAGGGGCAATCTCGGGGTACAGGTCTTCGCTCAGGCTGTCGCTTGACTCGGACCCCCCTCGGCCGAGGCTTGATCGGAGACTTCACTGGCCGCCGTCCTCGTCGTCTGTGGTCCCCTCCGCCGCGTATACAGTCAGTACCCCTTCCCACCGCCGTCAGCGCCGAACCACTCGTCCAGTCGGACGGTAATCACTGGGACGTCGGCCGTCCGGACCGTTCGTTCGGTGATACTCCCGAGGAGGAACTGTTCGACCCGCCCGCGACCGTGCGTCCCCATAATGATGAGATCGATCTCGTGGTCGGCCGCGTACCGCTGAATCGCGCTATGCGGTGTCCCCTGCTGGATGGCGACTCGTGTGTCGATGCCGGCCTCGTCGGCTCGGTCGGTAACCGCGTCGGTGACTGTCGTCCGGAGTTCGTCGACGAGTTCCCCAAGTTCGTAGGTGTCGTGTTTCGCCGCCTGCGAGCGAACGTCGACGACGTAGATGACGTGTAGCGTCGCACCGAACCGCGCGGCGATACTTACTGCGTGGTCGACTGCGAGTTCGGAGCCGTCCCCGCCACGGGTGGGGAGGAGAATATCGGTGTAGTCTCCTTCGACAGGGAGGGCGGGGTCGTTCTCGATTCGCGCTGTCAGAACCGGAACCGGTGATGTCCGGACCATCCGGTCGGTGACGCTACCGAGGAGGTGACGCTCGATGTTGCTCCGACCACGCGTCCCCATCGCCACGATATCGATATTGTTGTCCGTCAGGTAGCTCTGAAGCAACTCAGCCGGATTCCCTTCAAGAAGCTCAGTACGGACTGTCACGCCGCTCTCGTCGCCAAGGTGTGCCACGCTGTCGAGGGCCTCCTGACCGTCGTCTCGCCGCTCGTCCCCCGCTGACGTCGTCTGAGAGAGTTCGACCGGGGTGAGCCCGGCCCCCGTATCCGTGACATGGACGGCATGGACCGTCGCATCGAATCCGTTGGCGATACGGACACCGTGTCTGGCCCCCGCCCTCGCGTGCTCACTGCCGTCGGTAGGGACGAGCACGGTGTCGTATCGGCGCGTCCGGTCCGACTGGTCGTGCGCTGCGTCCCCCTGCATGTGTGTTACCGTGTCATCGCTAATCGGTGCTCGATTCCTCGGTCGAGGTGGTCTCGGGGTCGGTCCGGCGGTCGGACGCGAAGTCGGCAACGGTCCGTCCGCTCCGTTCGACACCGGCCCAGATCGTTTCGCGCCCGAAGTAGAGCGATTCGACCGCGAACACCGCCACGGCTGTGACCACGACGGTTCCGAACACCGCCGGCTCGTTCGTGTACATGTTCCAGATCAGAATCGGAAAGGCGCCGAACGAGCCGACGACACCGACGAGCGGCGGGATCGGGTTGATGTCGTCGCGGTGACGCTGCTGCAAGGCGAGGTAGCTCATCGCCCCGAAGACGACCATGAACATCAGCGACCCGAACGAGATGATCCCCTCTAACCCACCGATCACGACGAGCACAGCGGTCAGCGCGCCGAGGATAACCGTCGTCCGCGGCGGCGCTCCGCCGACCTCGGTATTGCCGGTCCGGTCCGGGAGGAGCCCGGCTCGGATCATTCCCTTGGCGAAGTGAGCCGAGGAGAACAGCGTCCCGAGGATGGCGCTCCCCGTCGAAAGCAGCGCGGAGACCGCGATGATGAAAAATCCCGCGGGACCGATGAACGTCTCGGCGGCGAACGCGACCGCGACCTCCGGGTTCGCGACGATCTGATCGATGCTGGCGTAACTGAACACGAGGATAGCGATCATCCCGTCGAGAATGATCGTGATGACGATCGACGCGTATATCGCGAGAGGGACGTTCCGTTCGGGGTTGCGGATGGACTCCTGATCGTAGACCAGTAACTGCCAGCCCTGAAACGAGACGAACGAGATCGCGATCGCGATGACGATCGGCACCGGCGTGGCCAGTCGGTCGAGGCCGAACTGAATCGGGGCGACCGGCTCGAATCCGAACGTCCCGAAGCCGTATGCGAACCCCCAGATTCCGAAGCCGAGAATAATAACGGTTTTCGTCGTAGCCAGTGCGGTCTCGACCCAGCCGGTCACTTGGGTTCCGGCCACGACCAGCGCCACGAACAGACCGATCGCGGCTACCGAGATGAGCGACTGGAGCGGGACTGTGAACACCGAGTCGGTGTGAAGCAGATCGGCGCTGTGTAGTAGTTCGACGGTGAATCCGCCGAAGGCAAACGCGTACATCGCCATCGCTCCGATATAGCCGAACAGGAGCGTCCAGCCGACCATCCCGGCCAGCGTCGACCGCCCGGTAAACGCCTCGATTTGGGTAACGGAGCCACCTTTCTTGCCGCTGATCTGGTTGAGTTTGATATACGAGTAGCTCGCCCCCATCGAGATGAGACAGGCGCCGGTGAACGCCAACCACGAGGCTGCCCCGGCTTGGAGGACGACGACACCGAGGACGGCGTACACACCCCCACCGATCATCCCGCCGACCGAGATGGACATCGCGCCGATCAGCCCGAGTTTTTGCTCGCTCATCCCAACTACCCGATCAGGAGCTTGTGGACGTCGTCGGCCACGCTGGGCTCTGCAGCAACGAGGTACCGGCGATCAGGTTCGAGCGTCGTTTCCGGGCGGGCGATCTCGGTTCCGTCGGCGTCCGAAATGATCTGACTCCCGTCGGGGAAGAGGATCTCTTTGAGTTGCTTGCCGGCCACCGGTGACCGCGGATCGACCCGGATATTGAGAACGTCGAGGTCGCCCGCTACGTCTTCCAGCGTGCGGATATCGTTCCCCTGAATCCGGTTGATCGCCGCCTTCGAGCCCGCCCGCTCCGGATAAATGATCTCGTCGACGAACTCCTTCGCCGTGTCCACCTGCTCCGGTTCGTCGACTCGCGCCACTGTTCGGACGTCGTCGGCGAGGTGTCGTACCTCGGCACAAACCGCGAAGTTCGTCGTTCCATCACCGGTCAGAGCGGCGAGGATGTCCGCATTTTCGGGTTCAGTCTGGCGGAGGATCTCCGGGTCCGTGGCGTCGCCCTCGACCACGATACCGGTGTGGCGACCGGTAACCTGATCGGCGGTCTCGTGATCGCGCTCGATCAGGTAGACCGCGTGTCCGTAATCGTCGAGTACCTGAGCCGTGCGATGGCCTACGCGTCCCGCACCTGCGATTATAATGTGCTGTTCTGCCGTTCGACCGTTGGATGTGAACACCATGGGTTACCTCTCTTGTGGGTACCCACTTCCGCGAAGACAGATGTCGACGCGTACGCCTTCGATACCCGACCCGTTCCCGGTCGTCGCTTCGAGGCGGGAATGGTTCGTCACTACCAATTTCTTGACTTTCAGGGGATTAAGAGCGACGAGTGGTTTCGGTCTCCGTCAACTGTACACTCCTCTAGAGCTAGATTTCCGTTTCAAGCAACGTCTACCGAGAATTGCTGATGCGGGACAGCGGTATCAGCCCCGCTGTCGGCCGAATGGACCCACTATCGACGGTCGCGTCGGACCGCTCTCCGATTTGCGGCTTCCGCAAACAGTGGAATTCCCCGATTTCGCCCATTAGAACTGGTATTCCGCCACTCTTTTCTGGATTATCGTCATCCCATAAAATATGTATCGAGACGAAGACCACCGACTACTCATTGCCGGTGGCGGGCGGGTGGGACGAAAAACGGCAGAGCTGTTTCTCGAGTACGGTCACCAACCGGTCCTCATCGAACACGACGAGGACGTGGTGACCAAACTGCGGGAAG
>ERZ1034573.22-NODE-22-length-44274-cov-64.751645_pt1 | contig 44274 bp, 41 predicted proteins | sample MGYA00520641_ERZ1034573 | MGnify/ENA primary metagenome ERZ1034573 (study PRJEB33760, sample SAMEA4777724) | hypersaline lake metagenome | biome: hypersaline environment; feature: brines | place: Spain | collected 2014-08 | depth 0 m ...
CCGAGCTGCGAGAGGGCCTTCTCAAATTCCTGGTCGAGCCCGTTGATGACGGTCGCCATCAGCGTCACCGCCGCAATGCCGATGATGACGCCGAGCGTGGTGAGCGTCGACCGCATCTTGTTGGCCCAGATGGCCTGCCCGGCAATGCGGACCCCCTCCACGACTTCGAAGACAAAACGGCGCATGGGCTCTCGCAAGCGTTCAACAAACACGAAACGGCATTTCCTCCTCTTTTTCGTCGGCTTTCTCCTCGGCCGCGCCCCCACCGGAAGGGGAGGAAGGCCGCCTGGCGCACCGGCTGCGGGCTGCTCTCGTCATGGTGCCCCCTCTCCAACACCAACGCCCCCCGCGTGATGCCCCCCTATCGACGAATCGCCCGGTTCGCCCGACGAATCGAAGCCACCGACCGACGAGCCGCAGGCGCCCCCCGACCGGCCTGGACCGTCTGCCGGAACTGCTCGCGGCCGACCGCAAACTGCGCGTGCACGATCGGGCCGTCCCGGTCGATGGTTACGTCGTTGAGCACCCCCCGCAGGCCGTCGGTCTCCGCGTCGTCCCCGGACAGCCGGAGCGCCGCCATCACGCCCTTGGACACGTCCACGACGTTGGCGGCACTGGTCTCGTCCTGCATCGTGAGGTACGCCTCCCCCTCCATCGACTCGGCGCTCAGGGTGATCGAGACGGCCTGCTCGCGCACCTGACGCCGCAGTCGCTCAAACCGACTGTCGTCCGGGGCCTCAAAGGACGAGGGGTCGTCGATCCCCAGCGTGCGGTCGGCCCAGGCCCCAAGCATTCGCTGGAGCCCGGCCTCGTTGGGATCAGACGCCCCCTCTGTCGTGTCGCCCCGTCCCGCCGTGGAGTCGCGGAGCGCAGTCTGCAGGACGTCGCGTCCCACGAGCCACGCCGTGCTGCCGTGGCCCACCCGCTCCACGAGCGTCATATACGACTCGTTGCCCCGGAGGCCGGTCGCCGCGTTCCGGTGTCGGTCCACCATGGCCTCAACGCGCCCGGCGTCCGGGGCCGCGGCGATCACCCCGTCGCGCACAAACCCCATCGTGAGGGTGTCGGGGGCGGAGGCCTCGTCCGTTTGGGTCCCCGAGACGAGGTGGTAGACGGGGACCTCCCGGTAGGTCGTTGCGCGGCCCGCCTCCGGCACGCGGTCCAGGTACCGGTCCATCTGAGACGGCGTCAGGTCCGCAAACACCACTGCACTGAACGACTGGCCGCGGCCGCCCGCCCCGTATACTGCCTTCAGGTCCGTCTCCGGCGCCATGCCCGTCGCGTCCAGGAACGTCCCCAGGCGGGTGCCTTCTGCCTGCTGAAGCTGCTCTTGCAGATCCATCTCCGTCCACGCCCCAAGCTGCCCGGTCGCCGCTTCCAGGTCGACCATGCCGGCGAAGCGGGGCGCCTCCGGAAGGAGGGCCGTCGCCTGCCGCGTCTGCGTGGGAATGCGGTCGGTGAGGCTCATGTAGGGCTCGCAGCCGGCGAGTCCCACGGCGGCGACGAGCAGGAGAAGCCCCCAGAACGGTGGGCGACGGGCAGTCATGACGGCCTGGATCATTCAGGAGACAAGAGCGGCACACGCGGCAGCGTCGTGTCGTGCGCCTCTCCCGTATGCTTTCTGCCCGTCCGTGATGCCGGTCCTGCGACGAACCGGCCGTGTGGTGCGACGAATGCCCGAGCAGCGGAGATCGATGGGGCCGCTTCTCGCATTCCGCCTCTGCCCCCCGGCCGGCTCCCTCCGGCATTCGGGCCGCCCGTTCCTCTGCGATGCGGGACGGGCGCCCCGCGACGAGACTACGTCAGACGAGACTACGTCATGGTGATGTGCTTCCGGAGGCGGTCCTCCGAAATGGAAAGCTGGCCTTCGTCATTCACTTTCTCGTACAGCGTTTCGGAGCACACCCGGGTGCTCATCTCCTCACACCAGCAGGCAAACTCGTACCCGACGGCCCCGTGGTCGTCCCCGAACGCCTCAAACTTGGCCGTCCGCAGGCTCTCCTCCGGGGACGTGCCGACGCCCCAGACGATGCCGGTCGTTCCGTCGAACGTGACCCAGTAGGCCGGCGTGGCGACGCGCTCGAACCCGTCGAGCTTCGCCCCGAAGGCCGCGTCTCCTCGTTCGACCTCTCTGAATTCCGCGTCGGAGGAATCCCAGACCAGGTCCTTGGGGGCCACCCGTCCGTCCGTCTTTTCGACGTATCCGTTGGGGAGGCGTTCGGAGTGCGTGGCGTGGGAATCGGCCATGGCGTGTGCGTTTGACCTAAGCGGAACGGTGTGCAGTGCGAGCGGGCGTCGTGGGGTAGTGCCCTACTTGGAACCGCACCGCCGGCCTTCGCTGGTGATTCGCCCCAAGCGTCTCGTCCGCCCGCAGGCGCCCCTTTCCCACTACTTCGTTACGAGGAACGTGGCCCCGGGGGCCTCAGCCGCCCGCCAGGAACTCCTGCTCCAGATCCCGAAGCTCACCGAGCACCGTCTCGCGGTCGTCCGAATTGTCCAGGTCCACCGTGCGGAGGTTCGTCGAGGCCGTGTGCACGTCGAGGGCCGTTCCGTTCTCCGCCGTTACGATGAGCCCGAGCCGCAGTGCCGACTTGGCGTCGGCCGGGGCCTGCGCCTGCCGCACCCGCATCTCGCGGAGGGCGTCGTCGAGGGCCCGGAAGAGCCGCCGCGCCTCGGTTCCGTGCACCGAGGTCGGCAGGGCGGTATCCGTCAGGTCAAGTGGGGATCGGTCCGACCCTTCCACGGGGTGGGAGGACCGGCGGCCGACCACGGCAAGATGCGCGTTCATGGGGGTGTAGACGATAGGCGGGTTCTGGCGAATGGCGACGGGCGTTCTCTTCTAGCCCGTGGCGTCGAGCAGCGCGTCGATGTTGTCGCTGTAGCCGCGACTCGTCTTCAGGGGCGTGCCGTTCGCCATGCGGAGCTGGTAGGTGCCGTGGTCGAGGGGACGCAGTTCGTCGATGTGCTCCACGTTTACGATGTAGGAGCGATGTACGCGCAGGAACTGATCGGGATCGAGCTGCTCCTCGAGCTTCTTCATCGTCTTCCGGACCAGGTGGGCGTCGTCCCCGTCGTGCAGGGCGACGTAATCGCCCTCGGACTCGATCCACTGCACGTCCTCGGCGTCCACGAAATAGATGCGGTCCCGGCTCCGGATCGTGAAGCGCTCGATGCCGCCCGTCTCCCCCGCATCCGCATACTCCCGAAGCACCCCCCGGAGCTGCTCATTCAGCGTGTCCGCCTCCACCTGGCGGAGCTGCTGACGCGCCCGCTCCATGGCCTCCTCGAAGCGGTCCTCCTCGATCGGCTTGAGCAGGTAGTCCAGCGCGTGGGCCTCGAAGGCGTCGAGCGCGTACTGGTCGTAGGCCGTTACGAAAATGGTGAGCGGCATCGCCTCCACCCCCACCTCGCGCACGACCTCCAGCCCGCTCATTTCGGGCATCTGCACGTCGAGAAACACGAGGTCGGGCGCCTGCGCCTCGATCTGACGCACCGCCTCGTCCCCGTCGGTCGCCTCCCCGAGGATGGTCACGTCGTCGAGGGGCTCCACAAGCTGACGCACCCCGGTGCGGGCAAGCGGCTCGTCGTCAACGATGAGGGCACGAATGGGCATGGGTCTGTGTGTTGTGGCGTCTGAGCGGTACGAGCGTGGAGGGGCGCGTGCACGAGTAGACAGGTGGGTACGCGTCGTCCGGTCCCGCGCGTGCTCGGTGCGGGCCCGGGGCTATGCGCTTGGGGCCGGGGCCGCAGGGGCCTCCCGCTGCTTCTCGGACGGGAACAGCGTGTCCCGCGGACTGCACGGAATCCGGATTGTCACGCGCGCCCCACCGTCCGGGGCGGGGCCGAGTTCGAGGGCGTGCGCTTCGCCGTAGAGCGTGTCGAGCCGGCGTTTCGTCGTGGAGAGGCCCACGCCCTCGCTCTCGTCCAGAAGGACCTCCGGGGGGTCCGAGAAGCCCGGCCCGCTGTCGGCCACCGTGAGCTCGACGCCCTTCTGGCCGTGCGTGGTGGCGGGACGGGCGGTCACGCGCACCGTTCCGGGCTCGGCGTGGGGCGCGATGCCGTGGCGGACGGCGTTCTCCACCAGGGGCTGGAGCAACAGGTAGGGCACCGCCACCTCACTCACGGCCGGATCGACGTCAATTTCGGTCCGCAGTCGGTCCTCGAAGCGGATCTCCTCGATCTCCAGGTAGCGCTCCACCAGGTCGATCTCTTCCCGCAGCGGGACCGTCTGCACGTCCACCCCCTGAAAGGTGGCGCGCAGCATGTCGCTCAGCAGGCGAAGCGTGCGGCCCGCCTTCGCCGTCTCGCCCCCCCGCACGAGGACGGTGATTGCGTTAAGCGTATTGAACAAAAAGTGCGGGTTCACCTGCATGCGCAGTGCCTGCAGTTGGGCCTGCGCCAGCTCGGCCTGCAGGGCCTGGGCCTGGGCCTCCTGCTCCCGGGAGCGGGCAAAGTGCTCGTACGCGAAGCACAGCGCCGCCACGATGAAGTACGTAAAATAGTCGGCGATCAGGCGCCGCACGAGAAAGACGGCAAGCTGCCACCCGCCGATGCCGTAGGGGTCGATCGCCCGGAAGTCGAACGACGTCGTGAAGTTGGGGTAGATGCCCTCGCGGGTAAGCGTGGCGACGGCAAAGATGCCCCGCTCGATGGCCACGTGGACGACGGCGATGGGCACCCCAATTGCCAGCATCCACCCCACGCCGTGCTTCAGGCCGGCCCGCACGTCGGCCCAGCGGAAGAGCGCGAGCACCACGGGCACGAGCAGGACCCAGAGGTGCAGGCGCGTCCAGAGCCCGACGGCGAACGTGAAGAACGCAAACGGCACGCGCCCCCACAGTTGTGGGCCGGGGGTCGCCCGGAACCACTCGACGAGCCAGGGCCCGGCCCCTTCGATGAGGAGGAGGGCCCCCAGAAGCGCCACGGTGCCGTACTGCAGGTAGCGCCGCGTGAACCGGCGAAGGGCGGACAGCTCCGAGGCGGCCGGCGCGGCCATGGCGGATCCCGGCGGGTGAGCAGCGTCTGGAGATGGGCCTGTGCTCCGGGAGCGACCTCGCCCGCGGTTCGGCCCTGCAGATGGAAGGGCCCCTGATGCATGCAGACCAAGGAGCGGAGGGGGAGGGATTCGAACCCCCGGGGCCTCGCGGCCCGCCGGTTTTCAAGACCGGTGCATTCGACCAGGCTCTGCCACCCCTCCGGGGACGCGTGGTTGCGCTTGTGCTTTCACATGGGCCTCGGGGGACGGTTTCAATCGGGGCTTGAATTGGGCGTGGGGACACGGATGCCGCGTGGAGCACGGCCGTCTGGGCACTTCACGACAGGGCCTTGCTACTCGAGTCGAAGGAGCCACGCCCCCGACGGCAGCATCTCCGCCCGCTCCCTGAGGACCTGCTGGGCCGCCTCCGTCCCCTCAAACGGCCCGATTACCACCCGGTGCCGCCGTACGCCCCGATCGCTCTCGGCCCCGCGCACCTCCACACGCAGCGGCTCCGGAAGCCGTTCGCGGTACCGGCGGGCCACAGGTGCCGCCTGCCCTTCCTCGCTCATGGAGGCGACGACGATCCCCCACCGCTCCTGCGCGGACGTGTCGGCCGGAGGGACAGCCGGGGGACCCGTCCCCGAGGAATCGGTGGGATTCTGTGCCGCCGCGGCCGCCCCGCTCGTGTCCGCCCCGGCGGGCCGGGCCACCCGGACCGTCACCGTTCGGGTGTCGTCTCCGTCCGGGTTGGACACCCGGAGCCGTGCGGTGTACGTGCCCGGGGCCTCGTAGGTGTGGGTGGGAGACGCCGCCTCCGCGCTTGCGCCGTCCCCAAACCGCCACTCGTACGCAATCGGATTGCCTCCCGTGGCCGCCGCACTAAACTGCACCGCCGCCCCCGCGGCCGCCGGCTCCGGTGCGGCGCGGGCCGTCGCAATCTGAGGGGGCTCCGGGGGCGGCTCGGCCACGACGGCCGTGGACGCCTCCGCCGTTCCGGCCCTGTTGCGGGCCGAGAAGGAGACGACGTACCGCCCGGGCCGGTCGTAGGCATGCGTCGCCGTTCGCCCGGTCGCGGTCGCGCCATCGCCGAAGTCCCACTGGTAGTCCAGGGGCCGGTCGGCCGCCTCCTCGTTGACGGTCGCCGCGAACGTCACCGACGTGCCGGTGTCCAGCGTATCCGGCCCCTCCAGTCGGATGATCCGCGGCGGGGTCGGGGCCGTGAGGTGTACCTTCAGCCCGATTCCGAGAAGCTGACCGGTCACGTCGAACCGGGTCCCGGCGTCGGATCCGTCCACGGCCCCACTCGGAACGGTCAGGTTGACACGCGACTCCACGTAGAGCGAGGCCGCCCGCCCCAGCCGGATGTCCACGCCGCCGCCCACGGAGGGGCCGGCTCCGATGCGCGTTGGGGGACGGTCCCCCCCGAGCGTGGCGTGCACCCCCAGGTCCACGTACGGGGCGACGGCCCCGCCCCCCATCGTGTAGCGCCCCAGCACGCGCGGGGTGTAGCGGTACGAGTCCGAAATGCCTTCGATCTCGGGGTATACCTCCACAGGGTAGTTGCCCCCTTGTATCCCGATCCCCAGGGCCCAGTGCGGCGAAAACTGGTACCCCACCTCCCCAACGAAGACGAACGGAGGGCCTGCCCCTCGCGTGAACTTTCCGCCCCCGAATGGATGCGTCGGGCGCCACGACGACAGGTCGCTCGTAAAATCGGAGAGCCCGCCCCCGAGCCTGCCGTAGAACATGTCGTCCGCCCGCTGGGATTGGGCGTGTGCGGACGGTAGGAGGACGCCAAACAACAGCCCCACGAGGAGCACCGCCCCCCCTGCCGACAGCACGAGTGTGCGCACAGAACGAAGAGCAACCATGAAGCCAGTTTGGAAATCAGTAGGCTAAAAGCAGGGGCCGCCGGATGTCCCTCATGATCCACATCGTCGTCTGCGCGCCGCCCCGCACAGATCACCTTGAGTGGCTTGACACTGAGGCGTGGACAATCAGAGCAAAGATCTTGCCTCTCCGTTCAACAACCGCTGCCGGCCAATCATCCGCAGTCATAGGACACCCCGACCAGGTCCACATCTGCCCTCTCGTGGGGGCGTAGCACAGGGCCCGATGACGTTGATCATATATCTTCCGTTTGACCAACGAATCACTCAAAACGAGTATTCCTCACTGTTACCTCAATATTATCTACGTATTGCCAAATTATAAACCACATTGAATGATAACATTATTCTTCGTCGTAATACATCAAAATAGTCCAATCATCACAAACGCGTCCTTCGTCTCTCTTTCCTTGGGGAAGGCGTATTGCACTCATTCGACCTCGCCTTGCCCATGCTACGGTATTCTGTACTGCTTCTGGGCGTTCTGCTCGGTGCGCTTTGCTTTTCTCCCACCAGCAGCGCGCAGGACCCCGCTACCGTCCGCGGTGTCGTCACCGACTCCACCGGCGCGCCCCTTCCAGGGGCGAACGTGCGCGTCCAGGGAACTCAGACCGGCGTCTCTGCCGACGCGGACGGGGCCTACGAACTTGCCGCCGTCCGGCCTGGCCGCCGGACAATCGTCTTTTCGTTCGTCGGCTTCGAGAAGGTGTCCCGCACCCTCGAACTCTCTGCCGGCGACACCCGGACGCTCGACATCACGCTGGGCACCGGGACGGTTGGCCTGGAAAACGTCGTGGTAACAGCCCTCGGGGTGGACCGCGAGGAGCGCTCGCTCGGCTATTCCGTGGAACGGGTGTCGGGAAGCGACGTGGCCGAGGCGCCGGAGCCCAACGTCATGAACAACCTGTCCGGGAAGGTCGCGGGCCTGAACGTCACGGGCGGATCCGGCGGCCTGGCCAGCACCCCACGCGTCACCATCCGCGGGGAGTCCTCCCTGGCCGGCTCCAACCGGCCCCTCATCGTTGTCGACGGCATCCCGATCGACAACACGCCCAACACCCAGGGGTCCGACGCGCAGACCACGCAGGTGGACTTCGGCAACGGCCTCAGCCAGATTAACGCTCAGAACATCTCGGAGATGAGCGTGCTGAAGGGCCCGAGCGCCGCCGCCCTGTACGGCTCGCGGGCGGCAGACGGGGTTATACTCATCGAGACGAAGGACGGCTCGGAGACGGACGGCATTGGGGCGACGGTTCGCACCAGTGTGACGGCCAGCCGCCCCCTCCGGCTGCCGGACTACCAGAACGAGTACAGCTACGGAAATGGAGGCGAATTCGCCTACGTCGACGGCACGAACGCCCCCGGATGGAACTGGGGCGTCCGCATGGACGAAGGGGTCGAACGACCGCAGTGGCAGGGCCCCCGCAACGAGGCAGGCGATTTGGTCCCGACCGAGGTGACCTCTGCGCCCAACAAGGTCCGCAACTTCTTCAACACCGGCACCAACGTCAGCACAGACGTGGCCGTGCGGGGCGGGGGTGAGAACAGCTCGTTCCGAGCCTCCCTCTCTCGAAGCGACCGGACCGGCATCGTCCCCAACACCAACCTCGACCGCACCAGCACGTCCCTGTCGGCCAGCTACGACGTCACCGATGCCCTGACCGTCGACGCCAACGCGAACTACGCGAACACGACGAGCGACAACCTGCCCAGCTCGGGGTACGGATCGGAGTCGATTATGTACTACTTCACCTGGGGCGCCCGCCACGTGGAGAACGATCTTCTGAAAGACTACTGGCAGGAGGAGGGGACCCAGCAGGCGCACTACGACCGCAACTGGACGAACAACCCCTACTTCCAGGTCAACGAGAACACCAACGGTCTTGAGCGGGATCGCCTCTACGGGGGCGTCTCCGCCCGGTACGAGTTTACCGACAACTTAAACCTCCGGGCCCGGACGGGACTCGACTACAGCAATCAGGGGACGAAGCAGCGGAAAGCGTTCAGCTCGATTACCGCCCCCAACGGGTGGCTCCAAGAGGCAGACCGGACGTTCACGGAATGGAATTCCAACCTGCTGCTCAACTACACCCGCGAAGTGGGCGACTTCACGTTTGAGCCCTCAGTGGGGGCCAACTTCATGCGGCAGACCCGCCGCAACGTGCAGCTGACGGCCCAGGCCCTGAGCGTTCCCGACGTCTACAACATCGGAAACGCTCGTTCCAACGTGCAGGCTGACGAGCGAGACGAGGCACAGGAGATTCTCGGGGTGTTCGCCTCCGGCACGGTAAGCTACCAGGACATGCTCTTCCTGGATCTCACCGGCCGCAACGACTGGTCGAGTACGCTGCCGCTGGACAACAATTCGTACTTCTACCCTTCGGCCTCGCTCAGCGTAATCGTCTCGGATCTCGTGGAGGTGCCGGAGTTTCTTCCCCTCTCGTTCGCCAAGGTGCGAGCCAGTTGGGCCCAGGTTGGAAACGACACCGACCCGTTTCGCCTCACCAACACCTACACCTTCGGGGACGCGTGGGGCAGCACGCAGACGGTGGTGTCGGAGGCGGATCTGGCCAACGCCAACCTTCAGCCCGAAATCACGTCCTCCTACGAGTTCGGGACCAACCTTCGATTCTATGACGGCCGTGCTCAGCTCGACGTCACGTACTACCGGAGCACCACGCGCGACCAGATCCTGAGCGTACCGCTCGCCCAGTCGACCGGGTACAACAGCCGCCTCGTCAACGCCGGAGAAATTCGCAACACCGGGGTGGAGACGCGCCTCCAACTCAGCCCCATTCAGGATTGGAGCGGCTTCGGATGGGACGTGTCCCTAAATTGGACGCGGAATCGCAGCACGGTCGTGGAACTGGCGGACGGCATCGATACCTTCGTGCTCGGGGAGGGGCCCTTCGGGGGCTCCGCTCAGGCCCGAGAAGGCGGCCGGATGGGCGACATATACGGCCGGGTCTTCGACCGGGTGGAGGACCCCAACAGCCCTCACACCGGAGAAATCATCTACGAGGACGGACTGCCCCAGCTGACTGACGATGTCGAGAAGGTGGGCAATTACAACCACGACTGGCGGGGCGGCATCGGCAGTACGTTCAGCTACGAGAACCTGCAGTTGAACGTGCTCTTCGATGTCCGAAAAGGCGGGCTCCTCTACTCCAACACCCACGCCACCGGCATCGAGGGCGGCTCGCTGGAGGGCACCACTCGTGCCCGCAACGAGACGGTCGTGGGCGACGGGGTCGTCCAGAACGACGACGGGACGTACTCGGAAAACACCGAGGAGGCTGCCTACGTCACCTGGCTCCGCACCTACTACGATCGCCCGAACGTCGAGTCCAACTCCTTCGACGCCACCTACGTGAAGCTGCGGGAGTTGTCCCTCCGCTACAACTTCACCCCCGACTGGCTCACACGAGCCGGCGTGCAGAACGTAGGCGTGTCCGTGACGGGCCGCAATCTGTTCCTCTGGACCGACGTGCCACACGTCGACCCCGAGACGACAATCTCCGGGGGGGACGGACAGATTCCGGGCTTCGAGGTGCAGCAGATTCCGTCCACCCGCTCCTTCGGAATGAACGTGCAGCTCGACTTCTAACCTCCGACCACCTCCGGTCCCTCCTTACAGCCTCTCAACGTCGTATACGCTCCCATGCGGTCTCTCCACTTTCCCTCGTCCCTTCGCGCTCCTTCTTTTCTGGCCCTCCTGGCGATATTCGCTGTGGCTGTGGCCAGCACGGGCTGCGACAGTCGATTCGAAGACGTAAACGACAACCCGAACGAGCCCAAAGAAGTGACGCCCAACCTTCTGCTTCCAGACATCATCCGGGGCTCGGTCAACACCTCCGTGAATACGGCCCATACCACCGGCAACCTGGTGCTTCAGTACACCGCCAAGGTGTCGTTCGCCACCGAGATTGACCGGTACAACTGGGCCGGGGTCGGCTACTGGCAGCCCCTGTACGGCGACCTTCGAAACGTAGAAGACATGATCCAGATCGCCCAGGAACGAGACCAGCCCCAGTACGAAGGGGTCGGGCTCGTGCTCAAGTCCTGGATTTTCTCGATGCTCACCAATGCGTACGGGGACGTGCCCTATTCCGAGTCGGTGGCGGTCCAGGAAGGCATTGAGACACCGAAATACGACCGACAGGAGGCCATTTACCGGGGCATGCTTGCCGACCTTCGGCGGGCAAACGAGCTGCTCACGCCGGGCAGCGGCTCCATCCAGGGCGATATCCTGTACGACGGCGACCTGATGAAGTGGAAGAAGCTCGCCAACTCCCTGCGGCTGCGCCTCCTGATGCGACTCTCCGAGAAAGACATTTCGCTCAACCTGGACGGGGGCGACGTGCCCGTGTCCCAGGCCTTCCAATCCATCACCAGCGCCCCGGACGCGGCGCCCGTCTTCACGTCCAACGACGACAACGCGGCGCTGGAGTACCTCGACTCGCGCCCGAACGAGTGGCCCCGCCACACGTCACGGATCGGGACGTTCCGGACCTTCAGGCTGAGCGAGACGCTCACCGACACCCTGAAGCACTTCGACGACCCGCGTCTGTCGGTCTTCGGCGATCCGACCGCCGCCTCCGTCGAGGATGGGAGTCCCAAGTTTGTGGGCGTACCGAACGGGTTAACCAACGATGCGTCCGACGGCTTTAACGGGGGGCGTGACTTCCAGTCCGGCCTCAATTTCACTCGCTACTACGACGAGCCGGACGCCGCGAAAGGGCTCATCATGACCTACGCGGAGGTCCTGTTCCTGAAGGCCGAGGCGGCCGAGCGGGGTTGGATTTCGTCGGACGCCCAGACGCACTACCGCGAGGCCGTCAAGGCGTCTTTTGAGCAGTACGGGCAGTCGACGCCACCCGGATACTTCGGGCAAGCGGGCGTCTCGTACCCGACCAACAACTCGGCACAGGCCCGGGAGCGGATCGGAACGCAGAAATGGATCGCGCTCTTTTACACCGGCCTGGAGGGGTGGTTCAACTGGCGGCGCACGGGCATTCCGGACATCGATCCGTCCGTTGACAACGTCAACGGCGACGAAATTCCGGTTCGGTTCCGCTACCCCGAGAGCGAACAGTCGTTGAACGCCGACAACTACCAGGCGGCACTCGACCGCCAGGGCCCCAACAGCATCAATACCGAGATGTGGCTCCTCGAGTAGCGCATCCCTCCTCGGTACTCCTGTTTCCCAACCCATTGGCTCCATGCCCTCGGTTCGCCCGCTCCGGCCCGATCTCGTGCTCGCGCTCCTCGCGGCCCTCGCGTTCTCCTCGCTGGGGACGACGGGGGCCTGGGCCCAGGAGACCCCCGCGCCTCAGCGCGACCGGCCGGATTCGCTGACGGTAATGACGTACAACGTGCTCTACGCCACACCCGACACCGGCACCGTCCGCGCCATCGAAGCGGTCGACCCGGACGTGGTGGCGCTGCAAGAAATCAGCGAGCCTCGGCTCCGCCACATTGCCGACGAACTGGACTACTACTTTCACCACAGCGACGAGCACGAGGCGAATGAGGAGGACACCGGCCTGCTCAGTCGGTATCCCATCTCTCGGCCCACACGGTACGGGGCCCTCTTGTACCTGACGGTCGACGATCCCATCCGCATCGCCAACGTCCACCTGAGCCCGTATCCCTATGAGCCCTACGCCCTCCGGGACGACGAGATGACGCCGCAGGAGGCGGTGGCCCAGGCCCGGAAAACCCGATCCCCTGAAATCAAGCCGGTGCTCGACGCGCTGGCAAAGTCTGTACAGGAGGACGTGCCGACGTTTCTGATGGGGGACTTCAACGAGCCCTCGCACCTCGACTGGACCCCTGCGGCCGCCGAGGCCGGCCTCCATCTCGGCCTCGAAGTGCCGTGGCCCACCTCCCGTGCGGTCACCGAACGCGGCTTTCGGGACGCATTCCGCGTGGCCCACCCGGATGAAGTGAAGCGTCCCGGATACACCTGGACGACCCTTACCGGAGATCCGGACGAGGTGCACGACCGCATCGACTTCATCTACGTGGCGGGCGCGTCGGTGAGCGTCGAGACGGCCTACACGGTCGGCCTGCGCGACGCGTCCCCGACGGACCGCTCGGTTTCGGGGTATCCGTCGGACCATCGGAGCGTGGTCACGACGGTGTCCCTGGCCCCGTCGCCGTCCGACCCGTGACTTGGCCTCCGTCCTATCTCAAGTCTCACCACCGTGATGGGCAGAGGCGATAGCGGGTCCCCTTCGTTGGAAACAACACAGTGCCGGTTAGACCACGAGAATGGCCGCGATGAGCATCGCGGAGACCGCGGCGAGCATGAAGTCGTCGAAGTTGGACGCGTCGTGGAGACGGGTTTCGCGAGCGTGGGTCATGGTGGACGGAGGCACTGAGTCAGAGCGAATGAGCGAGTGAGGCGCTCAGAGTAGGACCGTTTGGGCGGCCCCCGCCTCCTCGCGTGGGTCTGACCGGATCACACGATGCATGGATTCGGCCTCTCCGATGGACCGGTGGATCTGTGCGACGAGCGGAATGGACCGGACGACGAATCACTGCTCCCGCCCCCCTAAGACCGGGGGGATCGTTTCAGGTCCTTTACGCCCGAGGGTTGACGCCCCGGGGGGCGATTTTCTTACCTTAGATAGTGTTACGTTGAGCGATACGAACTGGCCTGCCTCATCTTCTACAGGGGCGGGCCTTTTCTATCCCCGTTCTCTGCTCTCCCCCCGCAAAAACGCGAGTATACGCCCATGAGCCTCGAAGTGGGCATGGTCGGCGCCGGGGCCGGGGCGGCGGCGGCGACGTACGCCCTTTGCACCGCCCGCCCCGACGTCGAGGTCACGGTCTTTGAGAAGTCGCGGGGCCTGTGTGGCCGCGCCGCTGCCCGACGCCGGGACGGGACGGTCTACGAGTACGGCGCGAATTACCTCAAGGACGCTGGGGGCCGCGTCAGCTCTCTGATTGCCGATACGTTCGACACGGGGCTCGTAGAGGTGAACGGTCCCATCTGGACCTTCGACGCCGACGGCACTGTCTCAGAGGGGCGCGACGGGGACGCGCGGCGGTGGACGTACGAAGACGGAATCACGCGCCTGGCCAAGCATCTCTTCGGCGCAACCGGCGCGGCGATCAGGCGCGGGACGCGGATCGCGGCCCTCCACCCCGACGACGGCTGGCACCTCACGACGACGGACGGCAGCACGCACGGGCCGTTCGACGCGCTTCTCTTGAATCCGCCCGCGCCGCAGACGGCAGAGCTCCTGAGCGAGACCGGGATTGACGCCGTGGATCGCCTCGGCGAGGCGGCCGGCGCGGTGGAGTACCGAACGGTCTGGACCGCCGTCCTCGGGTACGACTTCAAGATCGACGTGCCCTACTACGCACTGGTCAACGCCGACAAGGACCACGAGGTCGGCTGGATCGGGCGCGAAGAGTGCAAGCCCGGACACGTGCCGGAGGGCAGATCGGTCCTCGTCGTGCAGGCGAGCCCTGAGTGGTCAACAGAGCGGTACGACGCCCCCCCAGAGGACAACGTTGCGGACCTCGCCCGACACGCCGCGGCCATCATTGGCGACGGGCGCCTCACCGACCCCGACTGGACGGACCACCAGGGCTGGCGGTACGCACTGCCTGACGACGGCCTCCGGGAGGACCCGCGGCGAGGAGCCGCCCACGAAGGCGTGTACGTGACGGGCGACTGGGTGGCAGGGGCGGCGCGCCTCCACGCCGCAATCCGAAGCGGCCTGGAGACGGGCGAGCAGATGGCGTCCACCCTGGCCGATGGATGAGCCGGCCCGGGACGGCTGCGACGAGGGGTGGGGTTATGCTTCTACTTCTTCCCCGTCGAGCACGTCGACCGGGCGCACGTCCCACAAAAGCATCGTCTCGATGTCGACGTAGTCCTCCTCTACGGCCTCCTCTTCGTCGCCGTAGTCGTCGACGAACTTGTAGTCCCCATAGGTGGAGCGCTGGAAGGGGGGAAGACGATGCCACTCCGTTCCCTCCCGATCGACGAAATGATCCGGGAACGGGCTTTCGACCTCGTAGCTGGGGTGGTAGGAATGGTACGTCTTGCGCGCCTCGTGGATGGCGGCGCGGCGGGCCCCCGCCTTCGTTCGGCTCTCCCCCTCGACGCTGAACGGAGAAATTTCGATCTTGGCCGTGATGAAGCCGTCGTCGTTCTCGTAGTAGGTCGGCCGCATCACTTCGAAATCACTCGGCTCGGGATATGCACTACTTTCGTCGGCCATGGGGAGGAGACAAGTCCAAATGAAGGGTACGCGTGACGGCGATCTGTGGAGCCACCGCCGAATATCATCTACATTACGACCGGCCCCCAGAGAGGATTCCGTAAGGGCCGGGACAGCCGTTGCTCTCGTCCAGAATTCGCACAGGTCCACCGGCGCTGATCGCCTGGATATCGTTTTGCTGTTATTGACAGCAGCTCTGGGGATCGGTCTCCCAGCGACCTGTGGACGGGAATGTGGATAACTTCTTCCGAAGGTCCCCCGCCGCTTGGGACGAAAACAATAACAGATTTAGAGCCCGGTATGCCCCCCGAAAAACCCGTTTCTGCGACGCGAAACGGACTTCCGTTATTTATAAAGTAGCGACCCAGGCGTGGATAAGTTGTGGATAACGGAGGGCCCCGCCCTCAGCGCTCTCCTCCGACGAGCATTCAGCACTCATCCGGAGGCCCGTTATTTCTACCGTTTGCGATCGGTCTCTGTCGTCTCGCTCCCGGCCGGAAGGTCGGGGGTTCTTTTGCACCAACGAAAGGGGATTGGCGCTCGGGCACCGGACGTTATACTTACGCCGTTTCAGCTGTCTATGAATTCCGCTCTTGGCCCCCGAAAGGGACGCTGAAGAGCAGGGGGCCGCCATTTTTGACCTACGCAGATTTTGCCATGTCTGCGACCCTTCTCCTGACGGCATTTCTTCTATCCGTCACGCCCGGTCACGCCCAGACCGCAGTCTCCGATTCCGTCACCCTTTCGGCCGAGTCGGCCCGGGCCCTCCAGACGGCCCTCGGTGATGTCCAAAGGGCGCTTGAGTCGCAGGCTCAAGACACGTCGGGGACCTCATCTCCACGCACTGGGATGGACCGCACCCAGGTCATCAACGTGCTCTTTTTGGTGCTTGCCCTCTCCCTCGTATTCGAATCGGCCATGTCCGTGCTCTTCGACTGGCGCCTGTTCATTCGCTACTTCGAGGGCCGTGGCGTGAAGACCCCTCTCATCATCACGGTTGCCTTTCTGGTGTTTCTGAACTACGACCTCGACATCGTCGCCGAGCTTCTGAGGGGCTTTCCGGAGATTCAGGCGCAGAACATCGGGCGCCCGACCCTTCCGGGCCAACTCCTCACGGCCCTCCTCATCGCAGGGGGCAGCGGAGGGGTCTTTCGGATTTTCACCCGTCTTGGCATTCGGAGTCCCGAAGAGCGGGACCGGAAGGCCCGCAACGAGCGAGCCTCGATGAAGGAGGGGACAGAAAAGCCGTCCTCCGATGCAGACTCGTAGCACATCGTCTCTCCCCTTTGGCACTCATGCCACACCCCGCGTCCCGCCCGCACAACCGTCTCCTGGCACTCGTCCCCCCCGCGGGAAGAACGGCTCTTTTGGGCCTTCTGCTACTGGCCGCCACGGCCTGTGGGCCCACCATCTCCGAATTTAACGCCCGGGCGTACGAGCAGGCCACCTCACTGAAGGTGGAGGCCCTAGCCCTGATGGATAAGGCCACCGCGCCCTATGCGGAGCATGCCGACGCCGTTCAACACCTAAAAACCGAGTTGGAGAAGGCCTACGAGTTTGCGAAGGGACGCCCCGAGAACGAGATCTCAGCCCGGCAGTGGCGCATCCTTATCGATCCCGACCGGGATCTTCTAGGGGGGTTTCTGGCCGACTGGGAGGAGCAATCCGCATTCTCGGCGACGTTTGTTGAGGAAAAGAAGACTCAGATCGCTCGCGCCTTCGACACCATCATCGAGCTGGAGAGCGGCAAGAAGAAGCCCGACGAGGTCCGCAACAGCCCGTAGCGCAACCCCGCACCGTGCGCCCGTCCCCTTTTCATCAATCCAGTCCCTGGACTGATGCCCGACGTTGACGCGTTTCTCGACGCCCTCAGAGACGAGGTCACCGACCTGGCCCGGACGCACCTCCAGGAAATGCAAGAGGCTGCCCTCGAGGATGGTGAAGCGTTCCTGAACCAGACGCAGGACGACCTGAAACGATGGGGGCGCCTGCTGGAGCAGGGGGAGCTCTCCCGGGAAGAGTTTGAGTCGCTCGTTCGGGGTCAGAAGGACGTGGCCGAGATGGAGGCACTCAAACAGGCGGGGCTCGCCGCCGTCCGGGCCGAGCAGTTTCGGGACGCGTTGATCGACCGAATCGTCGGCACTGCTAGCCGGATTCTTCTGTAGGTCCCACCAAGGCCCCACCAACGTCTTTCGGCGGCGGCCCGCTCATCTGAACCGCCCCGGACTCGTGTGGCGACACGAGCCCCCGCCCCACCACGAGACGCCCCAACTCAGGCATCCGTTCTCGCAACGGCCCGGTCCTTTTCAACGTTGTTCGCTCGAACAATTTTCGGCACCAGGGTTTGTAGACTGTGCCCACGGGGGTGAACGTACGTCGAAGCGATCACGTCGCTATGTCTTCCCCCCCGTCCCGTCGCCTTTTTTGAAAAAGCCCTTCCATTCATGAGCGATCCAGTATCCGGCATCCACCATGTCACCGCCTACGCGCACGACCCGCAGGAAAACCTTGACTTCTACACGGGCGTCTTGGGGCTTCGCCTGGTTAAGCAGACGGTCCTCTTCAACAACCCCTCGGAGGCATTCCAGGGACCGACGATGTATCACTTCTACTACGCCGACGAGACGGGCACGCCGGGGACCGTTCTCACCTTCAAACCCCATCACAGCATCCAGAAGGGGCAGGTGGGACGGGGACAGGCCACGGCCACGGCCTTTACGATTCCGGAGGGGGCCGTGGACTACTGGGTGGATCGGCTCGACGCGGCCGACGAAGCCACCCTGTATCCCGTGACGGAGCGCTTCGGGCGGACCGTGATCCAGTTTCAAGACCACGACGATCAGCCCCTGGAGCTCATCACGGGAACGTCCGACATTGAGCCGTGGGCCGACGGCCCTGTGCCCGCCGAGCACGCGGTGCGCGGGTTTCACGGGGTCACCATTCACCCCCACAATGGCCAACTGACCACGGAGGTCCTCGAGCTGATGGGGTACGAGCAGGTGGACCACGAGCCAACCCCCCAGAACGGCGATTGGACCCGATTCCGGGTGCCCGGCCCCGACCATGCCCAGTTCATCGACCTCTACAACGAGCCCAACATGCACGAGGGGCAATGGGGCTACGGCACGGTCCACCACGTGGCGTTCCGGGTGTCGGACGACGAGCATCAGCGGGCCATTCGCCAGCGGCTCCGCGACGCCGGCCACGACGTGACCACGATGAAGGACCGCAACTACTTCCACTCTCTCTACTTCCGCGACCCGAACGGCGTCAACTTCGAAATCGCAACGGACCCGCCCGGCTTCCTCCACGACGAGTCCGTTGACGAGCTCGGCACCACGTTGATGCTGCCCCCGTTCCTGCAGGACCGACGGGACGAGGTGGAGGCCCAGCTCGCCGATATTTCGGTGTAGCGACGTCCCGTTCAAACGTCTCGGTCCCCACCACCGCGCCCGCGGCCCCCAAACAACAGTGAGGCCGTGGGCGCTTTCGTTTTGGATGATTTGTGCCGGAGCGACGAGCTGGGGGCGCGTGTCCCCCAAAACATCGCGACGCTTCCCTAATTCAACCGGGTCACGCGCTCGTTCTACGAGAGAGCGGTTCAGAGCGAGGCCTCGTTCACTTTCCTGCCCAACTTCTTCGCTTCATCATGGAAGACATGGAAGGCCCCACCCCCGAGTTCATCGCGGCCACCTCGATTGCCCAGCTCACGCCGCTTCTGTTCGACGCGGCCGAGGATGTGGATCAGCTCGGCGAACAGCCGGAGCACGTGGCCGTGGCGGAGGAGACCGTCCGCGCGTTCTTGAAGGGCAAGGAACCCGACCTCGATCGGTCGGTCGCGACGGTGACCCGCGTGGAGGACGGCGTAGAGATTGAGTACGAGGGGCGCACCGTCACGATTACGTACGACGAGTAGGTCGCGGCGCGGCCACCGCCACGACGGCGGAGCAGCGTGGGACGGGGCTGCTCCGCCAGGACGGCCGAACGGATCCCCCCAGTGCCCTATCCTTCTCGCGTTTCCACCGTCCCGATGGTGTATCCCTCAATCTCGCTCGTACGGAACCGGAAGACCGACCCCCCCAGGTTGATGGCCTCCGCGCCGGTCATGACTTCCTGAACGGACACGTGCACGAACGTCCCGTCGTCGGACGCACCCACCTCGTCGAGCATGGCGGAGATTGAATCGCCCATGGCCTGCACGGCCTCGTCGTCCTCGGCCTGCTCTTGCGCCATTTCTACCATCCGGGTCGTGTCCGCCTCAAAGGTGTCTCGCGCCACGATGTGCCCGGTCACCATGTTTCCGCTGACCACCAGCGTAACCGGACAGGCGGCCTGCTCTTCCGTTGCCTTCTTGCTGAGTGCTTTAATGCCTGGATCGCTCATCAAACCGTCGGGGTTGCTCGAAAACGTATGCGAACCCGGCACCGAGTGCCGGGGACTGTAGGACGCAATGTATGGATGGGCCGGGGACGAGGACAACTGCGTCCGGACAATCTCGTGTTGAATATTCTCCGTCGGCGGGGCCGCCGGCCCGGGAGGGCCCGCGCCGCCTCGGTTCTTGACGTTGCCGCGGGCGATGATTATCGTTCGTACTCCCGAACTGTCTCACGACCGTCTAGCGGTCCACAGCGGCGGTGTCGCAACGTCGCTGTGCGCGTTTCCAGCGGGGCCCGTGTCGGCCCGCAGTAGGCCCGTTCCGATGAGGGCAAAGCGAGACGTTCCCGGTTTGGGCGGCGCGGCACGGAGTGAGCCTTGACCGTCGTCTTTGGGGCCCTCTCGGCATCCTTCTGGGGCCCTAAAACATTCGTTTTGGAGGGCCGCCCCCGGGTCGGCCTCGGAACCGGCTGTTTGGGGCCGCACACGGCCCGAGGGGCCTAGCACCACCTTTTCTCGTCTTCGTCTCCGATCACCCTGGCGAGCCCCCCTGCTCGCGAGACTGAGCTTGGCCTGGAATGGATCAGTCCGCCGACCGCGCCTGGAACGAATGTCTCGACATCATCCGGGACAATGTGAGCCGCCAGAGCTTCACGACCTGGTTTGAGCCGCTGGAGGCCCACTCCTTGGAGGACGAGGACGACCTGCGCAAGCTGACGATCCAACTTCCGAGCCGGTTTTACTACGAGTGGATTGAGGAGCATTACTTCTCTCTGCTCCGAAAGACGGTCACGCGGGTGCTCGGCCCCCACGGCCGTCTGGTCTACGACGTGGTCATCGAGCAGGACGACCCGGAGGACCCCGACCGGGGCGCCTCCATGCAGCTTCCGGCCCGGCCGGCCGACCCGGAGTCGGCTCCGCCCCCCAACGCGCCGGACGAGCCGGAGGCGCCGCCCAGTTCGTCGGAGGCTTCCGCGCCGCCCTCGGAGCCGTCCGCGCCCGCCCCGTCCGGCGATGAAGCCCGCCCCGACGACGCGCAGGCAGGCGCCGAGGGCGACGAGAAAAGCGCCCCCCCAGTCCAGAACCCGTTTGCCATACCGGGCCTGAAGAACGCCGAGGTCGACAACCAGCTCAACGACAGCTACACGTTCGACCGCTTCATCGAGGGGGCGTGCAACCGCCTCGCTCGCAGCGCCGCCCACTCCATCGCTACCGATCCGGGCGAAACGAGCTTTAATCCGTTTCTCGTGTACGGCGGCGTGGGACTCGGCAAGACCCACCTCATTCAGGCCATCGGGAACCACGTCGCGGCCCGGGACGCCTCGAAAACCGTCTTCTACGTTTCCAGTGAACGGTTCACCACGGAGTTCGTCCAGTCGATCCAGGAAAACCAGATCGGCGAGTTTTCGACGTTCTACCGGCAGGTCGACGTGCTCATCGTGGACGACGTGCAGTTTTTCGGCGGCAAGGAGAAAACCCAGGAGGAGTTCTTCCACATTTTCAACGCCCTCCGGCAGGCGGGCAACCAAATTGTGCTGTCGGCGGACCGTCCGCCGCGCGAGATCGACGGCCTTGAGGAACGGTTGCTGTCTCGCTTTCAGTGGGGCCTCTCCGCCGACCTGAAGCCCCCAGGCCTCGACACTCGCATCTCCATTCTCCGCCGCAAGGCCGAGGACGACGGGATCGACCTCGACGATGACGTCGTCGAGTTTATTGCCCAGAGCATCGAAAGCAACATCCGTGAGCTCGAAGGCGCGCTGATCCGCCTTCTGGCCCACGCCACCCTCCACCAGCTCGACATCACCCTCGACCTCGCCAAAGAGGTGCTCCACGACCTCTTTCAGGAGCGGGCCGCCACCCTCACGGTCGACGACATTCAACGCATCGTTTGCGAGCACCTCGGCATCTCGCAGGAGAAAATGCGGGGCAAGACCCGCAAGCGAGACGTCACCCGCGCCCGTCAGATCGCAATGTACTTCACCAAGAAGCACACCCAGCACTCCCTGAAAGACATCGGCCTCCACTTCGGCGGGCGGGACCACTCGACCGTCATTCACGCCAACAACGCCGTGGAGGACCGGATGGCGGACGACGAGTCGTTCCGGGACACGGTGGATGCCATCGGGCAGAAGCTCGAACGCCACGGCCAATGAGTGGCGGCAAGGCCCGCTCGGGGCTGAATCTTTCGTCGCCCCCTTCCGTACAGGTCGTAGATGCGGTTTTGCATCTCTTTATTCCCACGCAGAGTTCCTCGACGCTTCCTTTCCGCAACGCGCCGACACCCATGAAATTTACTGCCTCCAGCGCCGACCTCCTCGAGGCGCTCAACACCGTTAAGGGCGCCGTTCCGTCGAAGAGCACGATGCCCATCCTGGAGTGCATCCTCTTCGAGCGGGACGGGGACACGTTGCGTCTGAGCGCCACCGATCTCGAAATCTCGATCATCCAGACCGTGCCGGTTCAGTTCGAAAAGAACGGCACGCCGGAGAGCACCCCCATCGCGGTGCCGGCCCAGCGGTTGATCGATACCCTCCGGGCGCTGCCGGACCTGCCCATTGAGTTCGCGGCGGACAGCGACTTCGAGATTCGGATGGATACCGATCAGGGCCACTACAAAATGGTGGGCCACGACGGATCGGACTATCCGGAGCTGCCGGAGCTGGAGGAGCAGCACGAGATCAACGTGGAGGGGGGCCTCCTGGGCCGCTCCATCGACAAGACGGCGTTCGCCGTGAGCCAGGACGCCCTGCGCCCCGCCATGATGGGCGTGTACTTTCAGGTCAGCGAGGAGGAAACCTCGGTGGTGGCGACCGACGGGCACCGGCTCGTCAAGCTCACCCTGCCGGAGCTCCGGGCCGACACGTCTGCCGACTTCATTGTGCCGGAAAAGGCCACCAAGCTGGCCGGGCGGATCGTGGAGGACGACGAGATCTGTACCGTCCGGGTGGACGACAGCCACGTGAGCTTCGAATTCGGCGAGTCTCGGGTCCTGGCCCGCCTCATCGACGAGACCTACCCCAACTACCAGTCTGTCATCCCGGACGGGAACGACCGCAATCTGGTCGTCAACCGCGAGGACATGCTCAACGCCGTCAAGCGCGTGGGCCTTTACTCCTCCAGCATGACGAACCAGATTCGGCTCGACATCACGGCCGATACCGTCACCATCTCGGCCGAGGACGTGGAGCGCTCCAGCGAGGCCGAGGAGACGATCCACTGCGACTACGACAACGAACCGATGGAGATCGGCTTCAACTCGGAGTACCTCACGGAGGTGCTCAGCAACGTCGAGTGCGACGAGGTGGTCTTCGAGCTTAGCTCCCCGAACCGGGCCGGCATTGTGTTGCCCCGCGAGGGCGCCGACGACGAGGACATTCTCATGCTCATCATGCCGGTGATGCTCAACACCTACGCCTAATCTCGCCCGGAGCGAGATCCCATCGCGATCCGTGTCTAGACTGGGGGCCGGCGTGTTGCGCCGGTCCCCAGTGCTGTTTGGGAAGGGGAGGGCCTACGGCTGGGTTCCGCTGTACTCCTGCTGAAGGGTTTTCAGGATCTCGTAGGCTTCCTGGGTCTGTCGGCCCTCCCGCTGTACGACGGTCTTGAAGTGCGTCCGCGCGGCGTCAACGTTTTCCTGCGCGAGCGCAATTTTTCCGAGATAGAAGTGTGCCTCAAGCGCGAGGAACGAGTTGGGCTCCGCCTTCTCCAAAACCGCTCCGAGACGCTTCTGGGCCCGGTCGAGCCGGTCGGTGTCGTACCGGGGAAACAACCCCAACGTGGAGATGCGTGCCTTTTCTAAAATCGAGAGTGCCTCCAGGTACCGCTCGTCGGCCGCCGACGAAGCCTCCGGCGCCGCGCTGCGCATCCTCGCACTGGCGTAGTTGTCGACGACCTGATCGCTGACCTCCATGGCAGCAAGCCGGTCGAGGGTCGATTGCGTCGTGAGGCTGATGCCGTACAGGGCGCCGTATAGCGCCACGAGAACCACTGCGACGGCTACGCCCCGGGGCACGCCCCGCGGAAGCCTCCCAATCACGTCCCACCAGGAGGAAGAAGCAGCCGATGAGGATCCCGGCTCCGCACCGGCCGCGTCGGGGGCCTGCACGTTCGCTTCCTCTTCGACCTCCAGGTCGTGCTCCGTGAGTGCCTCGAAGTGCGACACCGGATCGACCGCCGCTTCTGTTTCCCTCAGCCGGCGCTCCGCCGCCTCCACCTCGCGTTGGAGCGCACTGTCCTCCGCAATGCGCGCCTCGAACCGGGCGAACGCCTCCCGCACCCGGGCCGACTTCGTCTCCCCGCGGTCCAGGTGGCGCACCATTACGTAGGTGGCAAAGAGGGGGTCGGAGGGAGGCCCTGTGCTCTCGTGCGACGCGAGGCTCTCGACCGACCGGATGTCGTTAAGCAGGGGGGCCCACTCCGGGTTTTGCTCCACGTATGCCTCGATGTCCCGCTGTTTCTCCCGAGAAAGGTGGGGGTACGAAAGGATCTGTTCTTCAACGTCATTCATGAGCGACACGCTACACGACTACATGCGAAAGGAAGTCCACCGACGCTCCGGAAGGGCCCCAGTATGGGCGGAGTCTGCTTCCGAGAAGACGAGAGGGGTCCATCCCGACGTGCTACAATTCAACACGAGGGAAGCCTCTCTTTCGGGAAATCACGTAAAGAACAGGCGGACCTATGGGGACTTGAGAAGACACTCCAAGTTTGCACGTATAACCAGCTAAACGATAATTTTATATTTTCTGCCTACAAGTCGGTCTGGTTCACGTACTCACGGAGGCGTTCATCGGTACGGAGCTCCTTCATGGCCTTGTGCTTGTATGTTCGAACCGTCGCTACGGGCTTCCCGACGGCTTCGCTGATTTCTTCAAATTCTCGGTTTTCCAAAAAGTAGAGGCGGGCCGGCTCCTGCAAATAGTTCGGGAGTCCCTCAATCGCCTCCACGAGCGCTTCCTGCACAAAGCCGACCTCCGCGACCGCATTTGTGGTTTCGGCGGTGAGGGTGAACCGGTTTTCCCCGTCGATCGACTCGGAAAACTGGTTGCGCCGGGTGTAGTTGAGAAGTGTATTTTTACACACCACGCTTACCCAGTTGGCGTATCGGGCCGCATTCCGCACCCCGTCGCGGTTCTCCTGCACCTTGCGGTAGGCCCTCGTGATCAGCTCGTCGGCGTCGGACGGATTGTCGAAGGTGCCTCGGGCCGACTTTCCGAGGAAGTACCGACAGACGTAGCAATACGTCCAGAGGTCCGCGTGGCGTTTGGCCTTCGGGTCTTCTTCGTCCCGCCACCGCCGAAAGGATTCGTTCGCGGCGTCGGTATCGTCTACCGAAAACGGCAGCCGATCGATCACGGTCCGGAGCTCGGAGGAAGGAACGGACATGGGGCCCCGTGCGCAGAAGGAATGGCAGCGAGCTTGGACGAGATGTTTTTGTTATTCCCCTAACGTAGGTGATTATAAGGCACAACGCCACGGACATCAACGGTATCGCTCCTTCTCCCGAATCGCCGCGACAGAAGAAGCATTTCGTAAGACGAAGGGGCTCTTTTCTTGTCTGACGGGCCGCCCCCCCGACACGATCGACCTGGAAACTGCGTGTGCGGGACACGTGGCCTCCCCGAAGGGACCCTGCAAACTTTTGGCGCCGTGCCGGATTTAACTAGACGGAAATTTTTCGAACCTCCTTTCATTCCCTATGCCCGATACACGTCCTGCGAAGGCGGGCGGGCAGCCCCGCCCCTTCTTTCGGCTCGGAGTCGTTCGGTTCGGATTGGCAACGGCCCTCGTGCTGTTCTGGGTCGGGGCCTTTGCCTCAACGGCCACCGGCCAGCGAACCAGCCGCACCCCGGACCAGCTTGAGAACGTGGGGGTGGACCAGAAGCTCGGCGCGACGATCCCGAAGGACCTCTCGTTTCAAAACGAGCAGGGAGAGCCGGTCCGTCTCAGTCAGTACTTCGACGGGTCGACGCCGGTCATGCTGACCCTCAACTACCACCGGTGCCCCCAGTTGTGTCGCATTCAGCTGCAGAAGTTCACCAAATCCCTGAGCGGCATGTCGTGGACGGCCGGCGACAAATTCAAAGTGCTCACCGTCGACATCAGCCCCTACGAAGGCCCCAAGATGGCCCGAAAGGCCCAGGAGCGCTACGCCACGTTTCTGGACCGTCCCGAAGAGACGGTTGACGGCTGGCACTTTCTGACCGGCAACCAGGCAGCGATCGAAACGCTTACCGACTCGGTGGGCTTCCGCTACCAGCCCCTTCCGGAGAAGGAGAAGCAGTTTGCCCACCCCACGACGATCATCTTCCTGAGTGGCGACGGCACCATTACCCGCTACTTTACCACCCTCGACCCGGCCCCGGGCGACCTGCGGACGGCGCTCGTCGAGGCCTCCGACGGCACGGTCGGCAATGTCGTCGACAAGGCCTTCCTGGCCTGTGCGCGATTCAATCCGGACTCGAATTCCTACTCCGCGAGCGCATTCAAGCTAATGCAGTACGGCAGTGTCCTCACGGTGATCGTAATGGGGGCCGCGCTGTTTGTCTTCTGGCGCCGCGAAAACGAGCAGCTCGAGACGGCACACGAGGAAGGGCTCAACGCGATGGTTGACGAACAGGCATGATGGGCGTTGGGACATCCTCAGGGACGCCCCCGCGAAAAGAGACACGACGCCCGCACGCCCCGCCGGCCTATTCTGGTGCCCCGTCCTCGTCCACCTCGGCGAGCCCCGTCATTTCCCGGCTGATCCGCCAGAGACGCGCCTCGGCCTTCTCGTCGTAGGCCTCGGGGGATGGGTTTACCACCTCGGTTTCTTTGAAGTACTGGCCCGTGACGCCCTCCACATCGGGCGACGCCGCAAGGTAGACGACGTTGCGCGCGCCCTCCTCCGGGCGCTTGTACAGCCACGAGAAAAGACGGGCAATTCGGGAAATCCAGCCGGAACCGCGCCAGATGTTGGTGTTGACGATCCCGGGGTGCACCACGTTCGCGACCACGCCCTCGTCCTGCAGGCGACGGGACAGCTCGTGGGTAAAAAGAATGTTGGCGAGTTTCGACTGGGCGTAGGCCTGCAGCGGGTTGTAGCCGGTCTCCGCATTGAGATCGTCGAAGTCCATACTAACGCCCCGGTGGGCCTCCGAGCTGAGGGTGACGATGCGGGCCTCGCCGGCCCGTCCGGCCGTCTCGCGGAGGCGGGGCAGGACAAGATGGGTGAGCAAAAACGGGGCGAGGTGATTGACCGCGAAGGTGGCCTCCACGCCATCGACCGTCTCTTCCCTCGACTCGAGGAAAACGCCCGCATTGTTCACGAGCACATCGAGCCGGTCGTAGTCCGCCCGGAGCGTCTCGCCAAGGTGATAGACTTCCTCCTGCACGCTGAGGTCCGCAATGCGGAGGTCGATTGTGTCCGCACGGCTGGGATGGGCCGTCCGGGCCTCGGCCCGGAGTTCGGCCTGGGCCTCTCGCCCACGCCCTTCGTCCCGGCACACCATCACCACCCGCGCCCCGAGGCGGGCGAGCTCGGCGGCCGTGGCCTTCCCGATGCCCGAGTTGGCCCCGGTCACCACGCACACCGTGCCGCTCATGTCCTTTAGGTCGGAACGCGGGTTCTCCATGGCCCCTACTGCGTTCGGTGAGTGGGTTCCCCGCCGGCAATCACGGGGCCGCTACGGCCGCGCGGATCGGCGAGCTGCGTGCCACAAAGGCTTGTGTGTGCGGGCTTCGGGGGAGCCCGTCACACCGTGAGGGTGAGCGCGTTCCGGAGGGCCTCGACGTTTTGCGGGACGGACTGCTCCCCGCCGAACACGGCGCTTCCGGAAACCAGTACGTCCGCCCCGGCCCGCACCAGTTCCATCGCGTTGTTTGGGGTGACCCCCCCATCCACCTCCACGTACGCACTGGACCCGAGCGCATTGAGCTGGCGACGCACCCGCTGCACCTTCGCCGTCGATTCCGGAATGAAGCTTTGCCCACTGAAGCCCGGATTCACCGACATGACGAGCACCAGGTCGACGAAGGGCAGAATGCCTTCGAGGTGGCCGAGGGGGGTGGCCGGGTTGAGCGCAACCCCGACCTCACATCCCGCGGCCCGGATCGTCTGGGCGACCCGGTGCAGGTGGGGGCAGGCCTCTACGTGCACGGTAAGCATGTCCGCCCCGGCATCGGCGAACGTGTCGACGTACTGCTGAGGCTCCTCGATCATGAGATGCACGTCAAGCTGCGCGTCGTGCTCGTCGGCCACGGGCCGGAGGGTCCGCACCACGTCGGGGCCGATGGTGATGTTCGGGACGAAGTGCCCGTCCATTACGTCGACGTGAAGCCAGTCGGGCCCGGCCCCGAGGACCTCATCGGCACAGGCGGCAAATCGTCCCGAGTCGGACGCAATGATCGAAGGCGCGAGTGTCGGCATCGTGGGGGAGGCAGGCATGAGGAAAAAACGCGATCAGGAGCAGAGGGCAAGCGACACACTTAGAATAAAAGGCGCACTCGGATGAACAAAAAGACGAACCGCAATCTTTCGGTGAAAGGCTCGATGGAGCCCTCCATTTTGATCCCGGCAGTCTCCCCACCGTACATCTTTTCCGATCCCCCCGTCGGAGAAACATCCTTTTCCACGGGGAAGTAGGGGGGGCAGGATGCTCCCCAACACGTACCCAGTGCCCGGGCCTCAGCTCGCTCATTCACTCGCCCCCACTCCCATGCCGGTTCGCGACGCCGACCGTGACGACATTACCGATCGCCTCAGCCGTATCGAGGGCCAGATTCGAGGCCTGAAGCGAATGGTCGAGGAGGACCGCTACTGCGGCGACATTCTCGACCAGATTCATTCAGTGCAGCAGGCCCTCAAGTCGGTGGGGCGTGCCATCACCCGAAATCACCTGGAGACGTGCGTGACCGACGCAATCCGGTCGGGCGACGAGCAGGCCGCCCAGGAGAGCTACGACGAGATCATCGGACTGCTCGAAAAGGAGTTGTAGCCAGTCCCCACCACGCCCGACGGCCTCGTACGTCCACCTGAGACACTCGGAATATGGAGGACCTCCTTGCCAACCGCTCATCCCCGGACGACGAGTCGCCCTCCAGTGACGGACGTAGAGGGGGACGAACGGTCCACGTCAAGTTTAAGCTCAGCAAGGACGCCATGGAGGCGAAAGAGGCCTTGGCCGCCCACTGGGACGTCTCGGAACAGGAGGGAGCCGAAATGGCGGCTCAACTCACCGTGTCCTTCCTGAAGGACGAGGACGAAGACACCCGACACCGGTTTGTGGAAAAGGCCCGCGACCAGCCTCGTCCACGCACGCGGACGACACACGCAGTGCGTCGTGCCACAAAGTCGCTTCTAGAAACGACAGCAAGCAATCTCGACCTGACCCGGGATCAGTGCCTCGGCGCGTGCCTCCGCCTCGCCCATACCATCATTCAGTTTCTCCGCGAGGACCAACTCGAACGCCATGAGGCACACCTCTCCGCGCTGCGCACCCTCCTGGACCGGGCCCAAACGATTGAGGCGGACCTTCAGGAAGAAGCGACCGCCATCGATCCGCTGAAGCCGGCCATTACCGCCGTTCGGCGTCGCATCGAGGCGATCGTGGAGGACGTCGAGGACGAATTGTCGCGCGGCCGACCCCTCGATCGCACCCACGAGTTTACGTAGTGGGGCTGCGGGTGTGTTCTGTTTTCGACCGGACTGCCCCGCGAAGCATCACGGATCCCGGCCCGATTCTTCTCTTCCCGTTCTCTCGAGGAGGGGCGTGAGCCGCGGGTAGACGACGCTGCCTCCGACTCGACGTCGCGAGAATGCCTCCGTTCGCGTGGCAACAAAGAAGAGCAGTCGCCGCTCGGCGTCAGTGCCCACTCGTGCCTCGCCTTCCTCGACCGCGTCGCGAATTCGTCGGTTGATCGTGACCGCCCGCTCCCGTAGCGCCCGGAGGGTCCCCTTGGTGGCCTCGGGGGTCCACGTGCCGTCCACATGGTCGGCCACTGGCGATTCCCGATCGGCGTCGGCCCGCCAGAACACAGGCTTCAGGAAAATGCGCGGGTCAGGGTGGTGCCGAATGCGCTTCAGATGGTGATAGGGTGTCTTTCCCGCCCCCCGCAGAAGGAATGCGCCGGCCCGTCGGGCACGGGGCCCAGATAGGCTGTGGATGCCGATGGCGGTCGTACTGCCCTCCGAACGACCGGTGATCCAGAGAAACGACGACGCCGGGCGGGCAGGAACCGCAGCCGATCGGGGCGATTCCTCGCTCGAACCCGTCTGGGAGGGCCTCCGGCGCCGTACTCGCCTCGCGTAGAAGGCCCGACGGAACGCCAGCGCGAGGTCGTCGGGGGCATCGGCTCCCTCATCGGACTGGCGCGTTTCCTCCCCCACTGCTCCGCCGGACACGGACGTTCCCGCAGGCTCCCTCTCTGACTCCGACGAGGCGGGGGAGGGCCCCGTCGCCCCGGCGGGGCGTTCTTCGGGAACCGGGTCCGCGGCGCCCACCCCCTGCGCCTGGTCATCGGCGGCCCCGGTCCAGATCTCGCCGCCTGCCGCCCGAAATGCGTCGACCGTTTCCTCCACCCACGCCTTCGTCGCCTCCGCGTCCTCCTTCTGGAGGGGCCCCGGCTTCTCGTCGTCGCCGAAGCCCGACGGCACCCCGTCGTTCTGGGTCGTTCTTCGTGATGGGGTTGGTCGGGGCCCCTGCTCCCGCCCGGCCCCGATCGCCGTCCGGAGGGCAGCAACGATGCGTTCCGGCGAGGGAGGCGGTCCTGACATGGGGCCTGGATTGTTGTCGGGGGATGCGTTGGTCCCAGCCTCGGCGTCGGCGGCATCACATCCGGAAACGAAAACAGTCGTTTCGCAGAACAGCGCCGTCCTTCCGAGGTTCGCCCGTCTCGTTCGCGTTCTGATCCTCCCTGCAGAATTGCGCGGGGCCGATTTGCTCTCGATCAGGGCCTCGAAACGGACATGCCTGCGGGCTTGATGGCATTTTCAGCGGAACGGTCTCGGTTTAGGGAACCGTTCGGCAGACGCACTGTCTCATCCAGCACAACATTTCGCGGGGATTCCCCGCACCGACAAAGGGCAAGTCCCGCACGGCCAGCTCCCTCTGAACCCCGTCAGGGCCGGAAGGCAGCAGCGGTAGGAGGTCGCAGCGGCGCGCTGCGGGTCGCTTGCCCTTTTTCTTTTGTCGTGGCCGCCCACGGCCACATCCCGGTTCGGGCGAACCGGCCGTTTCCCGCCCCGTTTACTGGGCGATGCGCAGTGTTCTCACTCCCTGTCGTGGAGACACTGCGTCCCCTCCCGAATTCTGACTTTCGAACACACCCACCATGCTTTCTCCTCTTCTCTCGGCCCTGGATCCGATTCTCCTCGTCGGCCAATCCGGCAGCGGCAGCGGCGGCATTGTCGGCCTCTTGTTCCCGCTGGTTCTCATTATCGGCGTCTTCTACTTCTTCATCTACCGCCCCCAGCAAAAACGCGAAGAGGAGCACCAGGAGATGGTCGAAAACCTGGAACAGGGCGACAAAATCGTGACCGTGGGCGGTGTCCACGGCACCATTCAGAAGATCGACGAAGACAGCGTTCTGGCGCAGGTCAACAGCAAGGGCACGCGGCTGCGCTTCAACAAGGACTCCATCGCGAGCCTCGCCAACGACGAGGAGTAGCTCTGCCTCCTTCGTATCCTTTCGGGACCGAACCAAACGGGTCCGCCCCCCACCATGAGTTCTTCCCCCAGCAGTTCCTCCCCGTCTTCGGAAAAGCCCTTCGACACCATCGAAGACGCCCTCGCTACCATCCGGGACGGCGGGCTCGCGATTGTCGTAGACGACGAAGATCGAGAAAACGAAGGCGACTTCATCGGAGCGGCCGAGGCCATGACGCCCGACCTCGTCAACTTCATGACGAAGGAAGGACGCGGCCTCCTCTGCACGGCCATCCCGCCTGAGCGGGCCGAGGAGCTGGACCTCGACCTGATGGTCGACGCCAACTCGTCGCTCTACAGCACCCCCTTTACCGTCTCGGTCGACTACCGCCAGGGCACGAGCACCGGCATCTCGGCGGCGGACCGTGCAAAGACGATCCGTGCCCTGGCCGACCCGGACGCCTCTCCGTACGACTTTGCCCGCCCCGGGCACGTCTTTCCGCTTCGGGCCCGCACGGGAGGGGTTCTGCGGCGTGCGGGACACACCGAGGCGGCCGTGGACCTTGCCCGCCTCGCCGGCCTGGAACCGGCCGGGGCCCTCGTCGAGATTATGAACGAGGACGGGAGCATGGCCCGCGTTCCTCAACTCCGCGAGCGGGCCCAGGCCCTGGACATGCCGCTCATCACGATCCAGGACCTGATTGCCTACCGCATGCAGAACGAGCGGCTCATCGAGCGGGCGGCGGAAGTGGACCTGGACACCGCGTTCGGCACCTTCCAGGTCGTCGCCTACGAGGAGACACTCACCGGCGACGTACACCTGGCCCTGCTCAAGGGCGACTGGGCCGAGGACGAGCCCGTCCTCGTTCGCGTACACTCCCAGAACGTGCTGGGGGACGTGCTCGCCGCACGGCGCGAATCGTACAGCGAAGAATTGGCCGAGGCCCTGCTCCAGGTGGAGCACGAAGGCACGGGCGCCATTCTCTACATGATGCAGAGCAATCACGGCCAGGGCCTCCTCTCGAAACTCAAGGATCTGGAGCGCCATCAGAACCAGGACGACGGGGCGCCCACGGACGTGTCGCTCGAGATGGACCACCGCGACTACGGCATCGGGTGCCAGATTCTCCGGGACCTCGGCATTCGCAAGCTCCGACTCCTCACCAACAATCCCCGAAAGCGAATCGGGCTGGCCGGGTACGGCCTCGAGCTCGTCGAACAGACGCCGATCGAATTGCCCACGGAGGCCCGAGACCACCTGTCGACCGTCGCGGCGGACCGGCTCACGCCCCTTCTCATGGAGCTCATCGACGCCGGCACATAGCCTCGAAGCCCTTCCCCCTCGTTCGTGTCCGTGGTCCCGTTCCCTCCTCCGTATGTCTAGCACCCAGATCTTTCAGGTCATCTACGCGCTCATTGCTATTTTCGGCGCGTCTCTCACGGTGATTCGTCTGCAGGCCGGCGACTGGCTGGCCGCACTGTGGCCGGCCCTAATCGCCGGCTTCTGCGTCTACCGCCTCTTTACGGTCACGGAGGAGTAGCCCCCGCCCCCCTTTTCCCCGAGAGAGCGTTCGGGACACGCCGCCTTGCCCCCTCCGTGTCTCCGCGGAGTCCCCTTTATCCACAAGATTGTGGATAACTCGTGGATAAGTGGGGGATAACGTCTGGATAATCCGTGCACGAAAATTGAGGCTCCGTCGGCCGTGCATAACTCATGGGGATATCCACACTCGTCCCCGCCTCGTGCACACTGTGGACGAGTGTGCATAACCACGTCCACAAACTCCCGGCTTTTCTTGTGGATTGCCGTGGAAACGTGGAAAACCAGCCCTGTATCGGCCTTCAACGCCGTGTGCCGGCTTTCAGGAGGTCCCCGTTTGTGGATAACCCTGTGAACGACTCGGGCGACTGTCCACATCCGGACGGCTCAGTTGTGGGCAACCCAGTTATCCACATTTCCACACGACTAATAATAACAACCACATCTTTTAAAAAATCCCCAGTGCCTCATCCATACTAGGGGATGTGGATAACTTGACTCGCGACCAGTGCCGACGCAGAAGAACGACGATGGGGACGGATCTCCTTCAGAAGACCGATATCCAATCATGTATCAATCTCAAGTAGAGGATATTCCCACGAAGGAATACTGTGAGCACAGAACCGCACAAACGCTCACGTACCATGCATTGGCACAAGGCCCTCTTACTGCCACTGCAGACGCCATACCTCTTTACCGTCGGTCCTCATCCACACCGCCCCCCTGTCGGCCGTGCTGTGAACTTGCCGTGCTTCTCGCCGCCATCTACGGATCACTCTAGCGTCTGGCATTCCGTACCGGGAGCTGTGCCCCACACTGACCACCGCATGCGTCTGCGTGGAATCGGACGCGGAACGCACGAACGAAGGACGGCTGCTGGTCTCCGATCCGTGATGGGGGACCTTCACCACGTGTCCTAGAAGCTTCTCTCCGTACGTACGGACCAGATTTTGTTCAATGGCCTTCTCGATATCTCCCGGCAGCAGGATGTTTACGTCCCCATACTCCACTCGGAGCACGACGGAGGCGTTGTTTTCTGTTGCCAGCGTACTTCGCCCGGAAGGACTGAGAACCTCTGCCCGGATCGACGAATCCATCTGAAGGGTATCCCCTCGATGAGCGGCCTGTCGGGAGACCCCGTTCCGACGAAGGAGACGACGGGTTTGACTATACAGATCCGTATCCACAGAGCGGCCGTTGTGAACCACTCGGTCCACCCGTACTGCCTGTAGGAGTGTCGGAAGGCCCCCCAGGTGATCCGCATCAGAATGAGAGACCACGACGAGGTCCAGCCGACGAATCCCCCATCGTCGTAGAAACGGAAGAACCGCGAACTCCGCAGTCGCCCCACTTGGGGACCGAGGACCGGCATCGATGAGCACATGGTGGTCCGAGGGCGTCTTGAGGAGGGCAGCATCCCCCTGCCCCACATCGAAGAATACGATGTCGAGCGTCGGTGCCGTCCCGCCTCCGACTACGGGGCCCCAGACGGATGCCGTCATGAAAAGCCCCCCAATGACAATCCAACGCCATCGGAGACGAGGCCGCGGCCACTGTGCTACGGCAATCAGTCCCGCCCCAAGAGCGGTCAGTTCCCATAGGTCCGGCGTCGCCATTCGGATGCCCGCCCACGAGAACCACGCGGCTCCGTACCTGGACGTGGCAAGAAGCCCCTGCAGGAACACGTCCGCCGCACTGCCAAACGAGGCGGCCGCCGTGGGCCACAGTCCCCCCACTGCCACGGTGGCGATTGCCGACGTAAGGGCCAGTCCGGTACACGGAATCCCGACCATGTTTAGGAGCAGCCCGGCGACCGACACCCACCCAAAGTGATAGAGCAGGACCGGGGCCGTTCCCAGAATGGCGGCCGCCGATGTCGTACCGGTGGACAGCACCCAGTCCAGGGCCTCAGATGTCCGATACCGATCCGGCACCATTTCTAGGAATCGGGGATTGAGCGTCACAATTCCCGACACAGCCGCCATCGACAGCTGAAACCCGACGTCAAACAACATTGGGGGCCGGACCGCAAGCAGCACGAGGGCCGCAACACCGAGGGTGTTGAGCGAATGGGCCGACCGCTGGAAAAAGATGCCGCCGATGAACAACGTCGCCATGATCACGGCCCGCACGACCGACGGCCGCCCTCCCGTGAGCAACATGTAGAAGACCAGCACCGTGATCGTGAGTGCGGCCCGCACAACTTCCGCTGTGCGCCACCGCAGCCGCAGGCGCAGCAAAAACGGGCGAAGCAATGCGTACAGCACCATCCCGACCAGGAAGACATGCAGGCCCGATACCGCGAGAAGATGCATAAGGCCCGTCTTTGCAAAACGAGCCCGCTGGGCATCGGTGATGCGACTCCGATCCCCCAGCAACAGGGCCCGCAACACCGCCCGTCCCCCAGTGCTCGGTACGTACCGGTCCACCTGACGGCGGACGTGCGCCCGCAGGGAGACGAGTGCATTCTGCACCCGCCCCCGCCGATTCCCAAGTACGGCGACGCGGTCGGGGGCGTCGACGTACAGGGTGCAACAGATGCCTCGCCGGGATAGGTACGCGGCATAATCGAACCCTCCAGGGTTCCGGAGGCCCGGGGGACGCCGCAACGACCCACGAAGCCGAGTGACGTCGCCCTGACGGAGTCTGGGAAACGAGGGGACGGTGTTGGCCCACGGGGACGGCTTTAGCGTAACGCGCACTCGTCCCTCCACCGCGGCCGTATCCCGGGCCCCAAAAAGAGTGTTCACCGCCAACACGAACCGGGTCGCCTCGTCGGTCCGCTCCGGCGCATTTTCGACAATGCCCTGCACGGCCACGGCATCGTCGCTCGCCTCCGCCGCCGGGGCGAGCCCTCGGGGCGACGGCCCCTGATGGACGCTATGACGGGCCCCGCCGGCACACCCCACCACCACGATAGCGGCCAGCACCCGCCCAAGGGGCGCAAGGGTAACGAGCCGAGTCCGATCCCACCACTGCATCCCTGCAAACAGCGCAAGTCCAGCCCCGGCGCCGCCCAGCCAAAAGGAAAAAGGGACCCCCTCGAACACCGAATTCCCGAAGACCCCGAGCGCGAAGGCGACCGCCACGTAAAGGGCCGGATAGGCGCCCCAGTGAACCGATGAGTCAGGATCCATGGCCCGACACGCCTCCATGCAGGGAACACGGACTGGACAGACACACCGTTTGGGGGCAGCGTAACGTTCGTCCGGGGCACGGACGGCCCGCCCCCAAATCCAAATTTGGGGGAATCCACGTCCGGGACCGAACTTGACTCCGCCTCAGAAAATAAAACACGTCTCCGTGTATTTGCGGGTCGTCTATTTTCCACTCCCCCAAACGGTTCGCCATGAGCTCCCGACGCGACGCCCGCGAGCAGGTCATGAAGACGCTCTACGCGAACGAGCAGACCGACGGGGACGCCGAGCAGGCCCTGCACGCCCTCGTCCGGGTTCCGCTTGACGAGGATCCCTCAACGCGCGATTTTGCGGAGCACCTCTTCCGAGAGACACTGAAGACGATGGAAGAGGCCGACGAGATTATCGAAAAGCACGCGGACAACTGGGAGATCCACCGCATCGCGGCCATCGACCGGTCCCTCCTCCGAATGGCAACCACGGAGCTGCTGAAATTCGAGGAGGTTCCGCCGAAGGTATCGGTCGACGAGGCGATTGAGATCGCCAAGCGGTACAGCACCCCTCGAAGCGGCACGTTCGTCAACGGCGTGATCGACGCCATTTTGCTCGATCTCCACGACCAGGGGCGACTCAACAAAACCGGCCGCGGCCTCATCGGAATGGATACGATTCAGGAGCGGGCCGGCTCGTCGTGAGTCACAAGCCCCGGGTCGCCTTTTCTTTCGCCCACACTGCAGGACACACGCGATGGGACTCATAGCCGTCGGCGACATCCACGGATGCCTCGAGTCGCTCAACGCCCTTCTGGATCGGCTGAACCCCTCGTCGGACGATCATCTCCTGTTCGTGGGCGACTACATCGACCGCGGCCCCGACTCGAGGGGCGTCATCGACCGGCTTTTGGACCTGCGCGAGAGCATCTCCTGCACGTTTTTGCGGGGCAACCACGAGGCGATGATGATCGACTACCTCGACTCGGGGGCCTTCAGCCTCTGGCGCATGAACGGAGGGGTCTCGACGCTCCAGAGCTACCTCAAGGGCGAGGGCTCGGAAGTCCACATCCCGGCCGCCCACGCCGAGTTTGTTCGGGACACGAAGCTGTACCACGAGACGGATGATTTCCTGTTCGTGCACGCCGGGCTGCGGCCCGATCTCACGGTGGAAGAGAATCTGGATCAGCCCGATGAGGAAGTGCTCTTGTGGGAGCGCGGGCACCTGGAGGCCTCGGGGCTGGCCTGGGAGAAAACCGTGGTCTGTGGCCATACCCCCCAGCCCGACCCCATCAGTCACGAGAAGCTGATTCTCATCGACACCGGCTGCGTCTACCACATGAAGCCGGGCATGGGGCGCCTCACGGCGGTGCACCTCCCGCAACGCGAATTTATCGATGTGCCGTACGCCGACGGATAGTCCTGCGTTAAACTCGGAGCAGGAACGCACCCGTTGGCCGAGCCATGCATCCCGGTCGTCTTTCCGTTCAGGTTTCAGTCCTCCAATGTCTCTTCAGTGCGGCCTCGTCGGCCTCCCCAATGTCGGCAAGTCGACCATCTTCAATGCGCTGAGCAGTGCCGGGGCCGAGGCCGACAACTACCCCTTCTGTACGGTCGACCCGAACGTGGGGGTCGTGCCGGTTCCCGACGACCGGCTCCCCCGCGTTGCCGAACTGGCCGGGTCGCCGGAGACGATCCCCACCAGCATCGAGTTCGTCGACATCGCCGGACTCGTGGAGGGGGCGGCCGAGGGCGAAGGGCTGGGCAACCAGTTTCTCGCCCAAATCCGGGAGGTCGACGCCATTATTCACGTCGTGCGCTGCTTCGAGGACGAGGAGGTGGCCCACGTGGCCGGCTCCGTGGATCCGACGCGGGACGTGGAGGTCATCAACACAGAGCTCCTGCTGAAAGACCTGGAGACGGTCGAGAAGCGGCTGGACACGGTGAAGACGGCTGCGAAGAAGGGGGACCAGGAGGCCGCCGAGGAGCTGGAGGTGTTCGAGCGGCTCCACGATCACCTGAGTGAGGGCGCGTGGGCCCGCTCATTCGAGGCGGGAGCGGCCGAGCGGCCCCTCGTTGACGAACTGTTTTTGGTGACCGACAAGCCGGTCCTGTACGTTGCGAACGTGGGCGAGAACGATCTGCCCGACGGGAACGCGTACGTCGATCAGCTCCGGCCCATCGCCCAGAATGAAGGGACCCGCGTCGTCGTCACGTCGGCGGAGCTGGAGGCCCAACTGACCGAGCTTGATCCCGAGGAGCGTCAGCTGTTCCTGGACGATTCGGGACTGCAGCGTGCCGGCCTCGAACGGCTTATCCACGCCGCGTACGATGTGCTGGATCTCATCACCTTCTTTACGGCCGACGAGAAGGGGGCGTACGCCTGGGCCATCGAGGAGGGGACCCGTGCCCCGCAGGCCGCCGGGGAGGTCCACAGCGACTTCGAACAGGGGTTCATCAAGGCCGAGACGATTCACTTCTCGGACTTCGATGAGGCTGGCTCCGAGGCTGCCGCCCGTGAGGCGGGGCTCCTCCGGACCGAGGGGAAGGACTACGTGGTGGAGGACGGGGACGTGATGGAGTTTCGGTTCAACGTGTAGGCGACCAAGTAAGCACGAAGAAATACGTCTCTTCGAGCGTCCTTCTGAGCGACCGACGATCGAAGGGAGGCGGGAGCCGAAGGGGCCCGCAGGGTCATCCTCTGGGAATCGTTCTGGCTCAGCGAGAATGCTGATTTCGGGACTCATCGGTCTGACGGGTGCTTCTGCTGCCCGTCGAAGAGATTTATTTTATCAGTCGCTTCGCTCGTGTCTCGGCTCCGCTTCGCTGTGCTCGGAATGACTCATCGGTACCGTTCGTGTGCGGTCTACCTGGGGGGAGGAGGCGAGGCCCGAAGGGCGGGCACGCGTTCCCCATCCAGCCTCCGGAGGTGCAAGACGCCCGGTCTGCACCTCTGCGGTCCGCCCCATATATTGACATGCGTCCTGTCCTTCCAAGCGACACGTCTCTCGTCATGACCTGCGTTCGTTCGTCGCTGCTCGCGACGCTCCTGGTGGGCGGCCTGCTCTGGGCGGGCTGCGCGTCGGACTCGGCCTCTAATTCCGAGCCCACCGTCTCCCCCACCGATACGATTGCGCCCGAGACGCGGGCCGACTCGGTCGCCTACCGGCTCCTCCAGGCCCACGGGATCGACGCGTGGGCGTCGTCCCCGTATCTTCGGTTTAACTTTGGCATCGAGACCCCGGGCGGTGCCCAGACGATCGCGCGACACCTCTGGAACCGAAACACGGGCGCGTACCGGATGGAGTGGTCGGCCGGCCCGGATTCCTCCTACGTGGCGCTCGTCAACGTTCGGGACCCGCAGGAGGGCCGCCTGGGCGGCACGGTCTACCTGAACGGGAGCGAGCTGACGGGAGCGGCGGCGGAAACCGCCCGCGAAGAGGCCTACGGCCGGTTCGTGAACGACACGTACTGGCTGTTGGCCCCCCTGAAGGCCTTCGACCCGGGCGTCAACCGCACCTACGTGCCGGACTCGTCCACGGCCGAGCACGACGTGATCCAGCTCACCTTCGACGACGTGGGGCGCACTCCGGGCGACCGGTACTGGCTCTACGTGTCGACCGAGACGGGCCGGCTCGACCGGTGGGCCTACCACCTCCAGGGAATGCCGGAGGACGCGCCGCCGCAGTTCTACGACTGGACGCAGTACCGGGAGCTGTCGGGAGCAGACGGAACGGTGCGCCTTGCGTCGCGCAAAGAGGCCATCGGGGCGGAGCAGGCGCTCCTCACCAATCAGTTGGCGCTGCCCGAATCGCCCCCGGAGGGGGCTTTCTCGAACCCCGAACCGATGCTGGGCGGCGAGTAGTCCTGCGTCTTCCGACGGGCCCTGGCGTGCCCAGGGCCCGTTCTGTGCTGATCGACCGACGACCGACGAACCACCGTGGACTACCGGTTCCAAATCGCGCGGCGCTACCTGGCCAGCCGACGTGAGGTGTCGCTCATCTCAATCATCACCGGCATCTCGACGGTGGGGGTGACCCTCGGGGTTGCGTCGCTCATCGTGGTGCTTTCCGTGATGAACGGGTTTTACGACGTCGTGCGGGACGTTCTCGTGTCGCTCGATCCGCACGTCCGGGTTGTGAGTGCGCAGGGAGAAGGCGTCGCCAACGTGGACTCGCTTCTCCGCGTCGCCCGCGAGACCCGGCACGTGACGGCCGCGGCGCCCTACGTGGAGGGCAAGGCCCTGCTGATGAGCGACAACACGGGCGACGCCAATCGGGTGGTGCGCGTCCGGGGGGTGGAGGCGTCCATGATGGAGGGGGCGGCCCCGACGATGGCCATGGGGCGCTTCGACCTGAGCCGGAATGCGGACGGGGTGCCGGGGGTCGTTCTGAATCAGCGACTTGGGCAGCGCGCCGGGCTCGTGCCGGCGGGCCGGGCTCAGTCGAGTACCGCGGTGGGGTTGCTGTCGGCACCGGCCGTGGAGCGCACCCTCACGAACATCTTTGGCAGCCCGCCGGTGCGGCGCTTCGAGGTGCGAGGGCTCTTCCAGTCGCAGGGGACCTCGCAGGGCCAGCGCGTCTTCGTGTCGCTGGCGGAGGCGCAGCAGCTGTTTCGGACCGAGGGCCGGGTGACCGGGGTGGAGCTCCGCCTCGACAACCTGGAACGGGCCGCGGGCGTGAAGGCCGCCCTGCAGCGGAAGCTCGGGACCGACCGGTACACCGTGCAGACGTGGTACGACCTTCAGCGGTCGCTCTACGACGTGATGCAGCTGGAAAAGTGGGGCGCGTCGGCCATCCTCGGGCTCATCGTGATCGTAGCGGCCTTCAACATCGTCGGCTCCCTGACGATGGTGGTGATCGAAAAGCGGGCCGACGTGGGGGCCCTCCAGGCCATGGGCGTGTCTCGGGGAGACGTGCGTCGCATTTTCCTGCTTGAAGGGGCGCTCATCGGCGCGCTCGGAACGGGGCTGGGCCTCGTCTTGGGACTGGGGCTTGCCTTTCTGCAGCAGCACTACGGACTTGTGCCGATGGCCCAGGCCGAGTCGTTTCTCATCGACGCCTATCCGGTGTCGGTACAGGCGCTCGACGTGGTGCTCATCGCGGTCGTTTCGTTTGGGCTTTGTGTGCTGGCCGCCCTGTATCCGGCCGTTCGGGCGGCCGCCATCGAGCCGGCCCGGGCCGTGCACCTGGACGGCTGAGTCGACGGGCATTGGGGCAGGGGTTGGACCCGGTGCCCGTTCAGTCCCATTAGAACTCCCGGTACGGCCGTTCGACCGGGCGTCGTCCTTTTTCCGTCTTGTGCCTCACTCTCATGACCAACGACGCGTTCGATCTGATCGGCCTTCCGGACCGTCCCGAAAAGCCGCGGGAGCGGGGGCTGACCCACATGCTGGACAAGGGCCTGTCGGCCCGAGAGGTCGAAAATGTGCTCAATGGGGCCGCCCACATCATCGACGTTGCCAAGCTCGGGTGGGGAACGGCCGCCGTCACGAAGAACCTGGAGACGAAGCTGGACGTCTACCGGGAGGCCGGCATTCCCTTTTTCTTCGGCGGCACGCTCTTCGAAGCGTACTTCCTCCGGGACCAGATCGACGACTATCGCCGCCTCCTCGACGACCTGGACGTACACCACGTCGAGATTTCCGCCGGGGCCGTTGCGATGGCGCACGAGGACAAGCTGGACTTCATCGAGCTCTTCGCGAACGACTTCACCGTCGTGAGCGAGGTCGGCTCCAAGGACTCCAGCGACGTGATGGCCCCGTACCGGTGGGTTGAGTTTATGCAGGCGGAGCTGGCGGCCGGTAGCTGGAAGGTGACCGCCGAATCGCGGGAGGCCGGAACCGCCGGTCTCTTCCGCCCGAATGGCGAGGTGCGGACGGGGCTCGTTGACGAGATCTTGTCCCGGGTCGACCCCCACGACATCATCTTCGAGGCCCCCAACAAGAAGCAGCAGGCCTGGCTCATCAAACACCAGGGGGCCAACGTCAACCTCGGCAACATTCATCCCGAAGAGGTCGTCCCGCTCGAAACGCTGCGCCTGGGCCTGCGCGGGGATACGCTCTTTGAATTTCTCACACCGGGGATCACGCCCCATCTTCCCGGCGGCTCCCCTTCGGGGGACGGGCATTCCTGAGCGGGCGCACGGCTACGCCCCGAGACGAGCGGGAGACGAGAACTCGTATCGAAATTGCGGTGTCTTCACGAACAAAGCCCCGCAGTGCCGCCTTCAACTTTGTCGATCTGACGCGCACAAGCCGCATGCTCGGCCCGCGTCGTTTCGGAACGACGACACGTCAACAGACACGAACCGTCCCAAGAGGTGCGTTATGGCTCGCAAAGATGACGTCACGGGCGAGGGGCCGGTGACGGGAAACAGCGTCTCCGACTCCAACCAGAAGACCAACCGCCGCTTCAAGCGCAACCTGCACGAAAAGCGGTTTTACATTCCCTCCGAGGACCGTCACGTGAAGCTGAAGGTGTCCTCGAAAACCCTGAAGACCATCAACAAGAAGGGCATCCAGGCGGTTTTGGAGGAGGCCCGCAAGCAGGGCTACGACGTGTAGGGCGCTTCGTTGCTGGATGCGCCCCCGTGGCGTTTCGAAGCCGCAACTGACCCAACCAACCAACCCACAGTCCGATGGCCACAGGTGATCGCGTTCAGGTCATACTCGAGTGCACGGAGGAGCCGGGAACGTCGCGCTACCACACGACGAAGAACCGGAAGAACACCTCCGACCGGCTCGAGCTCATGAAGTACAACCCCGTCCTTCAGAAGCATACCCTTCACCGAGAGAAGAAATAAGCCATGGCAGACCAGAGCACATCCGCCTCGCGCAAGATGGCGAAGCTCATCGTTGCCGAGGAAAAAGAAGACGGCAACTACGGCTTCCGTGAAAAGATCGTCCCCCTCGACGACGTCGAGGAGGAGCTTGAAGAGGCCAAGGAGTTCACCTAGACGGGCGCCCACCGCCACTCGGGGCGTGGCGCAGTCTGGCAGCGCACCTGCTTTGGGGGCAGGTGGTCGCCGGTTCGAATCCGGCCGCCCCGACACCCACCCCCTAGAGCCGCTCCGTGTGATCAATAGAGCTCCATGTTTCGCTCTGCGCCCGTAGCTCAGTTGGATAGAGCAGCGGACTTCAACAGGAGCGTCCACGTGGCGACGCGTGGACTGCACGGTGCCGTAACGGGGAATCCTGTGAAATGGCAACCCCGTGGAAACTCAAGAGGACGACCTTGAGGCTCCGTAGAGACTGTACGCATCGCGCCCCGGGCGTCTTCGGGACGAAGAGACAGTCCAGGCCACAAATCCCGAGCGTCATCGGGAGCAGCGAAAGCTGCAGTGGTATGCTAATCCGCAGGCCGCAGGTTCGAATCCTGCCGGGCGTACACTTCGGGCCGTCGTTCTCGCCCTGAGGAGAGGAACTCAGTCCGGAATCTCCTCATTACAACATCGAGACACATTTTGGTGACGTGGCCGAGTGGTCAGGCAGAGGCCTGCAAAGCCTCCTACGGCGGTTCGAATCCGCCCGTCACCTCCTGCAGGCGCCCCTGGGCTCGGCCCGGCGGGCGCTTTTCGTCGTTCACGCCCCTCTGCCGATATTTGTGCTGGGAACCGGACGGCCGATGCCCTCCGTTTCGCGGCCGCGGCCACAGAGAGAGCGTCGAACTGCTTGAAGAGTGAGCCCCGACGGCACGCCGCAGTGTGCTAGAAGGGCTAGAAGGGCGCGTCGTCCTCGAAGGAGTTGCCCCCGCCCCCGCCCGCGTTCCCGTCGGGGGGCATGGGGGCGGAGCCGTCGCCCTGAGGCGGGCCGCCCCCGGGGTTGTCGTACTGGGTGGTGAGGGGCTCGAAGCGGGCGTACTGGTCGACGAACGCCAGCTCGACGGAGCCGATGGGGCCGTTGCGCTGCTTGCCCACGATGATCTCGGCGATGCCCTCGGTGGAGTTGCCCTGCTCGTCGACCGTGATGCCGTAGCGCTCGGCCCGGTAGATGAACGAGACCACGTCGGCGTCCTGCTCGATCGAGCCCGACTCGCGGAGGTCCGAAAGCTGGGGGCGCTTGTCGCCGCCCCGATTCTCGACGGCCCGGTTGAGCTGAGAGAGGGCGATGACGGGAATGTCGAGCTCCTTGGCCAGGCCCTTGAGCGAGCGGGAGATGTGGGCAATTTCCTGCTCGCGGTTGGCCCCGCTGCGCAGGTTGGCGCCGGAGGCCTGCATGAGCTGCAGGTAGTCGACCACCACGAGCCCGAGCTCGTGCTCGGCCTTCAGGCGGCGGCACTTGGCGCGGAGCTCCAGCACGCTGAGCCCCGGCGTGTCGTCGATGTAGATGTCCGCGTCGCTGAGGGCGCCGGCCGCCCGGGCCAGGCGCTGCCAGTCGTCGTCCTTCATGCGGCCCGTGCGGGCCCGGTGGGCGTCCACGCGGGCCTCGGAGGTGAGCATGCGCTGGGCGAGTTGCTGCGCGCCCATCTCCAGCGAAAAGATCGCCACGCCCGTCGA
>ERZ1034573.23-NODE-23-length-44147-cov-12.888302_pt1 | contig 44147 bp, 46 predicted proteins | sample MGYA00520641_ERZ1034573 | MGnify/ENA primary metagenome ERZ1034573 (study PRJEB33760, sample SAMEA4777724) | hypersaline lake metagenome | biome: hypersaline environment; feature: brines | place: Spain | collected 2014-08 | depth 0 m ...
TCCGAAAACGGCGCCAGCAAGTTCTAACAGTCGGTTCCAAGACATAAATTGTTGCCAGTGTTAGGCCTTACTGCGGGAACCTCCAGCCGGAAATCACTCTGTGTGTCCTGATTACCAGTTGATAGACCTGGGCCGTCAGTTTCTACAGGCGCATCACAGTCCGCACCGATGCATATATCTCCTCCGGATGAGAAGCCATCTGTATAAAGTGTTCCGTCCATTCTGTCTCCTGACTCATTTACGTACTGGTCCGAATCCAGAGAGGTCTCTGAACCCGTAGTATCCGGACAGTCTACTCCCAGACAGATATTTGATCCTGTAGGAGAGTCAGGGCCTCTGATCTCTGCAGCACCTGGCACTGTGAGAGATCCGATCTCTGCGTTGCCTGATCCTCCTTTCTCTACTACATATGAGAGGCCTACGTCTATCTGTTTTGTTATTTGATCAGTTTCTCCTGTGCTGGATGTTACTTTCAGCGTTATAGGATACAATCCGGCACTTCCAAAGGTTTTCTGAGTGTTCAGGCCTGTCTTATCCCATATTCCGTCATCATCCGTATCCCATTGATAGGTCGTGATGGTGCCATCGGGGGCGGTACTCGGTGAAGCATCCAGATTCGCTGTCTCTCCTGGCATCAGCGGATTTGGGTTGTATGTGAAGTCTGCTGTTAATGAAGATTCTGTCGTAGGTTCATTTACTTCTATCTGGGAGATATCTGTATCTGTCCTGCCGGTGTTTGTGCTTATTTTGAGTTCTGCTGTATATTTGCCTTCGGCACTGAAGCCTCCGGTTATGTCAAATGTTTCTCCTGTGCCTGTTGTTACAGTGTTTCCGTTTGTATTGGTTACGATCCAGTTGTATCCGGTTATTGATCCGCTAGTTGTGCCGTAGTTGCTGTTTGATCCGTCAAGTGTTATTGTCGTGCCGGTATTTGCTGGTGATGGGTTGTAATCTGCGACTGCTTCTGGCAGTACTGCTGTAACTTGGAAGTTCCCCGTTCTTTCATCATTTTCTGTTTTTATCTTGTAGCTGTGGCTTCCTGCGTCTCCTGTTGTTGTCTGCCATTCCAATGTGCCTGTGATTGACTCATCAGAGTTTAGGTTTTTTGTTTGGCTGTCTTCTGTCTTGCCGTCTATCATCAATTTTATATCTTGCGTGCCTGTAATAGATCCATAATTTTGAATTTCATAGTCAAGTTGGAATTTTTCTCCTTCCTCTATTGGTGCGTTGTGATTGTAGGAATTTATCTGGAATTGGATGTTCTGTACCTCGAGATTTTTTGTTTCCGTATCTGTATTTCCAAGAACATCCTCTACCGTTAGAGACATTTCTTTGTCTCCCTGGCTTGTAAACTGGTAGGTTTCTGTCTCACTGTTTCCCAATGTTGTTGTTCCCTTTTTCCAAGTGTAATCAGTAATAATTCCTTCGCTTCTATCCTCAAAATCAACTACATCTGAAGTTGTCACTCTTGTAGGGCTGTACGAGAATTCAGCCTCTAGAGGCTGTATATGGTCCTCACAAATCATCTCTGTCTGATAACCTGAGTTATATACTGTTATCGGCACATTATTCTCAAGATGTCTTTCTAATTTCAGATTAAATGTTCTCAACGGGTCAACATAATCTTTATCTGGATCTGAATCTAATCTTTCACCCTGTGTATAAGTTGAAACTGTAGCAGTATTCAGGCCATAATCCTCATTATCATTCCTTACAGTGACATACGTCGAAGTTTGGTTCGACCAGCAGCTCTCTACTGTTATCCGTGTGTCAGTAAAATACTCATACTCCTGATCCCTTACATCATCTATAATTCCCTGCTGTACTGTGTAGTATGTTCCTGCTCCCGCTACAGTCATACCAAGCATAAGAACAGTTGCTACAGTGGCTGTAACGCCTTTCCCATTACTGTTCCTCATCTGAATCACTTTCTCTGTAATATTCCTGTGAGAATTAGAAAGATACACATTATAATTAAATCTGAGTTGCTTTTTAACTTTTCCTAAAAAATATGAGAATTCAAGGCCTAAATCAGGCCTGAATTACTCTTTATCTTCTTCAGGTTCTTCAGATTCTTCTGTTTCATCTTCGTCAGTATCTTCCTGTTTTGAATCCTCGGATTCTACTTGGTCAACTGAATCAAGATCGACCTGAGAGTTCAGGCCTTCAGCATTACTTGATGCGTGTGCAAGGATTTCCTCGATTGTCTCATCTGTCGGAATTCCTTCACTGATTGAAAGATTGCGTGCTTTCTGTGTTGCTTCTCCAACAATTGTTTCTGCGGTTCTCTCATTGACGATTCCTGCATTGACTGCAAGGTTGAATGCTTTACCTGCTGCTGTTTTGACATCTGTTCTGTACTCTTCTGTGTCGATGTCGAGTTCTTCAGCTGTAAAGACTTCTCCGTCGCTGAAAGCGATGTCAAGGTCTAGGCCTATCTCCAGTGGCTCAATGCCTAACTGGTTAAGAATCTCTGCATCGTCTGCTGTGATGGTATCGCCTTTCTCTATCATTGTGGCGCCTTCCATTACATGGATTGTACCATCGTCTACCTGGACCTGTGATCCGGTCTGTTGTAACTTTCCAAGCATCGGTCCTGGACCAATCCCTGTATCTCCTTCAGGAACCTCGATGTCTGAAGGTGAAATCTCTCCTCCCTGTGCTGCAGCAGAAGTCTTGTTCTTCTTAATCAAGCTGTAAAGCTGGAAAGGATCCTTGTTTGAGAAAATGAACGCTGGTTGGGTTGCCTCATTTTCCTCCAGCTGTTCGATATCTTCCTTTGAGGCCTTCTCAATCGCGATGTCCATCAAAGTCTTTCTCGACATCTTGATGTCTGCGAAGGCCTTCATCTCCTTCTTCATCTGTTGTAGCTGTCTTGAAGGAAGGCTCTGCATGTCAAGGATTCCGACTACAGGGTAGTCTTCAATCTTTTTCTTGAACTCAGCTACCTTTTCCTCCTTCTGTGCGCGGGACATGTCCTTTGGCTTTGGCTGAACCATTATTCGAAAACACCTCCGTTGTTTTCTGGACTAATACTGAAAATCTTACATTTTCGCATTAGTTGTCCACCTCTATTGGACTACCCATTGTAGTCTTTATCAGAACGGATTTGATGTTGTTCTGTCCCTGAGGCATCTGTTCTATAACAAAGTCATAGATAGCCTCTGCATTGGAACTAACCTCGTCTCCGTCCTGTTCTTCGTTTCCAACTTTGACCTGCATAAGTGGGTCTTCCCTAAGTCTCAATGTGACTGTATTTCTTAGAGATTCAATCTTGTCAGATGGGTCACTTCCTGGAGGCATTGGATCAGGCATCATGTTTCTCGGACCGAAAATCTGTCCAAGCTGCTGACCAATCTTAGGCATCATAGGGGCCTCAGCAATCAGGAATGAGAACTCATCCGCAAGCTTACGAGCCTGATCAGGGTTATCGTACATCTCCTCAAGCTCGCTTTTACTTATTGTTCTATCTGCATTCTCTGCATTGTTGACAATCGATTCTCCAATCACTGCGATTTGCACATCATCGTCTGCCTGGTAAGGAAGTTTGAAGTCCTCGTTGAAACGGTTGTTAGGATCACTCAAGTCAAGATCTCTGAAGTTAATTATCAGGTCTACACTTTCTGTAAAGTTCCTGTCTTCTGAGGCCTCAACTGCATCCTCAAATGATTCTTTGAATGTCACTCGGAATCACCTGTGATTTCTGTGTGTTCAGAAAATCTTCGATTTTCGATCATTGAATATCCTCCTCGTTTTCAAGTTCTTCATCGTATTCTCCTTCATCTATATCCTGCTGAACTTCGTAGGCGTCCTTTCCATCGATCGTTACTCCCATTGCCTGAGCGCTTCCGATGATTTCCTTAACGCATCCACGAAGATCCATTCCGAGTAGATCAGTGGATTTCATTCTTGCGACCTGACAGGCCTGTTCAAAGCTCATGTCAGCAACCTTGTTCAGATTAGGTTCACCGGATCCTGTCTCGAATCCTACGACGTCTTTGATTAAAGCTGCTGCTGGAGGCTTACCGACTTCAACTGTGAAGTCTCCGGTCTCCTCATCGACTTCTACATCGACAGGGACCTCCATCCCGTCAAAGTCTTTGGTTTTGTCGTTAATAGCCTGGACTACCTCTCCCACGTCTGCGGGTAAAGGCCCTAGCTCGGGTCCTAGCGGAGGCCCAGCTGAAGCTGATCCTCCTTCTACCAATGTATTAATGGTAGTCTTGTCTCCCATTCAAAAATCACCCTCGTGATTTTCTTCATGGTGAGAAATTCCTTGAATTTCGCTCATTGTTATTTTGTCACCTTTGTAATACAGATTAAGTTATAATTTAATTTTCTAGGCCTTTTTACGGACCATATCGGCATCAACAGTTGTTGGAATAGGAACTGCTGCATCGATTAATTCGATAGTTACTTCACGGTTTGTATCGTCAACTCTCTTGATCTTGGCGTCTTCTCCTTTGAAAGGCCCTCCGATGACCTCTACTTCATCGCCTTCCTCGATCTTGATGTCTTCCTGTTCTTCGCTGAGGTATTTTTCAATCTCATCTAGGCCTACTTCCTGATCGATTACGCCTCTTGCGTTCCGTATCTCCGAAGCCAGGTCGTTGATGTGTTGTTCTTTACCTTCAATGAAGATGTAGCCTTTTAGGTCGTCAGGCGCAAGAACAGCTTTGATATCATAGTTATTGGCTTTAATTTTACTTCTCATTGCGTTTGCAGCTGTTTTTTCTCTTCCACGTGTTGTTCTGACTGTTAAAATCATTTTCTGTGACACCTTATAGCGCTTGAGCAACAAAGAAGAACGTGAATCCAACAAGCCCTATAATTAGTATTCCAAGGCCTGTAATTTTCAGTGACATCTCGTACTCGTCTCTTCCCGGTTTCTCTGCGATTTTGAGAACTCTCATATACTCTCTTAGCTTTCCCTTGACGGTTCTCTTCGCATTGACAAGTTTTTCTTTGATGTCCATATGCTGTTCTTCCTCCTAACACTTCAATTTTAACTAGAAGAACGACTAACTGATTCTTTCAGAGTCGCTCTCCCACCTCGCCTGAAGTGGTTAACATGACGAGCTAAAAATTAAAGGCCTCACAATTTTTAAAAAGGCTTCAACCTATGAGCAGACCTCCTCGTAACATCTGTCTCCGCTTTGAATATCTACCCCGCATTCTGCCCGACCTGAGTCAACTTCGCTCTGCTGGAAACTGCAGACTGCATTGTTTGATGTATCATTAGCCTCTCCAACTGAATTGCCTAGACTATCACCGCCAATATACAGCACTATGCCTCCTAAAGCCAGCATCACAGACGCTGCTATAACCACCCACAAAACATTATCCATACTACTACATCCTCACAGTCTTTTCTATCTTATAACCAGGTTTTTTGAATTCAGGCCTGTCTGGATCAAAATTTGAGTTTTCAGTGTAACTGTCATCGATATACTGACCGGGGTCCTGTAGGTTCTCTGATTCATTATCTACATTCTCCAAGGAATCACTTGTTATGAAAAGCAAGATCCCTGCTGCAGCAATGAAAACCGCTGAAGCCAGCACCAGCCAGATTACATTATCCATTAAGAGAAAATAGGGAAAATACGTATATTAAATGTGAGGCCTAGATGAACTCTACGCCTAGCTCCTGTTCAATCTCTTCCTCGTACTCATCGCTTCTAGTGTTATCAGGGCCGTAGATCTGAGGTGAGTCGACTCCTGTAACGATAATCATCGCCTGAAGCGTGGAGTCCATGTCCTCTCTTACCTGTGCTCCCCAGATGATCTTTGCGTTCTCGTTTAACTTTCCTGAAACTGTGTTAACAACTTCCTGTGCCTCGTTCAGGGAAAGCGAGGTGCCTCCTGTAACGTTTACAAGTGCGCCCTTACCGCCATCAATCTCTACGTCAAGTAGAGGATTCGATAAGGCCTTTGTAACTGCTTCGTTGGCTCTTGAGTCTGTATCTGACTGACCCATTCCTATCATTGCGATTCCTCCTTCTCCCATAACCGCTCTTATATCTGCGAAGTCTAGGTTGACGAGGCCTGGTTTTGTAACCAGTTCTGTTACTCCTTTGACTGCGTTTACGAGTATTTCGTCTGCAATCTTGAAAGCAGTGTTCAGAGATACGTCTGGAACGATTTCAAGTAGTTTGTCGTTTGGAATTACGATTAATGTGTCTACTACCTCCTCGAGTCTCTCCAGTCCGTACTCTGCGTTTTTCTGCCGGCTCTGACCTTCCATCTCGAAAGGCAGTGTGACGATTCCGACTGTTAATGCGCCTTCTTTTTTGGCCTGTTCTGCGATTACTGGTGCGGAACCTGTTCCTGTTCCTCCTCCGAGGCCACAGGTGATGAATACCATGTCTGCGCCTGATACAGATTGTTTAACTTTCTGTTGAGATTCTTTTGCGGATTCCTCTCCTACTTTGGGGTCTGCTCCGGCTCCGAGGCCTTGAGTAAGTTCCTTTCCGATCAGTACTTTGTGGTCTGCGTTTGCGTACAGAAGATCCTGTGCGTCGGTGTTCATCGCGATAGTGTCACATCCTTCGATTCCGACATCGACGAGTCTGGATATAGTATTGTTTCCAGCGCCGCCTGTACCGATAACCTTGATATCGGCCTTTCGCTGCTCAATGAGCTCCTCTAGTTCCTCATCTATAGCATGGCTTTTATCTCTGTTTTGCGGCATTCCATTAGAATCATTCTTTACCTGTTCAATCTGATCTTCCATTATTCAGTAGACCCCTTCTTTATTCATCAATCAGTCCTCAAACTATTTAAAAATGGCGCGGACCATCCATTCCCAACAAATCAAGGCCTTGCATCATCCAGTAACTCGGCTAACTTATTTTGCATGTAATCGTTAGATCCTACAAACTCATCCAGTCCATCAGAGCTTTCAGGCCTACAACGGTAATTTCCACCCGCTTCACTGAGTATCAGTTTTGCGGCCGAGAAATCCCACTGCCAGCCATATTCAATTACGCCGTCAAATACTCCTTCCGTAACTTTACAGACGCTTAACGCTAGACAGCCCTGTTTCAGATACCGGGAATCTCTGTCTTTCAAGGCCTCCAGTAGATTCGAGTGAGTCCGCCATCTCTCATTGCTGTGGTTCTTGATCAAAGTCAGCTGAAGAAGAGATCCTTCCACAGTTTCATGACTGGAGGTTTCCAGCCTTTCATCACTTCCACCTTCTCGGAGAAAAGCGCCTTCACCCTCAACCGCATAAAACATCTGACCAAGGCCTGAAGAAGGAGAATAAACTACTCCGACCTTTGTTTCGCCGTCTACTTCCAGGCCTATAGATGTACAGAAATATTCGTGACCGTTCTTGAAGTTGAAAGTTCCGTCAATCGGGTCTATAACCCAGTTTCTGTTGTTTTCGCTCCCAGAATTCAGATCTTCCTCTCCAACAAATCCATCCTCAGGGAACTCTCTTTTGATTATCTCGACAATCTTTTCCTGACAGTCATGATCGGCTTGGGTGACTATATCGACTTCAGAACTCTTAGTATTCTTGACATCAATCCTGCCTTCACGGTAATCATCCATAATTTTACCTGAGGCCTCGGCAGCTTCTATTGCCACCTCAAGCTCTCTCTGGAATTTGCTATTTTGAACTCTCATCTAATTATCCCATTCATCTTCGAGTATGCTCATCCAGACGACATCTTTCCATTCTCCATCGACATACTTGAAGTGTCTTTCATAGCCTTCTTCTTGGAGACCTGCTTTTTCCATCACTCTTTTTGAGGCCTTATTATCTTCGAGATATCCTCCTCTAATCTTATGCAGGTTCTGTGTCTCAAATCCGTACTCAACTATCATCTCTACTGATTTAGTTCCAATACCTTTGTTGTGGTAATCAGGATGCATGGATATGCCAAATTCTCCTTTTCGATATTCTGTTTCAAGGCAGTGGATAGAAATAGTACCTGCCCTTTCTCCATTAAATTCTATCAGGAAATATGCTGCATCGTCATTTGAACTTACTTTCTCGATATAATCTTCTTCCTCTTTTTTGTTGATCGGCATTGGAGGCCTGCCGATTGTGTCTCTTACCCCTTTATGCTGTACAAGTTCTTGGAGAAACTCTAGATCTGACTCCTCTACTGGTCTCAATACAACGTTCCCTTCCTTTTTGAATATACTACTTGTTTCTGTCATTTGTGCTCACCTTTCAGCATTCCATAATAAACTACGTTTATGTACTCTCCCTGTGTATACGTATGGTCTCTGAGGACCCCTTCCTGAGTAAATCCTAAGCTTTCCCAGACTTTCTGTAAAGGCCTGTTACCCTGATAGGCTCTGGCGTAAACTTTATGGTAGTTTAAGTGCTCGAAAGCGTATTCTACCAGTATTTCTGAGGCTTCAGATCCGTGACCATAACCATGGAACTTTGGATGAACCCATATTCCGATTTCTCCGAGTTTTTCTGCTCTATCTCCTTCTCTTTTAAGAGAGATAATACCTTTATTCTCTCCGTCTTTGTCGCATATCATCAAATGTATATCGTCGCCACATATTACTTCTTCAAAAAACTCTTCCTGGTTGTCCAAATTTTGAGGTTCTCTATTCCCCATAAAAACCCTTACATCAGGGTGATTTACACCATTTCTCAGAAATTCAAGATCTTCTTCCTCGATAGTTCGAAGATCGGTGTTCTCGCCTTCCAGAAAAACTGCTCCACTCATATAAATCAATAGAAAATAGAGAAATTAAAAGGTTTTGAGGCCTTTACTCGTCGAACTCAACTTTCTCGAAATCGGTGTGCTCCAGAATTTCTTCTGTCAAACGTTCCTTGAACTCATCTGATAGTGAGTGAGAGTGACCGTCGTCCTCATGCTTGTGAACTACTGTCACAGTATCTTCTTCAAATTTAAGCTCTCCGTGACCAAGTCTGTGCTCGAAGATTCCTTCAGCGATCTCTTCATCGTCCTCAACTTCTCTCACAACTTTGACCCAGTACTCCAGGTCTTTGCCTGCTAGAGGATGGTTAAAGTCGACTCTTACCCTACCGGATCCTTTGGAAACTACTTTTCCTCTCTGGCCGCCGACCATGATTTCTTCTCCAGGCCTTACCTGGACGCCCTGTTCCTCAAAGGTTTTTTCGGGAAATGTTTCTATCTGATCGCTGTCACGTTTACCATAACCGTTTTCTGAATCAATTTCAAGTTCTTTTTCTTCTCCTTCCTCCATTTCAAGAAGTGCTTGTTCAAGGCCTGGGATAATGTATTTTTCTCCTAGAAGAACTTTCATAGGGGAAAGATCTAGTTGCTCGGTGTTGATTCCTTCTTCCTCAGCTTTTTCTTTCGCTGTTAAATCAAAGATTTCTCCATCGGTTTTACCTACGTAATCAATTTCAATCATTTCGCCTTCTTTCATAGAAAGTTGTGAGGCCTGAAGGGTTAAAAATATTCAAACTTGAGTTGTTTCTATGAGTTGGCAGGAAAGCCTTCCAGACAAGCACAGAGAAAGCCTTGAGAAATTGATAAGGGAGACTGAAGAGCATGAATCAACCTACATGGATGCTGAAAACCCTCCGATCGGCCAGATATGGCTTGCGATGACCCTGATGAACCAGAGAATGGAGAAACTCGAACAGCTAGTAAGAGCACAGAGAAAGGCCTTGAAAGAAATGGAGGTCGAAGTAGAAGTCGACAAACACATCAATGAAGATCTGAAAAACAGTTTGAAGCGCTACTGATTTTTCGAGAGAAAGATATTCATTAGTTCGCCGAAAGACTTTGGACTACTGGATTCTAAATCTGCTGTTTCCTCTCCAGAAATATAGATAGTACAGAAACCTGTCTTTGATGCGGGCTCAATATCTTCATCGTAAGTATCTCCGATATATACATAATTCTTGGCATTCAACTTGTCTTTGGCTAGCTCGAATACAGCTGTATCGGGTTTTCTAAATCCAACTTCATTCGATATAATTACTTCATCGATGAACTCGGAGAGATTATGCTTCTCGATTTTCGCATTCTGAACTTCGGTAGCTCCGTTAGTCAGAATACCAATTTTATGGTTCTTGGACAGGAACTTTAGAAATTTGAATAATTCTTCGTTCAGCTCTGTTGCATCCAGCTCTATAGAGATATACCTTTCCGCAACAGTTTCTACATCAATGCCTAAATCAAATTCTTGGTTAATCTGTTTGAAGGCCTCGAAATAAGGTCTTTCTATGATCTCCTCAAGATTCGAAAACAATTCCTCAACATATAGGTCATAGACTTCATCTTCAACCTGGAAGCCTAAGGCCTGATCGAAAAGACTTCGAAAATCCTCCGGATAATCGATCAAAGTCCCATCAAGATCAAAATAAATCGCAGCCAATGGAATCACTCAAGCATTATTGCAGGCCTTCCAGGTTCCGCGCGAGAGGCCTTCTTTAAGTCGGAGTCTTCCTCAAGCTTGAAGCTGGCTTCTGCGTCGAACTCGTTCTCTATGTAGGAAGAGTTCTCTTTCAAGGCCTCCATTTCTCTCTCTTCACTGTAGATGTTTTCAGGCAGTTCTCCTGGAGAATCCATGTAATCCTGAAGGTAGGACTTGATCTGGTCCGCGTGCTTTTTTCTCCCTGATACGAGTCTGCCCATGGCCTCGCCGAACTCAGGCCTTTCCTCGATTACCTCAGTCATCTCCTTGAAGAGTTCGCGTTTCCACTTATCTGCGACAATAATCTTTATCTCATCAAAGCTCTCGACCATATCCGCGATCTCCCTGATATCTTCAACTGTGTTCTCGAATAGCTGGTACTCGTGTTCTACCTCTTTATCTATCAGGTCTTCATTGACTTCAGGCCATTCTGCCTCAGCCACAAACCCTTTATTTCCAAGCTTGCTCCAGAGTTCCTCGCAGATATGAGGTGTGAAAGGCGCCATCAGTCTGACCTGTGTCGAGATCAATGCCTCGACTACTTCTGAGTTCATCTCATCTGAACGGTTCTGGTACTTGTTCGTCAGCGAGTTTAACTCGAAGAATGCTGAAAGGCCTGCTTTTCGGGTCTGAAAGTCTTCAAGACCTTCCGTGGATTCCATGATGATCTCTTGAAGCCTGGAGAGCGTGTATCTGTCAAGCTTGTTTTTGTCTCGGTCAATCCCTTTTCCATCAAGCTCCAGAGTCCTCTCGTAGAACTTCTGAACTTTGTTGAAATACTTTGTCACGTCTTCTTCGTTCCAGTCGAAGTCCTGCCAGGGTTCCCTGCTCCCGAATATGAAGAACCTGGTTGTATCCGCTCCGTACTCGTTGATTGCGTTATCCGGTAGTTTAACATGTCCTTTTGAGGAGCTCATCTTTTTGCCTTCGAGAGTTCCGAGGCCCCAGGTAGCGATACCTTTCGGCCAGTTTTTCTCATCGAATAGTGCGGTGTGATGATAGATCATGAATGTCAAGTGGTTCCTGATTAACGGGTATGCAGAGGTTCTCCAATCCATTGGATACCAGTAACCGAAGCTCTCACGCGCCTCTTCAACCACTTCTTTATCTATCCCTGTAGATTCCGCCACTTCTTCACCTGATCCTTCTTCGTTGAACACGTAGTCAAAGAACTCAGGCCTCAACTTTTCAGAATCAACGTCTTCAATTATGTGCCTAATTGTGTAGAAGGCCATGTAGACTGTAGAATCCGATAGAGGCTCTACGATGAAATCCTTGTCGAAAGGCATCGGCGTACCCAAACCATAGTTCCTGATCGCCGGCCATTTCTCAAGCCAGTCAATGGTATCCTCGTATTCTTCTCTACGTTCCTCTGGTACTATATCCATCCTTTCAAGAAGTTTCTCCGCTTCTCCACGCCATTCTTCATCGTCGTAACGCAGGAACCATGAATCTTGAAGTGAGACGATAACCTTTCCTCCGCTCCGGGAAACAACTTCCTCGGAAAAGTCCCACATTTTGGAGAAAAGGCCTTCATCCATAAATTTCTGCTTCAGTTCTTCTTTGGCTTCGCTGACTTTCATTCCTGCGAACTCTCCACAGTTTTCATTCAGTACTCCGGTATGGAACTCTTTCTCGTAGATCTCCTCCGTCGCTTTTTCCAGAGCTTCTTCATCGTCCTGAGACTCTACGCCATACTCTTCACAGGCCTCTTTTGCAGGAATATTTCCGTAACCTTCGACCCCTATTATATTTTTAGGCTCTACATCTTCCAGTCCATATTCTTCAAGCTTGTCTCGTATGTCTTCAAGCGAGATCCAGTCGTAAGGTGCGTGAGCGGGAACAGACATCACAACTCCAGAACCTGAGTCAGGATCGATAAAGTCCGCAGGAAGTATAGGCACTTCCTCGCCTGTTACAGGGTTTTTAACCTTTTCACCGATGAAATCCTCTCCTTTTACTTTTTCAACTTCTTCAGTATCGAAGTCTTGGTGATCCAGCTTCTCCAAGGCCTCTTCAGAGACTACCCATGTTTCTCCATCGACTTCAGCCTTCACATAACTAAGTTGTGGTTTGATAAGGAGTTGTGTCACCCCGTAAACTGTTTCAGGCCTCAGAGTAGCGCAAGGAAACACCAGATTATCGTTTGAGAATTTTACCAGGCTGTATTCCTGTCGCTCCGCTTCTTCTCCTTCTAAGAGGTCGTGCGTCGTTACAGGGTTCTCCGATTTGACATCGTACTTTGTTGGATGTCTTCCTTTCTCCAAGAGTCCTTTTTCCTTCAGTTTTCTGTACTGCCATTCGATGAACTTCTGGTAGTCTTCATCGTTAGTTGTGAACTCTCTTCTCCAGTCGACTGAGAACCCTAGATTCTTCATGTTGGGTTTGTAGGAATTCTTGATGAAGTGGTTCGCGAAGTCCATTGGCTCCTCCCAGCTCTCAGCCACATCTCTATCAACATTGTAGGTGTCTGTAACCACTTTCCACTGTTCTTCTTCACCCTCCTTCAGTCTGTCCAATGCGCCGATTATAGGGGTTCCTGTAACGTGCCAGGCCATCGGGAATAAAACATTGTATCCCTGCATCCGTTTGAAACGCGCAAACACATCGGGCAGTGTATAGGTTCCCACATGGCCCATATGCATTCCTCCGCTGGGATAAGGATACGCTACAGTTATGAAGAAGTTATCATCCTTGTTAGGATCTACTTCGTATAAATTACTGTTTTCCCACTTCTTCTGCCACTTCTCTTCAAATCTATTCTGGATGTCGGCGAACTTTGAACTCATACCTGATCTATAGGCCTTGAATTATATTAAAGTCGATATATGGATCGATATATCTTTCCAGTAGAAGCATGTGGTAAGCCTCATGTAATTTAAATACCTGTATTCCAAATTTTTAGTATAATGACCCGCCTGATCTGTGTAAGTAGTGGCAAAGGAGGAGTGGGTAAAACCACCGTTACAAGTAATCTCGGCGCAGCATTAACTCATTTCGGCGCTGATACAGTAGTACTGGACGCAAATCTTACTAACCCAAACCTAGGATTCCATATAGGGATACCACTGTATCCAAAGACCTTACACGATGTTTTAAAGGGCGATGCACATATTACGGAGGCAATGTACATCCATGACTCAGGCCTCAGAGTTGTACCTGCCGGATTATCTGTTGAAGATTTGAAAGATACTTCTCCAGAGAACTTGAGCGACGTTTTACTGGATGCGGTCGGAGAACCAGATTTCGTGCTTATTGATTCCGCAGCAGGCCTAGGAAACGAATCTATTAACGCTATCGAGGCCTCAGATGAAGTTATGATTGTGACTAATCCTAATCTCCCTGCTGTGACGGATGCCTTGAAGACAGTGAATATTGCCGAAGAGGCAGGCACAGATGTTACCGGGGTAGTTCTCAATATGGTGAAGGACCACGACTCCGAGCTGACGACTGAGGAAGTCGAATCAATGATTGGTTATGAAGTATTGATGGAGGTTCCTGACCATGAAAAGATGCAGGAGGCCTTAGCAGCTAAGAAGCCTGTTGTTCATCATGCACCCGATCATCACATGTCGGAACGTTTCAAGAAAGTCGCTGCTGATATACATGGACTGGAGTACGAGCCGAACCTGAAGGAGCCAGGTATCCTGGACAGGATTATGGACAGGTTCAAGTAAGAACCTTTTTATTCAGGCCTCAAGAAATTTAGATTGATGACCAGAGTTATCTCTGTTGTTTCTGGAAAGGGCGGTGTAGGCAAAACAACTACCACAGTCAATATAGGTACCTCTCTAGCCCAGCAAGGCCATGAAGTACTTATTATAGACGGTAACTTTTCAGGAGCAAACGTCTCACAGCACTTCGGATTAGGTTTTCAAGAGGTATCACTTAACGATGTTTTGAACGGCGATGCATACATTACACAGGCCGTAACCAAACACAGTGAAGGCGTATCTGTACTGCCGGCGAGTATAATGGACTTTGGGGCAAATGCAGAGAACCTCAAGCATTCACTGGTCGAGTTTCTAGGAGACAAAGACTTTGTATTTATTGACGCTGCCGCAGGAATAGGAGACGAGGTTCAAGCAAGTATAGAGGCCTCAGATGAAGTATTACTTGTATCTGAGCCTGAGCTGCCGAGCTTGACAAACTGTCTGGGTGCAAAAAAGGTAGCACAGCAGATGGATAGAGAGATTCTAGGCCTGGTGTTGAACTCGGTTAGAGGAGAGAACTCCGAGGTCGACAGAGAAGATGTAAAGGACCTGATGGAGACTGAGATAATCGGCGAGATACCTGATCACTCACATGTAAGAGAGGGAATTGCTTTGAGAGAGCCGGTTGTAAGTTACAGGCCTGATTCGATTGTTTCTGCGAAAATTGAAAATGTTGCTTACCGAGTAAAAGGTGAGGAGCCTCCGACTAGAGGCGCTCTCTTGAGAGCAAAGATGAAGCTTCAAGACTTTTCACCTCTGTAAAGCATTAGAGCTAAAAACCAGAAACTAAAACAATATATTATGGTAGAGTTCTTCCACGCATACGATTTGAGAGGAAAATATCCTGAACAGATATCTGAGAAAGAGGCCGAAAAATTAGGGAAAGCCTACGGAACTTACGTAGACAGCAATATTTTAGTGGCTAGAGATGGAAGAACTCATTCTCCAAAGATAACTCAGGCCTTCATCCAGGGAATAAACTCTACAGGAACTGATGTAACGGATATCGGAATGGTTCCATCACCGGTGCTTTACTTCGCTGCCGATAAACTCGGTTATGATAATGGAGCTGTCGTCACAGCATCCCATAATCCCTCAGAATATACGGGATTCAAATACACGTTAGATGAAGGCCTGGCTATGTCCAGAGAAAATGGTATGAAAGAGATAGAAGAGATTTATGAGGAAGAGTCCTTCAGTACAGGTGAAGGCTCTGTTGAAGAAAAAGATATTAAGGAGGCCTACATTGATGCAGTTTCCTCAAAGTTTGACGCCAATATAGATGTAGCGATAAATTACGGGAACGGAGTTACGTCGGTTGTAGCGCCTGAAATACTTGAAAAAATAGGCTGTGAAGTCAAAAATGTAAATGAAGAGGTTGACGGAGAATTTCCGAACCATCTGGCCGATCCAACCAAGGAAAAAGCTCAAAAGGCCTTGAAAAGGGAGATGACTGATGAAGATCTCGGTATTCTGTTCGACGGGGACGGAGATCGGACAGGTTTTATCTATAAAGGGGATTACATTGGGGAAGATGAGGTTCTGGCGCTTTTCTCAGAGAAAATACTTGAAAACGATAAAGGCACGGTTGTACATGATTTGAGAGCTTCTAAGCTTGTAAAGGAAAAGATCAGGGAGTCGGGAGGTAGGCCTGCCGAATCCAGAGTTGGTCACACCTTTGTCTCTGAAATGATTCACTCTGATCCTGAAGTGGTTTTCGCCGGCGAGCTTTCAGGTCATTACTACTTCCCTTCATTAGGTTTTCCATGGGATGACGGGATTCTAGCCGCTTGCCTAATGTGTGAGATAGTCAACGATGACGACATAAAGAAACTGGAGGCCTATCCTGATTATCCTGTAAGCCCAGAGCTTAGAATCGACTGTCCAGAAGATAGAAAATCTACTGTGGTTGAAAAGGTGAAAGAAGAGTTTTCTGGGTATGAAATGAATGATAAAGACGGCATCAAAATTGAATTTGAGAATGGATGGGCTTTAGTAAGGCCTTCTAACACTGAAGAAAAGATGAGTGTTCGATGTGAGGCAGATACAGAGAAAGATCTTGAAGATATACTTAAAAGAGTTGAGACAGTAGTTAGAGATAACTGCTAGTCTTTGAACTTTGTCTCATAGATGTAAGCGCCTGAGCTGATAATATCCCCCATTCCTACAAGTCTCTCAGGCTCCTCATGAATTAGAGTCGGAATTGCAGCTACTTTGTAGTCTTCAACCTCTGAAAATCCTCTCTGAGCAAAGTTTTCCAGTTCAAAGAAATCTCCAAACTCCTCGATTTCATCCATATTCTTGATATGAAGTTTCTCGAAGTCAAGGTCTTCAAAGTCTTCAATCTCAGGTATCTCTCCTTTATCCGCCATCAAAATGGCTGAAACCTCTCCAAACAAAAGTGAATCTCTCAGTTCTTCTAGGCCTAAGCTGTAATCTTTCTCGGTTACGACCAGATGGTATCTGTAGGTGTGTAGATGAACTCTCTTAAGATTAGATCTCTTAATAAGTAATTTAGACATTTCAAATGCCTCTCCGACATGTAGGTCTTCTCCAGTTTCTTTATCGAAGAATTCTCTGACCTTTTTTCCCTCGGTCTCATCTAGACCTATACTTTCCACATGAGGCGCTAACTCCTCCATAATATGACGGAACTTCTCCTTACGGCAGTCAACCATTTCCAGATGTTTAGGACTATCTATATCTTCTAGCTGGCTTACAGATTTCCTGATCTTTGACTGAAAATTTCCTTCAGCATTATGGAAACCCGATAACAGGGCGCGGTCAATGTTTTCATCAATCAGGCCTAGATTATCCTCGATTCCAGCCCGGAAGTAAGGCCCGAATCCTCTGAGCTTGTCTGAAAGAATAACCCGTCCAGAATAGGCCTCGTTGTACTCTATAATTATGTTTTCCTTGGTTCTATCGGTATTAGATGAGTCTCTCACATTTTTCAGCACAAATTTTTCATCCATGTAAGGATGCAGTACTTTCTCATCTACGAGGTTAGCTAAATCCTGGGAAAGGAAAGGCGTATAGAACGTAACGCTACCTTTGAGGCCTGAGAGAAAGTTTGCCGTTATCCCGGCCTGTCCGCCGATGCTCTCAGTGCCTGGAAAGTCATGATCAAAATTATCGATATCTGCTTCGAGATTCGCTCCATTTTCTACTGCGTACTTCAGTAGAGACTTCACATCATCTATGTCTCTTACTGTATCAAGGTCCTGAGGTTCAACATCCTCAAGATCCAAGTCCAGGTCCTCGTACCTCAGTTTTCTATCAATGTTCGCATTGAAAGCCGTCAAGACGCTGAAACCAAGTTCAGGCCTCTCTTGAGCCATACTTCGATATCTTTCACGCCAAAGGTCTTTCACAGGCCTTCACAGAGTTCAACTATTTCTTCGTAAGGATTTTCTGACTTAACTACTCCTGAAGCGACTAAAACGCCTTTACATCCAAGCTCTATGCTTTTCTCAACGTCTTCCTTTGACTTTATGCCGGCTCCGGTCAAAACATCTACCTCAGATCTCTCTACGGCCTCTTTAATTAATTCGGGCTCGGCTGAAGAAACTGAAATATCCCCTCCGATAAGTTCCGGAGGCTCAAAGGCCACGTAATCAGGCCTGAACTTTGAAACTTTCTCACACATCTCAGGTGACTGTGCACAGACAATAGTTCTCAGGCCCTCTTCTTTTGCTCTTTTGATTGATTTCCGTATTTTTTCATCTTCTATCCTTTTTTCTGAGTGATTGATTAATGTCCCTGAGGCTCCCGTTGATTTCAGGCCTTCAGCAGTCACATGTCCTGTATGACTTCCCTGTTCTACAGGATCCAGATGCTGGCCGAATATCTCTCCCTCAGTAATCCTAAGATCCTGGCGCTGGGGGACAGAAACTACTTCTTCTCCGGTTTCTTCCGAGGCCTTCCTGCAAAGCTGTGATAGTTTCTTTGCTTTTTTCCCTGTTGCTTTCTCATAGGCCTTGAAGTTTACAATTATCATGTTATCAGCTCTCTTTCAAGATCAGGACTGTTCATTATTTCGGGTTTCCCGTCTTTAAACTTGATATCTATGTACTGGTCTCCGATACGTTTATTTCTTCGCTTACCTGAGAAATCAGTTACAGGATCAATCACGATTTCATCCTCTGAGACCTCTATTCCCAGGAGATAAGTATCGACTGCATGAATGAAAAGGCCTGCGCTCCAGGCCTGTTCGACACATCCAAGGTTTTCCCCATCTTCGGAATCCACTACTTCCGGTAATGCCCCTGGCTGATCGGTATCAAGGAATGAGCCAAAGTTTTCCAGAAAGTTCAGGCCTTCAATATCTTTTCCATGTTTGAAGTTAGCCATCGCCGCCCAGCAACTTGTTAATCCCCATGAACTACCGGTGTGGTAGCCTGAGGAGTCATAACCGGGATCTGTAACTGAGCGTGTTCTGGCGCCGAAACGAGAGGAAAACTCGGCATTTATCTTTTCCAGGTACTTTTCATCGAACTGATCGAACATAAGGCCTACAGCAGGATTTATCGTGTCTGCGGTATCACTCGATAGGTCATCTCTGATATAATCGTCTTCGATATATTTCTCCAGGCCTTTCTCAAGTTTCTTTTTCTCTTTTCTGTTATCCATAATTTCTGCGGCTTCAAGCCAGAGGCACTGTACATCGACCGCGTTTTCACGCTCTAAAGTATCCATCCAGGTTCCCTCAGGCTCATGTACCACAACTCCATTGTCTAAGTCGAGTTTATCGAAGGCCTGTTCCATTCCAGCTTCTATACTTTCGTTTATTTTGTAATGTCTTTTTAATTTATCTGCAGCTATGATATAAAGTGGATAGGTATCTATGCGGCCTTCAGGCTCGTCTTCCCCTGCTAGATTGATTTTTCCTGGAAGATCTCTGGATGCAAAGTTCTCAAGTATTTTTTTAGCTTCCTCAAGGTACCCTGCATCTATCAGGCCTAACAAGGTCCAGAAGCTGTCTCTTGCCCAGTAACTCTGGAACCATGGATGGCCTGCGATCACTCCAAGGCCTTTACTGTCGTATATCAGGTTTTCAACGCTTTTTACACTTGAGTTAAATGTTCTACTCTGTATTCCATCCAGTAGCTGTTCTCTATTTTTTATGTCGTGATCTGAGGCCTGGTCTGTATCAAAGATGAATTCTATTTCCTTGACTTCTTCAGGTTTGAGTTCGACTCTTGCGCTTATATCTCCGGGAACAAGGCATTTTTGCTTTTCTCCAGGCCTGTGCTCCTTGATAAAGGGTTCTCCTGAAAAATTAAGTTCTCCGGAGCTCTTTATCGTGATATCTCTTTCTTTACTTACTGTTATAGAGTCTTCAGATTTCTCTACATCATAGTTCTGATCTGGTATATCTGTGCTTTTCTCTCTGATATCTATGCCTGCTTCCAGGCCTATCCTGGCAGCCTTGACGGAATCATGTTTGTTATTCAGCTTGAGAATTGATCTCAGGCCTGAACTGTTTTCAGGAGCTTTTATTGTTTCCTCAACTGATATTGAGTCTGTCTCGTGGTAGTAAGTTATGCTTTCACCGTAATCAACTGCCTCAAGCGTATCCTGGTTGAGCCAGATGCCGTTGAGCTTGTAAGCGTAGTAATCCAGCAGTTTGTAGCTGGGTGTCCAGAGGCCTGACCACGTGGTTTTGAATCCTGTATCCAGAGATCTATGGAGGAACAGGCTCAGATTTGAGATGGTGCCTACTCTGTCCTCTGGTTCTCTGAAATGATACATATAACTGAATGAGGTTGATTCGAGTATAAAACATGTATTTTGACCATGTGGTGGTATCAAGAGTTTTTATACCGATCGTGATCTAAACTTTGCTTATGAATAATCTAGATCTGGTAGAGGTTTCTTTCGAGGTATCCAACAAGGTCGGGGGAATCTACCAGGTCTTGAAGTCAAAAAGCTGTAAGATGCAGGAATATTACGGGGACGGCTACCTCACAGTAGGATACTATGATGAGGCATCAGCTAGAGAGGATTTTGCGCCAAGAGAAAATCCCTATCATGAAATCTTTGAGAGACTAGAAAGAGAAGGCATCGAATGTTACTATGGTGTATGGGATATCGATTCCAAACCGAAGACCATACTGGTCGATGCCTCAGGCCTGGAAAAAGATATAAATGAATTAAAAGAAGAGTACTGGGAGAAATACGGTGTTGATTCCATCGAGGCAGGAAACGACTTTAATGATCCACTGAAATGGGGTTATGCGGTCTCCAGATTGATTCAGGAGCTGGAGAAAGAAAATGATTTTGTCACACACCTCCACGAATGGCTTTCAGCAGGCCCGGTATTCCATGTAGATTCCCCGACAGTCTTCACAACTCATGCAACTGTTCTTGGAAGGGCGCTTTCAAACTCTGAATACGATCTGATGAATATGGTGGAGAACAAATCAGTTGATCAAGGCCTGGCGGGAGATCTCGGTGTGAAGGAAAAACATACTTTTGAGCGTGCAGCAGCTAAAGAAGCTGATGTATTTACTACTGTAAGCGGTATAACCGGTAGAGAAGCCGAAGAGGTACTTGGGGTGAAACCGGATAAAATTCTGCCAAATGGGTTCAATATTGAAGACTACCCAAGCCTCGAAGAGCTATCAGTCAACCATAAAAGAGAGAAAGAAAACGTAATAGAGTTCATTCAGGCCTACTTCGAACCGTATTACTCGGTCGATCTTGAAGATGATCCGAGAATCTTCTTCACTTCAGGCCGTTACGAGTACCACAACAAAGGATTCGACCTTCTGATAGAGGCCCTGGGGGAAGTCAATGAAAGGCCTGGAGATGATATTTTCTTCTTTTTCTTCGTGCCTTCCGCCGTGAAAGGCCCTAATATGGAGGTCCTGGAAAATAAATCACTTTACAGAGAATTAGAAAGTTTCGTGGATGAGAATCTGACAGGTATCAGGAAGAATCTGCTTGATGCAGTCACTTCAAATGAAGATCCGCTGAATGCGATCTCAAAACAGCTGGATTCAGAAGAGCTAGAGTCGCTAAAATCGAATTTCCACAGCAAGAAAGGTGAAAGGCCTCCGATGAAGGCATTCGATTTGAATTATGAGGGCGATGATATACTTGAAGCCTTAGAGAGAGAAGGCCTGAAAAATAGAGAGTCTGATAGAGTTAAGGTAATATTTTATCCAACATACCTCTCTGTAGGAGATAAATTACTCTCAATGGACTATGAGGAAGCTGTTGTAGCTTCAAGCGCAGGATTTTTCCCTAGCTATTACGAGCCATGGGGATACACTCCTGTAGAAACAGCAGCAAACGGTGCTCTAGCGTTGACAACTGATTTGGCGGGTTTCGGAAGATTCCTGGAGAAAAATACAGGCTCTGAAGACAGGAAGGGTATAAGAGTTCTTGACAGGCACGAAGCCGACAGAGAACAGGCAGTTAAGAACCTGGCGCTGGCAGTTGAAGACTTCGCAACCTATAACAAGACTGAGATAACTGAGAGAAAGCACAACGCCAGGAAGCTAGCTCAGATGACATCATGGGAGAATCTGGGAGAAAACTATCGGGATGCACATCAAATGGCGAGGGAAAACAAATGAAAATAAATTACAATGGATTAAGTACTGAGAAACCTGATTTTAACAGGCCTAAACCCTATTTTGCGATACATCAGGCCCGTGTTGACATGCTGGAAGGCCTGGAAGAGGATTTTGAGAATCTGGTCATAATAGGGAATGGAGGCTCTGTAACCAGTTTTAGAGCCTTAAGCTATGCTTTCAGGGATCAACACGATAAAAATGTAGAGATAGTCACAACCATGGAGCCAGGTTATCTGAATCACCTCGATAGAGCTATGAGGACTGAAGATACTCTGGTGATGCCTGTAAGTAAGTCTGGAAATACCACAGGCGTTATCGAGTCCACTCTATTCTTTATGAACAGAGGCTATGAGATTTTACCTTTAACCTCGAGAGGAGGCCTTTTACAACAAATTGCTGAAAAGAGAGATCTGGAAATAATTGAACATCCGGATATCGGCGGCCGTTTTACAGGCCTGTCTGAGACTGCTCTGGCTCCTGCAGCATTTTTAGGCCTTGATGTAGATGAGATCTTTGAGAAAGGTAGAGAGGCACAAGAAAAGTTCTGGGAAGGTAATGAGGCCTTAGAAATGGCTTCAGCGCTTTACAGTGCTGAAAAGCAAGGTTACAGTGAGGTAATGCTTGGATTCTACAGTACAAGGCTGTTTGGATTCTATCCATTGATGATTCAGTTAATGCATGAATCTGTATGCAAGAAAGGGAATGGACAGACATTTTACGGCGATATAGGCCCAGAGTTTCAGCATCATACTAATCAGAGGATATTTGGAGGGAAAGAAAACGTCTTACCTGTGTTTATAGAGTCAAGTCATGAACACTCTGAAATAGAGGTTCCAGAAGAACTCCGGGATCTGGAGCTGAGAGGGAAGAAACTAGGTGATTTAGATGGGAAGAAACTGGAAGAATCTCTCAGAGCTGAAGCCCGAGGAGTAAAACAGGCTTTGGAGGAAGAGAACAGGCCTTTCATTGAGATAGATGTGGGTTCAGTAAATCATGATAATGTCGCCCAATTTATGGCCTTATTGCAGTTTTTACCTGTATATTCAGGGTGGCTTAGAGATGTGGATCCGTTTAATCAACCTGATGTCGAAAAAAGCAAGAACTTAGGCTTCATAGAGAGGTTTGAGAGCGAATGAAAGTTGTGTTTCTTGCCAGGAAGTTTGAAGACGGAGATAAGATATCTGAATACGTCAAGTCACTTGCTGAGGCCTTAGTTGAGAGAGGTCACGGCGCTGCAATCATTGCGTTTGATGATGGAGCCTATTACAGCATTGATAAAAGAGTCGAGGTTATCAGGACCGATCTACATTATGAAGGGGACTCTCTTTACAGCTGGTCGATGATGTTAAACAATGAGATGAAGGAGAAGGCCCGAGAACTTTTAGAGGACAGAGAATTTGACATAATCCATGCGAATGACTGGAGTACTGTTCCAGGTGCAACAGCGATGAAAGAATACTTGGACAGGCCTATGGTCTTGACGATTCACTCAACTGAAAATGAGCGAGGGTTCTCAGATCCTAATTCCTCGTTGATATCAGAGATGGAATGGAAAGGATGTAAATCGGCCGATAAAGTTCTTGTTAACTCTGAAGATACCTTAAATTCCGTAAAGTTTGATCTGGAAGTCCCAGAGGAAAAGGTTAAAATTAAAGATCCTATATTGGATGCCTGGCCTGAACCGGCTTTAAAAATCTATGAGAGTTTAATTAATGTAGAGGAGGTGAAGAACTGATGAGGCCTTTGTTCATAACCTGGGAGTATCCGCCTTACAAGGCAGGAGGTATCGCAGCCCACTGTGAAGATCTGGCTACAACTATGGCATCTCAGGGGCATGAACCTGTGGTAATTACCTACGGAGAAAGAGAAGAGAAAGAGTACCGGGATGGGGTAGAGATTCATAGAGTTCCAGCAAATGATCACGCCGACAATACAATTTCTTGGGCCATGAGTCTGGCAGATAGAATGGAGAAAAAAGGTATTCACTTAGCCAGGCAGAAAAACTTCGATTTGATACATGGACATGACTGGATGGCAGTACCAGCGGCGACAGGCCTGAAAAAGACTCTTGACCTTCCTATGGTATTTACGGTTCACTCCACCCAAAAGGGAAGAGATGGGATTGATTCAGATTACCAGAGAGCGATTCACAACCTTGAATGGTACGGTACGTATGAGGCCTCGGAAGTTATCACAGTGGGCAGAGATTTCTGCGACGAAGTTAAAGATAACTACAACGTATCGGATAAAAAGATAAACTATATTCCGAACGGAGTCAATCTCGAGAAGTTTGATGAAACCAATGCTTCGCTTCAGAGAAATAATTTTGCTCTGGACTGGGAACAGATAGTACTATTTGTAGGGAGGATGTATCCTCAGAAAGGTCCAGGCCATTTGATTGAAGCTATGCCGCACATTCTGGAGGAAAAACCTGAGGCAAAGTTTGTCATGTGTGGTTCAGGAGCTACAGAACACTATAAAGGCATAGCAAAAGACCAGGTCGGCGATAAAGTACATTTCCCAGGTTACGTTTCTGATCAGGCCTTAGTTGGTTTAATGAAGGAAGCAGAGATCACGGTTGCGCCTTCAGTTTACGAACCTTTTGGTATAGTCCCACTTGAAGCAGCAGCGTGCGAGACTGCGACTGTCGGAAGCTATACAGGAGGAATGAAGGACACGATTGTCCATGAATATACAGGCCTACATACATATCCGGAGGATTCTGGATCTATTTCCCATCAGGTTTCCCGTGCATTAAATGACCCTGGCTGGAGCGACTGGCTGGGCGACAATGCACGTGAAAGAGTTGAGGACAACTTCCGCTGGGAGCAAATCAGTGCATGGACCACAGGAGTATATACACAGGCCTTGGAATAATGATAAAAGACAGGATTCTAAACAGTTCATTGTAGATGGAGCCGATATACGAGGATTTAACAAGATCTCTTGCAGCTTTTTTGCTGACGGGGCTTGGAATAGGCCTGGCAACGTTTCTAGGCCTCAGTTATATTGATGCTATAGGAGGATTCAGTTCAACTTTTCAGCTCGAATCCACGGCAATAGTGGTTATGGTGGCGATATCATCATTCTTTATCTCACCAGCGATCTCTACATTAACAGGAGTTTACATAGGTTACAGAGAACCTGATATGGGACATACAATGGCTTTCTCAACTTTTGCCTCTTTTCTGGGATTTTTCGCGTTAAATATTGTCTCCGTCGGAGTTTTACTTGGCCTACTAGGTGAACCCTTGATTCCAGCGGCTTCTAACGATCCTGCTGCGGTTTTCATATCATTTGTTCTCCTTGAGAACAGAGCAGCTTTCCTAAGCACGCCTTCAGTCATTCTAGGCCTGATAGCAGCTTACCTGGGTTCGGACTACAGCGAGTAACTACTCGGGTAGATTACTGAGCCAGGCCCTCACAGCTCTATTCATCTTTATCTTTCCAGGGACTGTGTAGGAATGCTTCACTCCTTTTAGCTTTTGCAACTCGATATCCACATCCAGGTTTTTAGAGGCCTCAAAGGAATTTTCGATATGTACAGTCTGATCAGCAGATCCGTGAGAGATGAAAACCGGTATATTAAGTTGATCCTCTACATCGGAAAAACTGTAAGTCTTCAAATCTTCCATAAATCTCTCATCGATTGGTTTCCCATCAATGTACTCGTAAGTTCCTTTCTCATCAATCACGGATTTAAACTTGTCCATTATACGGTTGTAGGTGACCGGCGCCTTTCCGATAACGCCGTCAACGTCTCTCTGAACTGCTGTGTGAAAAACTACTTTTCCTCCAAAACTTGTGCCAAATAATACTGATTTTCCAGGCTTAAAATAATCCATCACGGCTTCAAGATCTTCAATTCTTGAGCTCAGGTCCTGCTCGATGAAATCTCCATCCGACTCTCCATTTCCCCTGAAGTCAAGCCTGACAGTGTTCCATCCTGCTTCATTGTAGGCCTCAGCCCGTGTCTTGTTACCTCTATCTTTATTTCCTCCAAATCCGTGGCATAAAAAGATCCATTTATTGCTGGAGGCCTCATGATGTACAGCAGCAACTTCTTCGCCATTCTCTACTTCTATAAAATGTTTTTCAGTCATATTTAGGCCTCTTTTTCTCCTAACTCTTTATCGACCTGTTCCTGGAAATCCATCAGGTGATCTGTGATGACTGCGAATCCTTCATGCGGATGGTCGAAGTATGAGAAGTAGTTGTGTACTGATCCATCGTCCATGGTCTTAGTTGAGATATGATGCAGATGATCGGAGGTCAGGAACTTCCGCCATACTTCAAGATATTCCTCATCATCCAAGGCCTTGACCTTGTCTTCCAGCTTCTGGAGCTTCTCAAATAATGTTTTCTGCATAGGGTTTCCGAGCCAGGCACTTGCGTCCATCTCCTGATCTGCCCATGAAACGGTGTTGTACTCGAATGCATCGAACTCTCCGACAGGTTCGTTCTCTTCAGCTACCTCTCTAACCTTTGCGAACTCCATATTATCGTATTTCAGTATTTCCTCGGGCAGGGATTCAAGAAACCACAGTATACCGGTGCCCTCCCAGTGATGCTCTCCGAATGTTTCATAGTCCATAAACAAGTTGACTGAGTGTCCGGCCGTATTTGAAAGCCAGGAAGCATACTTTTCAGCTGTCAACGGATACTCGTCCCACCATTCCGCGCTGAATCTGTAACCCACATCATCTGTTAACTTTCTATTTCTGAGCATTATCGAGTTACCGTCTTCAGTTACAAAATCAGGCTGAGTGTAGACGTCGTTGGGCGAACGCCACCCAAGTATTCGGTCGACTCCCTCTGTAAAGATTCCCTCGTAGCCTTCCTCTGAGGCTATCTTCCCGATCTCGTTGTGGTAGATCAGCTCAGTGTTGGTCATCACCTGAGGCTTTACACCGAAGGTCTCTTCGATTATATCGCGGTGATGATTTAACTGCCACCTGAATTCCTCTTTATCATCGAACAGTCCTGCTAGACTGTGGAGGTAGGCCTGACCGATGAAATCAATCGAGTCATCTGGAAAACGGTTGATCATATCGATCAGTTCTGGATGGTACTTTTTCGCCTGCTGGATCCAGGAAGTGGAGATCGAAAAATTGACTACTAGAGGCCTGTCAGTTCCGGATCGTTTTTTGGCCTCTCTCAGCAGTCTCTCGGTCGCGGGGAAGTAGCAGTTCTCTGCCACATCCTTGAAGAAATGTTCGTTCATCTCATCGTCGAAATATCTCTCATAGAGTGTGTCTGCGTCCTCTTTGACTCCGTTGGTTCTGAGCCGGTGTGGCTGATGGACTTCGAAGCTTAACGTGATTTTCTGAGTCATATGTAAGTGGTCGGTCCGCTTGTTTAAATTGGATGGGATTCAATAAGTTTTGTATGCGGCTCAGGACAACTGGTGTGGAAAACGGCACCCGGATAGAACTGAAGGGAGAAGGCAAAGCAGCAGTCGTGATAAGGGAAAACGGAGAAGAGAGAATCCTGCTGCCGATAAAGGACCGTACATCAGAGACCACATACTACTATGAGGATAGTTCAGGCCTTGCAGAGACAGAAAACGGCTATATCGGATTTTATTCCGGAAACCCTGACTCGATTGAATTATTGAATTAAATCGCTGTAAATTTCGATATACTCATCTACCATCTCGTTCCAACTTCTACCGTCGACGCTCACAGACTCCTTTTCCAGAGATTTCTGAAGGCCTTCAGCGATAGAATCCGATTCCGGTTCCACAAGAGTAACTGCCTCACTCGGCAAAAGTTCGTTGATCCCGCTTTCTGTACACACTACAGGTGTCTCCGAGTCCAAGGCCTCACTGATAGTCAACCCGAACGGCTCATTGATCGAGGGGGAGATGAACACGTCCGCAGCGCTGTAGTAACCTCCAAGCTCTCTGTCAGGGATAAAACCCTCGAACCGGACATATTCCTCGATTCCGAGAATCTCCACGAATTCTTCAAGTGAGCTCTTCAGATGGCCGTCGCCGCCCAGCACCAAAAGGCCTTCGTTATTCTCCAGATATTTTTTGAAGCCATACAGTAGATGTTCAAGGCCTTTCTGCTCTGCATGCCGGCCTACATAGAAGAAAACAGGTTTATCCACATCAAAATCGATATCTTTCTGATTTTCAATCCCGGAGAAACCGTTGTAAACTGTCAGAGGCCTTTCACCATACTTCTCCTCTATCTCGTCCGCCAGCTTATCGCTGACCGCCACGGCCTGATCTGATTTCTTTAGACCTATCTCCTCAAGCTTCTCCAGTTTTTCCGACGGAGTTCTACTTCTCGAAGAACTTAGAGAGTGAAAGGTGGAGACCCATTTCACATCGGAATATTTTGAGGCCTTGAATCCTGCCTCCGCGCCGAACCAGTCATGAGTATGGATTATATCGTAGTCTGAGGCCTTTTCAGCGGCTTTTCTACTGAGTTGTTCGGCTTTGGAAAACATATCGCCTTCAACCTCTACAGAAATTATATTTTTCTCTTCTGGCGCTCTTTTGGCTGGAAGCATAAGGGTAACATCGATTTCCTGACTTTTCAGGCCTTCAAAAAGCTCTTTTACCGCTATATCGAGGCCTCCATCAATTTTTGGAGGATATCCCCAGCCGACTATCATTAACTTAGTTTTCATGAACTGCATTTGAGATATCTTTTTCTATGAAAGGCAGATTTGAAACATGAGATGCGATTTTTTCCTCCATCGCGTTCTCGAACTTTTCTTCAAGACTTATTTCTTTTCTATTCCAGTCGTTTTTCTGTGCATGTTTCTTCAGCTTGAAAAGCGAACTTTTGAATTCATTTAGAAGTGTTTCTGAAACATCTTCAAGTTGTCTAGCTTCTTCAGGATTCTGCAGTAGTTCTATGTCTTTTATACTTTGCTTATCTATCTCCTGAGATGAAATCTGCTCCAGTTCGTCATGTAAGTGTTCAAGGTTTGCGTTGTAGAGCCTGATTTCTTCTTCAAATTCTTCAAGTTTTATGGCTCGTTTTACAGTCGAATTTTCCTGTGGGAAATCCAGTTCCTGTCTTTTTTGAGATGCTTCCTCTAGAGTCTTGTGGATTTTTCGTCGTGTAACGTTCTCGAGATATTCAGATATGCTTTCAACTTTCCATTGTATCTTTGAAGATGCTAGCTGAACTCTCTGTATGGATTCTATAGGATTTTCCAATTTTTTAATTTCTTTTTTGATTTCCTTGATTTCTTCTCTGGCTTCCTCTTCCGGTGCAGAAACGGATTTTGCGGATCCTGGTATTTTCTCTGGCATGCTGGATTTAAGTTCCTCGATATATGTTTCGAAAGATACGAAGTTCTCTTCTTTTCGGAAGAACTCATTGTCCCATACTCTTCTAATCCATTTTAGCGGGACTTTACCGTCATATCGAAAATTGATTTTTCCACGATAGCTTCCTCCCGACTGCTCTCCCTGTTCTATAGACGCTACTGCCAGTTCCCTGAGATCCTCTGGTCTGTAGTCCCGAGATAGGGCTCTGAGGTTACTGTACTCTTTTGTTCCATCTTCTGAGATAACAAGTTTCAGATCGGCGGTTGTTGGGATCTGAAGCTCGAATATCACTGGATCTCCGATTTCTCGATCTCTCTCCTTTTCAGCCCATCTAGTTGCCACTCTAAGAAAACCCATCCAGACACCTCCTTTGCCGTGAGCATCTGTTTGACCTGAACCTTTTCTTATACCGGGATTGATGTAGCCTGTGTTTAGTATGCTTTCAGGGTGTCTCGTTTCTCCTTCTTCAGGAGAGTTCTCTTGGTTGAAAAATACCTTCCGGTTAGTGCCGCGGTAAGCAACGATGGAGCTGTGCTGGAATGGATGAGTAGTAGGCTCTTCAGGATCCAAGAATATTTCAGGATGCCAGGGCTCCTCAAGCTTGAAGCTTCTGAAATAGCCTTTTGATATAGCTTCCTCTACAATTTCGGCTCTTGTTGAGTCTTCTAGATCTCCGAACTTTCCCTTTGGGTTATCTGACTCAACTATGTGTTCAACTTTCTTCCAGAGTATCTGTGGAAAATTTGTTCCTTCGGGGCGGTGATCTTTCAGGTACGCTGCGAGACCTTGCTTCAGCTCATTGGAAGGAATATCATCTATACTCTTCTTTAAAGCGTATTTTTGGTAGCTCTGCTTATCAATTTCGGAATAACCTGCTTCTATGCTCATTCAATACCCATCGCATCATTTGTTCTTTCAATACTGCTTTCCTTGTCCTCCATCTCGAACATCGCTCTGATCGCGTCAACGTTATCAGGTATGACTATTGATTCCTGGTGGACCATGTGAATCCAGTAGAGGGTATCTCCTTCTACCTTGATGGTCTCCTCCCAGACAGCTGCTTCCGGCATATCGCCTCTAGGCCTCTCCAGATCCCTCATCCGCTCATGGATCTTACCGGTTGAATCATAGCCTTCTCCAGCGCTGACCAGGTTTACACGCGGCTGATTCCTAAAGGCCTCTTTAACTTCTTCTTCTGATGCATCTGATTCAAGTTCTAGGTTCACCATGTGTACATGTCCAAAAGTTACAGGCACTTTAACAGCCAGAGTCTTGATATCCAGATCTGGCATCACAGCCTGGACATCAGGCCCGTGATGAGAAGGAACCTCAGGCACTGGGATTGTCGAGTTGATAGGCCCTCTTGAGTCCTGAGGGATGTCGCCTCCTCTTCTTACAAGGCTGGCGACAGCATTGTCTATTCCAAAGGCCTCATCAATTGCGCTCATAGTTCTGGAGAGCGAGGTAGTGTTACAGGATACTACCTTCACATAATCTTTGCCTCTGGCATCGTTGTAGTTAGCGTCTGCATTGAAAGCGACAGGCGCGATGTCTTCAGGCGCTCCTCCCTGGAAGACTGCCTTAACGTTATGAGGCTCGTAAAGGTTTTCCTTGTTCTTTTTATCGACTCCAGGCGGAGTACAGTCGACGACAAGATCTACTTCATCTAATTGATCCTCCAGAATGCCTGCGACATAAAATCCTTCATCCTCTAAGTTCTCTTTTCCATCATGATTTGAGGCATAGAGATCAGTGCCGTGCAGAGGACCGTTTTCATGCAAGACTGTTCTCAGGCCTCCGGTTTGAGAGACGTCTGCAACTCCATATAGATTCATGTCGTCCTGTTTTTTAACGGCTTCCGCCACTCTTTTCCCGATTGTTCCGACTCCAGCTACAACTACATTTACCATAGTTACAGTTGAAAATAGGTATTGATTGAATAAAAAGAAAATCCTGAAATATAACAGGATTATATCAGAAATTTTCGAAACAGTTTGACTGCTGAGAACCCCAACTTTATTTAAGGCCTAGAGCTAAAATTAAATCATGTATGAGCTTGGAAAGTCTTTACTCTCTAATAACAATGAATTTCTCCACACACACACACAGATAGCAGTGATTTAGGCCTCGAAAAGGGTCAATCAGCTATCGAGTATTTGATGACTTATGGTTGGATGCTTTTAGTGGTCGCTATTGTTGGTGGTGCGATTTTCAGTGTTGTTCAGAGTCAGTCTGTAGAATCTGTTTCTGGTTTTTCTGGTGGTGATGTAACTGTTGATGATTTTGGTGTTACTAGTGATGGTAATCTTCAATTGATTTTGCGTAATTCTGCGGGCGAGAGTGTTGAAGTTACCGGCATTGAGATAAGCGGGAATGGTAATACTGCGGAATGGAGCGATACTCAGAGTATAGGTGTTGGAGAGACTGGGTCTGTTACTTTGAATAGTGTTGAGGAAGGTGATGGTGCTAATTCATTGGATGTTGAGGTTTTCTATGATGTAGGCGGTTTGGAGAATCTTGGTGTTTCTGGCAGTATTTCCGGGAATTTTGAGGTCGTGAGTGATTCTATTAATTATGGTTTAAGTGCTGGTTACAGTGTTAATGATTCCAGTCCTGATCCGGGTGATGCTGTTGAATTTACTAGTACTTCTAGTCCTGTTTCTGAGATCAGTAGTTATAGTTGGAGCAGTCCTGATACTACTCTTGATGAGAGTTCTGGAGAGTCTATCACTCATGTTTTCGGTAGTGAAGGCAGTTATGAGGTTAATTTAACTGTAAGTGATGGTTTAGGTAATTCCAGTAGTTATTCTGAAATTATAGATGTTTCTTCTTCGAGTGTTTCTCCAGCGGATTTCCAGTTAAGTGGTGTTTCTGATAATGGGCCTGTGACCGAAGGTGAGACTGTTAATGTTGATTATACTGTTAGTAATGATGGTGGTGTTTCTGGCAGTCAGGATATTGTTTTGGATGTAAGTGGTGCTCAGGAGGATGTAGATAGTAGTGTTTCTTTAAGTTCAGACGGCTTTACCGGCGGGACTTTGTCTTGGTCTACATCCAGCGGTGACGCAGGCAGTTACAGTTACACGGTTTCAACCGAGAATGACAGTGTTTCCGGCACTGTTGATGTTAATTCTTTGACTGGTCCTACTGCCAGCGCTTCAAAGAATGTCACGCAGCCTGAAGTTGGTGATGTTGTTGAGTTCGATGCCTCGGGTAGTACAAGCGGTGATGGGAGTATAACTAGTTATGGTTGGGATGTTAACGGTGACGGCGCCTACGAATACAGTGGTGAGGTTGTGACGCATAGTTACAGCAGTAGTGGCACTAAAAGTGTTGAGTTGAATGTAACTGATGATAACAGTTTGAGTAGTACTGATTCTTTGAGTGTTGATGTTCAGTCTGGTAGTGTTTCGGTTAGTGGTGCTCCTAGTTTCAGTACTGCTCCTTCTGGTGCTGAGTATGAGAGTTCTTGGGTTCCTGTAACCAGTAGTTCAAGTGTTAAGAATGGTTTTGATTATTTCTTCGATGAAACCAGTGATGAAGAATACTACAACGTTTCAGAAGGATTCTATGTGATGAAGTATGAGGCCAAGCCGTATAATAATGATTCAGATAGTTTTGATGGCAGTACTGGGGAAGTAGGGGATAGTACGGTTTATGTGCCTCGTAGTGTGGCTGCGAATAAGCCTTGGAGGGATATCAGTTTTAATGGAGGCAATCCTAATAATGGGTATGGTGCTGTTCAAGCTTGTGATGCTTTGGATAGTCAGACGGATGAGTTTGATGTTCACTTAATTACTAATCGTGAGTGGATGACTGTGGCGCGTCAAGTTGAGCAGACTGACTCTAACTGGGTGAGTGATCCTCAGCAGAGTACTGGGCAGTTGATTCGTGGTTGGAGTGATGGTGATTTCTCGGCTGATGCGCCTTTGAGTGCTTCGACAAGTGATTCTGATGGTAAGGCTGGTATTTTGGAGGAGGATAGTACTAATGGTTGGAGTAGTGATGGTGATATTCCGGATCATCAGAACCGTACTTTTGAACTGGCTAATGGTGAGGTTGTTTGGGATTGGGCAGGTAATATCAATCAATGGGTGTATGCTGAGGATAGTGGCGGTAGTACGACAAACGGAGTGTTTGATTCGACTGTTGCTACTGATGGTAGTAATGATCCGGCTAAGGAGTATGAGTATGATCCGGCTGTGGTTGATAGAAGCACGAATGGTGTCGGAGGCGAGTTTGACTTTGATAGTGGCGATGCTGCTCTCCGCGGCGGCCTCTGGTTCCTTGGCGATCGCGCGGGCGTGTTCGACGCGGTCTCGGACGTCCCGGCCACCTCGAACACGCTCTACGGGTTCCGCTGTTCTGCTGTTCCTGTATCCTGAGAGGTGACAACCGTATGCTGAGATGCTTTGACAAAAATTGGCTGAATCCTGTTTGTCGAAAATCTCGTATGAGATTTTCTGGCAACGCAGAAACTCGCAGAGTTTCGAGTGGCTGTTTGCCTAGTCCGCGCGGATCTGAAAATCAAAATGAGATAAGAGAAAGAGGGAGACATGATTATGTTTGAGGATTTAAGTGTGTTTGATGAGTTGATGGTGCCTTGCAGTGAAACGCTTGAATTACTGAACTCACTGGACGAGTTTGATCATGGTTATCAGGATTTGGCGGATCAGGTTGAATCTGATTGTCGCAGAGTTTTGGAGTTGTTGGCTCAGGGCTACAATGATTATCATTGGAATGATAAGGCGGAGCATTACCGGGAGTCTAGGAGAGCCGTTTCTCGTATTGAAGCTAATCTGTTACTTTTGAAGGATTTAGGTGTTTTTAATTCGAAGGATTTGGATAAGATTTTGAGGGGTTTGGAGGAGGGAGTTGATCATTTGAATAGTTTGGTGAAGAACATGGAGGATAATGGGGTAGATGGAGAGGCAAAATCAGAAAAGGATGAAATGGATTTGACAGGTGTTGATGTTGGAGAGCTTAGAAAACTTAAAGCTATTTCAGAAGTCATATGACTTCTACAAATGGATTTACCCGATTCTAAAGGATTTTCCAAAATCTGAAAGGTATACTCTGGTTGAGAAGATCCATGATACTTTGCTGAGTTTTATCTCGAAAGTGGTGGAGGCTAGAAAAGTTGAAGACAAGAACAGGATTTTAAAGCAGGCGGATGCTGAACTTGAAAAGTTGAAGGTTTTGATGCGTTTGTCTAAAGATCAAGAGTTTATTTCTATGGGGCAGTACAGGAAAGCTTCGGAGAAACTTGATGAACTGGGTAAGATGTTGGGAGGCTGGATGAAATCATGATTGCGAACTGTATGGTAGAGCGCCAACGTTTGACCCCGTATGCTGCTCTCCGCGGCGGCAACTGGAACAATGGCGATAACGCGGGCGTGTTCAACGCGAACTCGAACAACCCGGACAACTCGAACACGAACAACGGGTTCCGCTGTCCTGAAACCGCCTCATATCTCTTAGGGTGAGAATCTCTATACCTACCGGGTTTAGAGACAAAGCCTCAATAAAAGGTTTCAGAACTACGGCGCTCTCACCGGCCCGAAACGGGCGAATATAACAAATAAGATCCAATTAGGTTAGTGATGATTGGTCTCTGCGACGGCCAGCACCATTCAAGATTGGGAAAGCCGAAGCGGAGAAAAAATTATTTGGTAAGTTAAAGTGGTTTAGAATGGTTAACTCGGTTTCTTGTAATTTTGAGAATATTGCTTCTTTTGAAGCACTTTTCAAGGGTTGTAGAGCGGCCAGAAAAGGCAAGAGATACAAAGGTGAGACAGTCAGGTTTACGGCAAATCTTGAGTCCAATCTTGTTCAATTAAGCAGTGATTTAAGCTCAGAGAGTTACGAGCCTAAAGGTTTCAAACACTTCACACTATGTGACCCTAAGGAGAGGGAGATTTACGCTCCGTATTTCAGGGATAGAGTTGTTCATAGAAGCCTTCATTTAGAAGTCGAGCTTTTTCTCGACAAAAAATTTATTTACGATAGTTATGCCTGTAGGGATGGTAAAGGAACTCATGCAGGTGTGGACCGGGCTCAAAGGTTTCTGGCAAAAGGATGGAATAAATATTACTTGAAGTGTGACATTAGAAAGTACTTTGATAGTATAGACCATGAAATACTGATGGAAATATTCTCCCGGTATATTAGGGATAAGAGAACACAGAACTTAGTTGGAAAATTTTTAGACAGTTACTGTGCTGAGGAAGGTAGAGGCCTGCCTATCGGCGCACTTTACAGCCAGTTATTCGCCAATCTTTATTTGAATAATTTTGATCATTTTGTAAAGCAGGGTTTAGGCGTCAAGTATTATGTCCGTTACATGGATGATTTTGTGCTTTTCAGCGATTCTAAAGAAGAGTTGCATGATTGGCGGCGGGCGATGCAAAATTATCTTGAAAGGGAATTAAAGTTAGATCTGCCTGAGGACAAGATTACATTGGAGCCTACTGAAAAAGGCCTGACATTTCTGGGTTACAGAATCTTCTCAAATCAAAAACTAGTTAGGAAGAGGAATAAGAAAAAGTTCAAGAGAAGGCTTAGAAAACAGAAAAAAGCCTTGAAAAGTAATGAAATCGATTTTTCTGAAGTGAGAGAGTCAATTAATTCATGGAAAGGCCACGCGAGTCATGCAGATACTGGTAACTTAGTGAAAAGCTATCTAGGTAAATTAACTTGATCAGGTCATATCCAAATTTTTTGTTATTCCGTTCTTTCACTCATTATGTTGAGATGCCTTCCTCAGATATTATCTGCGGCAGGATTGAGTCCTGGTTTTTTTCAAATTCTTCCGGAGTGTAGCATAGAAGGTCTACAGGCCTGTCCTTTGTTGCTTTTCTGACTTGATTGATTATTTTTTCATATCTTTCTCTGGGTCTCATGCCTTTAAATTCGTTTGAGATTACTGCTATGTCTGCATCTGAGTCTTTGTGGTAGTCGCCTTTGGCCAGTGACCCGAAAATATAGATTTTATCGGTTTCGATTTCCTTGTTGATCTCTTTTTCAAGCTGGTTCAGAAGTTTTTCCGCGCCCATTCTAACACCTCTCTGCAATCCGAAAGGACTTTATTTATCTCTTTCTCGTCTAGGCTTACCATGTCTGAATCAGGGTAACGAGTCCTCACATAGTAAGGAGTTAGACTATTTGCAGCATCTTTGACTGGTTGAGGGGCATCCGATTTCTTAGCTAGGACAAAACAGTCATGACTTCTCGGAGACCCTTTATTTTCTTTAATCAGTATAGCCTTTAAGGCCTTTTCAGCTGCTTGATGGTACAGATAAGCCGCTTGTGAAAATTTGCCTCCTTCTCGCATTAATTCGGCCGCCTCTAAGTCATCTTCAGCTTTTGAAAACCAATTATCTCCGCTGGCCATGATCTATATAGAGGTAAAAATCATTAAATCATTGACGGATAAAATCCCTATTTCTCAGCAGTACCATGGAAAGAGTTCTCCTTTTTCCAGCCAGGCTCGAAATTATACTGGGTCCCTGACTTCTTGATCTTTTCAAGAAGGCCTTCCAGTTTTTCATGACTACATTCAGGTGTTAGGTATCGCCACTCCTCTCCCGAGTTAATCCTTCTACGAACCTCGGTACCAGAGTAAATATTCTCACTGTGCATCTCAGGCCTCTCAACTTTGATATCTGTATGTCTTTCAATTATCTCTTTGACTTTGTCGTTGCCGGATATTACTCTGGAAAAACCTTTTTGCTTAAAGAGTTGGGCCCATCTCTCGTTGGCACTGGATTCTGGATCAGAGCTTTCAGGACTTTCCTCTGTATCTTCTATTCCGATAACCTCTACGTTAAAACAGGCCTCAATCAAACTTTTTCTCTCATCAAAAGTAAGTGGATTTCTCTCAGTTCTTGATCTCTCAGGGCTGCCTACTATAACAAAAAAATGATCAAACTCCTCCTTTTTCTGTTCAACAACATTATGGTGGCCCAGATGAAAAGGCTGAAAACGTCCAAGGAAGCCAGTCTTCAGTTTTTCAGGCCTTTCTTTACTCAAAGAATTTCTCACCTGCATCCATGACCTCTGATTTTTTCAGGCCTGGAACTTCATCCGGAGTATGTTCCTCCTTAATTTTTGTTGCTAGAGCTTCTCCTATCAGGCCTGTGTTCATGTAGAAGAACTCCTGATAGTTACCGACTTTCTGATCCAGCTGCTCCTGTATCGATGGCCAGCGAGCCACAATTTCTTTATCTAATTTGATTTCCTCTCCAATCGTTTCTTTCGTCTTCATCGCAGCGTAAGCAAATTTCAAGACTTCCTGCCACTTGAATCTGATCTCGGAGTACTCTACTTTCTCCACGAACTCGGCCTCGAACAGAGCCCTCAGAAGGCCTTCCATATCGTAATCTTCTGAATCAGGGTTTACTGCAATCATCATTTCATTTTCCTCTACTTCAAGAACTGAGAAATCTCTCTCATGTCTCTGCCAGCTAAGGAAGAACTCCATATCCTCTAAATCGAGCGCGTAATCATAACTATTGACGCAGTCATCAATCTTACTCTTAACTCTCTCCAGCTCGCTTCTCGAAGGCCTAACAGAGTAATCCATAAATCAAGTTTGGAAGGTGAGTTTCTTTAATTCAATCTTTCCATTTAATTGAACAACCTTGTGAGGCCTCCAGTTCTTCTGGAGGTTCTTTCCTCTTCAACATTTTCTCGATAATAGATTTCATCTCCCGTTCCTCCACTTCTTCATCGGGATTCATCTTGTCATTCAGTCGTCCATGGTAATGAAGTCTGTGACGCCAGTCTAGTAGAAATGGGTCAGGGGTGCATTCAGCGCTATAGGCCTCAGCCACTCTCTGATCCGGATCTGCTAAGTAGAAAAAGTTGGATGATTCCAGATTATTTTCCTCGATAAAGGCCTCCATCTTCTCCACTGAATCATCTGGATGAGTCTCTGCATTCGGGTTGATTCCGACTACTGCTATGCTAGAAAATTCTTCTGCTAATTCTCTGATTTCGTCTGTCTGGGCCTTGACGTATGGACAGTGGTTGCACATGAATATTATCAGGACGCCGTCAAAGTTATCTAAATCGCTTAAAGCGACTTCTTGGCCTTCAAAGTTTTCAAGCGTAAATTCTGGTGTAGGTTCTCCTACTTCAAGCTTTGAATTCGATTCTTCAAGACTCATAATCTTCCATTAATTCCTGAGAGATTTAACAGTAATCTCTAATTAGAATTTATGTCAAATAAACATGGAGTTCCAGCGATTTTATCTTTCTTATTTCCAGGTCTGGGACAGTTGATTAAAGGCCAAATCTTCAAGGCAATCGGAATCTGGCTCGCGATGGCAATCTCTACGGCGATGATTTATGTGGCTGTAGGACTTTTAACTACTCCTATAATTTATCTGTGGCAGATTTATGATGCCTACAATAACTAGACCGTTACATTAAAATTCAAGGCACACGTATTACGATGTATTATGATGAATACTTCGAACTCTCCAATCTTTCGAGATGGAAATCTTCTAATCCTTGCATATGATCACGGACTTGAGCATGGCCCAACTGATTTCGAGCCGAATCCCGCGAGCGCTGACCCGAGAAATGTTTTTGAGGTTGCTTCACATTCCGCAATAACGGCTATTGCAGTGCAGAAAGGCCTCGCGGAAACTTATTATAGTGATTATGAGGATGACGTTCCGTTACTTCTTAAAATAAATGGGAACTCCAGTTTAGGCGAGAGAGATGATTACTATAGTCCAAAGCAGTGTACAGTGAAATATGCGGTTGAGGAACTAGGAGCTGACGCTGTCGGCTACACAATGTATGCTGGAAGCGACCACGAAGATGAGATGTGGGAAGATTTCAGAGAGGTTCAGGAAGAAGCGAGGAAGTATGATGTCCCTGTAGTGATGTGGGCTTATCCTAGAGGCCACGGAATCGAAAATAATCCGGACTACGATGGAGACACTGATCCAGATGTTATAGCTTATGCAGCACGCCTAGGCCTTGAATTAGGGGCTGACGTAGTAAAATGTAAGTATCCGGGTTCTAAAGAGGATACAGAAAAAGTCCTTCGAAATACTGGTGAAATGAAATTCGTTATGTCAGGAGGGTCTAAGAGAAGCGATGAGGCCTTCCTTGAAGACGTCTCTAATGTGATAGATGCTGGAGGCAATGGACTCGCAGTCGGGAGAAATATCTTCCAGAGAGAGGATCCTGAAGGAATTTTAGACAAGCTTGAGGGGGTAATCTATGAATGAAGAAGAGGTAATCGATGAAGTAGTCCAAGAAGTAGCTGAAGCAGCGCCTCATATATCTTCAGGCCTTAAAAGAAGGAGAGAGTACGTCGGTGAGGAAAATCCCTCCGGAGAGCGTCAGATGGAGGCGGATATCTGGGCCAACGAGCTCCTGCAGGAACTGATAACTTCTATTGAAGGTGTAGGAGAGTTCGCGTCGGAGGAAAATCAGGAAATAATTGACTGTGGTGATGGCCTTTCAGTGACGATAGATCCTCTTGACGGCTCATCCAATATTCCTACGAATAACCTTGTAGGCACGATCGTCGGGATTTACGATGAAGAGCTGCCGTGTAAGGGTACGAATCTTTTAGCTGCGTTTTACATAGTTTATGGCCCTCTAACAACTTTGATGTTAGCAAGAGACGGAGAGGTCAATGAATATGTTGTAGAAGAGATCTCTGGAGACCAAGTTGAACTACATCTGGGCTCCGAAGATATTGAGATTCCAGAAGCAAAGGTGTATGGTTTTGGCGGAAATAAGCACTGGACAGAAGATTTCAGAGAGTTTGAAGCAGAAATATCGAAAGATTATAAATTGAGGTACGGCGGCGCTTTTGTAGGAGATATAAATCAGACCTTACATCATGGAGGCCTTTTTGGATACCCTATGAGAGAAGATGCTCCTAACGGGAAGTATAGACTCCTTTTTGAATGTAATCCAGTAGCTTACATAGTTGAGATGGCGGGCGGAGCCTCAACTAACTCAGAGAAATCTATTTTGGAAGTCAAGGCCTCAGATATTCATCAGAGAGCGCCTTTCTTTGCGGGTACTCAAGATATGGTTTCCAGAATTGAAGAAGAGCTTAGGCAACCTCAGTGAAATCCTAAACTGATTTAAAAAATTTTTTGAGCTGGTTTTGCAGCATCATATCGATTTTTGAATTCAGGAACAGCATAATATCCTTTCGAAAGGCCCGAAATGGGCTGGGAAATGATAAAAAACCTCTATAGACGGACTCATGATTCATTGATTAATCAAAATAATCCATGATATTCTCTCTATCAAAGTAATTTTCCTCACCGACCTGTTCTTTCAACAGGCCTGCTGTCTTTTTTCCAATTAATTTCTTCAATTTCTCAAAGTTAACCTCCTTGATATCGCGTTTGTTCCTGATTCCGTAATCATAGAGCTTTCTGGCCCTCACTCTTCCGATCTGGTCGTACTTTACCAGAGAAAGAAGTTCCTCATCGATTCCATGCTTCAACCTGATTCTTAGCTTTTCCAGATCTGAGTCTACTTCCAGGCCTTTCATCCTCGCCAACTCTTTGCTGGAGTAAAGCAGCCAGTCCGCATTCTGCATTTTTGCTCGAATGCCTCCTGGAGCTATTCCGAATTCATTCATAATCTCTTCTTCCTCCATCTCGGAGATCCATGAGTTCATCATCATCGCAGTCTTCATACAGTTCATGAAGGTCTCGTACTCGACATCCCATTCCTGTGGAACCTCCTCAAGCAGGTAGGGCTCTGCGTCCATGAGCATCTTCTCGTACTCATCCCATTCTTTGTCCTTAACCCTTAACTTCGGAGTCAGTTCCGAAGTTCTCGACAACATGAAAAGATAGGAAATATCACGTGTCTCGCTTCCTTCAGCTCTCTCAAGGCCTTTCAAAATAAGATGAGCCGAGTCAGGATCAATGTACAGATCGCTGACTTTTCTACCAATCTTTGTTGCCTCAAAGGCCTCGGCATCTACAAAATCATAACTGTCAAGAGTATCAACAACTTTCCTGATTTTCTCCTCGACACTGCTCATATCACCGAACTGATGCGCGTAAAACGTCTCGCTGTAAAACTCCAGTAGCTCCTCCATGCTGGAACAGAACTTTGAAGCAATCAAAGCCAGAGTATGCATCCTCAAGACCGGCTCAACATTCAACTTTGACTGAATCCTTTCCGCTTCTCCTAAAATATAACGCTCCAGTATCTCCTGCTTCATACCTGGCTGCTTGGCAATACTGATTGCTTGACCCTCATTATCGTATTTTGGGCGGCCAGCGCGGCCTGTCATCTGCTCATACTCCAGCACAGGAATGAAATCCATCCCATCACCAGTATACCGTTTTAGATCTCTGATAATCACTCTGAAAGCTGGTAGATTGATTCCAGCAGCTAATGTAGGTGTCGCAGATATATTCCTAATTAAACCTTCCTTAAAGGCTTCTTCTACAGCTTTTCTCTGCTGAGATACCAGGCCTGCATGGTGGAAGGCTGCGCCTTTTGCAACGTTTTTCGCCAGTCTCTTGCACTGTGATGTTGGAGAGCCTAAAGCATTCAGGATATCTTCAGAGTATTCTTCCAGATCTTTTTTCTCTTCTCTTGAAAGATCTTCTTCTGTGATTTTGGCGGCTCTATCAGACTCTTTCTCTGAGCCTTTACGAGAATTACAGAATGTAATAGCTTGTTTGTCCTGCTCGAGAGTATCTTTCAGTATATTTTCTGTGCCGTGATCCTCTCCATACTCTACTTTTTCTATCTCGCTTTCTGAGGCCTGATCTTTTTTCTCCTTCATCTCAGTGCCTGTCGACCAGCCCTCAGGTGTATCCAGCTCGGACTTAGATTCAACTTTCTCATCCCCTGAGTAAAATTCCACTTCCTGATTCCAGTAAACCCCGTGTTTTAAGTCCACAGGCCTGTAATCTGAGCTGACTAGAGAACAGTCAAGCCACTCCGCCATCTCAGAAGCATTTGAAATAGTAGCGGAGAGGCCTAGAAGCTGGAAATCAAGTAACTCTCTCAAACGCGTTAAAGTTACTTCCAAAGTCGGGCCTCTGTTTTCAGAAGTCAGTAAATGGATTTCATCGACCACTACCAGGCCTATGTTATGGATCCAGCTCGGGTTATGGCGGAGCATCGAATCCATCTTTTCAGAAGTCACTATCACAATATCTGCTGTATCGAGATACTCTCCTGCATCATCAGAGTTCCCGATACTCATCTTTACATCAAGATCTTCATAACGTTCAGTAAAGTCCTCGTACTTCTCACTGGCCAAGGCCTTCAGAGGAACAATATAGATAGCAGTCTTTCCCTGTTCGACAGCCTTTTTCGAGATACCTAACTCTGCGATAAAAGTTTTTCCGGAAGCCGTAGGCGAAGCAACGATCAGGTCATCTCCATCCATCAGGCCTTTATCCACTGCTTGTTCCTGAGGAGGATTCAGCTCTGTAATTCCCTCATCAATATATTTATTCTTCAGGCCTTCAGGAATCTCCAGGTTTTCAGTCTTCACATTGAAAGATCAGGTTGGAAATCTTTTATCTCTAAACAAAATAATTGTCCGTGAACAGAATCAGATATAACGCCGTTATCTCAGAATGTTCGACCAAAAATCACGGCCTAAATAAATCTTAACTCAAGGAAACCATTAAAAGAATTAACAGGAGAGTTCAATATATGTATTTGACAGAGGGGGAAATTCAGCGCCGAGTAGAAGGCCTAAAGCCTTCAGAAAATGCTCCAAGCCGAATGTATCCCTCATTTTACCTTAATAATTTCTCAACTCAAAAACCTCATTTCAACCAAACGGTACGACCGGAGGTGTAACAATATGAAAAACAAACTAAAGAACACACTCGAACACGAAGTCGAACTACTAGGCAGATCCATCTCAGTGCTCGCAATCGCAGGCCTACTCGTAGCAGGAGGCGCATCCGCAGCACTACTCAGTAGCTTCGGAACAGTTGACGGAACAGCAGAAGTTGATCAGGCAGTAGTTGTCAACGATGAAGGCCAGACTCAGCTTGGCGTTTTCGGTGCTGACTACGATGGCTCTACGACAGTCACAGCAGGAGCAACAACTGTAGACACATTTGAGATCACCAACAACCTAGACAGTGAATACAGTCCGGAATATGACTCCACGCTGACAGTGACTGATGCTGAAGAAGATTCTGAGGAGGCATCCATTGAAGAGACAGGAAACAATGTAGACTGGCAAGATAGCAGCGAGCAGGTTGGAATCGACACGACCTATACCAACTACTTCAGCGATGCAGGACACGACTTTGATGATGTAGAGACTTCAGAAGAAGATGCGACCGGCACTGATGATGATGCACTAGTTGTAGGCGATACCGGTGAAGATGGAGTCAATTATAATGACATTGATTCAGCGATTGGTGCAGCCGACGAGGATGACACAGTCTTCGTCCAGAGTGGTGAAGGCCCTTATGACGGTTTCACTGCTGATGTCGAAGGCCTGACCGTTGCTTCTGATGGAGCAAAGGTTGAACTCAACGATGATGGACAGGTTGATATTGCGGCAGAAGGAGTAACTGTAGAAGGTTTCGAGATCTCTCCTTCAGATGATAGTGCCGCCGGCAACAACCTTGTAGATGTACAGACCAACAGCGACTTCACCGTTCGACACAACGATATCCACGGTCTGGAAGTCGACAATGAAGACGAAGATGGTCCTTCAGGAACCGGAGTTTACCTCGGAACAGATTCCGGAGGAACAGTGGCTCACAACACGATTGAAGATAACCACGCTGGAATCGGAGGAACAGAGAACTTCGAAGGAAGCATCAACTACAACGTCTTCAAATCCAACGATGACGAAGCGATTGGAGTAGGGGACAATGAGTTCAGCACTGAAGGCAACAGATTTGAGGACAACGGAGCATCATTCAAGATCTATGACACAAATCTTTACAGCGATGAACAGACAGTAGATGCAAACAACAACTTCTTCGCAGAGCCGTTCAACATCGATTACAATGGCAACGAAGGAGTGACTGTTTCTGCATCCTACCAGGCAGTTGATTCGGTTCCTAAAGGAGAGACTGTCACTGTCGGCGTAGTCAACGACTTCGATCTGATGATCAACGGAGCTTACGACTACAGCTTGACAACTGACATCACGACTTCAGAAGCGACAGA